>Ga0315907_10001529_pt1 | contig 31136 bp, 22 predicted proteins | sample LakEriMetagenome_3_FD_203525 | JGI IMG/M metagenome (GOLD analysis project Ga0315907, IMG submission 203525) | Freshwater fungal communities from buoy surface, Lake Erie, Ohio, United States - Buoy 12 MA123 | ecosystem: Environmental > Aquatic > Freshwater > Lake > Lake biofilm | place: USA...
CGTAGATCGAATTCACCAGTCGGGCTGGAAACACAAGATTGATTTGAAGTATGGTGTGGCAAGTGTTTATGAGTTATTTAAGAATACAAATACTCTAGCCGAATGAACGTTCGTTCGGTTTTAATACTTTGCTTTTTTTTAAGCTTCAGTTTTGAGCTTTTTGCTCAGACAGAGCATATTCCATTACAACGATGGTTTTCTAGAAATTTAGAGCAAAGCTCCTTTTCAGACACGGTCTCTATTTCTCATTTTGGTTTAAAGCCATATTTGCCTTTTACATTTAGAAAAGAAGATTCATTCTTTTATCAGAAGGATAGTGCAAAGTACTATTCTGAGTTTGGAGTGAAATTGATGCGTGATCACGCACTTCAGATTAAACAAGACGACTATCGCATCTCGATTGATCCCCTTTTGGATTTTAGTTATGCCATGAATCGTTCGGAGTTTGTGAGCGATGACATTCCTGAATTTTTTACTGTAAACAATCGTGGGCTGCTACTTGCAGGCGAGATTGGACGGGATTTTTCATTTCATACGGGTTTTTATGAGGTACAGCGACTACCATCTTATTACATACAACAGTATGTGAATTCAACAGGTGTCTTTCCTGGGTATGGTAGAGTAAAGGCTTTTAAGGAAGTTGGTTATGACTATGCACAGAGCTTCGGTACTTTGACTTATAAGATAAAGAAGCGGGCTCAATTGGAACTTGGCTACGATCGATTATTTGTGGGACATGGATATCGCAGTTTGTTACTCACCGATGGTATTTCCAACTATCCTTTTATCAAAGGAAGTGTCATGTTTCTAGATGGCAAGTTGATGTATTCATCTACCTACGCGACCTTGCTTTCGCAAGAGCGTTTGCCAGCTGGAGAAGTGCCAGAATCTTTATTCAAAAGAAAGGGCGCTTCGTTTCATTATTTGAGCTTCAAACCTAATCGCTTTATAGAATTAGGTGTGTTTGAGGGAGTGATGTGGCAGCGAGTTGATAGCACGACTGTAGTATCTCAGCCATGGAATACCTATGTGCCTGTATTAGGAGTGAGCAGCGGTGTAGAAGGATTTGATGGAAAAAACAATGTTTACACAGGATTAAATTTACGAATACAACCCACTCAGAATTTTTGGCTGTACGGTCAATATATGTTTGATGGAGAACTTGGAATTTCAGATGGTTATCAAGGAGGATTCAAATGGTTGAATTCAGGAATTCGTTATTTAGACATTCAATTGGAGTACAACAAAACCAACAGAGAGGCTTATGCGTCGCGTTATGACATTATGGGCTTGGATCATGTCAATCAATTCGTAGGCTTGCCGTCCGGCGGTGGTGCGGAAGAGGTGGTTGGAATTCTTGAGTATCGTTATAAGAGAGCATTTACAAGATTCAAATACAACTACATCGCTTCAGAAGTCAGTCCAAATGATGTGAGACATTTTGAAACCGAGTGGGGATATCAGTTGAACTTGAAGACAAATGCAGAGGTTTTGTTAGGGTATCTAAATCGTGAAGACGCTATTAAATCGGAGATTTTCTATATCAGTGTGCGCACAAATTTGCACAATAGATACTTCGATTTTTAGTAACTTGCAGCACCTTAACTATAGTGAATCTTCAAAGGAGGCCGTTTTGTTAGAAATTGTTCTGCCGTTTTTTACAGCATTTTTATTGGTGTTGGTAGCCACTCCCGCGCTTATCAAGGTTGCGAAATTAAAGCACTTGGTTGATGAGCCAGGTGAGGCTAGAAAGCTACACCGCAGAAGTGTTCCTACACTTGGCGGGATTATGATTTTTGCTGGTACAATTATCTCCTATTGTCTTTGGTTCCCATCTCAATCGAGTTGGAAGTTGGGTAATAACTACGATCCGCTGACAGCTCTGAGCGAGTTCAAATATGTACTTGCGTCCATGTTCATTCTTTTCTTTCTTGGATTAAAAGATGATATCATCGGAGTGAGTCCATCTAAGAAATTATTGATTCACGTTATCGTTGGATTTATATTGGTTTACATGGCGGATATTCGTTTGACGCAGTTTTGGGGACTATTCACGGTGGATGTTTTGCCTTATTCTGTTAGTCTAGGTTTGTCATTATTCATCTACATCGTAATTGTAAATGCGATTAATCTTATTGATGGTGTTGATGGCCTTGCAGCAGGTACTGGGCTTATTGCTAGTGCTGCATTTTGCTATTGGTTCTATCGTACTGGAGATACTCCGCTTGCTTTGTTGGCTGCGGGTTTGGGAGGTTCGCTGTTTGGATTTTTATTTTTTAATTGGCAACCAGCAAAGCTCTTCATGGGTGACGCAGGGTCTTTGATTATTGGCGTGGTTGTGTATGTACTTGTGATGAAGATGATCGAGTTTCCACCGTATCGACTTTCTGCAGCTATGAGTGACGTATCAAAGCCGGTCTTAGCAATGTCTATTTTATCTTATCCATTGATTGATACGCTCCGGGTTTTCATTATTCGAATGAGACAAGGACGTTCGCCTTTTTCTGCGGATAAAAATCACATTCACCATCGCTTATTGGCGATTGGCTTGACACACAGACAAGTTTGTTATGCTCTATATGCGTATACGCTTTTCATCATCACGCTCACATTCATTACTCCAGCGCGCACACCTAATATGTCATTCATGATTGTGGGAGGAATAGCAGTATTGTTAGCGAATGCAATATTTCTAATTCCTGTAAAAGAAAAAAAGGCCTCTTAAGAGGCCTTATTAATTAGTGAAAGTGCGGGATCGCGTATGCTTTTACAGCTTTGTCATCGATGTTTTTCGGACAAAGAATAATGAGTCGTTCCATCACATTTCTGAATTCACGAATGTTTCCTGTCCAGTCGAGTTCTTGAAGAGCTTTGATCGCTCCAGCGGTGATATCTTTCTTCGGCTGGCCGTAATCTTCAGCAATTTGTTGCAAGAAGTATTCAGCAAGAATTGGAATGTCTTCCTTCCTTTCGTTGAGGGAAGGATTACGAATGACGATAACAGAAAGTCTGTGATATAAATCTTCGCGGAAACTACCTGCGGCGATTTCTTTGCGAAGATCTTTATTTGTAGCGGCAAATACTCGAACATTCACTTTGAAGTCTTTGTCTCCACCCACACGAGTGATTTTAGATTCTTGAAGCGCGCGCAATACTTTAGCTTGGGCGCTTAAAGACATATCACCGATTTCATCGAGGAAGAGAGTTCCTCCATCTGCAAGTTCAAATTTTCCCAGACGAGTTTTAATAGCACTAGTGAATGCGCCCTTTTCGTGACCGAAGAGTTCACTTTCGATAAGTTCTGTAGGGATTGCCGCACAGTTAACCTCAATGAATGGAGCAGTGGCGCGTTCACTTTTTTCATGAAGTTGGCGAGCCACTAGTTCTTTACCACTACCATTGCCGCCTGTAATGAGCACGCGTGCTTCGGTGGGAGCGACAGTATCGATCATTTTTTTGATTTCTGTGATCGCGGCACTTTCGCCGATAATATTAGCGCCGAGGGTTTTATTTACTTTTTTGCGAAGCGTCTTTGTTTCGTTTACAAGGGCGGTTTGATTGCTAGCATTACGAACCGTGACTAAAACGCGATTGAGGTCAAGTGGTTTTTGAATGAAGTCGTAAGCTCCTTTTTTGAGAGCATCGACAGCGGTATCAACGGTGCCGTGACCAGTGATTATTACAACTGGTGATTCGATGCCTTTTTCCTTCAGTTTTTCAAGGACTTCAAGACCGTCCATTTTGGGCATTTTGATGTCGCAGAAAATCAGGTCATAATTTTCTTTTTCAGCAGCTTTGAGACCAGTCAATCCATCTTCAGCTTCAGCTACTTCGAATGATTCATATTCTAAGATCTCTTTAAGAGCTCCGCGGATTGCGGCTTCATCATCAATAATTAAAATCTTTGGCATGTCGTCAAATTTGAGAAGCGAAGGTAGGCATTTCAGGGGATACAATTTTTTCTAACAATCAATGAAATTGGACTTTTTTAAGGGGTTAAAGACCTAATTTCGCGGATGTGAATCAACAGTTATTATCCCAATTAAATGAAGCTCAACGTGCTGCCGCTGCGCACATGAATGGAGCGATGATGGTTATTGCCGGAGCAGGCTCTGGCAAAACACGCGTGCTTGCTTATCGTATTGCGAATTTGGTCCAGAGTGGAGTAGATCCATTCAATATTTTGGCATTGACCTTTACGAACAAAGCCGCAAAGGAGATGAAGGAAAGGATTGGGAAATTGGTCGGTGATCAAGAGGCGCGAAATATTTGGATGGGTACTTTTCACTCCATCTTCGCGCGTATCCTCCGCATTGAATGTGATCGCATAAATTACCCAAGAGATTTTACCATCTATGATACGGCAGATGCTAAAAGTTTGGTGAAAGATATCATCAAGGAGATGGGGTTGGATGATAAAATTTACAAGCCTGGCACCGTTTATAATCGCATAAGTAGTTGTAAAAACAATTTGATTTCCCCTCAAGACTATTTGAAAGATGTCGATTTGATTGCAGACGACAGACAAACGGGAAAGCCTAAAATGGCGGAGATCTACGCGAAGTATGATATGCGTTTGTTCAAGTCTGGAGCAATGGACTTTGATGATTTGTTATTCAAGACAAATGTGTTGTTGCGAGATTTCCCAGAAGTACTTCATCGCTATCAGCACAAGTTTCAGTTCATATTGGTAGATGAGTATCAGGATACAAACTTTGCACAATACCTAATAGTAAAACAGTTGGGTGCTGTGCATGAGAACGTATGTGTGGTGGGGGATGATGCGCAAAGTATTTATGCTTTCCGTGGTGCGAACATTCAGAACATTCTGAATTTTAGAAGAGATTATCCTGAGTTTGCAATGTATAAGTTGGAGCAAAATTATCGCAGTACAAAGGTGATTGTAGAAGCGGCCAACAGCATTATTTCAAAGAATAAAGATCAGATTAAAAAGCAGGTTTGGACTGATAATGAACAAGGACAGCCTATTCGTGTGCACAAAGCGGCGACGGATAATGATGAAGGAAATTTTGTGTCGAACCAAATTTTCATAACAAAGCAAGAGAAGGGTGCGGCGTTTAAGGACTTTGCTATTTTGTATCGCACCAATGCACAAAGCCGCGCTTTTGAAGAAGCGTTGAGAAAGCTAAATATTCCTTATCGTATTTATGGAGGCTTGAGTTTCTATCAACGAAAGGAAATTAAAGATTTGTTAGCGTATTTTAGATTGACCTGTAATCCCAATGATGAAGAAGCGTTGAAGCGAGTGATCAATTATCCTACAAGAGGAATTGGAAAAACTACGCTTGATAAACTTGTAGTAGGCGCTGCGGAAAGAGAGATTAGTATATGGGACATGATTGCGCGATCACAAGAAGTCGGAGTGAGTGGAGCAGCATTGAATAAGATCATGGAATTCGTGACTATGATTAAGAGTTTTCAAGTTGATTTGAATTTGAAGAACGCTTATGATCTCGGGCATCACATTGCGAGTCACAGCGGCTTGTTAAAAGACCTTTATGCAGATAGAACTCCAGAGGGAGTGGCGAGATATGATAACATTCAAGAATTGTTGAATGGTATGAAAGAATTCAGTGATCGAAAAGAGTTGGAGAACAGTGAGAGCATTGCATCATTGAGTGATTTCTTGATTGATGTAGCATTGTTGACCGATGCGGATAATGTTGATGATGGGGATAATGACAAAGTGAGCATGATGACCATCCACGGAGCGAAGGGATTGGAATTCCCTTATGTGAATATTGTTGGAATGGAGGAAAATTTATTTCCGTCACAATTGTCGCTCAATAGTCGTGAGGAGATGGAAGAGGAACGTCGGTTATTTTATGTGGCCATAACGCGAGCTGAGAAGCGTGCGACTTTGAGTTATGCTTTGAGTCGTTATCGTTGGGGGCAGTTGAGTTATTGCGAACCTTCGCGGTTCATTGAGGAAATAGACGAGCAGTATTTAGAAATGCCATCAGCGCCGGCAGCACGAACAGCGCCGAGAGGAATAGATTTCTCAAAAGAGCGATCTGGGTTTTCGACAGGATATAGTGCTCCCAAGCCTAGAGTTCAGACGCCGCAGGAGACTCCGGCTCCAGTAAGTCCACCGCCGAATTTCAAGAAGGTAAGCGCTGCCGCGCCGACTAATGGTCCTGGATTGTTTGATAATAGTCCGCCCGCCACTGCTGATCAAATTCAGCCCGGAGTAGAAGTGATGCACGATAAGTTTGGAAAGGGTAAAGTGTTGAGTTTGGAAGGAGATGCTCCTGACATTAAGGCAACGATTTTCTTCCCGTCGGCTGGGCAGAAGCAGTTATTGCTCAAGTTTGCCAAGTTGAAAGTGCTGTAAACATAATTACACGCATTTGCTTACATTTGTAGCAAAGACCTGCATCTGATATGTCTCGGGCAGGGTATCCAATATCATTTAAGAAAGACTCCTATGTCGGAGAAAATTAATTCGAGTTTAGACTTCCAACCATACAATAGTCAACGTCCTGATTTGATTATTCCAGAGTATGGCCGTAATATTCAGAAGATGGTGGAATATGCCATGACCATTGAAGATCGCGAAGAGCGAAATAAATGTTGTCGTGCTATCCTAAGTGTGATGGGTCAATTGTTTCCTTATTTAAGAGACATTGAAGATTTTAACCATAAGCTTTGGGACCACCTTTATATCATGTCTAATTTTAAATTGGATGTAGATAGTCCTTATCCAGTGCCTAATCCAGAAGAATTGGATGCACCTCCTGGTCGAATGAACTATCCGAAAGGTGACGTTCGTTTTGGTCACTATGGTCGCTATGTAGAGCGCATGATTGATAAGTGCTGTGCAATGGAAGATGGTGAAGAGCGCCAAGCATTTACAATTTCTATTGCTAATTTAATGAAGCAAAATGCTCTTAACTGGAATAGATCAAGTGTTACGGATGACGTGATTCTCAAGGATCTAACGACATTGAGCAATGGGAAGATTAGATTAGAAGGATCAATAGAATTAAGTGCTGTAAAAACGATTCAAGGAAATAAATTCCAAGATTATGAGTCGGATAATTTCAGGAAGAAAAAGCACATGAATTTCAAGAAGAAAAATAACAAGTTCAAGAAGCATAAATAAGTCTTCAGATGAATGAGATTGCAGAAGGCGTATTGCATATCACTGACCTCGAGGGATATGATCACATGCTTTATTTATGCGCAATGTCCGCACCATTTCTTTGGAAGGATTACAAGAAAATAATTTTATTAGCTACAGCCTTCACCCTTGGTCATTCTCTTACGCTATTGGCTAGTGCAACGGGGTGGTTTGCATTTTCGAGTACTGTTATCGAAATGCTTATTTCAGTTTCTATCGCATTAACAGCACTTCTCAATTTTATCTGGAATAAATCACAAGTTTCTTGGTGGAACTATTCGATTACAGTCGGATTTGGATTAATACATGGGATGGGCTTTTCTAGTTATTTTAAAATGATGTTTGATCAGTCGGAGTCGTGGATTTTAGAATTACTTTTTTTCAATATTGGAATCGAAGTGGGTCAGTTATTAATTTTAGGAGTGATTGTACTTTTAGGATTTCTGGCAACATCTGTATTTAAGGTTCCTTCCTCCATATGGTCAAGGATTGTCGCGGGAATAGCCTTTGTTTTATCATGCTATTTAATAATTGACAAAATTTAGATAATTGCCTTTGGCGAATGTCTAAATTTGCGGCGTGTCAAAACTTTTCAAGAAGCTTTTTGTTTTTCCTGTGCGGTTGTATCAACGGGTGATATCTCCTTTTTTAGGCAGCAACTGCCGGCACAGTCCAACTTGCAGTCAATATACCATTGAAGCAATCGAAGAATGGGGTCCAATGAAAGGAATATGGCTTGGCATGAAGCGAATTTCTAAATGTCATCCATGGGGCACTAGTGGATATGATCCAATTCAAAAAAAAATAAATAACTCAAAAGTCAAATGAAAACAACACTTAAAATTTTTACTTTCTTTTTTGCTGTAGCAACATTGATTGCATGTGCAGGTGAAGAAAGCGAGCAACTTCGTCAAGCGAGAACAATTCAAGAAGCGATGTCGAAGTCTAGCCAAATCCTAGATTCTAGCATTACAATTAAGTTAAATGAACTGAGCACAGAGTTGACTACGTTGTCTGCGGACTCATTGCTTTCTGCTGATTCATTGAAAATGGCGCAGTATAAGGAGGTGAAGACTTGGTATTCTTCTATCGAAATGTTGAAGTCAGAGTTGTCAGATTGGACAAACACGATGAAGAAATTACCATCGACTGAAGAAATAGCAAACGGTGCTGAGAATCCATTCGGTGCTGATATGAAAGATGAAGACATCTTGAAGGCTGTTCAAGCAGATCAAACAAAATTTGAAGATTTAAAGTCACGTATTGAAACTGAAATTCAATAATGAATATTCGTCCAAGAAGAAATAGAAAATCATCTGCAATAAGAAGTATGGTAAGGGAAACGCAAGTTTCCCTTTCGTGCTTCATATATCCTTTGTTTTTAGTAGATGGGGTAAATCAAAAGATACCAATAACATCGATGCCTGGTATCTACAGATGGTCACTTGATTTGATGCTAAAGGAAATCGAAGAATGTGTTGCCTTGGGCATTCATTCTTTTGTAATATTTCCTGCAGTTGAAGATTCTTTGAAAGATCAACTGGGCACTTACAGTTACAGCTCGAAAAATTTTTATTTGAGCGCAATTCGTGAGGTAAAGAAAAGATTTCCTGATGTCACATTAATGAGTGATGTAGCCTTGGACCCATATAGTAGTGATGGACATGATGGAGTGGTGAGAGATGGTGAGATTGTGAATGATGAAACACTTCCGATTCTTGCTAAAATGGCCGTTTCTCAAGCGGAGGCTGGTATTGACATCGTTGGTCCTTCAGACATGATGGATGGTAGGGTAGGAGTCATACGTGAGGCTTTGGATGACAATGGCTTTACCGGGACAAGTATTATGTCATATACAGCGAAGTATGCTAGCGCCTTTTATGGACCATTTAGGGAGGCTTTAGACTCTGCGCCTAAGTCAGGAGATAAGAAGACCTATCAAATGGATCCAGCGAATAAAATCGAGGCGTTAAGAGAGGCGACCTTGGACATTGAGGAAGGTGCGGATATCATTATGGTAAAACCGGCATTAGCTTATCTCGATGTTATTGCATTGTTGAAGCAAAACTATGATGTTCCTGTAAGTGCCTATAACGTTAGCGGAGAATTTGCAATGTTGAAAGCAGCGGCCCAAAACGGTTGGTTGGATTACAATAGGGCAATGCCTGAAATGATTTTAAGTATGCGAAGAGCAGGAGCGGATATCATACTGAGTTATTTTGCGAAGGAATACGCCCAACTTAAAAAAGAAGGGATAATAGAATAATCGCACGATGTCCGATTTTTTTTATCTTTTCCGAGGCTTACAACACTTTACTAATGCTTCTTGCTAGTCTGATCGCTCTTGAACACAAACCCCTATAAGGCTATTCTTCGGAATGCTAACGCTGGTTATTGGGATCTAGATTTCTCAAACTCCAAGTTTGAGCTAAGCGATGTGCTTAAGAGAATTTTCGAATGGCACGGAGACCGTGTATTTGGCTTATACAAGACTTTTCATGGCAACGCTGATGCCAGGGGGCTTGGTCTATTCATGACAAAAAATCAAGTTGAAGCGATGGGCGGAAGAATCAGCATTGAAAGTGAGATATCAAAAGGAACAACCATAAAAATTGTAGTACCATGAAACCAATCCCTATTGCAAGCATTGTAGATGATGATCGAATTTTTGTTTTTGGTCTATCAAAATTGATGGAAATGATTTCCTTTTCTGACGAACTCCTTGTGTTCTTAAATGGACAAGAAGCTTTAGATTATTTTCTTCCATTGGTAGATACACCAGAAAAACTGCCAGACGTAATTTTGTTGGATATCAATATGCCCGTACTAGACGGTTGGCAATTTATGGATGAGTTTGTACGCCTAAAACCAAACATAAATAAAGAGATTACCATTTATATGGTAAGTTCTAGTGTCAGTGAGTTGGATATCAAAAAGGCGAAGGCCTACTCAGAAATCAGCGACTATGTGGTGAAGCCGATGCGATCTGAGGATCTTTTGAAAATGCGAGAAAAATTTAATGAAGAAAAAGTCAACTAGTTCAAGCTTTTGCGATTTCAGTCGCAAGTGCTTCGAACTCTGCTGGTGTCATTTTTACTCGCTCTTTAGAAAAATTAAGATCACTTACGGAATTCATCGGTACGAGATGTATGTGCGCGTGTGGAACTTCTAGTCCAATCACAGCAACACCTACTTTGATACACGGCACTACTTTTTTAATCTTGATTGCTACCTCTTTTGCGAATAAATTGATATCAGTCATCATTTGAGCATCCATATCGAAGTAGTAGTCAACTTCTTTTTTTGGGATTACTAAACAATGGCCTTTTGCTACTGGTAGAATATCTAAAAAAGCTAAGAATTGATCATTCTCCGCCACTTTATAACAAGGAATTTCACCATTAATTATTTTAGTAAAAATGGTAGCCATATTATCGAGAGATTTCTAGCACTTCAAGCTTCAGAATACCTGCTGGAACTTTCACTTCAGCTACGTCACCAACTTTTTTGCCTAATAAACCCTTTCCAATTGGAGAGTCAACAGAAATCTTCTTATCAGCGAGGTTCGCTTCATTTTCTGCAACAAGGGTGTATTCTACAATAGCATTAGTATTGGCGTTTTTAATTTTTACTTTAGAAAGAATAAAAACCTTTGAGTTGTCGAGTTGCGATTCATCTACAAGGCGAGCGTTTGCAACAAGGTCTTCCATTTTAGCAATGCGAGCCTCCAAAAGCCCTTGAGCTTCTTTAGCAGCATCATATTCTGCATTTTCTGAAAGGTCCCCCTTATCGCGAGCTTCTGCGATTTGCTGGGAAATTTTAGGACGTTCTACTGTCTTGAGCTGATGTAGATCGTCTTTAAGTTTTTTCAAACCTTCCGCTGTATAGTATGCGACTTGTGAAGCCATTGTAGTAAACTTTAAGTATTCTAAAAAAGAGAGAACCCCTAAAGGGGTTCTCATTCAGTACAAATATATTAAAAAATAATATTATAGAGCGATATGCACTCCAATGCTGTGTACGCCTCCAAATGGGTTGGTCACGCGGTAGCTGTAATCCAAACCAATGTTAGTTTCATTAGCACCTACTGGAATCTGAACTGTAGCACCAGCTGTTGGGCCTGTGTAAACAGTAGTTCTAGCATCGTCTTCTCCGCCACGGTCAAACATGTAACCTGCACGAAGGAAGAAGCGCTCACGGAATCCAAACTGTGCACCTAGACCAAATTGGTCTTTAGTGAAAGAGTTAGATGTAAATGACGCATCAGTAGTCAACTTCATTTTATCGTTGAAAAGGAAATCGTATGCGAAACCTACATTAACGAGTGAAGGCATTTCATACTTATCAGAACGTTGCTCAACGGTCAACTGAGTACCATTGCTTGCTACGTTAGCTGCAGTGCTTAGACCATCACCTCTATAGCGCATAGGAGGACCTACGTTACGTAAAGCGATACCAAAGCGTACATTGTCTTTTTCACCAGTTACATAACGAATACCTGCATCGAAAGTGAATCCTTGAGCTTTTGCGTTATAGATCGCCTCAGAAATCATTCGAACAGTGAGACCACCGTAAATGCTATTTGAGAATCCTTTCGCATAAGACAAAGCGATGTTTGTATATGTCGGAGAAAAAGTACCAATTCCACCTTCTGGAAGAGCTTCTGTGGTAATATCTAGGTCACCAAAATTCATGTTGGTAACTGACAAACCAAGAGCACCACTTTCGCCTACTTTCTGTCCAAAACCAAAAGCATTCAATTTGATTCCAGTACCAACAAGGTACTGCGTATTAGTGAATACCAACTCAGTTTTACGAGTGAAGGCGAGTCCAGCAGGGTTTAAGAATGTTGCTTCAATACCATTGATTGATGCCATTCCTGCACCTGCAGAACCAGAGGTGCGAGCCCAAGGATTAACCAAAAGGTGACCTGCACCCGCAGAACCTGCGCGATCTGGGTTACCAGCAAACGCACTTGTCAATCCTGTAATAGTTGTAAGAAAAATTATAGCGAGCTTTTTCATAAGCGTTATTTCTTTCTAATTGATAATTGTGGTTTAGAAGCGATCAAGGTCAATTGGTCTCATGATACCAAACCACTTGAGAATCTTTTCTCCAACACCTGGTACATCTACGTGAATAATGTAAGTGCCACTTCCGATTGGAATATTCTTAGCATTTTTCAAATCCCAATTCAATGAAGTAAGTGGATCACCTTTCTTGTACTGACGTACAAGGGTACCATTCATATCATAGATGGTTACTGTACAAACCTCTGGAAGGTTGGTAATCTTTACGATGTTATCAAGTTTACCTGGCTCATACGTGCTGAAAGCATAGTATGGATTTGGTACAACATTGATGTAATCAAGATTACTTTCCAACGTAGCAGTGCTGTTGAAAGATGGATTCAAGCCTTTTGTGCTAAAGCGATATAGGTTTCTCCAGCCGTTCACTGCACCATTGTTTGCAGGATTAGTCAATGTTGGAGTAGCGTTAGCATAGCGCTCGTAAATCTTGCTCACTCTGATACTCACTCGTGTTTCAGTTGGGATGATACCATCTGCTACACTTAGAAGTGGATTTTCAGGGATTGAAATAGCTGAACCAACCCAAGCCGCTGAAGCGAAAATTCTCTTCCAGTTCGTGTTGTTGATTGGTTGAGTATTCAACACGTTAAACATGTGTTGACCTTGGTCATAACGAGGCATGAATGTAGTATTCGTTGAATTCTCCTCGTATTGCAAGTTACGGAATACATAAATCCAGTGTTGACCACCAAAGATTGAAGAACCAGTTGAGCTAAACAAGTTAGTAGATGGATTCCAAATCATATCGCGACCATTGTCTGCTACTAACCAGCTGTCCTCACCAAAAGCCATGTTCAAGCGTTCTCCAGTGTTAACATCAATAGCATATCCTGGGAACCAACCCATACCCGTTGGCTGTGCACCGTTTAATGTGCCCTCACCATCGTTGTATCCGTCATCTCCTACTTTCTTTCCATTCTTATCTACAGATGGGCTTCTTCTCAATCTAGACTTAGAGTATGTCTCACCTGCGAAGCCTTGAGCTAAAGCTGGGTTGCTTTGCATTTCAAGAACAGGACAACGTGTCCACTTGCTCTTATCAGAAGTGAAGACTACATCAACACTTGGAAGTCTTTCTAGACGAGCGAATGGCTTCAAAGTACCTGTATTGAAGATACTGTTTACTACTGGAGTTGCATCATTGAAGTTTGTCAAGCTGACAATACCTCCTGCTGGTGCAGCATTTACATAGTAAGTACCATTATCTACTTGCGAGTATGAAACTAGACCATAAGGAGCCCAAGTTCCACCAAGGATATCTTCATAGATCTGATCAGGGTCAGCTGCTTCGGTAGTTACACCAGGAGCATTACCGTAGAAGTCTGCAAAAATGTTTTGCTCTGCTGGGTTATCGGTAACAACTCCATCAGAACCTGAACGAATCCAGTTCAATTCGCTCTCACCTTCTTGGTCAGGAATACCGAACATCCAAGCTCTATTAGGATCAGAGAACGTCAGCGAAGAAGAAATTACTTCTGGGATATTACCATTTGGAACATCTTCAGAAATTATTGGATAGCTGTATGAACCCCAGTTGATAGAAATACCATAATCAATTAATACGTCTTCACTAGCAATTCGGAAACTGCGGTAGTGAGGAATAGTTTCACCTGTTGTAAGGTTAGTCAATTCCCAACGCAATGAATCTGGATCATCTTCATTCAAATCTTCAGGTCCTACAAGGCGGAGTTCGAATTCTGCATCTTGAACGCGAAGTGGGTCAACAACTTTAACTTCAACCGGCGCTCCACCTGGAGCGTAAGTCAATTCGTCAGCAGTTCCATTTTCAAGAATTTCTCTTTCTGAAGCTGCAGAAACGATCACATTATTCATACCATGGCCTTTACCTTCAATTCTAGTGATAGCGATTCCTTGACCATATGTACTGTTTTGAATAGTACCTCCATTTTCTGGATTAGGCTTGTGAGGAATAGCTGCAATCACCTCGATAGCACCTGTTGGTGACTTACGAGAAGAGATGAAAGAACGAGCTTGACCACTTCTAGTTTCGGTGTTATAAGGAAGATAGTTATTATAACCATAAGCAATTGCCATGAAGTAATAAGTCTTGTGGTTAACAAGCGTTTTAGAACCTGTAGCGAATTGGTCTTCGGTAACTCTGAATGAACGTTGAAGTCCTTCGTTAGCACCAGTCACTTCCAATGATGGAACTGGCAAGCCGATTTCAGAATCGAAGTCGTAGTTAATAATGTTTGTGATTTCATTTTCTAAGTCACACTGTGCAATCAAACGAGCACGAGTAATGTCACCCAATTCGTCTGGGCTTACTTCAGCATTTAAAAGCTGGTAAACCATGTAGCCTTCGAACTGGTAAGAACGTTGCTCAGGAGTGAATGTTAAACCTAGAGAAACAATGCTTTCAGGAATAGAAGCATCGAATTCTAGATATGTTTCATTAAAGTTATTGCTAATGGTGCTCTCATTTCCAAGCATCAAGATCAATTCATTTTCCAATTCACGCACAGTAACATCAGGAGCATCTGGACCAGATACAAGCTCGAAACAGTTATCGAACAATGCTTGAGCCTTGTCATCCGCATCACGAAGTAATTGAACTGAAGCAAGTGGATCTCCGCTCAAGCTTCTAGCCCAAACTACACCTACTGTAATGTTGTTGTAGTCACCAGGTAAAAGAGTAAAAGGACCAGCAGACTGAATGAAACGACGGTCACCTGCAGGGTTTCCAGAAGATTCTTCAGACCAGTCTGGCATTTCAGTACCATCAGTACCCCAGTTGAGAGGGTCCGTGTCACCAGGGAACATATATCCTGCATCTACATCAGTTACACCAGAAGTACCAGTTACACCAGTACCACCATATTTCATTACCTGACCATTCTTCCAAATACCACGCATGTAGTTGTAGTAGTCAGGAGCATTATCAGGGTCACCATTTGTTGGGTTAGTACCAATGTTATAGTAAACGAAACGACGCATACCAAAACGTTCGTTGTCGATGATATCATCACCATATCCGATTCCTAGACCAGAATATGGAATACCATTTTCGGCTTCTGCTTGTGTGATATCAGAAGTAAGCGGGTTGTCTACTAAGTCAGCATCTTGGTAAGGACCTTCAAAGAAGTCAACACCAACAGCTGGAGGATTCAAACCATAACCGTTTGTTCCAGGACCTGCCTCGTCATTAGCATCACCGTTGTAGCAATATCCAAGACCACGCTGAACGTCACATCCAACATAGTCATCTGTAGAGTTTCCTAAGTCAGCATCAACCCATGATCCGAAGTAAGTTTCTGTCAATGTTTGAGAACCTTGGTTAATCAAGACATAGTTGTAGAAAGTCATGTTGTTCACTTCATCATTCGTAGTGAATGCGAAAGCTTGTGCACGAATTTCCATACCGATAGGCTGACCAAGTGATTCAGAGTGAACGTTACCCTTATCATTGAAGATCCAGTAGTAAGTTTGGTCACCAAATAGTGGTACTACGCTTTCACGAGTACGTGTCTTACAGTCGATTTCCTTCAAGAAATCATACCATGGGTAGTCACCATTTCCTGGATCGTAGAATCCATCACCGTCATAATCATAGAAAGGAGCAAGATATAAATCTTGGCCAAGGCTTGGATTACCCTGTGCTGGATAGTCATTGAAGTAAGATGGCATGATGTAGTTTTCACAATCATCATTACCCGCTTCAATACAATCATAATAAGCGCGGTGTAACTGAGCATCTTGACGAGTGCTGACAAAGAACTTATCATATGCAGTACAAACGCTTTCTGATATTTCTGCAGTACCATCGTTGGTAAGTGGACCAGGCCAGAAGTCGTTACCATCTGCACGGAAAGTTACCGCCGCAAGCTTCAACTGTTGGTCAGGAGATACACCACCCATCCAAAGGGCTCCAGAATATATAGAGGAAACACCTCCATTGATAGGCACTTCATATGCTGCTCGGCTCGTTGCACGATCCTGCCACATAGAACCACCTGTTTCAATTCTAGCTCTAACGTTGTTCCACTCCAAGTCACGTAGACCTTGAGCAGGAGCGCAAGCTGCTGCACGAGTTCCTAGCGCGCTTTGGCCGTGGTCGTCATTGGTGCTCATGCCACCACCGTTATTGGAGTTAGCCCCCATGTAACGCATAGCTTGAGCATTAGAAATCATTCCTATTGCGAGTGCCAGTAAGCTGATCTTTTTAAAGATGTTCATCATTTCTTGGCTATTGAGTTTCTTAATAATTAATTCTTTATTCTTTCAATTAAAAGTCAAAACGTACACCCAAACGAATCTGGCGAGGTGCCGAGAAGTTGTAAGGATTATTCACGTTCATGCTATAGTAATTTCTGAAAGAATCTGGTGAGTTCTGTGCGTTAATCAATGCTTGATATTGAGCTGACGCTAAATATCCATCATCGTCTGGAGTACCTGTGAATCTGTAAACACCGTTGATATTTTGAGTGTTCAAGAGGTTAGTAATCCATAGGTAAACATTCAAGTTAGCCGAGCGCTGCTTTTCTCCTTCTTTACCAAAGGTCAATGTGAAGTTGCGATCCAATTGCATATCAACAGAGAACTGCCATGGTAGACGTGATCCATTCAAACCACCTTTGGTAGCTGGAGCAATTTCACCTGTAATTGGCGTTGCAAACTGCTGAGATGTATATGGTGTACCAGATCCAAGGTTTGCAATTACGTTAGCACCTGTATTTTCGAAAATTCTCTTTCCGAACCACACTGGACCATTGTACTCTGCACCTTCACCATAACGGTAGTCAATGGTGGTCACAATACGGTGACGTTGGTCATAGTTGAAAGGAGCAACTGTTCTCAAGTTTGGAAGACCATTGTTGATCAAAGCCAACTGAGTTTGAGTTGTAGAACCTGTACCGTCAGCGAACTGAAGGGTGTAAGATGTCTTCATCCAAATGTTACCTGTACGACGGAGGTCATATGTTAAAGTCAAACCTTTAACAGTACCAAAGTCAAGGTTACCAAATGTTCTATATGTGCTTGGATACGCACCAACATAACTTCTAACCTGGATCATATCTCTCAACTCACGATAGAAAGCTTCTAACTTGATTGAAGAAGTACGAGAAAGGATTTGTTGGAAGCCAAGAGCGTAGTCAACTGTTTTTTCAGGACGAAGGTTTGGGTTGTTGATCAAAACGTTTCTGTTCGCCATGTACAAGTAATCAATCGGGTTGAAGCGATTGCTTTCAGTTGGACGCTGAGTCAAGATATCGTAGTGAGCAAAGAACAAAGCTTCATCAGAAATAGGGAATGAGAAAGCGATACGAGGCATGATGTTTACCGCTGGATCGTAATCCTTGAATGCTCCGCTAGTCAATACACCAGGACCGCCTTGTAGAAGTGGATTTACTTTACCAGCAGAACCGATAGATGAAACAGGGTCAGTTACCACTTGACCTTGTGCATTGTACCAAGTATCACCATCACGGTAACCAGTTACAGCAGTTGGGTTAGCAGCATCATTAACATAAACTACGAAGTTGTCGCCAATGTTAGAAGGAGGTGTGATATCACCAAGTTGTCCGAAGTTAGCTTCACCAACTGTAGTTCCAATACCAACAACATAAGGATCTTTCAATACAGGCTGGTTTGCATCAAAACGGTCGATACGAACACCGACGTTGAAGATCAAGTCATCAAATGCAAACTTGTCCATGATATAACCAGAAGTGTAGATTGGTTCAAATGCACCAATCGAACGCTTATAGTAAGTGTTTCCACCTAAAGTATATTGTTCTTGGAAGAAGTCATCAATGGTTGGTCTTCCGCGCATTCTCTTACCAGTGTGGTCATAACCGAAGTAGTTAACGTAGTTCTGACCTTGGTTCAATAGATCTTCAGCACCGAACAAGCCGAGATCAAGGAATTCAGGATCAAGGTTGTCAATGTTTACGAAGTCAGTTCCATTTGGATCAAGACCAAGTTTTGTTCTAAGACGATAGTCAAACTCATATTGACCTTCACCAACTAATTGGTTAAAGTAAACGTAGTTATTACCATCGAAAATTACAGTAGTAGAGTCATATCCAGAACCGGCTGCATTGTCCAACTCACGGATGTGAGAATTAGTATACAAGCGACCAGCCTGCCAAAGCGGAATTGGTGATAGAGCATAACCTGCGTCACGACGTTGTTCGAATTCGAAACCGATTTGAACTGCGTGGTCTCCGATATCAGCAGAACCAGCTCCAGAAACACGGAACTGATTAGTGTTTGAAATGCTGTAGTTATTGTTCTGTGTTCCGATGTAGTTCCAAATGCCATAGGTTTGGTCAGGTGAGTAACCATTCAAAAGACCATTACCAGCAAGGATATTGTCAATTGAAGCATATGGATTAGATCCAATGAATAAAGCTGTATTTGGATCGTTGATGAAAATTTGACGTGGGTCACGGATAATGTTTCCGTTCTCATCATTGATAAGTCCTGCTACAATTGGATTCAGGTCGAAATATGAGAAGTACTGATTAGTCAGCGCTGCTGTTTCAGGATTGTACTCAGAAGGAGTGAAGTCAACATTGATAGACTGGGTACCAGTTTGACGGAAATATGAACCGTTGTACTCATATTGATTTCCTCTTACGATATCGTAGTAACCAATGTGACCGTATTTAAAAATGTCATCTTTGTGAGTATCATCTTCACGCTTAGAGAAGTTTTGGCTGTAGTCAACCATCACCGAGTAGAATACGTTTTTCAAGTTGTTTGCAGAAGATTCTTTTCCATCCGCATTCTTGAAACGCTGACTGAACTTCGCATAAGCTCTCCAGTCTAGATCCGTAGCACGCTGGTTATTATCCGAGTTCATCAACAAGTTTGCATAGCTAAGCTGATGAGAGCGACTGAATGCACCGGTACCACCGAAGGTCAAGGTGATGTTGTCAGAAGCATTAACGTCAATCTTAGCAACTAAATTTGCTGATCTATCACGGTTATTCAGGTTAGTTTTAACCTTTTCAAAGTCATTAGAAGTAAGGAAGTCTGCATTATATAACGCTCCTGTTCCTGTTTGGTTAACTCGAAGTGGATTTGCAAGAATTGCAGCTCTCACGTCGTCCTTCATTTTATAGTTACCTCCAAAAGCAGGGTTGGGGTCAACGATATCGGTATAGTTACCAGATACGAAGAAGCCAAGTACCGGACGAATCTTATTTCCTACAGAGTCTTTCTTGAAAAGAATTGGACCAGAGAGAGAGCCTTCCACGAGGTTGTAACCATAGTGGTCAAGACCTACAGCTTTTTCACCACTCTTAAAGCCAGAAGTAATTACTTCGAGACCTCCAGTGTATTGTGAAGAAGCACTGCGAAGAGCGATGTTAACGACACCACCTGTTGCATCCCCGATGTTCGCTGGGATACCACCTGTGATTACCGCAACCTCTTCGATTGCTGACTTCGGAAGTGCAGTGCTACCGCGAACTTTGATACCATCGATGTAAACCCAAGTAGAACCTGTACGCGCACCACGAATAGAAAGACCACCGCCTGTACCAGCAGAGCTAACCCCTGCAACGGTAGAAGCTAGTCCTAAAGCGGAACGGCTTGGCATTTTGGAAATTTCTTCGCGGGTTACAGTTCCCCCAGAAGCTCCACCATCTTTATCGATCAATGGAACCTTGTAGTCCACGATCTCGACAGTTTTGAGTTCTGCGCCTGGTGTTAGCTCTGCGTTAGCAAAAGCTATTTTACCTGTTGAAATAGGAATCCCACGCACAGTTTGTGGTTGGTATCCTACCATTGAGAATTGAATCTCATAGGTTCCAGGATCAATTGGTTTAATGGTGAATTCACCATCAAAATCGGTTGTGGCGCCAGTCACAAGGTTACCATTGAGGTACACTACAACGTTGGCAAACGGTAGTGGCTCTTTGGTGTCCTTATCGGTCACCTTTCCTTTCAACGTACCACTATTGCCTTGGGCAAATGCACTTGATACGCCTAATAATAAGAGTGCTACTAGCAAGTAAACTTTTCTCTGCATAACAGACAGGTTAAGGTATTTCTAATTGCTGCGGTTAAAACGAAACGGGCGCTAAAATAGGAAATCTTCGGCTTTTTAACGGCTATTAACCAAAAGGATGTTAAAATCGCTGATTTCGTGAATCTTACGGCTGAAAAAAAATCGTTTTCGCTAAAAATACCACGGTAAAATGGTTACAATTCTTTAATTATTTCCTCAAAAATACGTCACGTTGAAGCAAACGATAACATTTCATTTCGTTACATTCTAGGAAATCTATACAGGTCTGTGGCCGTTTAAACGCAAAAAAGCCCGTTCATACAGGCTTTTATCAATATACAACATTTTATTAAACCTTTCGCTTTCGAAACACTCTTTTATGCCAAGGGACCAATTTCCCCTGAGAGTGCTTCTGGGCCTTCTTCAGGGTTTTTTTCATGCGCTTTTGTGTTTCTTTTGACTGAATCTCCGTGAGGTGATCTTTGTGCGCGCCATACTGTGCTTGACGTTCCGCCATTTTTGCGGCCTCGCGATCTTGAGCATTTTCTACAGTTTGCTGGTCTTTCTGTTTCGGTGGGCGCTTTTGCCCCCAAGCTTCTTGGGTTACAACGAGTGAGAATAAAGAAATAACTACAACGGTTAACTTATTCATGCGGCGACAACGGATTATGGATGGAATTCGTATGCAAACTTGATAATTTGAATATCATGACTTCTAACATCATGATCCAATAGTGCTTCAATAAGCATGGTTTCAGTGTACAAGACTTCAATTTCCTGGATCATTTCTTTTCCCTTGTACTTTTCTAACTTGAGTAAGTTTCCTAGCGAGTCATAATAGAATTGATGCTTCTTAACCTGTGTTGGGTCTGTATTGTCCCAAGTAATAGATTGCACCCAGCCTTTTTCATTGTACTCGTATGATTTAGTGGTAAAGCGATTGGACATAACTACTTCCTCTTTTTCTGAAACTAGATAGCCTAAATCATTTTTTGTCGTTGTTATGTGAGAGTATAGCAATCCATAATTATTGTAGCATGACTTCATTGTGCTAGTTGGATTGATCTCTTTGTATTGAAAGCTTTCTGAATTGATAGTAATACTTTGGCCAGGCACAAGTTTCCCTTTCTCAGTAGAGATGTTTTCACTTTTTCCAAAATCCAAACGCTCTACTTTTCCTTCTTTATTGTAAACGAATTTCTTGGTGTAAAAGCCTTTATTGCCTTTTTCTGTGCGAAGTTCAACCTCACCAAGATCATTTCTTTTAAACTCAATACTAAGAGTGTCAACGAGGTGAAGAACACTTGTTATTTTATCAAGTTGTTCTAGAAGACCTACAGAGCTGAAGTGATAGACAAAAATGTCTGGTCGTGGCTCAATTGGTCTGTTTGGACGCTTTATAGACCAAGTGCCAGTGACTTTCTTGATTTTATTTTGCCAAAGAAATTCTTGATTGAAGTACATCTCGTCCTCGAACGCATTGCCGAGACGATTGTCAATTATTTGTCCATTCGCTATACTCACAGTGCAAAGAAGCACCGCTAGAATGATGACAGCGGATTTGATTTGTTGCATAAAAATATTTCTAAGGCAAACTTATAAGAGACTTTTGCTACTTTTCACATCCTGTCTCAAGTCAATGAACGTACCATTGTTAAATAGATGAAGTATTTTTTTGACTGACTCTTTTGATTAAGGAAGCAAGGAGTACCTTTGGCGCTCAATAATAAATGACATGCGCGACCAAATAATTTTTGACCTAATTCAACAAGAACATCAACGCCAATTACATGGTGTAGAACTTATCGCTTCTGAAAATTTCGTTAGTGACCAAGTGATGCAAGCCATGGGTTCTGTGCTTACTAATAAATATGCAGAAGGTCTTCCTAATAAGAGATATTATGGGGGATGTCAAATTGTTGATCAAGTAGAGCAACTTGCAATTGATCTATTGAAAGAATTGTTTGGAGCAGAATGGGCCAACGTTCAGCCTCACAGCGGAGCTAACGCAAATAGCGCTGTAATGCTCGCTGTTCTTCAACCAGGAGATAAAATTATGGGCTTGGACCTTTCTCAAGGTGGTCACTTGACGCACGGGAGCCCAGTGAATTACAGTGGAAAATTATATAAGCCTGTTTTTTACGGAGTAGAAAAAGAAACTGGCCTTATCAATATGGATACTGTAGAACGTATCGCGAAGGAAGAAAGACCTAAGTTGTTGATTTGTGGCGCGAGTGCATACAGCAGAGATTGGGATTATGCTCGATTCAGAGCAATCGCAGATGAGATCGGTGCATTGTTAATGGCTGATATTTCTCACCCAGCGGGATTGATAGCTAAGGGACTCTTGAATGATCCCATGCAGCATTGCCATATAGTTACAACAACTACACATAAAACACTTCGCGGTCCTCGCGGAGGGGTTATCATGCTCGGTAGAGACTTCGAGAATCCGTTTGGTTTGAAAACACCTAAAGGTGAAATACGCATGATGTCTTCTCTATTGGATTCCGGTGTATTCCCTGGAATCCAAGGTGGTCCTTTAGAGCATGTCATCGCGGCGAAAGCAGTTGCGTTTGGAGAAGCACTGCGTCCTGAATTCAAAGCTTATGGTGAGCAAGTCATCAAGAATGCTGCAGCATTGTCAAAAGCACTCGTTGAAAAAGGCTACGGTATCGTAAGCGGTGGAACAGATAATCACTGCTTCTTGGTAGATCTTCGCAGCAAAGGAATTACAGGTAAGGATGCGGAAAATGCGCTTGTAATAGCGGACATTACTGTCAATAAAAACATGGTGCCATTCGATGATAAATCACCATTTGTGACAAGCGGTATTCGCATGGGAACGCCTGCTATCACTACTAGAGGATTGAAGGAAGAACATATGACAATCATCGCGGATCTTGTTGATACTTCTTTGATGAATCGCGAGAATACAGTAATATTAGGAGAAGTGAAAAAGAAGGTCAATGAATTGATGAACTCATTTCCCCTTTTCCAATTCTAATTCGATATTAGGTTTTAGAAATAAATCGGCCTTCGACATTGGTCGGAGGTCGATTAACCACTTATATCCGTCTAGGAGGAAGTTGGCAGAGTCAGCCATCTTCATGGGGGAAAAAGTACTATTAGCTTCGCGTTCTAAGCGAAGCTTTTTTATTTCATTCTCTTTTATTTGAATGAAAATATTAGAACAATCTCCTTTGTTTAGTCCAATTAGCTTAGGTGGTTTGGTGGACAAACTATCCTTTTTTTCTTCTACAGGAAAATATACCAACTGTCCATTTCCTTCAACATATACTGAGTTGATTTTACTGTCAATGAAATCAGCTGTTAGTTTTCTTCCTTTGATCTGATTGTATTTTCCTTGGCGGGTTTCAGAAATAATGAATGCATTTTCCCGAACGAACATTCGGTCGACTTTGTTATTGGCCATTGTAATCCGAATGGAGTCTCCGGTGATTTGATTTTCATCACTCCAAAGCACGGGTTCATTAAACATTCGCAAGGTAGAGTCGGACACGGCATAGACCAGCGAATCACATTTTCCTTGCAGGTCGTCTTTGAAGATTTTTACCCCATAGAAAGCATAAAGCACGTCTTTACCAGCACTGTCCGGGACAGACTTGAGTGTGTCGGCGTGCATAAAAAGAGAGTCGCCACCTTCGAAGAATTGAGTCAGGAGTGCTTTGTCTGTAACAAAACTCTTTTTTGTTTTTTCTTCATGATAACCATATTCGCCAGAGATGAAAAAGTTTGCAGTGGTGTCACGGATGGTTACTTTTTTGAATACTTCTCCAAAACCAGCTTCACCATTATAGTAGATACTGTCGCCTCGGAGTTCTGTTTTTTCACTTCTAACAAAAGCGTTTTTGTTGAATTGGCAAATGTCTTTATCAGTGTTATACCAACCATTCTCGCAATAGATAAAAGTGTCGTCTCCTTCGATAGTAGTGGGGCCAAAGAAGTAGGCAACTTCTGTTCTGTCATTGTATTTTAATGTGTCTGAATTGACTGTATAGTCTGGGTTTTTCAGGACAACTTTATTTCTAAAATAGAAGATTTCAGTCTTAGTGTGATATGAGCCCTCTTTACTATTGAGTACGTTTTGATTAGCATTGGAAACAATCTTTCCTCCACCAGTATAGGAAGCAATCTCTGAGTCGATGTTGTAGATAAGTCGGTTGCTGGTTAGCGTCATTTGATTATCACGCAGCACAACGTTGTTATTGATGGTAGCAACTTTCGATTTTTGATCGACATGCATTACATCACCTACCAGGTTAAACTCCCCAGGTTTGATGATTCGGATGTTTCCAAATGCATCAAAGTCTTTATTTGTGAAAATGTGAGCGCTATCACAATAGAAGAGCGTTCCTTCATAGATGAATTGAACATTCCCTTTTACACGTTGTGCATCGATGTATGATTTATCAAACTCACTTACATCTGCTCTTACTAGTTTGACTAATTTTTTCTGAGAAAAAAGATTGTTAGACCAAGTAAATAGAGCTAAAAATAATATCAATGAAAAAACCGAATGAACATTCATTCGGTTTTTTAACGCTATTATTTTAGCTTCTTTTGTCATTACGACTTGGTCTTTACCAGAACTATGCCGAAACCTTAGAACGAACTATTGTTTGGGTTCTGTCTGGGCCTACCGAAACAAATGTTATTGGTAGTTCTAATTCTTTTTCAATAAACAGTATGTATTCCATCAATTCAGATGGCAATTCTTCTAATGATTTCATACCAGTCAAGTCTGCATTCCAACCTTTCATTTCAGTGTAGATTGGTTGCACTTTTGAAGGGTCAATGTCGTATGGCAAGTAATCAATTTTTTCACCATTAAGAGAGTAGTGTGTGCATACTTGTAGTGTTTCAAAACCACTTAGCACATCTGTCTTCATCATAATGAGTTCTGTTACGCCATTGATCATGCAAGCATACTTCAGTGCTGGGATGTCTAACCATCCACAACGACGAGCGCGTCCAGTAGTAGAACCAAACTCTCTTCCAATTTGGCGCATTTGTTCTCCTACCTCATTGTCGAGCTCGGTTGGAAAAGGGCCGCTACCAACGCGTGTGCAATAAGCTTTGAAGATTCCCAATACTTCGCCAATGCGAGCCGGAGCAATTCCTAAACCTGTGCATGCGCCAGCAGATACAGTGTTTGATGATGTTACAAATGGGTATGAGCCAAAATCGATGTCGAGTAATGATCCTTGAGCGCCTTCGGCCAATACTTTTTTACCAGCTTTCAAAGCATTATTAATGTAGTGCTCGCTGTCAATAATGGTAAGGCTTCTGAGAACTTCGATGCCTTGCATCCATTGTTGTTCAAGCTCTGTTATATCATATGCAAAGTCATAGTTGGCAAGCATTTTTTTGTGCTTGTTTACTAGAGCGTTGTATTTCTGCTGAAATTCAGGTTCGAGAATATCACCAACACGGAGACCATTTCTTCCAGTCTTATCCATATAGGTTGGGCCGATACCTTTTAAAGTTGATCCAATTTTAGAGGATCCCTTTTCTGCTTCGCTTGCTGCATCTAGGATCCGGTGGGTTGGAAGGATCAGGTGAGCTTTGCGGCTAAGTAGAAGTCGAGAGGCTACATTGACTCCACGTTCATTCAACGCAGTTATTTCCTTTGCGAAGACGATGGGGTCGATTACTACACCGTTACCAATCAAGTTGGCAACATGGTCGTGGAAAATACCTGATGGGATAGTGTGAAGAACGTGTTTAATTCCATTAAACTCGAGGGTGTGTCCCGCATTTGGGCCGCCTTGGAAGCGTGCTACGATATCGTATGATGGAGTGATTACGTCTACAATTTTTCCTTTTCCTTCATCTCCCCATTGTAGTCCAAGGAGAATGTCCGCTTTGTTTAGGTACATCGTTCTGTTGGTAAAGCGCAAATGTACTTCTGTTCACCTAAATATGAAAAAGGAAATGATAAAAGAGTTTATTTCGGCATATGAGCATCCTTCTTTTTTCCATAGAAATTCAAGCTGTGGTGCATGATTTCGATACCGAAAATTTCTTCTAGAGTAGCTTTAATGTTTTGGATACGTGGGTCGCAAAATTCTAATACCTCCCCTGAGTCTGTCAGAATTATGTGATCGTGTTGTTGATTTTGATAAGCCTTTTCAAAATGCGCTGTATTCTGACCGAATTGATGCTTTCTAACCAAATTACAAGCGAGTAGAAGGTCAATTGTATTGTACAACGTCGCCCTTGACACACGATACTTTTTGTTCTTCATGTTAGTATACATGGATTCAATATCGAAGTGCCCAGGGTGGCTATAGATTTCGCTGAGAATGGCATATCTCTCAGGAGTTTTTCTATGCTTATTCTGCTCCAAGTATGCAGTGAATATGCCTCGTACTTTCTCTTGTAATTCCGGAGTTGACATAGTGCAAAGTTATTGCGAATTAGGCAAATTCGCTTTCAATACGATCCACCGTTAATACTTCATCTACCGCTTTTAGTTGATCCATTAGGCTATTCAAGTGTTCTGTGTCATGAACTAGCACCACTACTTTTCCTTGGAAAATACCGTTATTAGCTTCGAATGAAATGGCTTTCATATTCACGTTCATATCCGTCGAAATGATATTGGTAATTTTCTGTACCAAGCCCACATCGTCAATCCCCGAGAATTTCAAGCCTACTTCAAATTGCACCATTTCTTTGTTGCTCCAACGTGCCTTGATCACTCGATAGGCATATTTGCTCATTAATTCCTGTGCATTTGGACAATTGGTGCGGTGAATTTTTATGCCTTCACTAACAGTAATGAACCCGAATACCTCATCACCTGGAATTGGGTTGCAGCATGTGGCTAATGTGTAATCTACTTTTTGTTTTTCATCACCAATCAAGAGAGTTTCACCCTTGGTTGGAGCAGCAGGAGCGGCTTTGGTTTCAATTAAAGGAAGCGGTTGAACTTCTCTTTCAAACAAAATTCTACCACTTTCGATGGCATAATTTTTCATTTTTTTAAGATCAATACTTCCTTTAGCTATGCGGAAGTAGAGCTCCAATGCAGAATCCGTGTTATAGTGACGGACCATCTCATCGATATTTGCCGAGATCCATTCCAATTTAAGGTTTTGGAATCTGCGCTTGAGCATTTCTTTACCTTCTTCACCAATCTGCTTTTTCTCTTCTTTGAGCGCGTTTTTAATCTTTTGTCTTGCAGAAGCGGTGATGACAATGTTTAGCCAATCTTCTTTTGGACGTTGTTTTTTGGATGTTAGAATTTCCACCTGATCACCGCTGCGGAGCTTGTGGCTCAATGGCACTAGTTTGAAATTTACCTTTGCACCAATGCAGTGATATCCAATTTGGCTGTGAATTTGAAATGCAAAATCAAGAGTGGTAGAACCAACAGGAAGAGTTTTTAAATCTCCCTCTGGAGTAAAGACGTAAATTTCTTCAGAAAAGAGTGAGAGTTTGAAATTGTCGATGAAGTCAATAGCATTGTCCGAGGGACTTTCTAGGACTTCTCGAACTTGCTGAAGCCACTTGTCCATCTTGCTTTCCGTAGTCTCAGGCGTATCCTTGTACTTCCAATGTGCAGCGTATCCTTTCTCCGCCATTTCGTCCATACGGATAGAACGAATTTGAACCTCCACCCATTTACCCGTCGGCGACATAACAGTGGTGTGTAATGACTCATATCCGCTGGATTTGGGAATGCTGATCCAATCACGCAGTCTTTCGGGGCTCGGTTGATAGAAATCGGTAACGATAGAGTAGACTCTCCAACAATCAGCTTTTTCATTCTCCTGCGGACTTTCTAGAATAATTCGGATGGCGAATACATCATAGATTTCTTCAAATGGAACACCTTTCTTATGGATTTTATTCCAGATGGAGAAGACAGATTTTGTTCTGCCTTTGATTTCATATTTCAATCCCAAACGATCTAGTTCTCGTCGAATGGGTAATGTGAATGCGTTGATGAATCGTGTTCTTACCGCCTGAGTTTTTTGCAGACGGTTAATGATGTCCTGATATGTATCCGGTTCTTTGAACTTTAGTGATAAATCTTCTAGTTCCGTTTTGATATTGTACAATCCTAGTCGATGGGCCAGGGGAGCGTATAGGAAGAGAGTTTCACTTGCGATTTTTAATTGTTTTTCACGCACCATGTGGTCTAGAGTGCGCATATTGTGAAGACGATCCGCAAGTTTGATTAGAATAACACGAACGTCATCACTCAGTGTAAGCAACATTTTGCGAAAATTTTCCGCTTGGTCACTGGTATTGCTATAATCACTTACGCCGCTGATTTTTGTAAGACCGTCAATGATAACGCGTTCTTTTTTACCAAAAAGATTTTCAATATCATCTAAAGTGATATCGGTATCTTCGACCGTATCATGAAGAAGGGCACAGACAATCGCCGTCGTTCCAAGTCCTAGTTCTTCGGCAGCGATTTTAGCTACAGCAATGGGATGATAGATATAAGGCTCACCACTTTTGCGACGCATGTCTTTATGGGCGTCCACAGCAACTTCGAAAGCCTTTCGAATACGTGCTCTTTCACTTCTCGTTCTAGAGCGATGGCACACTCTTAAAAGTGAGCGATACCTTCTAAGGATTTCGCGTTTCTCTTCTTCTGGATCAATAGTCGGTTTATGCATATCAATGACAAAATAAACAGCTTATCGCATACGATGTTGCCTCGATTCTAGGGGTTTTGAACAAATCCTTGCTTAATATTGCCTCCTGAATGAATTCCTTCCAATCAAATAGAAATCTCACAACCATACTGCAGTGTTTGTTCCTGCTTCTATTTGTTTTGTCTGAACAGCCCGTTGGTGCGCAGTTTGCCTCCATAAATTGGCACAGAGATTTATCGGATTCAATTTACAAAGAATTTCAACAGCCGGGATTCGACGGACACTCTACTTTTCATCCACAGTCGCCGCTTTTACATACTGAATCATGGTTGAAGAAGAATTCAGTAGATACTTCCACTGCGAATATTTGTATGCGACCGGTTCTGAATGCCGCTGCTGGCGCAACATTGGAGGGCAAAATAGCTTCTCAATCATTTGCGGGATTGCAACTGGATGTTAGAATAAAGAATCGTTGGTTTTTTGAAGGTGGATATAGTTTGTTTTTTCAAAGTGGGCTAGAGTATATTGATCGATTTACTGTGGCAAGGGATGTAGTGCCTGGTGTTGGTAAGGCTCGCTTTATTAATGGCCTCGGACAAATTGCACATTACCCTTATGGTCGATTGATATATCAAGCTGGACGTCGCATCAATCTTGAGCTTGGCAACGGAAAGAATTTTTGGGGTGATGGTCATCGTTCTTTGATATTGAGCGACAATGCGCCCGCTTATCCGTATGCAAAATTGGCATTGGATGTATGGAAAATCAGATATAATGCACTTTACGGAATGGCTAAGCAAGGTGATCGCAGAAAATTTTTTGCGACCCATGGCTTGAATATGCATTTAGGAAAAAGATTAGAGTTTAGTTTTTTTGAGATGGTCGTTTGGCAAGACAGAGATAGTCTGAGCGAGCGAGGGTTGGACCTTCATTATTTGAATCCGATACTTTTTTATAGACCTGTAGAGTATGCTCAGGGTTCCGCAGACAACGTCTTGATAGGCGCGGGATTTAAGTGGCGTCCTAGAAAATTTATTCAAGTTTATGGACAGTTTGTTTTGGATGAGTTTCTTTTAAGTTCGATCCGCGGTCGCACCGGTTGGTGGGCGAATAAATTTGGTGGACAGGTTGGTATGCGCTGGTTTGACGTGTTTAAAAATTTTAATTGGCAGATCGAAGGCAATGCGGTTCGTCCATTTACATATAGCCATGGATCACCAGTTCAAGCCTGGGGTCATATGTATCAACCACTAGCCCATCCACTTGGGAGCAATTTTTCTGAGTTGGTTAATATTTTCACTTATTCAGCTGGTGATTGGAAGATTGAGAACCGAAATGTTTACGCAACTTTTGGAAAGGATATGGATGCAGATGGTGATGGCATTATCGATAATCAAGGAGGTGATGTTTTTAAATCCTACGAAGGTCCTTTCCAGAATTTTGGAAACAGGCATTTGCAAGGAGATAAGAATGTATTGCATTACAATCAATTGACATTGGCTCATCCAATCAAGAAAATGGACGGTTTTGAATGGTATGTGTCCCACATAGTCCGTTTTCAAAAGAATAATTCTGGAGAGAACATTGAGCAGGCAATAATGGTTGGAATTCGGATAGAAGGAATAATTAGTCCTGTCAGAGACTTCTGATTATTTTGACTTTTATCACTTAGAGGTATTTAATCGTACCATACATTTGCGGCCAATTTTACATCCCTGAAAACATCAAGTTCCATAACAACAAGTGAAAGCGCCTTTATGGGTAAAGTGAAAGATATATCAGCGCTCTTCAAATTGCGCTTGACCTTTTTGGTTCTTGTTTCAGCTGTTTTGGGCTATTTCATGGGAGGCGGTCAATTCTTAGATTCAAAATTGTTCTTCGTTTGTCTCGGAGGGCTATTGCTCACAGGAGGAAGTAACGGGCTCAATCAGGTTTGGGAAAAAGAGTATGATAAGTTAATGATTCGTACTCAAAGTCGTCCGATTCCTACAAGTCGCATGAGCGCAAAAGAGGCGGCAATCATTTCATCCGTTGCAGGAGTAGTTGGAGTCGCATTACTTTGGATTTTCTTGAATCAAGCGAGCGGTATTTTGGGGCTATTTGCCTTTTTCTCTTATGTTTTTTTATATACACCTTTGAAGCGCGTGACGAGCTTCGCGGTATTTGTTGGAGCGTTTCCGGGTGCTATTCCTCCAATGCTAGGGTACGTGGCCGCAACAAACACATTTGGATTGGAGGCGGGCTTGTTATTCGCCATGCAGTTTATGTGGCAGTTCCCA
>Ga0315907_10001531_pt1 | contig 31106 bp, 36 predicted proteins | sample LakEriMetagenome_3_FD_203525 | JGI IMG/M metagenome (GOLD analysis project Ga0315907, IMG submission 203525) | Freshwater fungal communities from buoy surface, Lake Erie, Ohio, United States - Buoy 12 MA123 | ecosystem: Environmental > Aquatic > Freshwater > Lake > Lake biofilm | place: USA...
AGAATCATGGTCTCGTTCTCGAGCCAACTGGGTGTCATACACACGGCAAGAGGGAGCAGGTCATACGGGTCACCTTGCTTGCCGAGGGCATGCCACCGTGAATCCATCGGGCCACGCAACCAAAGCGTGGCGCCGGCGTTATCGGAGTCCCACTGCTGGTCATCGTGGGCCTGGACGAGGAATGAGTTGAACATTTCGGTATTCATGTTTGTCCTTTCAGTTAGTGATGATGTCGAGAATCTGGCGCTGAATGTTGGCGAGCAAAGCAAGTTCTCCGAGAGCCTGCCTGCCCAGTGAACTATTGGGTCCACGACTACTGGCCTTGCCGTTGAGGTTATCAATGGCGATGCCGATGGTCTTGTGTAGTGCGCTCACTTCGTCAAAGGTGAGTTCGAGGTTGAGTGTAGGTTCCATTGTTTCTCCTTAGAGTTGCCGTTCGATTGCTTCTGCCAGTTCAAAGAACGGCTTGCTCTGCTCGTCGTTCCATGCGCTGATGGTCATGTATTCTTCGTGCCACTCTTGGGTGCCGTCCCATTCTTCCCAACGGTATTCCATCGTGAGATACGGGTCTGCCGATGGCAGGTCAGCCCACTCTACCACGGCATCGGGCAGAATCCCGCTGGCCCAGTTGTTCTCACCGAGTTGGTCGTTGGTCTGCTTCTCGTAGAGGGAACACAGAACACCGAGGGCGCAGTACCCACCGATGTTGCCCTCCATTGTCCTGTGTCTGAGCCTATCGTAACTCTGCTGGTAGTTGTCGCTACGCAACGCCTCGACCCACAGTTGCTTGATGTCTTTCTTCATGTCTCTCCTTACTTGGTGCTGATGAACTTGCTGTACTTACTACCCGAGCAGAAACAGTTGCCGACCTGCTTCTCGCAGAACAAGCAATAGCCACACTCGTAGCAGAACTCCTGCTCCCTGATGCGGTTGACATCTGAACCGAGGTTCACATCGCAGGTGGGGCAGTAGAAGTAGCGGTCGAGGTCGTCGTGCTCGTTACCTGTCTCAATCCAACCACGGAACTCGTCCCACTCGAACACGGTGCCATCTTCTTCGTCGACCCACACATCGGGGTTGTAGTCGAAGTCGTCGGCAGGCGTAACGCCGGTGGTGTTGGTGACATGCGAGGTGTACTTGTACGACTGGGCGTACCACTGGTACTTGTACGAGTTGTTGCTGTACCACACGCCGTGGTCCCAATGACCGTCGCCCTCGTTGACGAGATAGACAGGCTTGGCCAACTGCTTACTCACAGAGATGATGGCCAACTTGCTACCGGCCGCGAACTTCTCCAACTCTGCGAAGTTCTCGGGGTCGTCGAGCACATTGGCAACACCGAGTTCGGGCAACCATTCCTCTGCGAACTGGCGAGTGTCTGACTTGCCATTCTCTTCCTTGATGGGAAGCATGCCGTTGTGTGCGAGGACGATGCCCTCGTCGACGACAAAGGGGTGGCAGTTGTCGATACTCGTAGCACCGTGAGTGGTGATACGCAGATGGAAGATGGCGTGCGCCTTGGGGTACTCGGCTCGCATCTCGTGGAACAGGTCGATGGTACTGTCGAGGTCCATCGAACGGTGGTGGAACAGTTGGTCCTTGATGGCGAGGGCAAAGCCGAAGCCATCAGGATTGTTGGCACCAGCGGTACGCAGATTCTTCTTGCTCGGCGTAGCACCAGGCTTGGCATAGATGAGTAGACACATGTGTAGTTCTCCTTTGTGATGTGATGAAGTGATAGGAACCTATCAGGCCACGCCTCGATGAGACATGAGCGGGTGAAGGTCAGGATAGGTGGCGATGTTGTCGCTAGCCCACGCACTGAACTGCGTCCAGTCAAGCGCACGCTTCGACACTGCGTCGTTGGCCCTGATGTCACGGGTGTACTGCCACAACGCATGGCTGTACTGAATGATGCCCTTGACAGTTGCGGGACGCAGGCTCGAGCGGAAGTAACGCAACTCGACGGTGTTGGCAGGCTGAATGTTCACCGCAACATAGCGGTCGTAGTTCGTCTGCTGACCCTTGGCCATTGCCACACGGTTATCGCCGTTCATGCGTCCGAACTTGGCATACGACGAGCGACGACCAGCGAATCGCTGAATCGCCTCGTAGTTGCGGTCGTGGAAAGTCATGAACTTGTACAGGTGTGAGCCAGATGAGAACGAGTTCTTGCTGATGTGAACATGGATACCGGTGTCGGTACGACTCCACGCACTCATGCCGTACTCGCTGAGTCGACGCAACTTCTCGAACGGGAACATCTCCAAGTGGACACGATAGTCCGCAGGGTGAGTCACGATTTCGAAGCCGTTGATGGAGCCGTCCTCTTTGAGAATGATGTAGTCATTCTCGATACCGTCGAGGAAGAACTCGGCCGCATCGTTGAGGTTGTCCTCGTCGTCGATGTTGGTCTCGACCTCGATGCCGATGTACGGCATGTTGCGCACACGATGACGAGCGATGCCGTTCACCGTCCACGAACGGAAGGTGAGGTTGTCGACCGTGTGATGGTACGACTGAATCAGATGAGAGCGATGCGACTGCGGATAACACTCTCCGTTGTCGCAGTAATACTCATCGGTCCTGTCGGAGTACAACAGGCTGTTGGTCGCCTGTCTGTAATCGCAGTTGCCACACCGCGAAACATACTCGTCCATACACACACGACATGCGAGGTCGGACTCGTAGTCGTTGATGAGATTCGTCCACGACTCGGGGAAGTAGTCACCGCACAGTGAGCACGACTCCCCGCTGTCTTCGTGGAACCAGAGGTGAACACATCGTGAGACAACTGACTGTCCGCTGTCCACGATGTAACTAATCTCACGGTGCCGCAAGAGGTGATGTGGAACCTCGATGCTCATCGCATCGTCACGAGGAATGTTCTCTCGTGTCTCGAAGCAGAGCACCATCTCTGGTGCCTCCTCCTCCGGTACAAAGTCTTCTGATGCTGTCATGTATTTCCTTTGGTATTGCGTGTTCTCCACACGCAGACAACACACGAATGATAGGAACCTATCACTGATGTGCTCTCTGCGTGGGGCGAGACTCATCTCGCCACACGACAGGGTACTAGAACAGTACCTCTTGGTTGCGGTCGGCTCGCCAACGAGCGAGCATGACCCCATTCACACGGAAGTCACGCGCCTCGCAGAATCCGAGCAACGAATCGAGTTGTTCGGCAAACCGAATCGTGTCCTCCACATCGGTGGCGACACGAACGATGAGCCACGAACCACACTCATCGTCAGATTCGACAGCGAGCGTGGTCACCTTCTCGTTGTATTCCCTCATTGTTCCTCCTGTTCGTAGCGTTTGTTGAGCAACACGCGATGGCGGATTGCGTTGGTCAGCATCTCGTTGAGAATGAGTTGTCTGCCAACGACGGCGAGAAGACGAATCTGTTCCCACTTGTCTTCCGTTGTCCACCGCTCGTGGGCAACGAGGTTGAGTTCGTCAAACAACTCGTTCACTTTGCTCTCGTGGCTCATGCCCACAGCCCTGCCTTGTAGCCCTCGTAGAGGCCACCGATTTCGATGCGCTCATCGTGAAGACGCATCTCCGTGCGAATGTCGATTTCGTCCCAGTCCATGCTGTACAACGAATCGAAGTCGGGTTCCTCGTCGTGGCGAGGAATGTACTTGGACTTGTTCATTTCAGTTGTTCTCCTTGTTGTTGTGATTACGGACACGACAGACCACGCACTCGTCGTGGTCGGGAGTGTGCTCGAAAGCCCACTCGGTGATGAGAGGCACGCTCTCATTTGTGTCGTTGTTCATGTGATTTCCCTTTCGGTACACCTGTCTCATCAGACACGGGCGGTGAACTCCGTGTGACGCACCGAAGTGCGTTTCGACTAACGCTTCATGTCCTGCGAAATTGACCACGACACACCGTTTGCGAAACCGCATTGGCAGGTGTACAGCCAGCAGAGCGTTGTGATGTATTGACGGAAATCCATGTGATGTCCTTTCGTTGCGCCTGTCTCATCAGGTGCGGTAGGCGAACTCCGCACGACGCCTCACGGCGTTTCGACTCGTGATAGGAACCTATCACTTGTAGCCCATGGCACGCAGGACGATGTCCTGCTTGGCAGGGGCGAACTTCTTGTTCATCATGAAGATGCGGACGAGGTCGATTTCGTCCTTGCTGAACTTGATGACCTGCTTCTTGCTCGGAGTCGCGTACGACTTCTTGGTCTCACGGGCGTGTTCGAGCGACTTGAACTCGTCGCAAGTGTGGCCCTGCTTGATGAGGAACATCAACTCCATCACATACTGGCGAATGGTGTTCATCTTCCAGTCCTGGCTGACCTTTGCCGATGCGACAGCGTAGGGCTGAGCCTTGCCATCGAACTTGCTCAGGCATTCCTCAGCCGCACTCCACCAACCGGCGAGAGCGGCCTTATTGCCACGACGAATCGCACTCTCGTGCGTGGCGAAGTTTGTCTTGCTGTTCATTTCATTTCCTCCTTGTGATAGGAACCTATCACGGTTGTGGTTGTGGTTGTTCGGATACGAGCGACCAACCGCAACGGGTCGAACCATTCAGCCCGCTGTGCGCTGTTCTCCTACCCTTGCTTCGCACGGTGTAAGTGCGGATACGGAACGCCCCTGGTCAGGGTGCTATTCGACCCCAATACGACGACAAGGGGGGCGCATGGGGGCCCACCGCCAGCCCACTAGACGGAGTCCCTCCGCGCAGAGCCGAATCCACAGATTTCTGGAGGTTGGGGATAGCCCCTGTGGATAACTAGTGGAAGCCAGCGGTGGCTAGTGGCGTTCTGTTCACTATGCAGGGCTTATATATAGCGATGGCGACAGAGTACGTTCCGCTGAATGGGTCGAATGTCGTCGCCAAATGGATGTAATGTTCGTCTTCTCCGACCACATAACCCGTGCTAAAGATATGTCTGTAGGGGTGTTTGGTGTTGAGGTCGTACCACTCGTCTTCAATGCTGAAGGAGTCCCACCATTCGATGATTTGAATGGGGGGTGTTTTGAACTCGGTTTGGCTCATGAGCCTTTGACCCATTTCTTTGACGGCGATGCCGTCTTGCTGGGCGACCATTTGACTTTGTCCGCCCAGTAGGCGGCGGACATGGGACCCTTGGAGATGTTCTTGGCGTGTCGGCTCTTGAAGGCTTCCCGCTGGCCGGCAGTCTGGTTGGTCCTGACCCCCTGTTGGCCGAACCTGATGGTCTTGACCTGGCCGCCTGACTTGGCGACTACGATGTGGGACTTTGTGGGGTGGCCAGGGGTGCGCTTGGGCTTGTTGTAGCCGCTGACGCCAGCCCTGGCGAGGCGAGGGTCCTTGCCGGCCGCCATGTCAGACGTCCATGTTCTGTCGACGTACGCCCTTGCTCGCCTTCTTCTTGGCACCACCACGACGAATAGCGTCAGAGACAGTCTCGCGGCGGGTCACGCCAGCGCCGGGATTTCCGACTGGCTTCTCCTTGCCGTAGCCCTCGTGGTACCGCTTGGACTCGCCCATCTTGACCTTCTTGCCAGTCTTGGCGGCTGCCTTCTTGGCAGCCTCCTTGCCCTTGGCCGTGTACGGGAACTTCTTTCCACCAACAGTGGGCATGTCCCTGCTCCTTCTTTGTCGTCGTTGTTTTTGCAGGGATACTGTATACGGCCAACCGCTGCGCTTTTGGCCGTATCACTGGTGGCCCCTAACCAAAGCGTTACGCGTTACATTGTGCGCTTGTGAAAGGTAACGACGACACCCAGGGGTGATGGGACTCGAAGAAAACATCCTCGACAGCCGACAGGAGGAATACCTGGCTTGGCTGTGCACCGCTCCCTCGGAGCGGCAGCCAGCCTCCAAGGAGGCGTACGCGGCCTCCCTTGGCGTCAATGTGACCACCCTCCGCCGGTGGGAAAAGAAGGAAGTCTTCCGCAAGGCTTGGCAGGCGAGGGTAGACGAAGTCCAGGGGTCGCCTGAGCGAAGCCAGAGACTCCTAGACACCCTCTACGCCAAGGCGCTTGAAGGCGACATCAAGGCCGCCCAGTTGTACCTCCAGGCGACCAACCGCATGGCCCCGCCCACACTGAATGTGAAGACCGACAAGGCGACAGCCGAACTGTCCGATGGCGAACTCGATGACTTGATTGCCGCAATGGCTCAGCGCGAGCGCGAGACGAGGACTCACCTCAAGGCAATGTAACGATGGCCGATTTAGTTGAGTGTCCAAACTGCGGCGAGGAGTATCCGCCACACGCTTGCCGGTGGCGTTGTCCGTACTGTGGTTTGAAAGACTCATGTTGCGAGGGAGAGCCTCGCTTTAGACAAAGGGATGATGACGAATGAGCATTTCGAACTATCTTGAGAACGCACTGCTGGACACTTTGCGCAACCAGTCGTTGGCTGTTGCCAACGTGTACCTGAAGTTGCACACGGGTGACCCTGGTGAGGCTGGCACCTCTAACGCCGCGACAGAGACGACCCGTCAGGCTGTAACTTTTAATGCGGCCAGCGGAGGCTCTATGGCCTCCAGCGCCGCTGTGACGTGGACGAATGTGAGCACGACCGAAACCTATACGCATTGGTCGGCCTGGGATAACAGTACTGCTGGTAACTGCTTGTGGTCGGGCGCACTTAGCGCATCCGCTAGTGTGGCCGCTGGCGACACTTTTCAGATTACTTCGCTGACGCTGACACTTGACTGATAAGGAGCCTTAATGGCTACGAATTTCCCGACGAGTCTTGACTCGTTGACAAATCCAGTTGCGGGTGACACGCTTAGTTCGCCGTCGCATGCTGGTCAGCATGCTGATGCGAACGATGCTATTGAGGCTCTCCAGGCTAAAGTTGGTGTCAATAACTCTGCTGTAACTACCACTATTGACTATAAGTTGCGGAACCTTGATTCTTCGACAATCACTAATGGCTCCTTAACGGCGGCTGTTGTTGACCAGTTGGAAGAGAACTGGAATATTGTTGCCAGCGCGGCTACTGGCACAATTAACTTCGATGTTAAGACCGCCAGTATTTGGTATTACACGAGCAACGCCTCAGCGGACCATACGGTGAATGTGCGTGGCGACGGTTCCACCACCCTGTCCAGCCTGCTTGCGGTAGGTGACAGCATTACGGTCGTGTGGGCAAATACGAACGGTACGACTGCGTATTGGCCCAGCACTTTCCAGGTGGATGGTTCGACTATCACACCCAAGTGGCAGGGTGGTACGGCTCCGACTGGCGGCAACGCGAGCGCGATTGATTTGTATTCGTACACGATTGTCAAGACGGCGGCGACGCCAACTTATACGGTGTTTGCTTCTCAGACCCAGTTCAAGTAGGAGTTTGATATGCCTAATCTTGGTACTAGGTCAAACGCTTCAGCGCGAGCATACGGTTTTGGTGGTGGAGCAAATAAAATTGTTGCCTCTGGTGGAACAGAAACAACTAGCGGTCTATACAAGATTCACACATTCACTTCGTCTGGAACATTTACAGTTTCGGCAGCCCCCGGTGGAGCAACTGTTGACATTTTGTGTGTTGCGGGCGGCGGTGGTGGTGGCGGTTATGTTAGTGCTGGTTATGTAAATGAATGCGCTGGCGGTGGCGGTGGTGGTTTTGTTACGACCTCAGGAACCAGTATTAGTGCTGGAACATATACTGTAACAGTTGGTGCGGGTGGTGCTACTAACGCCAGTGGCAGCGCCAGTTCTATTGGTTCTCTTGCCTCAAGCACTGGTGGCGGATATGGAGGCGCTACTCAATCCGTAGTAGGTGGTGTGACGACCCCCACATCTGGTTCTGCAGGTGCTTCGGGTGGTTCTGGTGGTGGCGGAAGTGGTGGTTTGGGTACAGGTTATTCTGGTGGCGCGGGCGGCGCTGGAACTTCTGGTCAAGGAAATGCTGGCGGTTCAGGTGGAGCCGGTGGCTATACCGGTTCAGGAAAATTTGCTTCTCATACCACCGGGGGTGCTGGTGGCGGTGGGGGTGCAGGCGCGGCTGGAGGCAATGGTGGAGCCGCACCGGCTGGGTCGTATGCGGGACAAAGTGGGAATGGTGGAAATGGCGCAAGCAATTCCTACAGCGGTTCTTCCGTAACATACGCTGGTGGCGGTGGTGGTGGTGGTTCCATTGTTAGTGGTACAAATAATACTGGAAGTGGTGGTACGGGCGGCGGCGGTGGTGCTGGTGGAAATGGTACCGCGAATACTGGCGGCGGCGGTGGTGGAATGCTTAACGCAGGCGCCCCAGGTTCTGGTGGTTCTGGAATTATCATCGTAAGGTACCTCGCATAATGGCTCACTTTGCTCAAGTAGACGCAGATAATCGTGTTGTCCAAGTTCTTGTAGTCCCTGATGACCAAGAACATCGCGGTGAAGAATTTTTGCGCGATGATTTGAACCTTGGTGGTCGCTGGATTCAAACTTCGTACAACAATAAGATTCGTAAACAGTTTGCTGGCATCGGATTTACCTATGATTCCGATGCTGATGTTTTTATTGCTATTCAGCCAAGACCGTGGTTTGTCTTAAATAGTAATTATGATTGGGAATGCCCAATTGGCATTAAACCGCATGACGGGTCTGTTGTAACGGATGACGAATGGCTGTGGTTGGAAAAGGTATTTACTTATGGGAATCCAGCAGAAATGGTTAGGGCAATCTATGCCGTCTGAAATTGTTCACCTCAGCGAAACCTCTTACATTACGATTGACGAATGTCCGCGTGATTATTTCGGCGACGAAAACAAAAAAGCCGAACGGGTTACGCTTTTTAGTAATGGCGAACAGGTTTTAATTTGGGATGTTTTCATGAACGAAGATACCCGTTATGCCCTTTACATAGATGTTGAAGAAAAATTCCGCGATGGTGAATGGTTGAATATTCTTTTAGAAAGCGACCCAATGTCTCTGGGCAGATTCAACCGCGAGTATGCGGTATGGACGAATGTCGGAGAAGTTATGGTCAGCCGTGAGTCATCTTTAGTTGATTTTTTTAAATCAATGAACGATAAAAATATTCTTCGAACTGAAGTTGTTCTTGAACATGGTTTAGAAAATAAAGTAATTAAAATTCAATAATGGCGGCACTATACGATTCCTCAGACCTATATGAAAACTCCTCGTACACATACGAGGGGTATCCTTTGCGCACGGCATCGGGGTCTGGAACTGGAACACAGAACGCTACTGGCGTTCGTGTTCAATTAAGAAGCGCAACTGGTGATGGAACTGGTTCTTCAACCTCTACTTGTGTTCTAACTAAATTAAGGACGGCTACTGGTTCTGGAACTGGAACAGAATCGGCGGACGGGTCAACAGACCACTTCAAGACCGCTAGTGGTTCGGGTGGCGCTACCGCAGGTGATACTGCTGTCGGCAAGTTGATTCCTTGCCGTTTGGCTACCGGTTCTGGCACTGGTGGTTCTGATTCGTATGGTGCGTCCGCCCAGTTGCGTACCGCAACAGGTGCTGGCACGGGAACAGAACTAGCATCTGGTTACAAGACAAGTGTGCGCGTCGCCATAGGCGACGGCACCGGGACGCAAACCGATACCAACTATAAAACCAGTATTCGTACTGCCACTGGAACAAACTCTAGCGGTTCTTCTTCTAGCGCCCAGTCACAGTTTTTCCGTGCCGCCACTGGTTCTGGTGGAGCAACCGCAGGCGACCAGGCTATTGGTCTACATACACACCTTAGGTTGTCAACGGATGCTGGTAGTGGAACATCAACTAGCAATGGTCTGCTAACGCATATTCGCACTTCAACTGGTGCTGGTGTTGGAAATGAATCTGCTAGCGGCTACAACACAAGCATCCGCTCCGCAATTGGGGATGGACTTGGTTCAAGTAGCGCGAATGGTTTCAAGACTGTTATCAAGACGGCCTCTGGGTCTGGCACTGGAACATCGTCTGCTACTGGCATTAAGTATGTGTTTAAAACTGCGACTGGTGCTGGTGGGGCTACTGCTGGCGATTCCGCTAGTGGGTTTACGACGCGACCTCGTACGGCGACAGCCGGTGGACTTGGTTCCGCTGTTGCCCTTGGATTGCATGAGCATAAGCGTGGCGCTACGGGCGCTGGCACAAGTGGGCAGACCGCAATCCGCAACCACATTCACATTCGCGTGACTGCCTCTGGTGGCGCTGGCTCTCTCGATGTTGCGCTGTGGAAGAACGCAGGTGAATACATGGACCGCGTTATCAGAATGCGTCCAGTCCAGGGTCCAGGCTTCCGCAAGAAAGTCAACTACTCCTCCAAGAGATAATCATGGAACTAACCGAACTGCTCAACGAGCGGGAATGGCGGGCCTGCCGAGGCCCGTCTGACGCTAGCATCGACCAACTTGTCGAAGCATTCACTTACTTCTGCGAGAACTATTGGGCGATTAAGCATCCTGAGCGTGGACGGATTATGTTTGAACTGCGTGAAGCGCAGGTCGAAACAATCCGCGCCTGGATGACCAACCGTTATAGCGTCGTGCTCAAAGCCCGCCAGATTGGATTTTCCACCCTGGCGGCAGCCTACGCATTCTGGCTTGCATTCTTTTGGCCAGACAGATTTATCGTCATGCTTTCGCGCACCGAGCGCGAAGCGGCCAAGTTGCTGCAGAAGTCGAAGTACGGCTACAAGTTCTTGCCTTCATGGCTCAAGCAGCGTGGCCCCCAGTTGACTTCAGACAACCAGTTGAAGATGACATTCGCCAATGAGTCTGCAATCGAGTCGCTGCCTTCGGGCAATGACCCTGCTCGTGGTGAATCCGTGTATTTGGTTGTCGTCGACGAGATGGCGTTCTTGCCAAACAGCGAGGAAGCCTGGGCCTCCATCGAGCCGATTGCTGACGTTGGCGGTCGCGTAATATGTCTGTCAACTGCTAATGGTTCTGGAAACTTCTTTCATCACCTTTGGGTCGGCTCCCAAACTGGAACCAATAACTTCCAGGGAATCTTCTGGCCGTGGTCGGCCGGCGACAGAGACGAGGATTGGTATGAAGCCAAAGAGAAGTCGATGCCTTCTTGGCAGTTGCACCAGGAGTATCCTCGAAATCCTGAAGAGGCATTCATTAAGTCGGGTAATCCTGTTTTCGATGTGGACGCTTTGCGCACATTGGCTACTGAGGAGCCACGGCGGGGCTATGTACATGTCATCTCCCGAAAGAACATGGAATACCGAGACACTCCCGATGGAGAATTTAGAGTCTGGGCAGAGCCAGACTTCGAGGGAGTTTACGTCATCGGTGCAGACGTGGCGGAAGGGTTGGCTCATGGAGACTACTCGTCTGCACATGTAGTGGACGCTCGCGACCGTAGCGTCGTGGCACATTGGCATGGCCACATCGAGCCAGACCTGTTCGGGGACCTGCTGGCTGAGATTGGCTACTGGTACAACGGGGCGCTTTTGGGCGTGGAGAACAACAACCACGGTCTGACCACCCTGAAGGCGCTTCAGCGATACGGCTACAAGAATATCTACCGCACCCGCAGACTCCAGCAGCGCAATCCCGAGGCCACGGAAATCCTGGGTTGGCGCACCACTACGGCCACCAAGCCGCTGGCCATCGACGAACTGGCTGCCGCCATTCGTGATGGGGACATCGGATTAGCGGATGCGCTTACAGTCCAGGAACTCATTACCTTCGTCCGCCAGGCCAACGGCAGGATGAACGGCTCCCCACACGACGACAGGGTGATGTCACTGGCAATTACCTGGCAAATGCTCAAGTATGTCTGGCTCCCAGAGTACCGGACCGAGGCTCCGCCCCCCAGGTATTCGCTGAATTGGTTCGAGAAGTTCTTGGTCAGCGAGGACGAGCCGTTCAAACGGGTGCCAATCGGGGCATACAACGCCAGAAACCGTGGGTAACGACCGGGCATAAAGATGATGGGTGCTACAAAATGTCTCGAATGTGGAGATTTGTTCTCCTTTGATGTCATGCCGCGCCGTGGCGCGGTGTGCTTTAAGTGTCATGTCAAGGGCATTCGCCTCGGGTTTAGCCACGGCAAGGCAGATTTTCATGGTCCCACCATCCGTGAGCGCCAGCGACAGCAGGAACGCCAGGCAGCAGAGGCCGGAATCAAGGCCGAACCTATTGGGCAGCGCTGGGTGTAAGCCGTGTGGTGGGTTTCTATTGTCGTCGCCGTCATTGGCGGTCCCTTGATGTGGGGGCTAAGCAGGTTTGACAAGCGGAATACCCAGCAACACGCGCAGAACCAGGAGGTTCTGCTGCGGATTGAGTCGAAGGTCGACCACATCGACGAGCGGCTGGACGACCATATCGATTATCACCTAAAGGAAGGGTTGTAGTGAATTATCGTGACGCACTTAAGCGTGGTATTGCTACTTTCATTGCTGGCGCTACCGCTTCTCCGCTGACCTCGGCGGTCTTTGATGTCTCGTTCTTCAAGGCGGCCGGCATTGCCGGCCTGATTGCCGTGTGGAACTGGCTTGCCCGCGTTGCTCAGGCATGGAAGGCAGACAATGGCACGGTTGTCTAATTCAGAATTGCTGTCTCGTTATCGCCAGCACATCGCCAAGTCGAAGCGCTGGCGGCGCGAAGAGGGCTACGACGACACCTGGCGTCGGCTTATCGACATGTACCGTGGTCGGCATTACGAGTTTGCCACTGACGAGGACCGCCTGTTGGTGAACGTCGCCTTTGCGACGGTCAACGTCATTAGCCCCAGCGTCTCCGTGAACTACCCCAAGATTGCAGTTAACGCTCGCAAGTCCGAGGATGCGGCTCGAGCCATCGTGACCGAGGCTGTCGTCAACTACTGGTGGAAGCACTACAAGGTCAAGCCCGAGTTCCGCCGCGCGGTCAAGGACTTCCTTGTCCTTGGCCACGCATGGCTGAAGGTTGGCTACCGCTACGTCGAAGAAGAGGAAGTCCCTACCGCTGACGACGCCTCGACAGTCAACGAGGACAACCTCATTACGCCAATTACCATTGTCCGTGATGACCGCCCGTTCGTTGAAAGAGTGTCGCCGTTTGACGTATTTGTTGACCCAGACGCAACCAGCGAAAGCGACATGCGATGGATTGCGCAGCGAATCCGTCGACCCCTGAAGGAGATTAAGGCCGACAAGCGGTACAACCGAACCGCTCGTGAGAACTGCTCGCCTTCCTCGACCTCCAGGTTTGTCGACGAACCTGACCGCAAGAAGACTTGGGATGAATCGCATCAGTACGCCGATGTGTGGGAGTTCTACGACCTGAAGACTGGCTACATGTCGGTATTCACCGAGGGAGGCGACCAGTTCCTGGTCAAGCCGACCAAGATGCCGTACGCATTCGGTCATCCATTTGTGATGATTCGCAACTACGACATTCCCGATTACTTCTATCCGCTTGGTGACCTGGAAGCCATCGAGCCCTTGCAGCGAGAACTCAACGAGACTCGTACCCAGATGATGAACCACCGTAAGCGGTTCTCGCGCAAGTATTTGTTCCGCGAGTCTGCGTTCGATGCAGATGGTCGGTCGGCATTGGAATCCGACTATGACAATGTGATGGTTCCTGTCGCGTCTGACGAAAACATCAACAATGTTGTAGCCCCGTTCCCCGCTGTTATTACCCCGCCCGAGTTCTACAATCAGTCGCAGTTGATTCAGGCTGATGTTGAGCAGATTTCTGGAGTCACGGAGTACCAGCGAGGTGGCCTGCCCGAGATTCGGCGCACGGCCACCGAGGCGGCCATCATGCAGGACGCGGCTAACGCTCGTGCCGCCGACAAGTTGGCGACTATCGAGGGCTGTATCGCTGCCGTGGCCGAACGCCTCGTGGCGTTGGCCCAGCAGTTCATGACCGGCGAACAGGTCGCCCGTGTATTTGGGCGGGATGGCGAACCGATGTGGGTCACCTTTGACCGCGACTTCATCGCTGGCCAGTTTGACTTTGAGGTTGAGGCGGGTTCGACCGCCCCGGTCAACGAGTCCTTCCGTCGACAGATGGCCCTGCAGATGGTTGACGCAATGGCCCCGTTCGCTTCTGCTGGAATCGTCAATACCCAGCGACTGGCTGCTCATGTGCTTCAGTTCGGTTTTGGTGTCAAGAACCCCGAGGAGTTCCTGCAGGAAGCACCAATGATGCCCGAGCAGGGTGGGGCGATGCCGCCCAATGTGGCGGCTCCGCCCGCATTGGAGGCTCCCGTTGGGGTGGCGGGTGGGCCGATGGGTGAAATCATCGCCCCGCCTGGTGCTTCGCCCACCGAATTGAGTGGCGTGGACCCCGCAATCTTGGCGGCTCTCTCATCTCGCATGGGTATTGGCCTGCCAAATATGGAGTAGCAGGTAACGATATCTGCTATTGGATAGAGCAACCGAGTAGGACTCTAGGAGAAACAAGTGAGTGAATTTAATGATGTCCACGTTGACAGCCCCGCCGAGGAAGGCGGACAAGTTGCAGAGGTGGACGGGGCCGAGGACTTCGAGGCACCCACTCTAAACATCGATGAGTTTGCGGACCACTATGTGACCGTAAAAATTGATGGAGAAGATGTGCGTGTCCCGCTGTCGGAGGCGGTGGCTGGCTACAGTCGTCAAGCGGACTATACCCGCAAGACGCAGGAGTTGGCCGAGCAGCGCCAACAGTTGCAGTGGGCTTCTGCAATCCAGGCAGCACTGGAGAACAACCCAGCGCAGACAATCGAATTGTTGTCCAATCATTACGGCATTTCCAAGGCGGAGGCTAAGGTCATGGCAGACGAGTGGTCGACAGGCGAGGACTCGTGGGTAGACCCGGTTGATGCAAAGATGTCCGAACTTGACAAGAGGATTCGGGCGTTCGAGGAGCAGCAGGCTTATGCGAAACTGGAACGAGATGTTCAGGCTCTGCAAACCAAATACGGTGAAGACTTCAACCCCCAAGAAGTGGTTGCTGCTGCGCTTGCGCAGGGCAACAACAACCTGGAGGCTGTGTATAAGCAAATCGCTTTCGACCGCGTGGCTACGAAGGCAGAAGCCGCCAAGCGGCTCGCTGCCGACAAGACGGCACAGGAAGAGAAAGTGATTGAGGCCAAGCGAAACGCCAGCGTGGTGTCGAGCGGTTCCTCTGCCAAAGCAGCGAAGGAAGAAGTTGGAGCCATCCGTTCTGTCTCAGACGCCTGGGCTGCCGCCAAAAAGCAGTACGGCGTCTCCAACTAACAAGGAGTAACTACAATGGCTGGAAACGCTTCATTCGACGCGCTTCTCTCAACGACTCTTGCGAACTACCGCAAGCAGTTGACCGACAACGTGTTCACGGCTCGTCCGCTGACCTACTTCCTCATGGATAAGGGTCGCATCCGCATGCTGGATGGCGGTACGAAGATTGTTGAGCCGCTCATCTACGGTCAGAACTCGACCGTCGCCTCCTACTCGGGCTACGACACCCTGTCGTTGACCGCCCAGGAAGGCATCACCGCCGCTGAGTACGATTGGAAGCAGTACGCTGTGTCCATCGCCATCTCGGGAATTGAAGAGGCGAAGAACAACGGCGAAGCCGCTGTCCTCAACCTGCTCGAAGCCAAGGTCATGCAGGCCGAGGAGTCGATGCGTGAAGGCTTCAACCAGATGTTTTTCAGCAATGGCACCGGCAACTCGGGCAAGAACTGGAACGGCCTCGGCAACCTCGTGTCGTCGGTCGGAACCGTTGGTGGCATCAACCGCGCCACCTCGGGCAACGAGTTCTGGCGCTCGTACGTGAACGCCAACGCTGGCGCTCTCACGCTCGGCAAGATGACCACGGCGTACAACACCACCTCGGTTGGCAACGACCACCCCGACATGGTGCTGACCACCCAGACCCTGTTCGAGAAGTATGAGTCGCTCCTGCAGCCGCAGTTGCGCTACACCGACACCAAGACCGCAGACGCTGGCTTCCAGAACCTGCTGTTCAAGGCTGCTCCCGTGGCGTATGACGTGCACTGCCCCGCTGGCTACATGTACTTCCTCAACAGCAAGTACCTCACCCTGGTGGGTCACTCGGGCAAGTGGTTCTCGAACACGGACTTCGTCCGTCCCGAGAACATGGACGCCCGCTACGCGCTCATCATGTGCTACGGCAACTTGACGGTCCGCAACGCCGCCAAGCAGGGTGTCATCACCGACGCTACCGCCTGATAGCCCGCCCATTACAGGGCACAAACAGGAGGGGGTGGTCTGCCGTAGGGCGGCGGGCCACCCCTTCTTTGAGAAAGGAACAATATGCCCCCCTCACCCAAGCCCAGCCCCAAGAAGCGCCCCAGCCGTAGCAGCACCGCTGATACGATGAATACCCGCATCGCAGGGAGAAAACTCAAGGCAGTCGGAGATTATTACACCGCCCAGGATGTTTCCACATCTGGTCGAGCAGGAATCCGGACGCGCAAGGCCGTTGCTGCCAAGCGAGTTGGGCAGTTGAATCGCGCTGCGGCCAAGAAGATTGGCTCCGAAGGGCCCAAGGCACCCAAGCCGCGCAACGCCCAGCGCAATAAGTACGCTCGCTGAGTAACGCTCCAGCCTTTTAGTGATGGCTGGAACACCTGTTTACTCTTACCACGGCACACCGGCAACGGTCGGGTCGCGCCCCTACGCTACGGCTGATGCTCGGCCTGCCCCCGCTGGTGGCATGCCATACATCGGTCACACGCGCTGTATTGCCAACAACGAAACCTGCGATGGGCCAAGGGCAAAGGGAACCGAATACTGCATCGGCCATCTGCGCAGCATGGCCAAGGAGCAACTGAATGAACCTGAGTGACATTCGGTCCAAGGTCCGAACCATCACAGACATGGACACCACGGACCTGCCCAATGACCTGCTAGACATGTATGCCAAGGACGGCTACGAGCGCATGATTGCGCTCGAACGCCGCTGGCCGTTTTTCCAGAAGTCATACTCGCTGTCCACCGTCGCTGACCAGAGAGAGTACCTCATCTCGTCCATTGGGACTGGAGATGCGCTGGAAATTACTTCGGTTGTCGACACTACCAATGGTGGGCAGCGATTGACCTTGATTGCCCATGAGGATGCCGAGGCCGTGTGGAACGGTTCGTCCGACCTGACTGGTCGGCCCCTGCACTTCTCCATCTGGGAAAGTCGGATTCATCTGTGGCCCAAGCCCAACGCCGTGTATGCGCTGTCGCTGCGCGGCTATCGCAAGCCAGTTGACTGGACGGCCAATACGTCGACAGCGGTTGACGCTGACGACCGTTTGCACCAGGCAATTGTTTACTATGTTGTTGCCCAGGTCTACCAACTTCAGGAGGATGTTGAACTCGCTACGTTCTATCGCAACTCTTTTGATGAAGCCGTTCGCCTTGTGGCTAGCGACATTATGCGTCCTTCTTCTCATCGCCCGCTGATTCTCAGCGGCTCTCGATTCCACGAGACGCAAGATGGCTGGCAGTACCCCGTCTATTACTGATGATTCAAACAATCGCTGTCAATGACTTCACTGGTGGGTTGAACTACCGAGCCGACGCATTCCAGTTGGCCAACAATGAATCGCCAGACATGCAGAATGTCGACGTTGACCCGCGCGGCGGATTCTCCTCGCGTGGCGGAATCATTGATTATTCGACAGCGGCGGTTGGTGGTGCAACCGCTGGTGCGTTTACGCCCAGGCGGTTGTTCGGATGGGACGGCGCATACAAGCACCTGATGATTGCAGCCAACGACAAAGTATTCTGGACGGCAGACGGTATAATTTCGTCTTCCATCAGCAACACCGACAACCCGTACGGCGCATCGTTCGCACCATGGGCAGTTGGCTCGAGTTCGCTGGTCTATATTGCGTGTGGTCACAGCAATGTTGGCAAGAAGTGGAGTGGAACTACAACCACAAGCCTGACCGCAAGCGCTACTGGCGCTTGGCAGGATTCGTACGCATCGCCAACTGGAACGCACATGCCCAAGGCGAATCTCGTCGCAACACACCTCGACAGGCTGTGGGTCGCTGATACCAACGAGAACAGCACGTCCTACCCGAACAGAATCCGATTTTCACATCCAGGATTTGCTGAGTCTTGGCGCGAACTGGATTACATCGACGTGACTGGTGGTGGCTCTGGCATTACCGCCATCATTCCATTTGGCGACCAATTGCTTATCTTCAAGAAGCGTGCTGTCTACGCACTCATGGGGTACGACGAAGAAACATTCCAGTTGGTGCCATTGACAACGGAGATTGGTGCGGTCAATGCCCAATGTGTCGCCGTCACGGAACAAGGCGTGTTCTTCTTCTCGTGGCCCGATGGGCTGTTTGTTTACAACGGAACCGCTTTTACTGATTTGTTTGTTCCACTTCGCCCGCTCCTCCAGACGGGCGAAATCACCGAAACTTCGATGGGTGGAGTTTATGTTTCTTGGGTTGGCCGGCGCATCTTTGTATCCCTACCTCTGGGCGTGGACCCTCAAGATATTGAAACATACAACCAGTCCACAATTACCTACGACAACGCGGACACGAAGTACGGCGGCAACACGAGAGCCACGACACCAACCGCTTCGTTTGTATGGGACCAGACCATTCGTGAGGGCGGAGCCTGGACGAAGTATGTAACTGGGGATGGCTACGGATTGGGACCTGGCATTGATTTTATTCAATCCACGGGTAGACGAGTGCCTGTATTCGCCCACGTTTATCAACCGGCAATTATTGAAATCAATAAGCAGGATATTCACACCGATACTATTCGTGGGACCGAGCACACATTCGACGCTTACTATTACACGCGGTGGCAGGATGCCGACGCATCGTCGGCCAAGAAGTTCTGGCGACGACCAGAGATGGTCGTTCGCCAACTCGGACACAACACCACTATTGATGTCGAGGTTTACCACAACTGGAATCGCGCGACGACAGATAGGTCATTCTCGGTGGCGCTAGATGCCCGCGAGATTGGTGGCGGCTACGAGTCGTGGGTATCCCCCGACCTTGGTTCGGACTTGGCCAAGGGAAATAATCTTGGTCTGGCTAACAGCGTGCAGTTGAAGATTTCTACCAATGGTTCAAACCCCTGGGGAATAAACTCCATCTCGTTCAAGTTCAATCCTCGTCGGGTCAGGGCATAATGCCTCGCAAACTATTCACCGCACCGACAGCGCAGTTTTTGACCGGGGAAAATGCCCGCCCATTGCGGTGGATTCTCGGGGCACTTAACGAGTACTTCAAGACTCACATCGGTTTCTGGGGCCGTTATACGGGAACGACAGACGCAAATGGGCGTCTGGTCATTACCCATAATTGCGGGTTTGAACCCGAGGCCGTCACCGTCACGGAGCACTATGTGGACTCCGCCCCCCACGATATGGGGCCATTCCACCTCCACAGTTTTGACGCTACGACTATTGACATTCATTTTTTGACCAAGTCAGGGCAGGACAGGACCAACCACAATGTTGAGGTTTGCGTTCATTTCGTGCCCTTTACCTCGTGAAACGATAAAGGGTATTAGTGATGGCTGCATATACGGACCTAGGACTATGGTGGAGTGGACAGCAGCGCCCCGCTGCCCAGAAGCGGGACGCCACGCTGGCCATGAACTCCTATGCCCGCTTCCTTTCCCAGCAAAGGGGTAACCGCCAGGCAATGGACATTGACGTGGCGGGAACCAAAGGTCTGGGCAAACTGGGCGCTTCATATGCTCAGCGCGGTTTGACCTCGTCTGGAATCCGTGAGCGTGGACTTGGCGAGTATGGCGCTGGATGGCAGCGACAGAAGCAGGATGTCCTGACTGAGATGGGTCAGAAGTTGCAGGAGTTGAATCTGCAGGACGCGGCCGCCGTAGCGGAATATGACGCATTAATGCAGGAGATTAACCGCGAAAAGGAACGTCGAATTATTGAAGCGGCAGCGGCCCTGAGTGGCTTTGGCCCGTTCTTGGGGAGTTGATTATGGCAGTTCGTAGAACCGGAAGTGCAGATGCAATGGAAGGAAGTGCACTGGCGCGTCAGCAAATTGCCGCTGGGCGCACTATTTCGCAACCTTGGGGCGAACAGCGTTCTGCCATCACTGGCACTGGCGCTGGCAGTCGGGGTCAAAGCCAATTGCCATTGACCCAATATGAACGCACAATGGAGGCAATTAGAAACGTGCCCGCTTCATTCTGGATGGGCGGCCAAACATCGGGTACTCCATCCGGTCAGGGTGGAGGCCAGACATCAGGTGGAGGCACGACGACAGGCGGGGGCAGTGCACCAGAAATCAGAGTTCCGCAACCAACGGCACCAGCAGCGCAGTCTTCCAATGTGGACACATTGAGCAAGATGTATGCCGATGCCCTTGCCGAACTCCAGCGCCAGTACGGCGTGTCGCAGGAAAATATCAATGCGGCTATTGGCCGCATGGAAGCCGACCCGTACAACCGAGCCAATGCTTACGCCAATCTACAGATTGCTGCCCCCCGTGTCGCCGCAGACCCTCTTGCTGAGTACATGGCTGCCGCCGGTCTGTCCGGTGGCCAGTCGGCTGCAGCCCAACAGTTGTCGCAGGCCGAAGCCGACGCCTACCAGCAGGCGGTCAGAAATATGGCCAATATTATGACCACCTCGCAGGAGCAGGCAAACCTGTCGAGGTTGGCCGACATTGGGTTGATTCGCACAGGCGCTCAGCAAGACCTGGAACAGAACTTGAACATGCTTCGCCTTGGCTTGGAGAAGGAGCGTATTGGTGCTGTAACTGGATTGCAGCAACAGAATCTCCAGAATCAGTTGAATATGCGCAACAATATCGCTAGTCAAATTTCTAATATCTTTAGCGGACAGAATGTTGCGCCAGAATCAATTCTTAAATTGATTGAGGCAGCGCTGGCGAAGACAAATACGAATCGTTGGGCGACGGCATGACACCCGAAGAAGAGGCAATGCTTGCGTACATGATGGGCTACGGTACCTACGGCCTGCCATTAATGCCAAGCGCGGCATCGCAATTGAATCTCGTGCAGGATGCTGGCATGATGACGTTTGACCCCGTCTTCATGTACAACTCAGGTTTGATTACGCCCGACATGCTGTTGATGCAGATTCGCAATGCCACGCATGAACCGGTTGGCGATGCGAATGAATACGATTATGAGTCAATGCTCAATCGCGCGTCAGCCGCTGGTGAACAGGAATTGCTCCAGGGCATGAGCGACATTATGAATGGCGTCAACACCGCCAGCGGTTATGTCCGTAGGCTGAAGGCAAAACTACTGGACGCCGACCCCGAGACATCCTCTGCCCGCATGTCGTTGTACGACAGCATGCAGAGTGAACTCGAGAAGTTTGAGAAGGTGTGGAGCAACTACCAGATTGTCGAAGAGAAGCGGCAAACTGGAGAATACTTTATTGACGAGTCAACTGGGATGCTGATGAAGCCTCTCCTTGGCGAAAAGGCCAGAGAGAATCTTCGTGCTATGGGATGGAAGGGTCCGTTGTCGGAACCTGAGTTCTGGCGAACCATTCCAGATATGGCGACCGTGGACCAGGCGGCGAAACTGCAGGAGCAGTTGCGCCCGCAGATGGAAGCGTATGAGCGCGACCAGGAGATTGTTGAATCAGGCTGGAAGACCCGCGGCTGGAAGGATATCGAAGACGCGTACCAGCGCGCCCTCACCCAGTTCAGCATGCCACAGACGACGCGTCAACTTGGTTACGAAGAACTTGGAACCATCAATGGATTCAATGTAATTCTTCGCCAGGAAGAGGGAAAGACAAAGGCGTATAGGTACGACTCAAACGGCAAACTCAAGGCCATTTCTCAACCGTTGAGTGATACAGAAATATCTCAATTGCGCAATGAATCCGCTGACAGAAAATACAATCCCGGAAAATACCGCCAGGAAATCAAACTTCCCAATAGCGGAAAAATTGTGTATGAAGCGGGCAAGTCTTATCTCGAAACTACCGCACCTGGCGGCAGGCCCACAACAAGAACTGAAGTCAAATCTTCGACAAAGCAACCGACGCAGGAGCAGAAGTCGCAGGACTACTGGGCCAGGCAGGCTGCTTATTACACAGCCAAGGGTATGGGCGAAGAGCGCCAGAGGAAGAAGGAAGTTGCCGCAAATGCTGAAGCGCAAGTTGCGGCCAAAATGTTAGAAGCCCAACAGAGGGGAACAGTCCCTGCTTTGCAGTGGTTGCAGCGTATGCCGCAGTTGGCGGCACTCGCTGCCATGCCGGCTCCTGAAAAGCCAAAAGCAACTCGTCCAGCACCGCGAGTTCTTTCGGACCAAGAGATTGACACAATGGCCAACATGATTGCTGGAGGAATGCAGTAGTGGCGACTTGGGAGGAAATCCTAAACGCAAATCCCAGGACTACGGCGACAGGAGGGCAGAGGACTACACCCGCTGTTGTTCGTCGCAGTGATGTCATGCGGCTACCACCTCCGACGAAGACGGAGAGTTGGTCGCTTGGTGCTGACAAGCCCAAGAGCAAGGAAGCCGGTGGACTCATGGGTGTCCTCCAGGACATTCTTGAGAGTCCTGTCGGCAAGGTGGTTGGCAAGGCTGGAGAGATTATCTCCTTGCCCGGTCGCGTTATTCCTTCTGTTGCTCAGGAAATTGCTGATGCACTCGACAGTGACCCAAACACCAATGCTTCGTGGAATGACCTTGGCAAGCAAATAACTGACCCGACATTTGGATGGGGAACAGTATTCGGTGATGTGTTCTCGGATGACAGTTTCTGGGGTAGGTGGGGCAACAGAGCGCTAGGTTTTGTTGGTGACATTGTCACCGACCCCCTGACGTACGTTACATTTGGTGGCAGTCGAGCGCTCCGTATTGGCAGTGAAGTCGCTGGCGAAACTGCCGAACAGTTGTCGAAGCGTGCTGCACGCATTGGATTTAATCCAGTTACTGGGCGTTCGGGACGTGAGGCTCTTGCCGTTCGCGTTCTCGAAAAGACTGGTGATGCGGACCTCGCAAAGAGGGCGTACCGCTATGGTCGTTCAGCATTGGCGGACCAGAAAGATGAAGTGTTCGAGACGCTTGGAATGGACCGAGCCGGCGTCTACTTCATGGGTCGTCGCGTTGGATTCACAAGAACTGGCCAGGCCCTTGAAGGCTCGCTTGCTTCTATGCGCACGTGGTCTGGCGACCACTTGTTCAAGCGTGCAGCAGATGTATTTACGCCCGACGATGTTGCGGATGCTAGAAAGGCTCTGGCTCGTGGCACGGCACCGACTGAACGCGCTGCAAAATATCTACACATGGTTGTATCGGACAACACCAGACGCAAGGCCGTTGGCGCAGCATCGCGCAAGGCTTCTGCCCTTGTTGACGGACTCATCAAGGAAGTCGGTGAAAAGGATTTCAGGGCGGCAACGCCCAATGTGCGGAAGATTCTTGAAGGAGAACTTCCGTTTGTCGACCCCGTGACAGGTCTTGCGACGACAGTTGAACAGCGCGTTGCCGGCAAGTTGCGCGATTGGTTTGATGTGCTTTGGAATGATATTGATACTGCGGCCAAGGCCGTTGACCCGGCTTACGAAGCCAGCAGGGTCAAGAACTATTTCCCTCACATGATGACGGACGATGCTCTGTTCTATGTGACGAGCAAGAACACAAAGAACACATCGGCATTGAGGGAGATTCTGTTCAACCCCCTCGATAATGCTGGTTCGTTCAAGCACAGAATGACACTCGACGATGAGTTCTTCGGGGTTCCCCTCAAGGATATTGATGGGCCAATTACCGTCGACAGGCTGAATAAGATTGCCAACGATGCTGGTTTCAAGGGTGAGTTCTTTGAAACAAACGCAGCAACGGTCATGCAGAAGTATGTTGGTTCGTACGCAGAGCAGATGGGCTTGATTGCGCGAAAGCAGTATCTGGTCGAGAAGGGCGTTTTCCAGCCCCTGTCCGATGTACTCAAGAAGTCAGACCCACAGGTATTGAAGGACGCCAAGAAGGCGCTGAAGTTGGCTACCGAACGCCGCACTGCCGCAATTTCTTCTGCGGCAAGCAAAGCCCGTGAGGCTTTGTCTGCCGTGAACAAGCAGGCTTTGACTGCTGCTGGAATCTACGACGCGGGCATCCTCCTTGATGATGCTATTGCGGACATGCTCGAACACAGCAATCGTTTGTCTGCCTTGTATGAAGAAGTGCCCGATGTAATTCGTTCCCTTGAATCCGATTACGAGGCTGTCGTCGCTCGCCTTGAATTTGCACGCGCCGCACTCACCGAGCCGCAGGCTCGGCTCGAAGATGTCCAGCGTGCGCTTGTGCGCGCAGAGGCCGATGCCCAGCGTCTATTCAACATTGAAGAGGAGATTGGCAAAGTCGGGGCATTCATTCAGGAAAACCTCGACAAGATTATGAACGAGGGTTCATTCTCTGGTAGCGACGCAATTACCAATCTTGCTAGGGAATTGAAGGAAGCGGTATCGACCGGCGTACCCGTCGATGTTGAGGGTAAGCGAGTCGAGGCGCTTATTGCCGCCTCCAAAGAATCATGGTGGAAGGTAGCAAACCCCGACAACAGCATTACTGTCGATTCGCTCAAGAATATGAGCGAGAAGCGGGTTGCCGAAATAGTTGAATCATCAATCCGTGGCAATGCCACAGTTGGGGAGATGCGTCAGGCATTGCTGTGGGTTGCTTCCGCCAACCCTCGCCTGCGTACATCTCAGCCCGAAATGTGGGAGTCGCTGTTTGGACCCAACGGCGTAATGAGAAAAGCCGCAGACGCAGACAGAATCCATAGGAGTCTCAACGAAAGCCGATTCAAGGGTCGTCGTGCGGCGACAATTGCGGCACGACGCTCTAATTTGATTTCAGCGGAGCGTTCGCTTGCCGTTGGCATCAGAGAGTATGTTGCTTCTCGCAGGCTTGCCAACGAATTCCTGAACGCCGATACCGTCATGGGGCGCGCAATTGCTGACGCAAAGATTGCTCAGCCTATGGACAGATTGGCCGAACTGCTGGTTCGGCCCGAGTACATGGCAGTACGCCACTACTTCGATGGACTTCTTGGTCTCGCTGAAGATGCGGGATTCCAGGGAGTGCCCAGGGAATTGGATGTCGACGACATCATGAAGATTCTCAAGGGCATCGGTTCGAACTTTGAAAACTCCAAGTCAATTACCGTCACGGTTGGATACGACACGACTGGCAAGATTGGCTCGAAGGCCATTGAGAAGTCGCTCACTATTGACATGTCGAACATGGTCGATGATGTTGAATGGCTGATTCGCTATGGTGACAACGACGATGTTGATTCATATATCGAAGGAATTACCAGGGGGACAATCACCGACAGCATCACCGTGCCGACGCAGAAGTCACGCGGTGCTCGGCGTGGTGGGAAGATTGTTGACATCGGTAAGGAAAAGCGCCCGGTTGATGCGGGCAAGGGAGCGCGTGACCGGCTGCAGGCCAGGATTCTGGGCTTTGAAGATAGTGCGGAGTTCCGTGAAGAACTTGCTGAAAAGGCTTTGCGCGAAGGCGATGCGCTTGGGTCGGCGATTCAGAGCGTAAAAGCAATTGGTAATTATTTTGATGCCAATGCAATCAAGAAATCTCTTGTTGAAGTAGTGAAGCGCGAGGCCAGGGAGAATTCTCTTCGTGGCCAGTTGCAAGCACTCGATGCAGAAATCGCACGCGAATTCCCGGACATCCCCGTTCAGTACTTTGGTACTGAAATAAACAAGCGTGGCAAATTGATTGGGGGTGTCCGAGACGTAGCGGATGTTGTCCGCTCCGACTCGTCCGACCAATTGCAAGACCTGTTGACAAAGTTGTGGTTTGTTGCTGATGTTGAAAAGCGCATTGCCGCAACTGTCGATGTATATGCATCGGCCAATATGGTGCCGGGTCTTGGTGTTGTCCAAGAAATTTACAATCGCGTTGCTCGTGATTTCCTGGACCGCATTGGTTCCGTATCCGAAAGCCAGGCCAATGCCTGGAGCGCTCTCAGGGATATTCAGTACAAGATTCTCAACGGCGAATACGACAGCCCGGCTAAGGCATACGAGGCAATTGAAGAAGCAATTAAGACTCCAGCCATTTCCCGTGCTGTTGCAAAGGCGCGAGGCAATGCTGATGCGCCTAGACTTCTTCGCAAGTTGAATCAGTTTGGTGGACTCAGAAGTAGTACCGTAGAGTTCAAGGAACTCAAAGCGACTAATCTCGATGTCGCCCAGTCGATGCGCAAAGAAATGATAGAGGAATTGCGCGATTGGTACCAGGCTGTATTTCCTGGAGCAAAGCGCAATACTGGGCTTCCTATAATCAAGGAACAACTAGAAATTATTGTCAAGTCCGAGCCTGGTGTCAAGCGCAAGATTGGCAATAAGTGGGTTACGGTCGAGCGCTATGGACCAAATGCTTCGATGGAAGAACTGTCGTCGTGGTTGGCTGAAACAATCAAGTCAGTCGGGGGTGACAACAGGTCAACGCGTCGTAATGTTTTGTGGCTCCAGCGTGCGGCAGACCCGTTTATTGACCCATACGACAAGGCGGTGTTCGGCTCTCGTCAGTGGAACGTAAATGTTCCATCTTCACTTGGAGCATCGCTGCGAGCAACAGCCGCCCAACTTGAAGAAGCAGTTGCTGCCGTAAGACTTGCCGACGAAGCAAGTGCTGCGGCCAAGCAGGCTCTCGAAAAGCAGCAGACCGAATTGTCGGAGTTGGAGTTGCTTGCGGAAACACTCGGCATCCCTGCTGGCCAAAGGCCGCGGATGCCGCTGACAAAAGCACAACGCGAAGGGATGACGCAAGAAGACTTGTCAAAGGTGCGCGATGTTGTGCGCAGCATTTTTGAAATCAAGAACTCTCCAGATTATTTGGCGGCGGTTGAGCGTCGTGGATTGAACGATGTAATCATGATGCTCGCTGACGTAGCCAGCGAGGGTGGGGTAAAGATTCCTCTGGTCAGAACTCATGTGACCAAGGCTCGTGAATTATTCGACACGGGTATTGAAATCTTTATTAGGCGAGATGAGAACAGCAAGTGGGTTCCGGTCACTTCGCGTGGTCAGATTACTGATGATGTAAAGCCAGGTAATGTGGGCCAGAAGTATTGGTCGCTTGCTCGCGGAACAACTAAACGTGACGGCGGGCAGTTTGTGCCAGACGCCGCCAAGAATGTCCGCAACAAAAAGACTATTGAGAAGTTCTACAAGCGCATCGATGAACTCGATGCGATGCGCACGAGCAGAAAGATTTCGGAGAAGAAGTATCAAGCCGAAATCAATAAGATATACGACGACCTGGATAGATTGGGACGTAATACCGAATCGGTAAGTCAGACCGAAAACATCGTCCCAATTCTGAGCGAAGGAAAGGAAGAACTACGGAAGTACGTTCGTTCTCTTGAGAATCAACGCACCAAGTTGGTTATTGAAAAAAACAATATTCAGGGTGGCGTTGGCAGTATCACGGACGAGACAGCCGCTAAGTTGCGGGCCGCCAAGCAGGTTGAGATTGATGAACTAAGCAAGAGTATTGAAGAAGCGAATGTCAAACTGTCTAGACGTATTGACGCATCGCGCTTTGTCCAGCGCGATGGTAGTGATATTCAGTTCAGCGCAGAGGAAATTGAATCATTGTTCCTTACCGCTGGTGACACCGCTGGCGTAGAGAGACTGGCAGCCGAAGGCCGTCGAGTCGATACCTACTTGCTTGAACTTGAATACAACAGAACAAACGGCCGCATTGGCAATGCCGTCAAGAAGTTGTTGCGCGAGCAGCAGATGTCAGATGAAACACGCGCTCTGTTGGAGCGCTGGCTCTCGCGTCCTTCGACAACCTACGGAGACAGGCCGTTGGAGTTCGTGAGTGCCGCCGGTTCGAAGGTCAGTTTCTTCGAGGCAATAGTCAAGCCGACAATTGATGCGGAGATTAAGCGCCTAACGGAATATCGCAACCGTATTCAGATGTTGATTCGTGCTTCGCAGCCCGATGTGCAACGCTCGGCCCTAATGAAGGCGCACTTCATCAACCAGGGATTGAAGAATGGTGATTTCACCATTGACGAATTGACTGGTGGTATTTCCAGGTTGCCCCGCAATTCATCGCCGTGGCAGACCACGGCTCGTAGAGGTCACCTCGAAAGGGTGTGGAGCCAGTCGGTGGACAAGAAGGTTCTCGACAAGGTCGATGAACTCGAGCGCACGGCACAGGCTGCGAAGTATCGTGAAATCGTGAAGTCAAAGGAGGCGGCTGCCGACCTTGCCGCTCGTATGCGCGAACAGGCAGACAAACTGGATACTGATGCACGCGGCAAACTTGGTGTTGCCGAAGGCATTGCTACCAAGATGGTTCAAACGATGGAGCAGATGACTTCTCGTCTTGGTGATGACATTGAGTACGATGTCATGGCTCGCTACGACCAACTTGTGAACCCAATCCAGGGAAGCCGCTCGAAGCGGCTGAAACCAACTGAGGCAATAGAAAAAATTCGTGACGAGATTCTGGAACTGCGTCCGATTGAGAAGGGGCCGGTTGGTCCATCGGGCACAATGCTTGTTCGTGGTGCTGATGATGCGGCCAATGCCGCTGAAATCAAGAGACTTGCAGACCAGGCGATTTACTACTCCAAGGAACTCGAACCCAACTTCGATATGGCGACTGGCCGCATGACACTGGGTCTTGAGGTTAGTTTGCGCAAGCGGGCTGTCGCCGCAATTGCCGACCAGAAGGAAGACCTCGCTGGAGAACTCGAGAAGACCAAGAAGGCTTGGGCCAAAGAGCAGAAGGCTCTCGCTAAGCCATTGAAGTCGGCGGCCAAGGATGCTCAGAAGCGTTTGGTGAAAGCCGGCAAGACGCAGGTTGATGCAATGGCCAAGTTCGATAGTGCTGAATTGTTTGCGATGAGCGCGGCTGAGTACGCCGAAACAATTATCCCCAAGTTGCACGCCAACCGTGAGCGGTTGGCTACTCTCATGGGAGACATTGAGAAATTCCTGAAGCGTACTGACAACGACATGGCGTTTGTTGGTGATGTGCTCGCATGGTTGGACGAGGCCGATTCAATCATCGATGACCTGCTACCCCAGAGCAGCGCCGACCAGATTGACATTATGACCAGGCTTCGCACCGACCTGGCTAATCTCGAATATGAGTTTATGTCGTCGACAAACCAGGAACAGTTCCTTCAGAAGTTCAACGCTGGTCTCGCAGATGGTACTGTCGGTCAACGAATTGTCAAGGAGGTCGACAAGGCCAAGGGATTTGTTAGCCTGCAAGCATACGGCATGCCCTCATACCAGGCGGAGAAGTGGCTAAGCGACATGTATGTAAACATGTCGCGTCTCCAGGTTCCCGAATTTGCCAGGGCACTCAGCAAGTTCCTCAGCAAGTACACCGGATTCTTTAAGGCATACGCAGTATCGACGCCTGGATTCGTTGTTCGAAACAGCATGGGCAATACATTCATGTGCATTGCTGGTGGTGCTGATATCGGAAACATGACCGAGGGACTACGCCTGTACAGGGCTTGGCGTGGAGCGGTCAAGACTGGCGACGAAGCGGGATGGCTTGCCAAGCAAGACCCGCGCGTGACTACCGCTATCGCAGCAATGGACGCATCAGGATACGGTCGCGCTACGGAAGCGTTGAGGATGTTTAATCCCAAGCGCAAGTGGCTGGTTGACAATGGATACGTCAATGCTTTCCGAAAGGCCAATGAAGTATCGGAAGGTTCGGCTCGCTTTATGCTCGCCTGGGACACCGTTGTGAAGGGCGGAGACTTCAACGATGCGACAGCCAGGGTCAAGCGATTCTTGTTTGACTACAGCACGACGACACCGGCGGACACGGTGATGCGTCAGTTCGTCCCATTCTGGTTCTGGATGTCGCGCAACCTGCCAATGCAGATTGTGAACCAGTACGAGAATCCTCGTGCTTACCTCATGTACCAGAGAGTGACGAACTCAATTCGTGCCGAAGAAGACGAGGGCGAAGTCGTGCCCAAGTGGTTGCGCGAATCGGGTGGCGTGAAGATTGCCGATGGCCTGTACGTAAACCCCGACTTCGGATTCAATAAACTGAATCAGCAATTGTCCGAACTGGCCGACCCAATGCGGCTGACCTCTTATGTCAACCCTGGTCTTCGCGTGCCGCTCGAAGCAGTCTTCGCAAAGCGCAAAATGTACACCGACACGCAGTTCAGCGAAAAGGCGCAGGAAGTTACGGGTGGTGCGTTTTCCCCGGCAGTATCCGCTTTGGCGGTTCTGTTGGGCCAGTCAAAGGAATTGCCAGACGGCAGCATGGGCACGACCGACAGATTCAACTACGCAATGAACAACCTCGTTCCGCCGTTGGCGCAACTCAGTCGTTTGTCTGGCGAAGATGATTACAACAAGGAGCGTCGTCGCAGTAACTGGGCAAGTTACTTCGGCATCCCCGTGCGCGAGGTCACTGATTCGATGATTGAAGCAGAGTTGCGTCGCAGAAAGCGAGAAGGTGAGTAATGTTCGGTAAGAAGAACCGCAAGTACACGGGCTTTGATGGCAACGCCAAGGGGCGTCGACAGGGGACGAGCAAACTGATTCAGTGGATTATGTTCCTGAACGCTGGCAAGTTCCGCAATCTTGGCTCATGGAATGTGCGTGACATGCGGGGCAAGGAAGGGAAGCCCAGCGTCCACGGAACGGGGCGGGCTTTCGACATTGGGTTCAAGAACTACGAGGACGCTTGTGGCCTCATGGATTTCTTGGTGCGCCACAACGAGGCGCTAGGCATTGAGTACATTGCCGACTATTACCCCGGCCCGTTTGGCCGGGGCTGGCGTTGCGACCGAAACGACTGGTCTATCTACAAGAAGAAGACGATGGCTGGTGCGCCGGGTGGCAAGTGGATTCATGTGGAGATTTCTCCCGAGGTGGCAGACGACGCAGGCTACTTCGATGCCGTGTTCGAGTGCCTGCTGTCGCCGGCCAAGGGGCAGTTGCCCTACTGACCATCATTCATCGCAATGGTCAAAGACCTTGCGAGAATGTGAATCAACCCCATTAGTTCGAGGAGCGACGACATGCTCCCATTGCATGCGTCTTCGTACATTTCCATGAATTCGACTGCGCCTGGATGCGACACCATGAGGCTCACCTCATAGAAGGTGTCGGCGTCACGCACAATCTTCTCGGCTCGAGCCTGTAGGTCGGCTATGTCGTTGGGGTCAATTCCCTCGAAGTCGCTCACTGCTTTGCCTTCGCCACTTCGACGTGAACTCTACCCACGGTGAAGTG
>Ga0315907_10001534_pt1 | contig 31050 bp, 30 predicted proteins | sample LakEriMetagenome_3_FD_203525 | JGI IMG/M metagenome (GOLD analysis project Ga0315907, IMG submission 203525) | Freshwater fungal communities from buoy surface, Lake Erie, Ohio, United States - Buoy 12 MA123 | ecosystem: Environmental > Aquatic > Freshwater > Lake > Lake biofilm | place: USA...
AATCCCGGACGGAGGGGCGACCATGACACGCAGTCTCTGGTTGGGATGCAAGCGGGAATCAATCTGCCGTCAAGGGTTCAGCAGGGCTGAAGTTCGCCTTGAGCCGTCCCGGCCTCTGAACACATACCAATGTGGAGCCCGACAGCGCCTCCAGGGCAGGGCGACCAGTAAATCCGTAAGGGACTGTATTCTTAATTGCACTGTTGACGATAGTAGCGATGGAATTAGCGCCCAGTTTGAGGAATCCATTCAGTCCATCAGCGTTGAGATCATTGATCTCAACGGAAACGGAAGGTGCGACCTCGGCGAATGAATGAGCCGGAACAGTCAGAGTATCGCTGGGGGGCCGAAACGGTTGTGTGTTATTGTTTTTGGTGACAATTAAGCCCGTGTTCGTGAAGAACTGAGGGTTGCCAACGAGGGTGACGCCATTTCCGCGGATCTGAACCGATTCCGTGATCTGATTTAGGAAGGGAACAAAGCGGTCGTAAGTGACTCCATCAACATCAATGCTGGACCCGCTTGTCAGTCGCAAATCTATAGTATCTGCTCCTGGGTTGGTATTGGCCTGATCAAGGGCCCAGGCAAAGCTGTTCGTGGTGGTTGAAGTGCCCCAAAAATTCTCGGTAACCGTAAAGACAGCCGCAGAAGCTGGCAGGTGAAATGAAACCGAGAGACCGAGAGCCGCGAAAATATATTTTAATTACGGATTCATCATTATTGGAAATTGAATATATTAACTTTAGCATCCGGGCACCGTATGCTTGCGGGGATTGTGATGAGTTGCTGAATACTTGCGTTCTGATCACATTGCCAGCGCCTTGCTCATCCCCTCCGGCAAGCCAGGCTCCGCCCCGGGCCAGGGAGATGGAGCCTGGAGCCTGGAGCCTCACTCCATACCCCTGGCCGGTGCGGTGCACACCCACGAGCGGGCGATGCCCTTGGCCGGCAGAAAAGGTGCGTCGTAGAAGCTTGGCTGTCCCTTGGCGCTGTCGCTGTTCTGAACCCGCCACTGCTCGCGCTCACAGCTCACCGTGAGCGTGAGCGAGCCACCGCCGGGCTGGGCAATCCGAAAGAAGCGAACACCGTCATAGAGCCCCATGGGCTTGGCCTGCAGCTGCTTGAGCAGGATCGCCAGGGCCTGGGGCGGCTCCGCCTGGGCCCGAAGCGGCAACAGCAAGGCAGCACTGAGGCAGGCTGCTGCCGCCACCATCCGGCGCCACGTTCTGCGGGAATCAGTCATCGGCCTTTGTTCGTGGACCTGCCGATTCTGCGATGCCGTCGCGAAATCGGCAGGGAAGGTTTCTTTCCAAGACAGGTCGAGGCAATCCTGCGTTGTTCGCCTCGATTGCTGAGAGGTTTTATTATCTGCGCCCGTGGTCTGGGCAGTGCCGTCGCAACCAACCCCCTCGGCTCTTTCCTTTTCATGCCAGTTTCGAGTCAGCGTTGTTTCAGGACGATCCCCCTGTTGCTGGCCGCCATCAGTTGGCCGGCCGCAGCCGTGGCCGATGTGGTGGTGGTGCCCGTGCCCAGCCCCTACAGCTACGACTCCGCAACCCTGCGGCAACGCAACCTGCGCGGCAGCTGGGGCCGCTACATCGGTTTCATTGGCCACAGCGTGATCGAGTGGCCAGAGGTGCCAGCCCAGCTCAATGCCGGCAACCCCGGCACAATCCGCTGCAACGGCAACACCTGCTGGCGTGAGGGCTACGTCGCCCCCAGCCTGCGTGGCGGCACCCCCGCCGGGTCGCTGCGCCACTATTTCAGCTATCAGCTCGACTGCCGCGATCAGAGCTTCGATCGCATCGGCGATGTGCGCTTGCCCGGCCACTACCAGCGCGGCTGGCAGCCGGTGCTCAACGACCCCGTGGCCCTGGCGGTGGCGCGCGACTGGTGCCCGCGCATCAACCAGCTGCCAAAGGGGCCGTAACCGCTCCTCGTCGCTGACTGGAGCTCAGGCGTTCCCCGCATCGGCAGTGGTTAACAGTGAATGCCAACCGTTCGATCCAGGACGAGGCTGGCCCCCCGGATTTGGCCGTTGCGGCGCGTCTGCCGAGGGCTTTCGCCGCACCAATGGCGATAGTCCGCCGAGGAGGCCCCAGAGGCGATCAGCCCGGCTGCCGCCATCAACTCGGCGATGGAGCGGTGGTGCTGGCTGGGATCGAGCAGGAGTGTCCGCAGGCGTTGCATGCGTAAGCGTTTGGCTTCCGCCAGCGGCGAGCGGCCCAGCTCCTGCAGGAAGCTGTATTGCAATTGCCTCGGCGATACTCCTACCGCACGGCTCAGCTCCTCCAGCGTAAAGCGCTCCTGAAGTCTGGTCGCCATCCATTCCCTTGCCCACTGCACCGTGTCACGCCGTCGCCGGCAGGTGATGCGTTCCCGTTGGACGGGCTGCTCTTGCCAGCGTCTCCAGGCCCGCAGCGCCTCCGTGAGCTGATCGGCCGCATGGGCAGCCCCCGGCGGCTGCTCCGCTGCTGCAACAGCCAATTGCCAGGCAAGGGTGAGGATGTTCTGCTGCAGGGGACCTGCCGAGAGCAACCGCTGGACGGGTCGGGCCGGGCAATGGGGAAGGGCTTCAGGAATCAGGATCGAGAGGCCCTCCAACTCCTGGCTGGTTTCGCCCAGCAAGTCATCACCGGGGAACAGCAACAGGCCCGTGCCCGGTTCCGCCAGCCAGGGCTCACCGTTGATGGTCTCCAGCGTCATGCCGCGCAGGGGCAGCCACAAGACGCTGTGCTGGCACTGTTCGCGGCTCAGCCGCATCCTTCCCTGCCCCTTGAGGTGCAGCAGGGTGTATGCGCCGAGCTGGCCGATGCGGAAGCGGGCCTGAAACGGCTGATCTGTGGCCAGAAGGTCGCTGCGGTGATGCCCCAGGGTGGAGGCTGCGGCGGCCTCCCAGCAGCTGAAATCATCGGTGTCCAGCTGGAGGCTCAAACCCTTCCCCAGCAGCGGATGACGAAGTGCTGGCCGGAGGGAGGACCGCAAAGCGGCTGATCACGGAAGTGGCAGAAACCTAGCCGCACACACCAATGTCGTCAAAACGCAAGTATTGGCTTTTCGTCATCTTCGCCAACAGTGTCAACGCAGCCACCATTGCTTAGGCTTTGCATGAATGCTCACGTTGCCAATGTCTCTCAAGCGCAAGTTTGCCCTCTGCAGCGCCGGCCTGATGGTCAGCGGCATCTTCATCTCGCCTGCCCTGGCTGAAACCCTGGCGCGCGCCAATGGCCGCTGCTCACTGACGGACAACAGTTATCAAGTGTTCAACGGCTATTGCACCGTAAAGCAAAAGCAGAACGGTTCCATCACGATGTTTGTTGTGGATCTGGAGAATGGCACCCGTTATCGGTTCTCCGGCCCCGGCTTTCAACAATTGCACGTTGAAACCCCTGCTGGCATCCAGCAGAACGTGCTGTATGTCGACCAGGGCAGCAAGGGGGTGTTCACCTGGAATGACGGCAGCAGCACCCATCGCCTGGCCGTCAAGACCGATACAGTCACCAACGCCAATGCCCAATTTGACGACCACCCCAGCACGGCGACCGGTGCCGACGTGGCGGGTGCTGCCGTGGGTGCGCTGATTGGCGCTCTGCTCACTGGTGGGAAGCCCGCCAGTGGTGCAGCGGGTGGCATGGGGCAGCCTGTGGCCGAATTACAAAACCTGATCGGTCGGGATCCGGGCTATGTGGAAAGCCGCCTGACCAGCACGGGCTACAGATATATCCGCACCAACTCAAGGGAGAACGGAACGGACTCGTTCTGGAAGCGCGGCGGCAGTTGCGTGGATGTGCGCAGCGTCTTCAACCGTTACCAATCCTTCACCTACGCCAATCCGTCGAACTGCAACTGACGCTTTTCAATCCGACCATACCCCCGCCGCAGCCAGCGGCCTTCGGCGGGTTTCCGAGCTTCATCTTGCTACAAGGAGGGACGGCTGGGCGACCGTTCACAACGGCGGATCGACGCCAGGGAGTCTCTCGACCATCCTGAAGGCCACCCCCAACATCTTCCTTGCCGTGACGCGCTTCTTCCCCCAGCTCACCGCCGCCGCCCTGCTCCTGGTCGCCGCCCTCCCCAGCACGGCCTGGGCCGGCGCTGGCTTCCACAAAACCCTGAACCTGCAGGGAATCAGTTTCCTGGTGCACAGCAGCGGAGCGGGCTCCCAGCAGGAGCTCATGATCACCACCAGCGGCGCCAAGCCAGCCATCAAGCCAATCCGTCAGACGGTCAATGGCCAGGTGGTGGGAGCCGAGGTGGCCGATCTCAATGCCAACGGCCTGCCCGAGATCTACGTGTACGTGCAAGGTGCCGGCAGCGGCAGCTACGGCGAAGTGGTGGGCTATGCCGTGATCAAAGGCGCCGAACTCTCCCCGATCACTCTGCCGGAACTCACGGGTGCCAACGCCCAGGGTTACCAGGGCCACGACCAGTTCCAGGTGGTGGAAAGCTGCCTGGCGCGCCGCTTCCCGATCTACAAGCCGGGCGACGGCAACGCCAAAGCCACAGGCGGCCAACGGCAGATCTGCTACAAGCTCAAGGCCGGCGAGGCGGGCTGGATCCTGCGGCCCACCAGCATGCTCAAGTTCTGAGGCGGGCTACCGCTCCCTGCAGCAGCTCACCCTGCCCCTCGGGGGCCTCACCCTGGTGTGCGGCGCCAACGGTTGCTGTTGCCGTATTGGCAAGCAGCCTGCAAGGCTACGAGCTCAGTATTGAGGGTCTGTGGCGTCAGGTGGATCCCCACTGGCGACGTGGCATGAGCTTTGTGCGCATCTGCCTGGCCTCTCTGCAGCAGTTCGCAGCCAATGCCACGGCGACCATCCAAGCCTGGTTGCCAATCTCGCAGCAACAACTGGAAGCATGCATCCAAAGCCGGTGAGTGCATCGACGACGGAAGCAGCCGTGGTTTAAACGAATTGATCTGCCTCCAAAGCCTGCGGGGATCTCTCTATCGGCTGTATCATGACTGTCTTACATGAGATCTGTCGGTCAGCCAGGCTCAAGACTTTCCTCCTGGCGATTGGCTCAATTCATCGACATCCTGTTGGGGCCACACCAAACAATTGAAAATACCTGGAGCGAGCTGTTGGCGCAAAGACGAAGAAGCCCTGGTGGAACCAGGGCGTAACGAGAGGAAACCAGTGGGTGGCTAGTGAAAAAGAAACGTCAGTTTTGGGCCTGAGATCGGTAAGCGTTGATACGTCGACGCAGGCGACGGCTGAAACCGATGGCTGCCCCTACGCCAAGCAGCGGAAGGGGGCCTGGAACAACACGCACATTGATGCTCTCAGTCGTGCCGACGAGGGTCCAGGTGCCGAGTAAGCCGGACGCTGGGGTCAGGCCGAAATCTGCCAGCGTTCTTCCGTTGAAGATGGCATCGCCGATGATGGGAGTTCCTAATACATAAGAGTTGTCGATGATAAAAGTTTGTAGATGACCAGCAAAAGCACTAGTGATGCCACTCACGGACGAAGCCGGGAAAATCGAACCAGAACCAGTTGTGAAAGATGTTGGACCGGATATTAAATATTGGGGGGCGGGAATATCTGGTCCTGTACAAATTACTGCTGGTACAGCCGAATAAACACCAGAAGCTCCACACTGGTTTGGCCCAGTAGATGTAGGTAATGCGCTAAGAGATCCATCTGTTTCAATAACAACATTGCCGGAAGATTCGTAGATATTGTAATTGAGATCTGCTTTTGCTGGCTCAGCGCTAGCAAGCAAACCCATCACTGTGGATACAAATAACAGTCCAGAAAATTTGCGGCTCATCAGTTTTTGAAAAACTCAGCGACTATGGATGCCAATGCCAATGCCAGTGCCAATGCCAATGCCACTTCCACAAGTGGCTGAGGTTGTGTTCCGCCAGCCGGGTTCTTGGGTTAATTGACGTCTTGCTCCACTCTTCTTTTCCCACTCTCCAGCAAAGTTGATGGAAGGTAGGGGGTCTGGCCCGCGGGTCCACGCCTTGGCCGCCGGAGAGATCGCTCAACCCGACCCTCACCCTCCAAAAGAGTGCGGCCAGGGAACACCCCGAGCCGCTGCTTACAGCGGAGGTACGCCAACGATGCGACACACAACCGGTGAACTCGGTGACGCGGCGCGAGCGTCATCCCGTAGCAGCAGAGAGCGATACGCCAGTTCTGCTTCCCGCGTGTTGAAACCCCGGGCTGCATGACCCGGGCCGGGATCACAACCGAGAAGGTCAAGCCTTGAGCATCTCTTCTCCCAGACGTGATCTCCTTTCCTTCCCTGCTAGGCCCAAGCCGAAGGCTTCTGCGCAGCAGTAGACAGGTCATTCGTGAACCACAGACACCCGACCGGCAGTCCTTGGTGTGAGGAGGTGGCCGCCGCAACCGGTGCTAAGGCGCCCCCCACGGGGCGCCTTCTTTGTTGGGGTGTCAATCACCAGGCCTATGTCATCCCATCAACTCGGAAATAGCCAAGAATCATCCATCCGGGTTGCGGATGGCGATCTGCACATGCGTTCTGTCACGAAAGCCTGCGCCCGGATAAACCAACTCGCCTTCTTCAAACACTCCATAGACGGTGTCGTACGCCTCCTGTCCGTTTTCTCGAACAGAATTCACGGGCAGTGGTGTGCCTGCTGCTGCGGAAATGCCAAGGGTGGCCTCATAGGCAAGGGCCAATTCATTCATCACTCCGTAGTCGGTCAGATTGAGGCAGTTGCCCGGGTAGGCAAAAGCGCCGATCACCGATGGAGAGGATCTGCGGAGATTGGCCCAGGACAAAGCCCGCTCTGGGCTGTCGACCCAGAAATAGATGCCGTTGCCGAGCCAGTCGTAATCATTTTCGCTGGGCTGAAGTGTTGCCTCTCCACTCAGAACTGCTTCAGCAACATCCTTGTCGCAGCCATGAAACAGCACCAAGGGGCCAAGACTGTTCTTAAGCCGACCGGGCATCCTGACTGCGGTACGGAGGGGTGAGCTGGCCATCGGCGTCGATCAGGCCAGCATCCATCAGGAATTGACGGGCCAGAGCAGGGTCGCGCAACTCCTCCAGGAGCGCATCGATCTGCTCACGCCGCAGCGGCCCAGAGGCTGGGGTGGAAGGAGGCCTGCTTGGGGTGGAGAGCGTCATGCGATGGAGAGGGTCCAGTGCTGGACACTGCCAGGCGAGCGGAGGTGGTGGACTCGTTGGCTGACTTCTGACGATAGATGGATGCCAGGGCGGCGGTCTGTGAGTTCCGCAACCTTCATCATTACTGCGCCGGCGCTGGCCCGTTGCCTGCAGATCAGTCCTCAGGCTCCGGGCTGAGGGGCGGCAGCCGCCGCTCCACCTGCAGAAACACCAACCAGGCCACCCCGGCGCTGATGCCGCCGGTCCAGTCGTTGCGCAGCAGCTCCACGATCGACACCGTGCTGGCGACGATGCGCAGGCCGCGCAGCAGGAAGCGGCCCAGCTCCTCCAGCGACTCCCGGTTCACCGTCATCAACTGGGACCAGCGCAGAGGAGTTTCAGGTTGGCGGAGCAGCCGGCGGCAGCAACCGCGTGATCGCGTCCGGGGGCACGCCCACCTGCTGAGCGATCAGCAGCACCAGTTGCTCCAAACGAACGAGGCGCTGCTCCAGGGCCTGGAGCTCAGCGGAGCCGGCCTTGCCGCCCGTTGCCCCCGTGCCCTTCCCAGCTGAGGGGGCTTTGGTCTTGGGAGGGGGCAGCAGGGAAAGAGGCGGCGGACCGTTGGGATCTGCCAGCAGCAGCCCCACCATCACGTCCTTCCGGGCGCGCTTGGCCACCTTGATCCCCCTCTGTGCGCAGAGCTCCTGGAGGACATCGCCTTTCAGGGCCAGGAGCTGGGCTTCCGTGGCGGGCGCGCCGCCCTCGGGCTGGATCAGGGCACGGGGTTCCTCGACGGCGGTGGCGCCATCGGCCAGCTCTTCCGCCAGGCCGCGATAGAGCCGGGCATCGGCCTGGGCCAGCTCACGCAGGGCGGAGCGCATGGTGTCGGCAATCTCACCCATGGTCATCGGCTCCTTTGGTTTGATCCTGGGGCTGCGGCTGGGGCAGGGGCTGCTGAGGTGGCTGCAGCTGAGCGTCTGTGGGCTCGGCCGGCTGCTGGGGCTGATTCCCGTTCGTGCTGACGTCGATGGGCCCCGGCACACCGTCCCCGGGCGGCGGGGTTGTCGCGATTGCGGGTCCATGGCCGTTGCCGCCTGGTGGCAGTGGCGGCGTGCCCAGCAGATCTTTCGATTTGTCGATCAGCTGCTGCTGCTTCTGTTTGAGATCGCCGAGGCGGTCCTTGGTGCGGCCCCAGCGATTGATGAAATGAATCACGGCCCGCATCAGATCGCCGAGATAGCCGCCGCCTTGAAACGTATGGCGCCCTTTCTTGTAGCGGCTAAAGCCATTCACCAGATCATCGCCGGCATCTTCAATGTCACCGGCGATGGCCGTCACGATCTCCAGAAGTTCGTAGAGTTCCTTGCGTTGGGGCAGGTCACGACTGGCCAAGGCCGTGATTCGTTCCTTGAGGAGGGCGGTTTCATCCTTGGCCTTGTTGGCCAAGCGCCGATGCTGGGCGCGGCTGCGCATCAGGCTGGAGTAGCAATTCCTCAGCTCCAGATAGGTGCTATTGAGCACCTCACGTTCCAGCGGTTCCGGATCTGGTGGGAAATCAGAGGTTGGGGGCAGGAAGACCATGCCAGGCAGCACATCGGCTTCCATCTTCCGAATGCAGCTGCAAGATCCGGCGATTCACCGGAGGCTGGATCTATGCGTATGGTGAATAGTTCTGGCATCGCCCCGCGTGGCGACTGAGGCGAGAGGGGTGCGGAAAGAGCTGCAGATCCGCAGCAATCTTCACAATGTCGCTGGAATCGTCCGAACAAAGCGGAAGCAGTCCGCCCAAGGCCGCAGGCTCGCTCCCGGTCCATGGGACCGGGCACCTGCTCAGCCTGGGGCGTACTCGGCCAAGGCTCTACTTCAGGTGCCAAGTCGGCCGAGCCGCCTCTGTCCTGAAGCCACTCAACCATTCACTTCGTCGATGGTGATCTCCTGCTCCCAGGCTTTGGCGATCGAGCGATCCAGTCGCCGCAGCAGCGCCACGAAGCTCTCCCCCTCGCGACGCACCAACATCACCGGGCAGTCGTAACTGGTGGTGGCGGAGGCCACACACTCGATCGGACCGACACGCCCCACCGTGATGTCGCCGCCTTCTTCCAGGATCGCTTCGATGTTGGGATAAGCCATGGGATGGGTGACGTGGGGAGCTTTGGGGCGGGTGTCAGTCGGCTGGTTCTGAGAGCTGCAGCATCAACGTCGAGGCACTGAGCGGCGAGGGGCGAAATCCAAGCGAGCGGTAGAACGCAGCCGCCTGCTCGTCGATCGCGTGCACCAGCAGGGCTCTGGCGCCGATCAGGCGCCTGGCGGCAAGGCTGCGCCGCAGCGCATCGGCCACCAGGGCGCGGCCCAGGCCCTGGCCCTGCTGGCGACGATCCACCGCCAACCGGCCGAGCACCACAACGGGAAGGGGGTCGGGCATGTTGCGGCGCAAGGCACCGGGCACCTCCGCCAGCACGATCGCCCCAGCCGACAGACAGGCGTAGGCGATCACGGCGTTGCCCTCGTCTGGGCAGAGCACCACCGTGCGCGACACCCCTTGGCGCTCATTGGCCAGGGCCCTCTGCTGCAGCCACTGATTCAACGCGGCGTTGCCGCAGTCGAAGCCTTCCAGCTGATGCTGCGGGCCGAGGGGCTCAGGCGGGCGCATGCCAGGGCTGCGGCATGGCGAGCAGGCGCTCGATGCTGGTCTGATCCTGGGCGGCAGCGCCGGAATCCCCCAGATCCGCGAGCAGAGCCGTGGTCTGCTCCGGCGTCAGGGAAAACAGCGTGCGATCGAGGAGCACATCTCGTGCCCGCTCCTGGCAGCTGCGCAGGATGAATTCGGTGCGGCTGATCCCTTCCGCTGCAGCGGCCTGATCAATCAGCTGGCGCTGCTCGGCTGAGGCCCGCAGCTGCAGCACCTGATCCCGCGCCATGACCCACACTTCTGGCTGTCATGACATTGTAGTGCGCCCGTTTCAGCCAGGCTGATACACCGCCAGGGCCGTCTCCAGCTTCTGACGGTGCTCGTCCCTCAGGGCCTCGGGGCTGTCGATGCGGATGCCGGCGCCAAAGCCGAACAGCCAGTTGCGCAGGTCGATGTCGCGCTCCACAGTCCAGGGGGGCAGGTCAAGCTCCACCGGATAGGGGTGAGTGTCTGAGGGGCTGCCGGGCTCCAGCACGTGCGGGGCGTTGGGGTGGTGCCACCAGTGCTCGCCGGCCAGGGGCTGGGAGAAGCGGGTGTGCTCGATCGGGTAGCGCTGCAGGCCTTCGCGGATGAAGGCAAAGCACCAGCCCTGGCAGCAGAAGCGCAGCGTCACCAACTGCCTGGCGCGGATCCGGGCATTGGGGCTGGCCAGTCGCAGCTGACTCTTGAGGTCATGGCCGAAATAGATGCCGCCGCTGTGGTGCAGCAGCAGCTCCAGACGCCGCAGGGCCTGGCTGTGGGCCTCGTCGCTGCGCCGGTTGCCCCGTTCGCTGCGGCGCAGGGCCAGACGGTCGATCCGTTCGCTGCGGATCAGGCCCACGCCGGTGCCGATCGCGTCTTCCTCGAACACCAGATACCAGCCGATGTTGTGGAACAGCAGCTGCAGCGGCCACACCCGAAAGGAGCCGTTGGGGCTGTCCGCAAAGGAGCCCACCGAGACGTAGCGCTCCAGTTCAATGCGGCGCCGCTCCACGATCGCCGTTTCCAGGGCCTCGGCCTGCCGCTCGGCGGCCAGGGAATCGGGCCGCACCAGGGCGGTGCTCACGATCGAGCGGTTGGCGAACGCCCGCACCGGGGTGGCGCCGTCCACGGCAATTCCTCCCCAGGCGAGGCGCTGCTCCAGCTCCCGCAGCAGATCCTGGGCGGTGGGGTCGGCCAGCCGGCCGGCAGCCTGGCTCACCACCCCATGGATCTCGCGCAATCGGTGGGCCGAGAGCAGGGCGGTGCCGATGGCATAGCCGTGGCGCACGTTGTCGTTGCGATGGCGGAAGCCGTAGGGGGTGAGCAGCTTCTCGATGTCCTTGCGCAGGGTGGCGGCCTCGGAAGGCAGGTAGGCACCGGGGATGGCCTCGGTGCGCTCGATCAGGTGCTCCGGCAGGGGCACGCCCTCGGCTTGATCAAAGGGCTGCTGCAGCAGGTGGCGCAGCAGGGTGAACACCCGCATGAATACCGGCCCATCGCCCATGGGCGGGAAGCCACCGTTCACCCCACCAGGCCAGGGTCCTGTGGCGGGCGGCTCAGGCTGGGGCGGCGCCAGCTGGATCGGTGCCAAGGAGGGCTCAGCGCTGCAGAAGCCATTGGCCTCCAACCAGGCCAGATCCCCCCGGATCGCGGTGGCATCGCCGTAGCAATCGCCGTGTAGACGCCGCAGGTAGGCCGCCGCCTGATCCGCCAGGACGCCCTCGGGTAGGGGCGACACGATCGCCTCCAGCTCGGCGCGGGTGGCGGGGTCGGCGGCGGAGAGCTCGGGATAGGTGCTGAGCAACCGCAGCAGGTGCAGCAGCCGCTCCAGATCCAGTAGGCGCGAGTACCCGTGCAGCTGGAAGCGCTTCTCGCGGTTGAGGGCCGAGCGGATGCGGTGATCCAGGCGGGCCAGTTCATCGCGCAGCAGGGCCTCCAGCTCGCGGCCGTAAGTGGGCACCACGGCCACCACTGCGGCAAAGCCCTCGGCCCGGCTCGGCCCGAAGACCGGATCAGCCAGAGCGGCGGCCATCTCGCGGATCACCGGCTCGGGCACCAGGCGCTTGCGGGTCTGGTTCCACTGCAGGCAGGTTGAAAGCGGCGTGTAGAGCCACCAGCCGATCCACTCCACCGGAGCAGGGAGGCTCAGCGCCTGGGTGATCGCCAGGCGCCAGGGCCGGCGGGCATGGGTGGCATCGAGGATCACCGGCGTGCCGGCGGCCACGGCCTCGCGGAGGCGCTGGTGCAGCAGGGCCTCGATGTCGCGCCAGGGGCCCTGCACGGCCGCGTCACCAAAGAGCTCGCCGCGCACCACATCGGTGGAGAGCACCACCGCACCGGTGAGCTGGGCCAGCACCCCGGCCAGGGTGGTCTTGCCGCTGGCGGGCGGGCCGATCAGCAGGTGGCAGCGCAGGGGCGCTGGCAAGGGCGCGATAGGCGGGCTGGTCATGGCCGCAGCGTGGCCGCTGGGGCGTGCCACCGCAAGGCTCTACGAGCGAAAGAGCAGATTCAGATTACTGCTCTCACTGGGTTCTGTCGAGCGGCTTTGCTATTTCGCAGGAAGAACGGCACCAAAACCGCCTGCGCTGCTGAGGCTGCTCCCAGCGCCTCATCCATCCCATGGCTTCCCCGCGCCCCCCGTCGCTGGCCCAGGCCCATCACTACCGCCTGCCGGAGCTGCTGCACGACATCCGCCTGCTCGATCTGCTGGAGCTCTGCGGCACCACCGTGCAGACCAGCCGGCTGCTGCAACTCAGCCAGCCCACCATCAGCCGCCGCTACCGGCTCCTCTCGGAGGATTTCGGCCTGGTGCGCGATCGCCGCCAGCTCTGGGGCTGCGGTTATGGCACCTCGGCCGCGATGCGCCTTCTGCGCCTGGGTTGCCGCGCCCATCGCCTCGCTGCTGGTGTCGCCCGGATCGGCAGCGATCTGCTCCATCACCCCCTGCTGGCGGGCTGCCCGTGGCTGCTGCCCACCCCTCAGCGGTTCCGGGCGGCGGCCAACTGGCTGGAGCTGGTGCGCCAGGGGGTGCTCGATGGCGCCTTGATCTCAGGTCTGGAGCTGGAGGAAGCAGAAGGACTGAACCACCAGGAGCTGGAACTGCTGCCGCTGGGGGATCTCCCCCTGGCCCTGGCGTTCTGCCCCGAGGCGCCGGTGCTGGTGGGCGCTGCCCCCGGCAGGCCGACCCCAAAGGGGCGAGCCCCCGGGGGGCGTGTGGCGGAGGTGCTGGTGCCCGATCGCGGTGTGGCGCCCGGCCTGCGGCGGCTCCTGCGGGAGCTGGGGCTCCCCCTGCGCAGCGGGGGCAACAGCCTGCAGACCCCAGACGACTGGATCAGCCGGATCCAGGGCAGCGCCCTGGCTCTGGTGGTGGCCGATCGGGAGGCCGACACCTGGGCCTCCCTGCAGCGCTGGCCCCTGGGCCACGGGCCACGGGCTTCCCGCCCGCACTGTCCGGTTTGGCTGGCGTTGCCGGCCGATTGGCAGGAGCACCCGGTGTTGCGGCACACCGCCCAGGAGCTGGGCCGGATCGGCGCCGCGCAACAGCTGGAGGGCTGAAATTATGCGCTCCGTGCATAGATCCAAGACTCGCGGCTCCAAGTGCTTCTGTTGTGCTGCCACATCGTTTCCGCTAGGTGCAGACTGGCCGCAGCGTCCGCTCACACTCATGCCACCCCACCCGCCACAGGCGGTCGAACCACAGGGGGGCACGCCGCGATGACCGCCCGCTTGGAAGACCTCAAGCCCGATGCCCAGGTCAAGGGTCTGGTAGGGCGCGAGGCTGTCCGCATCATCACGGCCCAGATGATGGGCGAGGCCGCCCAGGTGGTGTACCGGGACGGTCAGGGCACGATCGATACCCAGATCCTGTTCCGCGACAAGGAAGCCGAGCTGGAGATCGTCTCCGGCGGCCGCAAGTGGAGCTTTGAGGGCGACGGCGACCAGTTCCGGCTGGTGAGTGAGGCCGAGCGCATCCGGCTGGCCTACCTTTTCGACCCCTATGTGGCAGTGAGCGGCAGCGCGATCGACCCGCTGCCTCACCAGATCAGCGCGGTCTACGAGCACATGCTCCCGAGGCAGCCGATGCGCTTCCTTCTGGCGGACGACCCCGGCGCCGGCAAGACGATCATGGCGGGGCTGTTGATCAAGGAGCTGCTGATCCGGGGCGAGCTGGAGCGCTGCCTGATCGTGGCGCCGGGGTCCCTGAGCGAGCAGTGGCAGGACGAGCTCAAGGAGAAGTTCGAGCTGCAGTTCGAGCTGCTCACCCGCGACCTGATCAATGCCACCGGACTGGGCAACCCGTTCGAGCAGCGGCCGCTGCTGATCGCCCGGATGGACATGCTCTCCCGCGACGAGGAGCTGCAAACCCGGCTGGAGCAGGCACCGGAGTGGGACCTGGTGGTGTGCGACGAGTCACACCGGATGAGTGCCCACACCTTTGGTGGGGAGATCAAGCGCACCAAGCGCTACGAGATGGGCCGGCGGGTGGGGAACCATGCCCGCAACCTGCTGCTGATGACGGCCACGCCGCACAACGGCAAGGAGGAGGACTTCCAGCTCTACATGGCCCTGCTGGATGAAGACCGCTTTGAGGGCCAGGAACGCGATGCGGTGCACCGCAGTGATCCCACCGACCTCATGCGGCGGCTGGTGAAGGAAGACCTCTACACCTTTGAAGGCAAGAAGCTCTTCCCCGAGCGCAGGAGCTACACCGCCCAGTACGAGCTGAGCCCCAGCGAGAAGGTGCTCTACGAGCGCGTCACCGAGTACGTGCGCGATGAGATGAATAGGGCCGAGCGCAACGCCCAGGCCGAAGGAGGTGGCAAGCGGCGGGTGAATGTGGGTTTCGCCTTGATGACCCTGCAGCGCCGCCTGGCGAGTTCACCGTTTGCGATCCACCGCTCAATCGAGCGCCGGCGTGAGCGGCTGGAGGCCCGTCTCAAGGAAGAGCGCCTGCTGCTGGAGGGGCGGCAGGTGGGGGACCGGTTGCAGCTGGAGCGCAGGCTCGCGGCCCTGGAAGCCGATGACCTCGACGAGCTCTACGAGGAGGACACCGCCGCTGAGATCGAGGAGGTTGAGAACGCCTTCACCGACAACGCCACCTCAGCCCAGACCCTGGCGGAGCTGGAGCACGAGATCCAGGTCCTCAAGGAGCTGGAGGTGCTCAGCAAGCGGGTGGTGAATTCCGGCACCGATGCCAAGTGGATGGAGCTTGACCGGATCCTCGATGCCCCGCAAATGGTCGATGAGAACGGCGGCCGGCGAAAGCTGGTGCTGTTCACCGAGTTCAAGGACACGCTCACCGACCTGGCCCGCAAGATCCGCAACCGCCTCGGTCGGGAGGAAGCGGTGGTGGAGATCCACGGCGGCGTGCCCCGGGACCGGCGGCGGCAGGTGGTGCACGCCTTCATGAACGATCCCCAGGTGGTGGTGCTGCTGGCCAACGACGCCGCCGGGGAGGGCGTGAACCTGCAGCGGGCGCACCTGATGGTGAATTACGACCTGCCCTGGAACCCCAATCGGCTGGAGCAGCGCTTCGGGCGCATCCACCGGATTGGTCAGCAGGAGGTCTGCCACCTCTGGAACCTGCTGGCGCAGGACACCCGCGAGGGCGAGGTCTACATCCAGCTGCTGGAGAAGCTCGACAATGCCCGCAAGGCCCTTGGCGACAAGGTGTTCGACGTGCTCGGTCAGCTGTTCACCGGCCGCTCGCTGCGGGAGCTGCTGATGGATGCGGTGCTCTACAACGCCGATCCGGCGGTGAAGGCCCGCATGCAGGAGATCGATGAGGCGGTGAAGTCCGATCACCTGCTGGAGCTACTGGAGCGTCGTGCCCTGGTGAAGCAGGGGATGGACACCAGCAAGGTGCGCGATCTGCGCCAGCAGATGGAGCGAGCGATGGCGCGCCGCGTCCATCCTCACTACGTGCACGACTTCTTCCTGGAGGCCTTCCGGCGGCTGGGCGGTAAAGCCTTCCCCAGGGAGGAAGGCCGCTACGAGATCACCCATGTGTCACCGCAGCTGCTCGATCGCGACCAGCAGATCGGCGTGGGGGTGCCGGTGCAGCCCCGCTACGAGCGCATCTGCTTTGAGAAGGAGCATGTGGGCCAGAGCCCCAGGGCCGAGCTGGTGAGCCCGGGCCATCCCCTGCTGGAGGCGTGCATCTCCCTGATCTGGGAACGCCACGGCCAGGTGCTCAGCCAGGGGGCCGTGCTGATCGACGACGACGATCTGGGGGCCGAGCCGCGGCTGATGTTCTGTCTGGAGCATGGCCTGCAGGACGGGCGGCGGAACCGCCAGGGGCAGCAGCAGCTCATCTCCAACCGGCTGGTGTTCCTGGAGATCGCCCGCTCCGGCGCGGTGAAGAGCGCCGGCTCCGCTCCCTATCTCGACTACCGCCCCCTGCGCACGGGTGAGCTGGAGCTGATCCAGCCGCTGCTTAGGGATGGCTGGCTGAACCAAGACTGGGACCAGCTGGTACTCGCACACGCGATGCAGAGCCTGGTGCCCCAGCATCTGGAGGAGATCAAGCGGGAACGGCTGGAGCGGATCGAGAAGGCGCGCCAGGAGATCCAGGCCCGTATGCAGCGGCAGATCAATCACTGGTCGCGCCAGTACGAAGAGCTCAAACACAAGGACACCGCTGGCAAGCGAACCCGCCTACCGGCCCATGTGGCCAAGGATCGTGCCGAGCTTCTGGTGAGCCGTCTGGGCAAACGCATGGCCGCCCTCGATGCGGAAGCCCAGATCAGCGCCCGGCTGCCTCTGATCAAGGGAGGAGCGCTGATCGTGCCGGGGGGCTTGCTGCGCCAACTGCGCGGCGAAACACCCGATGCCAGCGTGGATGCCGAAGCCCGCAAGCGGGTGGAGCTGCTGGCGATGGAGACGGTGTTTGCAGCTGAACGCGCACTGGGCCGCACCCCGGTGGACAAGAGCGCCGAGCGCGGCATCGGCTACGACATCGAATCGGCGGGACCCGATGGTTCGATGGTGTTCATCGAGGTGAAGGGCCGGGTGGAGGGAGCCGACTCATTGACCCTCACCTACAACGAGCTGAAGTGCGGCAACAACCAGCCCGAGAAGTTCCGGTTGGCGATCAGCACGGTGAGTGGCGATCGGGCCTCGCCGCCGCGGTACGTGAGCGGGATCGACTGGGGCCGCCCTGGCTTTGGCTCCACCGGCTCCAACTTTTCCCTTTCTGATCTGCTCTCCGTTGCGGAGGACCCGCACTAACCCATGACCAGCGACCACCCCGTCAAACGCCGCAAAAAGCTGATCGAGGTCGCCATCCCGCTGGAGGCGATCAATGCGGCCTCAGCGCGGGAGAAGAGCATCCGCCATGGGCACCCGAGCACCCTGCACCTTTGGTGGGCGCGGCGGCCGTTGGCAGCAGCAAGGTCGGTGATCTTCTGCCAAATGGTGGATGATCCTTCGGCCGTACCGGAGGAGTTCCCCACTGAGGAGGAGCAGGAGAAGGAGCGGTTACGGCTGTTTGCGCTGATCAGTGAGCTGGTGTTGTGGGAGAGCACCACCAACGAAAAGGTCCTAGGAAGGGCACAGAAAGAGATCCGCCGCAGCTGGCGACGCTGCTGCGCTGACAACTCCGATCACCCGGAAGCAGCCAAGCTGTTTAACCCGGAGAAGCTACCTGGCTTCCACGATCCTTTCGCGGGGGGTGGGGCTTTGCCGCTTGAAGCTCAGCGCCTGGGGCTTGAGAGCCACGCCAGTGATCTGAACCCGGTGGCGGTGCTGATCAACAAGGCGATGATCGAGATCCCTCCAATGTTTGCCGGGATGCCGCCGGTAAATCCAGAAAGCCGTCGCGACCTTGATGTACGCCAGTGGAAAGGCGCCCAAGGACTTGCAGAAGACGTTCGCTACTACGGGCAGTGGATGCGCGAAGAGGCCGAAAAGCGCATTGGCCACCTGTACCCGAAGGTGGAGGTGACGGTCGAGATGGCGAAAGATCGACCCGATCTCAACCCCTATGTGGGCAAGAAGCTCACTGTGATTGCGTGGATTTGGGCTCGCACTGTCAAGAGCCCAAACCCTGCTTTTGCGCATGTAGATGTGCCACTGGCCTCCACCTTCATGCTCTCTACCAAGATAGGCAAGCAGGCTTACATAGAGCCTGTAGTAGAGGAAGCGGGCTATCAGTTTTCTGTAAAGATGGGGACACCGGAGGATGCACGCGCAGCAAGAGCTGGCACCAAGCTTGCTCGCGGGGGGAACTTCAGCTGTTTGATATCTGGAACCCCGATGGATCCTGATTACATCAAGTCAGAGGGAGTTGCAGGAAGGATGGGTGCGCGCATGATGGCAGTTGTTGCAGAAGGTGTTCGAGGCAGGGTTTATCTGAGTCCAACACCCGATCAAGAAGCTGCTGCGCATGAAGCCGAGCCGAGCTGGAGACCCGAAGGCACCTTCGTTGAAGATGCTAGAGCCTTTACTCCCTGCATATATGGGCTAAAGAAATGGGGTGATCTTTTCACCGAACGTCAGCTTGTAGCACTTTCGACTCTCTCGGACTTAGCCCAGGAAGTGCGCGATCGGATAAAAGAGGATGCATGTCACGCAGCATTGTCCGACGATGAAAGACCGCTCTCCGCCGGAGGGAAAGGGGGGCTAGCACTAGCTGAAGCAATTGGGGTGTATTTGTCCTTTGCTGTTGATCGCGTTGTAGACAGGCATTCTTCCATCGCAACGTGGGATTCAAGTCCGACCAAGCTGCAGCTTAGAAATACTTTCTCGCGCCAGGCATTACCCATGACATGGGACTTTGGCGAGGGCAATCCCTTTTGCATGTCTTCTGGTACCTGGACGCCGAGTGTAGATTGGGTCGTCAAGTCAATCGGCTTTTTACCTGAAGAACCGAGCGGTCATTCGTGCCAGCGCGATGCCTCTGTGCAAACAGTATCTGCTGAAAGAGTCGTTTCAACGGACCCACCTTATTACGACAATATTGGCTATGCTGATCTCTCTGATTTCTTTTATGTCTGGCTGCGCAGATCCCTGAAGGCGGTATTCCCGGATCTATTTGCAACGATTGGAGTTCCGAAGGCAGAAGAGCTTGTTGCTATGGCCTACCGCCATGGCGGAAAGCAGAGTGCTGAGTCATTCTTTCTGAACGGAATGACTCTGGCAATGCAGAGGATTTCCCAGCAATCTCACCCTATTTTCCCTGTCACTATCTACTACGCCTTCAAGCAATCTGAAACCAAGTCTGCCACAGGAACAGCCAGCACAGGTTGGGAAACTTTCCTGGCTGCTGTCATCAAAGCAGGGTTTGCCATCGATGGCACCTGGCCAATGCGCACTGAACTAGCCAACCGTATGCGGGGAATGGAATCAAACGCCCTCGCCACCAGCGTGGTTCTCGTTTGCCGGCGGCGTTTAGAGGCCGCAACAACTCTCGCAAGAAATGACTTCCGCAGGTATCTGCGCCAAGTGATGCCCCAGGCCATGAAAAAGCTTGAGGGCGCTAATATCGCCCCTGTGGACATGGCACAGGCTGCAATTGGCCCTGGCATGGCCATTTTTAGCAGCGCCAAGGCCGTGCTCAACCCTGACGACAGCCCGATGAGCGTTCGGGACGCCCTGATCGAGATCAACGCCGCCCTTGATGAGTACCTCTCCCAGGATGAGGGAGATCTGGATGCTGATAGCCGTTTTGCTCTTACTTTCTTCGAGAGCTTCGGGTATGCCGAACGGGACTTTGGCGATGCTGAAGGGCTTGCCAAGGCACGAAATCTGTCGGTAGATGGTGTGGCCAGAGCCGGCATCCTGCGGTCCGTGGCAGGCAAGGTGCAGCTACTTCAGCGATCAGAACTCCCAGATGATTGGGATCCCAGTCGAGACAAACGCCTCTGCGCCTGGGAAGCGACTCAGCAGCTGATTAAACGATTGGAGGCCGATGGGGAGAGCAGTGCCGCAGCCCTCTTACTTCAGCTCAAGGGAATCAGAACGCATGGCGATCTTGTGGCCAACTGCCGGGCGCTGGCCTACCGCCTCTACAACCACTGCGAGAAGACCAAGCAAGCAGAAGAAGCTCGCTCGTACAACGGTCTGGTGATTGCCTGGCCCGAGCTGGAACGGCAGGCCTCTGCCGCCGCCAATGCCCAGTCCGCTCCCCACCAGCCCAGCCTGATCTGATACCTCCATGGCCCTCTCCAACCGCGACCGCATTGGCAAAGCGCTTGAAGTGCTCAGCGCTGCTCTGGCACCCTTCGTCACCCGCGTGCTCGAAAGCTGTGAGGGCCTGGACTGGCAGCAGAGCCTCAAGCCCCATGAATCGATCTCAGACGTGCAGCTCCAGCTCAAGCTGATGCGCGACAACTGGGACGGGGCCTTTCGCAAGCAGCTGGATCGTTCCCATCGCTCCTTCGTGTTTGAGCTCACGGATGTGCGCAACGACTGGGCCCATCAGAAGACCTTCAGCTCCAACGACACCGACCGAGCACTCGATACCGCCACCCGACTCTGCCAGGCGATCGCAGCACCCGAGCAGCAACAGGCGATTCAGGAGCTACGGGAAGAGCTGCAGCAGATCGTTTTCGCAGAACGAGCACGTAACAAGACGCGCTATCAGGCATCTGTCGAAAACCAGGTCAAGTCTGGCTTGGTCCCCTGGCGGGATGTGATCACTCCCCACCCGGACGTGATCAACGGCCGCTACCAGCAGGCCGAGTTCGCCGCCGATCTCGATCTGGTACATCGCGGTATCGGCAGCCCCGAGTACACCGATCCGATCGAGTTCTTCCGCCGCACCTTCATCACCGAGGGCCTCAAGGATCTGCTGCGCATCGCCCTCCAGCGCTTCAACGGCCTCGGTGGTGAGCCGGTGATCGAGCTGCAGACCAACTTCGGCGGCGGCAAAACCCACTCGATGCTCAGTGTCTATCACCTGGGATCAGGCGTTTCCCTTGCCGACTTGCCAGGCCTGGACCAACTCTGCAGCGAGCTCAATCTCCATTCCGTACCCCGGGCCTCTCGGGCTGTGCTGGTAGGCACCGCCTTCAACCCCTCCAAGATCGACCGCAAGCCCGACGGCACTGAGATACACACCCTCTGGGGGGAACTGGCCTGGCAGCTCGGTGGTCCACAGGCTTATGCCCAGATCGCCGAGAGCGACCGCAGTCAGGTGCCACCTGGCGCCCGCGCCCTGGCGGCACTGTTCAAAGCCCATGGGCCCTGCCTGATCCTGCTGGATGAGTGGGTCGCCTACGCCCGCAATCTCGTCAGTCCCCGCGAAAGCCTGCCAGCCGGCACCTTTGATGCCCAGCTCTCCTTCGCACAGCAGCTCACTGAGGCCACCAAGCAGGTACCCAACGCCCTGCTGCTGATCTCCGTGCCACAAAGCCGCAACGAGATCGGCGGCAGCGATGGGGAAACCGCCTGTGATGGCCTCAAGAACGTCGTTACCCGCCTCGCCTACCAGTGGCGACCAGCGTCCGGCACCGAGAGCTTCGAGATCGTGCGGCGACGCCTATTTGAGCCGATCACCACCAAGGAGGGCGGTGCTCACCGCGACGCCGTGGTGCGCGCCTTCACTGATCAGTACGCCGCGAACAAGGCTGATTTCCCCTCGGAGGTCCGCGAAAGCGGCTACCGCGATCTGCTCACCTCCGCCTACCCGATTCACCCGGAGCTGTTCAACCGGCTGTACGAGGAGTGGAGCACCCTTGATCGATTCCAGCGAACCCGCGGTGTGCTCCGGCTGCTCGCGCTCACGATCGAGGGCCTGTGGAACGGCAACAGCCGCGATCTGCTGATCATGCCCAGCTCGATGCCGATCGATGACAACGACGTGCGCAATGAGCTGGTGAAGTTCCTCGACAACCAGTGGGAGCCGATCATCGCCACCGACGTGGATGGGGCCCAGTCAGTGCCCACCCAGCTCGATCGTGAGAACCCGAACTTCGGTCGCGTCAGCGCCTGCAAGCGCGTCGCCCGCAGCCTTTACATGGGCACCGCCCCCGGTGCTAACCGCGAGCGCAAAGGCATCAACGACCAGCGGGTGAAGCTTGCCTGCGTCATGCCCGGCGAACCAATCGCCGTTTTCGGCGATGCGCTGCGGCGCCTCGGTGATCGCGGCCGTTACATCCAGCAGGACGGTGACCGCTACTGGATCGACACCAGCCCCAACCTCAACCGCACGGCCGAGGACTACCGCGAGAGCTACCTGCGACAGAGGGAGGAGCTGCTGGTGGAAGCCAATCGCCTCTTGGTACAGCAAGCCAGCAGCAAAGAGCGGGGAGCTTTCGCAGGGGTCCACAGTGCTCAGCTCGATAGCAGTGGCATCCCTGATGAGCCGTCAACGCGGCTGGTGCTGCTGGCGGCCCAGTACACCCACAAGACCCGCCGCAAGGACAGCTCTCAGCCAGCTCCGCCATCCCCAGCGCTGGAGTGGGCAGCTCAGTGCCTTCAGAGCAAGGGGAACAGCCCACGCCAGTACGCCAACACCTTGGTGTTCCTGGCGCCTGACCAGGACAATCTCGAGAACCTGTTCCAGGCCATTGCAGATCAGCGCGCCTGGCAGAAGGTGATCGATGAAAAGCTGCTGCTACAAATCACTGTCAATCAGGAAAATCAGGCTGCCGCCAAGATCCAGGAGGCCACCGCGGCGATCGCCGCACGCATCCCCGAGACCTGGTGCCACCTGCTGGTCCCTCATCAAAGCCAGCCCGGCAACCAAGGGCCTTCCTGGGATGAGTTCCGCCTGAGTGCCGGGAGCGAGGGGCTGGTCAAGCGGGCGTCAAGCAAGTGCCAGCAGGAAGAGGCTCTGTACCAGGCGCTGGGTGCCAGCCGCATCCGCCGTTATCTCGACAACTTCCTCTGGCAGAACCGTGAGTCCGTCACCGTGCAGGAGCTGGTGGCCTGGTGCCGCAAGTACCCCTACCTGCCCCGCGTGAGCACCGACGACGTGATCCTCGAAGGCCTCACCAATGTCCAGGCTGCTCTGCAGGGCGACAGCACCTTCTATCTGGCCGAAGACTTCGATGAGGCCAGCGGGCGCTTCATTGGCCTCAAGCCCCAGGGTCAGTTCCAAAGCGCCGCCACCATGCGGATGCTGATCGTCAAAGACGAGGTTGCCCTGGCGCAGATCGAGGCGGAGCAGCGGGCGAAGACCGTCGATCCTCCCCCCGGCATAGGAACAGGCACGGGCGAAGGCGCGGGTCCTGGCCTTGGGACTGGCACTGCCACCGGAACGGGCACGGGCTCGACCAACACCAACACCGCCGAAGGCACTGGCAAGCCAGGCACTGGCGTAAATCCACCGCCTGCGCCACCACCTCCGCCGCCGGCACCACAACGCACCGCCTTCACCGGCTCCCTAAAGCTCGACCCCGTGCGAGCCGGGCTGCAGATGGGCCAGTTCCTGGAGGAGGTAATGAGTCACCTGCAGGCCCTCCCCGGCGCCGAAGTGAACCTGTCAGTGGAAGTGCACGTCAAAGCCCCCAACGGCATCGACGACCAGACCGCCCGCATCGTGCTGCAGAACGCCGCAGACCTGAAACTGGACAACCCTCAGGTCTATTGACCTTCAGCCAAGGGGCACGCCATGGCTCTCTCACGTAGGAAGCCCGTTGGGTACCCCGAAATCAGCTTCCTGTCTTTTGACGTCCTGGCTTTGCTGACCAGGATCCAGACTGAAATGGGGCTCGATGCAGTTGGTCCTGTGACCTTCAGTCTGCAGACGATGGAAACCCTGGCTTGCATCCGCTGGGAACAGGGAAGACCGGGTGGCGATATCTTCTTCCATTCGCTGTTCAATCGCCCTGACGTGCCACAGCCAGTGATTGAGCACGTTCTACGCCATGAGCTCCTGCATCTGAAAATCCCGGCCAGGGAGATCGACGGCAAGCTGGTTCATCACCCGCCTGAGTTCTGGGAGGCAGAACAGGCTCTGGTTCCCTGGAAGTCGGCGTCCTGGGGGTGGATGGTTCTCGCCTTCTGGGAAGTCATCAAGACGGACCGCCCGAATGAATGCACTTGGGTCAAGAAGTCTTGGCGGAAGCTCCAGAAATACCCCTACCCAAGCTGGCAGATGATCCTTGATGATCACAACAGATACTCTGACAAACAGGGTCAGATCCAAGGCTTGATGGAAAGTCTCTAATGAGCCTGAGTCAGGAGTTTTCGGCCATGCCTGCCTGCCACCTGACTACTCGATCGGGGACCGCACCTTGGCTCCTTTGCGGACGTTGTCTCTGGCGCTGATCACCTGAAGATTGGCTGGGTGATGCGCGCCACCTTTCGCAAGAGGAATGATGTGATCCACGTGATACTCAATAAAGCCTGCTTCTTCATTTAGCCTGTCCCGTTGGCCGTAGGCGTGCTCGATGAGTTCCTTGTCTTCGGGGCTTAGCGCTGGAGTCTGCTCACGCAGGCGCTGTTTCCTTCTCTGTAGGTAAATCGCGGATTTATGCCTATCCGCTTCGTAAACGTCCTCCGGCGGCGGGCAGCTCACCCCTGCCAGGTCCAGGGCTGCTCGCTCCAGCGTCCAGAGTTCTGAGCGGAGTTGCTTGGAGCACCACTGGTGATAGCGGGTATCTCCGTGGAGATCGATCACATCCCGAAACCGGCTGACGACGTAAATGAAGTCATCCCCAAGCCGCTCGCCTGTCCACTGGGTCCAGCAGCGGGCGAGGTAACGGTCTTTGCCGCTGACCCAGATGAACAGGGTCGGCAGTTCAAGGGCCTCCTCTCCTTTCGCAGGTCCGCGTCGGGCATACGTGCGATCGCCCTGCTTCGTGATCAGTCCGCGGTCGTTCGACTGGATGACGCGGAACTTCAGCTCCATGGCGTGTCGGGTTCACTCGCCTGCTGTGCCCAGCAGCCTATGGCCCCAAAAAACGGGCGAGCACGAGCCTGCGGCGGGTTCGGACTTCCACTGAAGACCCAATAAGGGGCCGCGCAGGAATCCTCAGCTTGCGCGGCCGCGCAAGGGCTTAGCAAACCGGCCCGCCACTGGCGATGAGACGCCGGTGGCACTGGGTGCACGGAGCGCTTTGGACGGCCCTTGACGTTGGCCGCGCTTGCGCTCCTGCGCTTGCCCACCCATGGCTGTTGCTTCACCATCCCGTTCCTCCCGCTCAGCCCAGGGAGCTGCTGCTGCCAAGGTCTCCCCTGAGGAGAAGCTGGTGGCCTCCCTGGTCGCCCTGCTGGAGGCAGGCACCACCCCCTGGCGGCGGGAATGGGATGCCGCCTCGGGCGGCCACCATGTGAATCTGCTCTCCGGCCGCCGCTACCGCGGCGCTAATCCAGCGCTGCTCACCCTGGGCATGCACCTGCGGGGATCGGCCCTGCCCTACTGGTGCGGGTTTGCTGAGGCCAAGGCCCTGGGGATCTTCCCCCGCAAGGGCAGCAAGGCGGTGCATGTGCTCCGGCCCCAGGTGCATCAGCTGGGCGAAGGCCAGCTGGCGGAGTCGGGCTCAGCTGGTAAGGGTGGCCACGGATCCGCTGGCGCCGATGGCCAGCCGTCGGCTCAGCCTGGCCGCAGCTGGGTCAGCTACCGGCCGGTGGCCCTGTTCAATGCGGCCGATCTGGAAGGCGATGCTCTGGAGGCGCTGATCCAGAAGCGCCGCCACACCGATGGAGCCGTGTTGCGGCCCGAGCCGGTGCGGCTGGCTGATGCAGAGGCGGTGCTCAGCCGCTGGCCGGTGCCGGTGTGCTTCGCGGGTGATCGGGCCTGCTACCTGCCGGTTCCCGATCGCATCCAGCTCCCTGATCGCACCGTCTTCCACTCGGCCGGAGCCCTCTACGCCACCTGGGCCCATGAGGTGATCCATTCCACCGGCCACAGCTCCCGGCTGGCCCGGGATCTCTCCGGCGGCATGGGAGAAGGAGGCGATGGCGGCCGGGCCTATGCCCGCGAGGAGCTGGTGGCCGAGCTGGGCGCCGTGCTCCTCGGCGATCGCCTCGAGATCGGCAGTGCCATGGCCAATCACGCCGCCTATCTGGGCCACTGGGTGGAGCTGCTCAAAGAGTCGCCGCGGGTGCTGTTGCAGGTGCTCAGTGATGCCCGCAAGGCTGCCGATCTGGTCTGCCCGGAAGCACCTGCGGCGGATGGGGGTTGATCCTGCTGCTGGTGGGCAGGCCTTGGGCTCTGGCGATCACGCCACCCGGCCTGCCCCGGCTTGCGCACCACGCAAGGGCTGACGCGAGTCGCTGCGCGACCCTTGCGCGGCGCTGGCGGCGCCGGGGCTCAACGGCGGTGTCGTTCGCCAGCCCAGCCATGGCCGCCACTCCCCTCAGCCGCTCCTGCCCGATCCGCATCATCTCGGTGCATCTCCTTGATGCCGCCGGCCAGCTGCTGCGGGTGCTGTTCCTCGATCGCGAGGGGCACATCAGCGCCCAGCCGCACTACGTGCCTCGCGAGCAGGCCCTGATCCTGGCTGCCAATCAGCAGCGAGTGCTCGGTCCCCAGGCCGAGGTGCGGGTGCTCTGAGCCCCCGGGGCCGGAGGCCCTCCGCCTCCGGCTTTCGGGTGTCGGCGCATCTCCCGTGGGCTTGGGCTTCCTGGAGCAATGGACACCTCCCTCGCCAGCGAGCAGGTGGACGCTGCATGTTCTTGAGCGAGGCGGCTGACCGCAACGGCCTGACGGTTCGACTGCGCAGTCCCTTGGCTGGGCACCCTGCAGCACCGGCAGTGGGGGGGGATGGGTTGGCCCCCAGGCCGGCGCACACCCACTGCATCCCTTGGCCAGTCCTCACGCCGCGTCAAGGATCAGGCCAGGCGCCCCAAAGGGGGCGTCCTTGTCACGCCGTTGCGGCCGGCCGGTGGGGGTGGGGTTCTCCGCCGTCCCTCAGGTGGCTTCCCCCGCTTCCTCCCCACGCCGCCAGCAGCAGTCCCAGCCTCTCGGCCGTTCTGCCCTCAAGGCCCGTGATGCTCTGGTGCTGGAGCACCTGCCCCTGGCTGATGCCATCGCTTCCGCCACCGCCCGGCGCCTCTTCCCGATGGTGGAGCGGGAGGATCTGATCCAGGTGGCCCGTGAAGCCCTGGTTCGCTCCGCCCCCCGCTGCAGAGCGGGCGAGCCGCCAGCGCCCTATTTGCGCCGCTGCATCACCGGGGCCCTGCAGCACCACCTGCGCGATCGCGTCCGCCTGGTCCGCATCTCCCGCCGCGAGCATGAAAAGGGCACCTGGCCGCTCGGCCACACCAGCCTCGATGCTCCCGCCGCCGGTGAGTTCTCTCTGCTGGAGCAGCTGGCGGCACCCAGCGCTGAGCCCACGCTGGAGGCCTCCCTCACCGGGCCGGCACTGGAGCAGCTGGTGGAGCAGCTGCCGGCGGCCCAGGCCACGGCCCTGCGGCTCACCGTCCTCGAAGGGCTCTCCCTGAGGGCCGCCGCGGCGCAGCTGCAGATCAGCCCGATGGCCGTGCAGCGGGCCCAGAAGAAGGCCCTCGCTGCGCTGCGCCAGCAGCTGGTGCGGGCGGGCTGAGGCGCCCACGGGATTCCTGCCAGGCCCGTGGCAAGAGCCAGAGGACCCGCCGCCCTCTGGCTTGATGAACCCCCTGCTGCGGCTGCTCGGTGCGGCCGCCTCCCATGGCCTGCTCACCGGTCAGATCGTCTTCTCGACCGCGTTTGTCGGCGCCTGTGAGCTGCCCAACTGGATCCAGGCGCCCCGGGAAGTGAATGCCTGCCTGGAGCGCTGGATGACGGTCAGCGCCCTGTTCTTCCCCTCCGGGATGCAGACCGCCATCGGCAAGACCCAGCCGGCCCTGGCCCCCGGCCGGCGGGGGGTGTTCAGATGAGCCGCTCCATTTCTGCCGGCGACTACGTCGAGCACTTCGATCCAGACCTTCCGCACCACCGGGCCTGGTTGCTGGAGGTGCTGGAGCAGCTGGTGGCCCATGAGCCCCAGGCCCTGGAGGAAGGCGGCACCCTGCGCCGACTCTGGACTGCCCAGCAGACTGCCGCCGGAACTGGCCGTATAGCTGTCCCGGCGCCGGTGGCCGACATCCCCGCTGCCGTCGCCGTTGCTCTCCCCCTGGTGAAGGAGTTCGAGGGCTGCCGGCTCACGGCCTACCCCGATCCCGAGACCGGGGGCGAGCCCTGGACCATCGGCTGGGGCAGCACCCGTGACTCGCAGGGGCGGCCATTCAAGGAGGGGGATCGCATCAGCCAGGAGCAGGCCGATGCCCTGCTGCGCAGCCGGCTTGAGGACGACTGGCGGCGGCTGCGTGACTGCATCCCCATCTACAAGGCGCTGTCTCTGAACCGCCAGGCAGCCCTGCTGTCGTTCACCTACAACTGCGGCCCCCGCTGGTTTGGCGCCCAGGGGTTCGACACCCTCAGCACCGCCTTGAAAGCAGGCCAGCTGGAGGCGGTGCCAGCCGCCTTGATGCTCTACGTGAACCCCGGTGGCCCCAGCGAGGCCGGGCTCCGGCGCCGCCGCAAGGCAGAGGGGGCCCTCTGGACTGCCTCCCCCGATCAGGGGAGCAAGCCATCACCCGATCGGGTGAGCCCCAGCCAGGTGAGCAGCCACCCCAACCCGCTGGTGGGTGTGCCGCGGTTCCAGCAGCGCGATTCGGCGCAGCTGGCCCAGCGCGATCGCACCTGCTTCTCCTCCAGCTGCGCCATGTTGCTGGAGGCCATCAAGCCCGGCACGCTCCAGGGCGCCAATGGCGACGACCAGTACCTGGCGGTCGTCCAACGCTTTGGCGACACCACCGACGCCAACGCCCAGCTCCAGGCCCTCGCCCATTTCGGCGTCACGGCCCGACTGGTGCAGAACGCTGACTTCCAGCTGATCGAGCAGCAGATCAACCGCGGCATCCCCATTCCCTGCGGCTACATCCACCGCGGCCCGGTCGATCGGCCCACCGGCTCGGGCCACTGGCTGATCGTCATTGGCCACACCCCCAGCCAGGTGGTGGTGAACGACCCCTGGGGGGAGCCGGACCTGATCCACGGCACCACCCTCAACGCCAACGGCATGGGGCTGCGCTTCTCCCGCCTCAACTTCGGCAAGCGCTGGATGGTGGAGCCCATCGGTGGCGGTGCCTACCGCTATGCCCCGGGCAAGGGCTGGGCGGTGGTGGTGGATGCCATCCGCTGAGGAGCTCTCGGCTGCGTTCTGAGGCGGGTGCCGCAGGCCCTTCCATGCTCCGCGCCTTGGCAAGGGTTTCACCAGCCAGCCGGGCTGGACGTTGGGCTCCGCTGCGCTGCGCCATTGGGTGGTGGCTGGCCCTTGCCTGGCGGCGCGGCTGCAGGGCGGGTCCTGCGTCACCCCTCCTGTGGCTGCTGCCGAGTCCCACCGTGCCTCCCTGTCCTTCCCGTCGGACAACGGCAAAACCGGCCCGATCGCTGTCTCCAGCACCAGCCGCCGCACCTGCCCCTCCAGCTGCCCGCTGGCCGGCGATCAGGGCTGCTATGCCGAGGCTGGCTTCCACACCCGGTTGCACTGGAATCGGCTCAGCCGGGGCGAAAGCGGCCTGCCGGCGGCGGCCTTCATCAAGCAGGTGCTGGCGCTGCCGGCCGGGATCTTGTTCCGCCATTGCGTGGCCGGCGATCAATGGCCCGATCCGGCCGATCCGCTGCGCATCGATCAGGCCCTGTTGCTGCAGCTGGCTCGGGCCACCAGGCATCTGCGGGCAGCCTGGTCGTTCACCCACTTCCCGATGAGCCCAGAGAATCAGGCCGCTGTGCGGCAGGCAGCCGCCAAGGGGCTGGTGGTCAATGCCTCCACTGAGTCCCGCTCCGTCGCGGCGGGGCTGCAGCGCCAGGGCCTGCCGGCGGTCTGCGTGGTGCCGTCCGATGCGCCGGCGGTGTTCCACCACGAGGGCGTGCGCTTTGTGGCCTGTCCCGCCAGCCGCCGGGGGAGAGGCGGCCGCAAGATCCAGTGCATCAGCTGCGGCGGCCGCTTTGGCATCCCCCTCTGCGCCCAGGCCGATCGGCCGTTCGTGATCACCTTTCCCGCCCATGGCCCGCGCGCGGCGGCGGCTGCGGCCCACTGCAGCTGAGGGGCTTGCCCCCCAGACTGCCCTCAGGCTCCTGGAGCGGCGTGACCACCTCTGCCTCGGTGTTGTTCGTGGCCCATGGCTCGCCGATGTTTGCCCTGGAGCCCGGCGCCGAGCGAGGCCTGGACCATGGGGCCTGGGTGCCCTTGCGCTATCTGTTTCCCGCGGCGGAGGTGCCGGTGGTGCCCCTTTCGATCCAGCATCACGACGGGCCGGAGCATGCCTACCAGGTGGGTCAGGCCCTGGCACCGCTGGTGGAGCAGGGCTGGCTGATCGTGGCCTCCGGCAACATCACCCACAACCTGCGCGACTGGCAACAGGCCTGCCGCGGCGATGGCTTCGACACCCGCTATGCCCAGCGCTTCTCAGGCTGGGTGGCCGAGCAGCTGAGCAGTGGACAGGTGGAGGCCTTGCTGCACTACCGGCAGCAGCACCCCGACGCCCGCCAGGCCCAGCCCCGCGACGAGCACCTGCTGCCGCTGTTCACCGCCCTCGGTGCGGCCGGTCCCACGGCCCGGGCCCAGGTGATTCATCGCGGCATCAGCGACAACGTGATCGCCATGGATAGCTACGCCTTTGAGCGGTATTGAGGCGCCTGAACGGGATCAACAGTGGCAATCCGACTCCCAGCGCTGTGACCTAACGGCCAAAGAGTTCGTGCGGGAATCGGTTGGCTTGCATGATGCCCAGCGCTGTGAAGTCGCATCCGGGAAGCTCTGGCTTCTGGTCAATCAGGCCTCCAAAGTCTTTGAACCATTTTGAGTTTGGTCCTATTGTTTTTATCAGCCTCGCGATCACCACCGATGCCCCATAAAGCCTCTGCAGTGATGCCTCGTCGTCAATCCAGTGCTCCATAAACTCGTTCCCCTTCAGCATTGGTAGTGGGTTTTTGCTGGCGTAATTCCAAACACGAGAATGATGCGCACAGCGGTTGCGAAAGTCGCTGATGCCGCGCAGCCAGTCGCCCAGAACCTTTGGATTGTCAACCTCAAAGCGTTTGGCGATTTCTAGCTGGTGACGCCGTTTGAGCAGACTGTAATACCGAGAAGCCAATCCGTATGTGTTCAGAGGCCGGGACGGCTCAAGGCGAACTTCAGCCCTGCTGAACCCTTGACGACAGATTGATTCCCGCTTGCATCCCAACCAGAGACTGCGTGTCATGGTCGCCCCTCCGGCCGGGATTCCAGAAGCGGATTGGATGAGGTGGCCACCCGAGGCCAGACAGTTCATCCTTGCCCAGCAACAGGAGAACGACGAACTCCGCGTCCAACTCACCGCCTTGGCCACCGAGTTGGCGAGCCTGCGGGAGCGGATCGGCCGCAGCTCGCGCAACTCCTCCAAACCGCCCTCCAGCGATGGGC
>Ga0315907_10001540_pt1 | contig 30954 bp, 35 predicted proteins | sample LakEriMetagenome_3_FD_203525 | JGI IMG/M metagenome (GOLD analysis project Ga0315907, IMG submission 203525) | Freshwater fungal communities from buoy surface, Lake Erie, Ohio, United States - Buoy 12 MA123 | ecosystem: Environmental > Aquatic > Freshwater > Lake > Lake biofilm | place: USA...
AGGCAGTGACGGTGAGGCTGATATTGCCGTTGAAGTTCTGCGGCGGCGTTCCGCTAAAGGTACGGGTTGCCGCATTGAACGACAGCCATGCCGGAAGGGCAGCGCCATTGGCCAGCGTTGCTGTGTAAACAAGCGCATTGCCATCCACATCGCTGAACGTACCTTCAGATACTAAATTGAACGTGCTTTCAGAAATTAATGCTTCGCCAACACGACTAAAAGTGTGCTCGGGAACTATGTAGCTCCAGACCGTATCTTCGTTGATGCTTTGATCAGCGATCGTGAAGTTTAATGTGATCATGGCAATGATTCCTGAACTGCTATTTTTAATCAAAGATATTTCTGATTAAACTTAACGAAACGCTGTTGAAATTTAACTTTCGCAGTGTGCCGACTACAAAGGTATGTCATCTTGGGCAAGAAGGTGTAGTTAATTTAATTATATTTTCATTGCAAATTTGGTTTCTAATGGGAAATAGTTGAAAAAATTAACCATCGCTTGTTCAGTAAATTTGCAAAAAACCACATTATCAATTCGGTTGCGATTTAAATTTGACTAACACTTTCTTAATTTTCATTAATCAATGATGTTTACCTTAGACTCAGAACCCATTGATTTGAGAGGCATGATCTGATTCAGTCTCCACGAGGTGACTAAGCATGCACGACCTGTAATGGCTGACGGACGAACAGATGGCCCGGCTCCGGCCGTATTTTCCGAAAAGCCGCGGCATGCCAAGTGTCGATGACCGGCGGGTTCTGAGCGAGATCCTTTTCGTCAATCGCAACGGCTGACGCTGATGTGATGCGCCGAAGGACTATGGCACACAACTCTACAAGCGGTGGGTTGAGATGGGTTTCTTCCCGCGCATGATGGAAGAGCTGGTTGCCGAGGGCGCTGAGCCGAAGACGGTCATGATCGACGCATTCTACCTGAAGGCGCACCGTACGACATCGAGCCTGCGGGCAAAAAGGGGATCTCAGGCGACGGATCTGCCGTACCAAAAGGGGCGCGGCATGTCGGTATCGATGCAAACGCTCGCCCGCTCAGCTTCTTCGTGACCGCAGGGTAGATCAGCGAATAAACCGGCGCTGCCGGATTGTTCGACGACCTTCCCAAGGCACAATAGCTGCTGGGTGATCACGGCTACGACGCCGGCTGTTTGAGGGATGCCGTTCAGCAAACAGGGATCAAACCCTACATTCCTAAACAAAAATCTGTCTGCAATCCCATCATAAGCGACAAGCGTCGCCACAAACGTCGCAACCGCATCAAATCATGTTCGGCTACGCCAAGAGCTGGTGCCCCGTCGCCACCCGCTACGATCAGTGCTCCACAGTCTTCTTCTTCGCGATCGCTCTCATCGCTACCGTCATCTTCCGGTTCTGATCGATGAGGCCTGAGCCTAGGCAACGCAACTGACCCACAGGTACGTAGGGTAACTTCAGTATAGCGCTGGGACGAACCAGATATGCTGATCCATGCAGCCACGGCGCATTCGGTCGCACTGACCATTGACCGATTGACTAAAAATGTCGCCCAGTATGGTGAACTCTCGACGGCGATGTGAGAGATAAAGATCAAAGTCCCATGCTGCGCGGATACTGCTTTAATGATCTACGTATATATTGGCATTGATAATGCCATAATATTGCGGCACGATAGAGCGCAATAATCAGAAGGAGGAGGCCCGCATGTACACACTTTATGGGGCACTGGGATCGCCCTACTCGCTCAAGATGCGGGCGCTGCTGCGCTATCGCCGCATTCCCCACATCTGGACGCATGGGGGAGAAGCGCGCGATGCGTTGGCGCAGGTGAAGGCGCCGGTAATCCCAGTGCTGCAATTCCCCGACGGCAGCTTTCACAATGATTCGACGCCGCTCATCTACACGCTGGAACAGCGCCACGCCGAGCGGTCCGTCGTGCCGCCCGATCCTGCACGCGCCTTTCTTGCCCATCTGATCGAGGATTTTGCCGACGAATGGGTGACCAAGGCGATGTTCGGCTATCGCTGGCTGGCGCAAGTCGACCAGATCCAGATGAGCCGATGGCTTGCCTTTGACAATCTGAAGGGCGGCGGGCTTTCAACGAGCCAGGGCTTTGCCGAACAATTTCGCAGCCGACAGGTGGGGCGCATGGCGATCGTCGGCTGCACGGCCGAAAACTTCCCGCTGATCGAGGCCTCGACGCGCGCCTTGCTGGCAGCGCTGGAGGCGCATGTCACAGACCGGCATCTCTTCTTTGGCAGCCGACCCAGTCTTGCCGAATTCAGCCTCTACGGACAGCTATCGCAATTGGGCGTAGACCCGACGCCCGAGGCGATGATGCGCGCCGACTATCCCTATAGCCTGCGCTGGCTGCTCCATATCGACGATATGTCGGGCATCAATGGCGAATGGGATGCACCCGACGCGCCCCTGCCGCCAGTCGTGGTCGAAATTTTGCGGCAGGCAGGCGCAATCTACCTGCCCTTTCTCGTCGCCAATGCCGAGGCAAATGCGGACGGACAGGATCAATTCGCAATCGAGGCAATGGGCCATCCCTATTCGCAGGGCGTGTTCAAATATCAGGTCAAATGCCTGGCCGACCTGCGCAGCCGATATGCAGCGCTTGATGCGGATGCGCGCGTATCGATTGCGCCGCTGCTCACTGAAACCGGCTGCCTTTCGGTGCTGGAGGATCGTTGATGTTGCGCCGGCTAATCCTGTGGGCAGTGGCAGCGACAATATGCCTGCCGCAGGCCGCCTTCGCACAACGCAGCACGGCGCGTCAGCCCAATATCGTCATCCTTTTGGCAGACGATATCGGCTTTTCCGATCTCGGTGCCTATGGCGGCGAAATTGCAACGCCGCATCTCGATCAATTGGCGCGCAAGGGCGTGCGCTTTTCCAACTTTCATGTCGCGGGAAGCTGTTCACCCACGCGCGCGATGCTGCAAACCGGGGTGATCAGCCACCGTGCCGGCCTTGGCAACATGCCCGAGACGATCCCGCCCGCACATCGCGGCAAGCCGGGCTATGAAACGCACCTCAACAACCGCGTCATAACCCTGGCCGAACTGCTGCGCGCGCAGGGCTATCGCACCTATTTCACAGGCAAATGGCATTTGGGGCACAGTCCCGCCACGCTGCCGACCGCGCGCGGATATGACCGGGCGCTGGCGCTGTCGCAATCGGGCGCCGACAATTTCGAGAATAAGCCTAACCTGCTGCTCTATACCCAAGCCGATTGGACCGAGGACGGGAGCCCGGCAAAACTGCCTCCGCGCTTTTACTCGTCAACACTACTGGTCGATCGCGCGATCAGCTATATCCAGTCCGGACGGACGAGCGGGAAACCCTTTTTCGCCTCGATCAATTTCCTCGCCAACCATATCCCAGTGCAGGCAAGCGATGCTGACATCGCCGCCTATCAAGGACGCTATGCGCAAGGCTGGACCGTGCTGCGCCAAGGCCGGCGTGCCGGCGCAATCGCCCAAGGCATCATGCCAGCAGGCGTGCCGATGGTGCGCATGAAAACCACCCGGGACTGGAATTCCCTATCAGACACACAGCGCCGCCAGCGCGCAGGCGCGATGGCCGCCTATGCCGCAATGGCCACGGCAATGGACCGCGAAATCGGCCGTCTGATTGCCTATCTCAAGACTGAGGGCGAATATGAAAACACCATCTTCCTCTTCCTGTCGGACAATGGCTCAGAGGCAACCGACCCGATGGAATTGGGGCTGCTATCGCACTGGAACGCGCGCATTCTGTACAATCAGAGCATCAGCGAACAGGGTCGGCCAGGATCGCTGACGGCCACTGGCGCTGGATTTGCCAGCGCGTCCGCCGCCCCGCTTCGTGGCTATAAATTCACCGCCAGCGAGGGCGGCCTGCGCGTACCGCTGATCGTCGCATGGCCGGGCCATCCAGAAATTCGCAGTGGCGCCATTGCGGGTAATTTTACCTATGTCACCGACATTGCGCCCACACTGCTTGCGCTTGCAGGGGCGCCAGCCCAGCAAGGCCGCTTTGCCGGACGCGCCGTTGAGCCGATGCGCGGCGCCGATCTGCGGCCCATGCTCGCCAACTCCGCAGCAGCCGTTCATGCAGAGGGCAAGCCCATCGGCTATGAATTGTCGGGCAATGCCGCCTTGTTCAAGGGCCGCTATAAGCTGGTGAAGAACCTGCCCCCTTATGGCGACGGGCGCTGGCGGCTGTACGACATCTTGTCAGACCCGGGCGAGACACGAGACCTGTCGGCGGCAATGCCTGCCCGCTTTGCACAAATGCAGGCCGATTATGCCGCCTTTGCCAAAGCCAATGGCGTGCTGCCCTTGCCGCCGGGCTACAGCGCGCCGCAGCAGATTTTCGATAATGCCCTTGATACCCTGCTCATCCCGCGCCTGCTGGCGATGCTGCCCTATCTGGGCGGTCTGGCCTTGCTACTGGGCGGGCTCGTCTGGGTCTGGCGCAGACGCAGGCACCGGATCACCCCAGTGCCTTCATCCTGATGGCGAGCGCGCAGGAAAGCCGCGCACCATAATGTTGCACGGTGGCAGGATAATGGGGTGATGGGGCCATTTGCCACGTCGCCCCCAATGCCGAACAATCAAGATCAAATGCCAACCCGAACGCCGCTAATCGGGCCGAGCACGCCAAAGGCTTGCAGCAACCAAAGGATCACAACGATCACGACAACGACATTCAATATGCTTTTTATCTTACCGTCCATCGGCAGGTAGGTGTTGATTAGCCAAAGAATGACGCCCACGACAACGAGGACCAAGATCAGGGTGATAAGCGACATGACATTCCTCCTTTAAGGATGATGAGCACACGGCACCTGATCATGATCAAGCGCGGCGACATCTAGCGGCACCGCACATCATCCGACTTGTCGATGGAGCGGCCTGCAATACCTCCAGCAATGGCACCTAATATCGTGCCGAGCTTTTCCGATCCGCCTGGGGCGATGACATTGCCAAGCACGCCGCCCGCAATCGCGCCCACGATCAACCCGGTCGTTCCATCGGAACGGCGGCAATAATAACGCCCGTCCTGACCGCGGTAGATCCGCTCGTTACGCGTCAGCTTGCGTTCGCGATACCGGCGAGGGTTCTCCTGATAATAGCGGTCGGCATAGTAGCCGCCATAATTGGGATCAGGTCGATTATAGTCATATTGGCGCCAAGACGAGTTCGGGCGATAGTCCCCGCCATCGCTGGTGCAGGCACCCAATGTCACGACTGCCATGATTAGGGTTAGACCTTTGCGCATGCCTCTTCTCCGGTTGGGCGGCGCTCAATCGTGCGGACATAAGCCGCTCGGAACCGCCGTTATGCTGGCATAGCAAGGACTAAGCGCCAGCGGCCGTTCAAGTAATCCGGAAATATCCTAACCCGTAAAATCCCTCACCGCGCGGCGATGGCGGGCCGATGGCCGCTGTAATAGGCGCAGAAATGCACATTGGGGGCACCCTATCTGCGCAATCTGAACTTGGGGATAGGCGGCATCGTCTGGACGAAGTGCAGGCGCAAACGCCAGATCAGCCCTGCGCCTTCGTCCTGATATTGAGCTGGCCGGCCAGTCCCGCATCGCGGTGCTTGGTGATCGCCTGATATTCAGGTGACTGGACCATCTGGAGCATCGCTGCGCGCGAGGGATATTCGACAATCGCGACCATATCCCACAACTCTTCAACCTCACCCAGCATCAGGTCAGTGACTATGCCGGAAAAGCGGGCCTTGCCACCGACGGCCGCGACACAAGCCTGCACGCCTGCGCCATAACGCAGATAGGCAGCACGGCCCGAAAGCTCGGGCTCGGAGCCGTCGGCATAGCTGGCCTTGTCCTTGAACTTTAGAAGATTGACCATGCACATCGGTCCGTCTTCTTCGCCGCTGAAAAAGGCCTTTGCCTGTTCAGGACTGGGGTGGAGATGATTGACGACCTTCATTGCTGCTCTAGCTCCAAAATGCATTTGGCATCCCCCTTCGGATTAACATGCCGCATGTCTTGATCACTCCTCTCGCGGGTTATTCAATGAACCAGACCGCCCAATTCGCAGCCCCGCGCTTCCAGTATCGGACGAAGTTCGCGATAGGCAGCAGGTGTTCTGGTAAGCGGTATCGTTGGATAGAGATGATGAACGATGTGATATTGCATCCCCATCGATCCGAGATTTCCCAGCGCACTTTGGAAAGCACGGGTTTCGCGGTACCGGCCTTGTTCGTGCCCCGGATGATGCGGCGCCCAGCTGAGGAAGAAGCTGATATAGGTCTGCGCAATGTGGCGGGGCAGCCACCAGAGCAAAGCTACTTCGATAGCGTAACCCGCCCAGGCCATAGCTGCGAGGACGGCATAGAAGAACGTCTGCATCAACAGTCCATCGCGCAGCGCTATCTTGGCGGCAGGCGTTCCTTTGGCTGTCAGATACGCGCCGTAGCGCGCCTTGCCTGCGCTGCCGGGCTGGCGGTTCTCGATAGTCTTCCACAGCGCCGCCCAGGCATTGGAGGCATGGCTGGGATAGTCGGGGTCCAATGCCGGATCATTGGTGTGACGGTGATGGCCCAGATGGGTTTCACGCGCAGTGCGAAAGGCGAGCACGAGCGGAAAAATCGACACGTGGCCGATCAGTTCGTTGATCCAATGGAACTTTGATCCGCGGGCTACAAAAATATCGTGTTGGGCGTCGTGCGACGGCAGATAGCTCAGCATGACATTGGCCGTAGCGACGATGAAGGTGAGCCAAAGCGGTATGAGGCCCAGCAGGGTTAGCGGCCACAGCGCGAACCAGACGCAGCTATTGCCCACTCCCCAAATTGCCATCAGCCAGGGGAAGCCGCCCTGATATTTGGCAGCAATTGCGCGTTCCTGCCGCGTCAGTTCGGCAACGTCCGCCCGGCTATTCATATCCAGCGTCCGCGCCATGTCGCAAGCGCGCCCAAAATGCCACCCGTGATGAGCGAAAACGCCAACAAGGAAAGGCTGAATGGCACGGGCCATGCCGCGCGCTGCCAGATGGCCATGATCAACGGTGCCAGAAAGGCGAGGCCAAACCAGAAGGGCCCAAGCTTAAAGGCGGCCGCGACAATCTTCATCCGGCCACTTCTAAAATGGCCTGCACAAAACCTTGGGGATCGTCTTCCTGAACGAAATGCCCGCCCTTTAATGTGCGGTGGGGCTGGCCCGCCGTGCCGGGGACGCGGCCGATGAAGCGGCTTTCGCCGCCGCGCGTTACCGGGTCGCCGTCGCTGAAGCAGCACAGAAACGGCTTGTCCCATTGGTCAAACACCTTCCAGGCGCGTTTCTGGTCAGGAACTGCAACATTATTCTCAAAAGGAACAAAGCTGGGGAAGATGCGCGCGCCGGCTTTGTAACTGCTGTCGGGAAAGGGCGCATTATAGGCTGCGATCTCCGCAGCGCTCAGCGCGCGTTTGACCCCCATATTGACGATGCTGCCGATCCGGAAGATCGGGCTCCATGTCGCAAAGGCGCGCCAGATGGCAAAGGCGCGCGGGGCCGGGCCGCCTTCGGGCAGGCCGCCATTGGACAGCACAACGGCTGAAAAACGATCCGGCATGTCCGCAACAAGGCGCAGGCCAATCAGCGACCCCCAATCCTGGCAGGCAAGCGTCATGTTGGTAAGGTCAAGCGCCTCAACCCATTGGCGCATCCAGCCGACATGGCGGGCATAGCTATAGTCCGTCTTTTTGCTTGGCTTGTCCGATTTGCCAAAACCGATGAGATCGGGCGCGATCACGCGATACCCCGCCGCAACGACGGGGGCGATCATGTGGCGATAGAGATAGCACCAGCTTGGCTCACCATGCATCATCAGCACGATCGGTGCGTCGCGCGGCCCTTCATCGACATAATGGACCCGCAGCTTGGTGCCATCATCCGGATCGGCGATTTCCAGATAGTGCGGCGCAAAGGGAAAATCGTCGATATCGGCAAAGGCGCGGTCGGGGGTGCGCAGGACTTTCAAAGGACTGTTCCTTGTCAGAATGGTAGAATTGGCATTATGAGTGCCATATTATCAGGCGCGGGTCAATGCACAGGCGCCGCATCAATCTGGCCAATGGCGTCGCGGATTTTGGCAGCGGCTTCTGAGGTCAGGCCATGTTCAAACAGCGTCAGGTGCCGTAGTAAGGTTCTGCGCACAGCGCCGGTCCCCTCTCCGGTCGGCTCGCCTAGTTCGCGATAATGTTCCAGCCCATAGCGCAGGATGATGGTGGCATTGATGGCCAGATCGCGCAATTGCGCCTTAGGCCATTCGAGAAGGCGGGCATCGACCAATGCAGCATGATGCGTCTCGATTTGAACATAGGTGCGTTCGATCCAGTCCGGCGCACGGTTTCGGATAATGTCTGTATGCTCGCCATAGGATTGCTGATCGCGATAGAAGAAGCGAAAGCTACGGAATTCAGCCATCATAGCTTGCAGAAGCACGACATAGGCGGCAACAGGATCATTGTCTGGCCTTAAAGCTAACCGCGCCTCAATCGCTTTCGAAAACTGCTCCGCAATCGCATCCAGCAACGCACGTCTGGTCTTGAAATGATACCAGAGATTGCCTTCGGCAATCCCCAGATGCGCAGCGAGCGTTGCTGTCGTTATCGCGCCATAGCCCTGCAAATTGAACAGGTCGCGCGCAGCCTCGACAATCCGATCCCGGGTCTTCATCAATATTTCGAAAGTTCGACCAGCAGCGATTTATAACCATGGACGAAGCAAGCCGGGACGCGCACCGGTTCCTCAATGACATTAGCGCGCAAGCGTCGTTTAGCCATTTCTTCAAGGAGCGTCACAAGCTGCAGTTCAGCGACGCGGGCGCCGACACAGCGGTGGATGCCATAACCGAATGATAAATGCCGCCGCGCATTCTCGCGGTCTACGCGGATGCTCTCACCGTCCTCAAAAATGCTTTCGTCGCGATTGGCGGAAAGGTACCACATCACCACTTTGTCGCCTGCCTTCATCTTCACGCCATCGACCTCGGTGTCTTCGGTCACCGTGCGGCGCATATGTGACAATGGGGTCTGCCAGCGGATCAACTCCTGCACAGCATTGGGTATCAGTTCCGGATTTGCCTCAAGCTTGGCGCGTTCTTCAGGGAACTGCGACAAGCCGTATGCATAGGCCGACATTGAGTTGCGGGTAGTGTCATTGCCACCAACGATCAACAGTATCAGATTGCCGATAAACTCCTCAGGCTCCATTTCGCGCATGGCATCGGATTGCAGCATAACGCTGATCAGATCTTTGCCGGGATTAGCCATACGTTCCTGCCACAACATGCCAAAGGCCATGCCCATTTCCTGCATCTTCGCGAGGCGCAGTTCGATTGTTTCCGGATTCTTGATCAGTTCGACATCGCCGCCATAGTCAGACCATTCGGTCAATTTATGACGCTGCTCCCAGGGGAAGCCGAAGATCTTGGCGAGCATCCCCGTCGTAAGCTCGATCGAAACACGCTGGACCCAGTCAAAAGGCTCCCCAATTGGCAGGCTATCGAGCACTTCGCCGGTGCGAGCTGCACATTCAGCCTTCATCGCGGCGACTTCGCTGGGGCCAAAACTGGGAGCCACCGTGCGACGTTGGCCCGTATGTTTGGGCGGGTCCATGGCAATAAACATCGGCTCGCGCATGTTGTATTTCGCAGATAATTCGGGATCGCCTGAAATGGCAATTCCGCCCCGCTCCGAATCCGATGAGAAAATCTTCGGCAACGCCTCGATTTGAACGATCGGCTTGTAGGTGGTGACCGACCAATAGGGACCGAAACCGGATTCGGGCACATAATGGATCGGCGATTCCGCGCGCAACTTGCGGAACGGCTCTTGCCAGCGATCCTCGGCATAAAGCTCCGGCCGTGACACGTCGAAGGGGTTAACGGGGGCTTCGCTGCGGTCGCGCATGGTGGCTTCAGACATGGACAAGGGCCTTTCAACTTCGATTCACCGAATTAGGGTAAATACCCTAATTCCTGCCGGGGTCAATCTATACGGCCGAAGCGCTTTGCTGAAATGGCAGGCTTTGCAGCGTCATTGCCCGGGTCCGGCCTTCACATTATCCACCAGCCGAAACCCGATATGGTCGGTGCCTAGGCCCCTTTCCTGAAATTGCCGCGCAGCCGGCCGATAGCGCGCGCAATAATTGGCGGCGCACAGGAAGGACCCGCCTTTGATCACATTGACCGCCTCGATCGCGCCCGCCCTATCACCGCCTGAACTGGTCCATTCCCAGACGTTCCCGATCATGTCGTAAAGGCCATAGCCATTAGGCTTGAAACAGCCGACCGGCGCACGGCCGGTAAAGCCATCAGTGCCCATATCGCGCTGCGGAAATACGCCCTGATAATAGTTCGCCTGCGGTCCGCCCTGTTCGTCGAGCGGCTCAGCAAGCGCAGGGGCACCGCCCCGGGCGGCATATTCCCACTGTTCCTCGCTCGGCAATTCCATCCCCGCCCATTGTGCATAGGCCTGCGCATCCTGATAGGCGATCTGCACGACGGGCATTGCATCTTCGCCCGCAATTGCGCTGTCCCGCCCGGACGGATGTCGCCATTGTGCGCCAACCTCCCAGCGCCACCAGCTGTTATTTTCCGCCGTCGGCACGGTAAACACTGCCGAGCCGGGCTGGAGCATTTCGGGCGGCGCACCGGGAAGCGGCGGAGGATCGCGCTCCGCCATGGTCTTATAACCGGTGGCCTTCACAAAGGCTGCAAATTCGGCGTTGGTTACCTCATGCGTTGCCATCCAGAAGCCGTCGACCGCAACCTCGCGCGGCGGTCCCTCCTCGGGGTATTGCGGGTCAGCGCCCATGGTAAAGCGACCGCCGGGGATCCATTGCATTGTTTTGTCAGGCAACGCGGCACATGATCTTCCAGCCGGAACAGATGCATCACCGCATGCAGACAGTAGCACCAGCAAGCTGAAAGCAAGCAACAGTCGCTGCATCATTCTTCTGGCATTCCGGCCAGAACATCGTTCAGCAAACGTCGCACAACGGCCTTGGCATCTTCAACGGTCAGCGACTGATCGTGACGCAACAGTCGCCAAGTCTGAAAGCTCAGGATGACATTAAGGCTGTGCGCTCCTGTGACATCTGCCTTTACCGATGCAGGCAAATGTGCCTCAATGATCTCGGTTTCGAGCCGCAGCATCCGCCGATAATCCTGCATCAGATAAGGCGACTGGAATCGTTTGAGGTTGCCCGAAATCCTGAAGGGCAGGATCGTTTCAAAGACCGTCGCCCGCCTGTCAGCAATATCGAGAAGCTTTTCCTTCCAACTGGCGCCAGAGGGGGCCTGAAGGATGATGGGCATCACCTGCGCCTCGATTACGCCGCCCATCTCTCGGTATAGCTCATCCATGTCGTCAAAGTGACGGAAAACCGAACGCAGGCCGACGCCCGCCACCTCGGCAACACGCGCAGCGCTGGGCGCAACATCGCCCTTGCCAACCAGATCGAGCATCGCTGCGACGATCTTGCTCCGGCTGGATCGGCTCCGTTCGCGCCGACCATCGGCCAGAGGCGCGTTCGAGCGTGATGCCATATTGTGCGAAGCCTTGGTCATGAACCTGTATTTTGCGGCAAACAGCCCTTGGCGCAAGCAACAAAAGCGATTGCAAATATATTTTGGCATAATTAGTGCCAATAATATTCCGCCAATCTGTCGGGAGGAGATGAAGATGGCAAAAGCAGTGATCGCCTGCGGCGCAATGGCCCTGGTGCTATTTGGCGCGCCGCTGTCGGCGCAGGACAATGTGCGCGAAGCATGCATGGCGGACATACGCCAATTTTGCTCGGCCGAACTGGCAAGTTTTAGCCGCGAAAAGGTTCGCGCCTGTCTCGTCAAGAATATCAAAAAAACGTCACCTGGCTGCCAAGCAGCGGCAAAAGCGCGGCGCGATGCCGAGCGCGCGAAGAAGAAGGATAGCTAAGGACATGACGGTCTGGATCATATGGGGCGCGGCCCTGCTGGCTTATGTGGCATTCCGGCTCTGGTATGATAATTGGTCCGGCCCGCTAAAGCCTGCCGAGATTGACGCGCTTCTTGGCCAACTGGCAGGCCGTTTTCAAGGAACCGGGAACAGCATCGATATCATGCGCGCATTTCTGGAGGCAGATGACGGCCGCGAGTTTGTGATGCTGAATTTGGTCAAAGCGCAAATGGAGCAGGTAGAGGACCCAAAGAGCGGGGAGATGGTGCAAGGCTTTGACCTGCTCAAACGCTATTCCAAGCGCTTCATGCCCGTGCTGTTCCGCAATGGCGGCCATCCGGGCATGATCGGACGCAAGGTGGGTGGCTATATCGATGCGTGGAATACCGAAGCGGATCCCAACTGGACCATCTTCGGCCTGATGCGTTACCGCAGCCGCCGCGACATGATGAAGCTGGTGATGGACCCGTCTTTCATGGATGGCCATCCAGACAAACTGCTCGGCACTTTGGCCACATTTTCTTTCCCGACGCAGCGAGTCCTGTCCTTATATGTGAGCCCGCGGGTAACTGTGGCTCTGATTCTGGCGCTGCTGGCCGCGCTGGCACATATCGCACTGTTGACATGTGGCACATGACGACGCCGGTGAAGGCACCTCAAAAGATATGCTGGAGCCGGCGGTTATGGATGCGGCTTGCCACGATCAATGCGCTTATCTCCACCATCGCGCTTATTCTCTCAGCGCATCTGCCTGAGCATATTTCGCCGCTCGTGCGGCTTGGCGCCCAAGTTCAGTTCATGCACAGTATGGCCAGTATTGCCTGCGCCACCTTTATGAATGTCGGGGCAGAAGCCGCGCGCCATGCGCCGGCTTTTTTGCTTGGCGGGTCGCTATTTTTTGCGTTGCTTCATTATGGCGCAGCGGCAGGCTTGTTCGGAATGGCTGGCTGGTTGATCGGTTTTGCGGCAGTCATAATGGCAAGTGGCTGGGTTATCATGTTCGCGGCCGGACGGAACATAGATTCATAAAATATGGATTGGGGAGTTTTGGGGATGCGCATCTTCCTGCCGCCGAGCACCAATAAGCAATATCAAGGTTCACGCTATGCGGCCTGGTTTCTAGCCTTTTACGGAGTTGCCTGGATTGTTCCGGGCATGATCCACTCTTTCTTCCCCGATGGCGGCGCGGGCACCATTGCGGGACTGGACCTTAGCGACAACCCGGCAATGATTTTCGGGATGTTTGCTTGGGCCGGCGCAACCCAGATTGCGCACGGCATTGTTACACTGGTAGTCGCACTACGTTACCGCTCGCTGGTGCCGCTCTTTCTGCTTGTCTGTTTGCTTGAACGCATATTACTCAGCTGGTCTGGCTGGGTGATGCATGTACCCGTCAGCGGCCACCACCCGCCGGAACATTATGCCAGCCTGGTTTCACTGCCCGTGATCTTGCTGTTTCTTTGGCTCGCGCTGCGCCGATCGAGCTTACACCAGTCGGAGATTCTTACATGAAGAAGCTGAAATGGATCGCAGCATTGGCAGTGTTGGGCGGCCTAGGCTATCTCGGTTTTCAACAGTATAAAATCTACCTTCCCGGTATCATCAGCGAATGGCGGGAACCCATTGCAGACAATCGCCCGATTGCCTGGAGCCAGGGGCCGGCGACCGCGCCGCAGGGCAAGCGGCCGCCCAATGTCATCCTGATCATGGTCGATGATCTCGGCGTCAATGACATCAGCCTTTATGGCGGCGGGGTCGCCAATGGTGCGGTGCCGACGCCCAATATCGATTCCATTGCCAAAGAGGGCGTTAGCTTCGCAAATGGCTATGCCGCCAATGCGACCTGCTCGCCCTCGCGCGCGGCGCTGATGACCGGGCGCTATCCGACACGCTTCGGTTTTGAATTTACTGCGGTTCCGGCAGCCTTCGCCTCAAATCTTGCCCACCAGGGCGGCAATGCCCCCTATCCGATAATCTATCACAAGGAATTGAACCGCGACCTGCCCGACTATCCCGACCAGGGCGTACCCGCAGATCAAATCATGATTTCGGAGGTGCTGAAGACCCGCGGCTATCACAATATTCACATCGGCAAATGGCATCTGGGCGAATCGAAACCGCTGCGTCCCACATCACAGGGCTTTGATGAAAGCCTTGGCCTGCGCGCCGGTGGCGGCATGTTCCTGAATCCCGACAATCCGGACGTGGTCAATGCGAAGCTTCCTTGGGATCCGATCGACCGCTTCCTTTGGCCCAACCTTCCTTATGCCGTTTATTGGGGCGACAGCGGCCGCTTTCGGCCCAAGGGGCATATGACCGACTATTTCACGGACAATGCGCTCGCCGCGATCGAGGCCAACAAGAACCGGCCCTTCTTCATGTATCTTGCTTATAATGCGCCGCACACACCGCTGCAGGCGCTGAAATCGGACTATGACGCGCTGCCGCAGATCAAGGATCACACCCAGCGCGTCTATGGCGCAATGGTCCGCCAGCTCGATCGTCGGATCGGTGACATATTGGCGAAACTGAAGGCCACGGGGCTCGACCAAAATACGCTGGTGATCTTTACCAGCGACAATGGCGGCGCTTGGTACACAGGGATTGCCGACCATAATAAGCCTTATCGGGGCTATAAGGGCACCTTTTTTGAAGGCGGCATTCGCGTGCCGTTGCTGATGCGTTGGCCAGGGACGATCCCAGCTGGCACAACCCGCCCCGACGTCGCCCAGCATCTCGACATGTTCGCGACAATCGCTGCGGCCGCGGGGGCGGAGGTGCCGAGCGACCGCAAGATGGACAGCTATAACCTGTTCAATCCCAAAGAGCGGCGTGAAATCACTTTCTGGCGATCGGGCGACTATCGCGTCGTGCGCGCTGGCGACTGGAAGCTGCAGGTCGCCGAGCGGCCCAACAAGGTCTGGCTCTACAATCTGGCGATCGACCCCACCGAACAGAGGAACCTGGCTGCGCAGGAACCCGAACGCGTAGCCATGATGCGCCGAATGATCGAGGAACAAAATGCCGGCCTGCCCAAACCATTATGGCCCGGACTGCTGGAAGCACCGATCCGCATCGACGTTCCGCTCAACGCGCCTTGGCGCAAGGATCAGGAATATGTCTACTGGGCCAACTGACCGGCAGCATAGGGGATAGTATCTATTGGGAAGTGAAGTGGAGGCCCGAGCCGGAATCGAACCGGGCCACATTTTTGATGGATTTCCGGGAAGTTGAGTCAATGTGAGGAATTTGAAAGCCCCCATAAAAGCCCCCAAATTGCTTCGCTTGGATGCTTTTGCCCCAATTTCTGGACGATTCTGGTTCCCCAAATAGCAATAGTAGCCTAATTCTGCATAACCGGTTCAAGCAAAATTGGCCAGCAGCACAAGTCTCCACGTCCATCTTATGCCAATGACGGCGGCGGGTTTCCCGCCGCCGTCTTTCGATCAGGCTTCCGCCTCTTCTTCAGTAAGCTTTCCATTAGCTTTGGCGAGAACAGCGAGGCCATCGGCGATCATGTCAACACCGTATCGGGTCGAACCCTCGGCTTCATAGCTGGTTTGGCGAACCCGACCGGTGATGCGGACAAGATCGCCTTTCTCAGCTTTGGCCAGCCTGTCGCGTAGCTTGCCGAATAGGGTCACGCGGTTCCAGTGCGGATCGGTTTTCCATTCGTCGCCATCGCGGCGATTGTAGTTGGCGGCAACCGAGATATGGGTTGTTCCCCGTCAGCACCAATGGCACAGATTTGATGTTGTGATTTAAGGAGTGTTTTGGTCTCGTCGTAGTGACGAAGGAACGAAGATGAGACCAAAACACTCTGGCCAATCAAAGGCCTCTGCCGAACGTGTGGTGAAGGACATTCGCCGCGCAACCCGACGGCACTTCTCGGCTGAGGATAAGATCCGGATCGTGCTGGAAGGCTTGCGCGGTGACGACAGCATTGCCGAGCTGTGCCGCAAAGAAGGCATTGCCCAAAGCCTATATTACACCTGGTCCAAGGAGTTTATGGAAGCTGGCAAGCGCCGCCTTGCTGGGGACACCGCCCGTGCTGCAACCAGCGGCGAAGTGCAGGATCTGCGCCGCGAAGCGCGTGCCCTGAAAGAATGCGTCGCTGATCTGACCCTTGAGAACCGTCTGCTCAAAAAAAGCATGATCGCGGATGGGGACGAAGACGCATGAGATATCCTGCATCTGAAAAGCTGGAGATCATCAGGATCGTCGAGCAGTCGCACCTGCCTGCAAAGCTCACCCTCGACAAGCTGGGTGTATCCCGCAGAACCTTCTATCGCTGGTATGACCGTTATCTCGAGGGCGGCCCGGAGGCGCTCGAGGATAAACCATCGGCGCCGAGCCGGGTGTGGAACCGCATCCCCGATGCCATCCACGATCAGATCATCGAACTGGCGTTGGACCAGTCGGAGCTGTCACCGCGTGAACTGGCGGTGCGGTTCACTGACGAGAGGCGCTACTTCGTATCGGAAGCGACGGTTTATCGCCTGTTGAAGGCCTATGACCTGATCACCAGCCCGGCCTACGTCGTGGTGAAAGCGGCGAACGAGTTCCACACTAAAACCACCCGCCCCAACGAGATGTGGCGGACCGATTTTACCTACTTTAAGATCATTGGCTGGGGCTGGATGTACCTGTCCACGGTGCTGGACGACTTCTCCCGCTACATTATCAGCTGGAAGCTCTGTTCGACAATGCGGGCCGAGGACGTCACCGACACGCTGGATAGGGCTTTGCAGGCATCAGGCTGCGACAGCGCACAGGTGATCCACAAACCGCGTCTGCTGTCGGACAATGGTCCCAGCTATATCGCAGGCGAACTAGCCGAATATATCGAAGCCCAGAAGATGAGCCATGTGCGCGGTGCCCCGCTGCATCCGCAAACCCAGGGCAAGATCGAACGCTGGCACCAGACTCTCAAAAACCGCATCCTGCTGGAAAACTACTTCCTACCCGGAGACCTTGAGCGGCAGATCGAGGCGTTCGTCGAGCATTACAACCACCAGCGCTACCACGAGAGCCTGAACAACGTCACGCCTGCCGATGCCTACTTCGGCAGGGCGTCAGCCATCATCAAACAGCGAGAAAGGATCAAACGACAGACCATCGAATATCGGCGCTTGCAACACCGCAAGCTCGCCGCTTAATATCAACCAATCAGACGAGGCCAATGCTCCGCTAATTTACGCAGCCATCAGTGCCAAATGTTCTGACGACGGACAAGCTTTTTCTCAAACGACGACTATAATGCTGTCACCATTGACCGAAAAAATCAACAATTTATAGGATACCGTAGCGTCAACAGGCACAGAAATGGCAGCTATGCTATGGAGTTCCGGCGTTTTTCAGCAATTGAGCATAGCCCGACTGCGATATCCATTTTGCGCGTGCCAAGTGGCTCTCATACATAGCTTTTGATTTCGACTCGTTCCCATCCGGATCAATTCCAAAAATTATAGACACAATTTCTTTCCAGTCGGCATTCTCCTGATCGGCATCGAGCAATCGCAGATAGTCGACAAGATGAGTTTCATCATACTGGGTCAGTGTCTTCGAGTCCGGTGGACTAGACTGAAAATTGTCATCTTCCACTTTTTATTCCCAACCCCATCGAAACACCGGAATTTCTAAACATCCTTATGGTTCCCATTCCCGGTACACTGCATAGCGAAATTGGCGAAATCAGCAAGATGATGCAGTTTTCGCGTATTATAATACGTAGCATAAAAATGCGCGATTGTCCCAAATTAAGTGATGGATATTCGCGTGATATTGGGGACTAATACCCGCCGCTTCAGGAAGAAACGCGAACTGAGTCAAGAGGCTCTGGCAATCAAAATCGGTGCCGATCGCGCTTATGTCAGCGCGATAGAGCGGGGCCTGCAGAATATGACGATAGTTAGAATCGCGGAACTTGCTATCGCGCTCGATGTCGATGTGGCGGAACTGGTTCAAAAATAGAAAAAGCCCCGCCCGAATAATCGGGCGGGGCTGAAATTGGCGAACTTATTCGCCGCTGGCCTTGCGGGCGCGTGACCAGATCAGATTATAGGTCTTGCCATCTTCGTCATCGAACAGATTTGCGAAAATCGGTGCGGTGAAGCTGGGATCATCGAGCTTGACCGACAGATAAGCTCTGCCTTCGTTCGAGGTCTTGGTCCAGGCAGCTCCGATTTCCGCGCGGCCCACAAAAACCCGGTGGGTCGGTGCGTTTTCATTTTCGCTTAGCGTTTCGGAAACGATGCGGACGTTCTTGGTCTGAACGCTCATCGTTACGATTTCGCCTTTGTAGCTTTCACCTGACTTTGTGAATGATCCGATATTTGCCATTGTATTTCTCCTTAAGTTTATATCGATCCCGCGCTCATCGCGGTCTCGATGGCTGGTTCAAAGGCCGGGATAGGGACTGCTGCACCCTCCGGGGTCCCCGAAAAGTATTACTTTTTGGGGTGGGCTAAAGGGCCGCAGCGCAGCGAAGGACGCTGGACACGGCCATTTCTTGTCCCGCGAGGAATGCTTGCTCGCAAGCAGGGGAAGAAATTGACGGGGCCAACGTTGCAGCAAAGGCCCTAAGGCGAAGCCGCTTCCGGCCACCCAAGCCATTCGAAGAGACCGTGCTGGGCGCGGAGTTGATCTAATCAGAATTTAGGAGAAGCTGGCAAATATCGCTGTCCGGGCAAAGTCCGAACGCGCTCTAACGGCTAAATATGTGGGTATGACTTCGGACCACAACGCAGTTGATATCCTAATTTGCGCTAGATGAATATCCCGCCCTGCCCGTTTTTACCGCGAAAAAATTGGCGCTGCCGCCATGATTATGAACTGGCCGAGCCATTCAACGGATCAGCCCAGCCTCCATCCCAATCCCATCATTTTGGCAGTTCGCCGATGAAGATGGCTGACAATATATACGAAGGTCATGCACGTTTTAGTTAGCGGCCAGTCAATGCAATTGCCCTGCCCGAACCGTTCGGGTGGGACTATCGCGGGAAATCACGATTCTGGCAGATCGACGCTAGCCGCCATCAGCGCATCCCAATCGTCGGGTGGATTGTCCTTGTCCAGCATTTTTGTGAACACCGCATAGGCATCGCTTTTCGAGCCATAGGTTCGCAATGTATTCTGGTCATTGACCCACGCATAGACAATGATTTTTGCGCTGCTGCTGTAACGGAAAAATAATCGAAACCGCCCGCTGGCAAATTTGGCGCGGAACCAGTGCTTGCGTTTCGCGCCCAAGGTGCCGCCTTGTCGGTATTCGGGCCGTGCCGGATCAACCGGTATATCTTCAAAGGCCAGTTTGCGGATTGCGGCAAGCAATTTGGCATTGGCGGATTTCTGATAATCCTTCGCATTTTTCTTTTTGGCCTTTTCGACGGCCTTGGTCAGCTGTTCCAGTTGTTCGAGAAAAAGCGGGTGGGCATAGAGCGTCCAGCCATTGACGGTTATCATCGCTGCGGCGCTAACGGACTAAAGCGCAACATCGCCGTCAATCTCGTCATCGAGATTGACCGATATGCCATCGGTCAGCGTGGCAATGCGTTTTGCCAGATCGGGCGAAAGCGCCTTGATCTTTTGCGGATGCTGCTTGATGTCCTTTGCCAGAAAACCCAGAAACGCATCGATGGCGGGATCGTCGATGTTGTCAGCGCGGGACAATGTTACACCGTCATCGCCAACATGAAAGGCAATGCGGCCGCCAAAATCGACGCCCAGTGCCTGACGCACCGCTTTGGGAATCGTCGTCTGCCCCTTGGCCGTGATCGTGCTTATTTTTTCCAGTTCAACGCCCATGCTGAATTCCTTTCGAGCGCAATATGTAAGGAATAATCCTTACTTTGTCAAGGAAGGGATTCGATATTCGCGGGAGCGGGGATGGATGCGGGTGACAGGCTCAATGCGCGGGTCCAGGCGAATATGCCAAAAACGCCCGCGCCAATGCCGGACACAGCCACGGTCCAGATCGTCGATGGCATGGAAGAGGCGACAATACCATGCACCAGATGATAGGCGGCAAAGGCGGCGGGAGCCGCGAAGGCCAGACCGATTACCGCCTGCACAATTGGCGATTTAGCCGCTGCCAAAAGCCAATATGCAAGAACAAGCGTGGCGATTGTGGCCGCAATTCCGGCAGCGGCGCTTGCCAACCATCCGGTTCCGCCAGAATGCAGCGCGAAACCGGCAGTTGCTCCCACATAAAGCGGAAGCGCATAGATAATGAGATTAAAAGTCAATTTACACAGCAGCGCAATCGCGACAATCGCGAAAACTATAGCAAGTATCATGGCGTCCTCCTTGGGCATAAAAGCCACCGGACGCGCTCACCTCCACCACCACAGCGCAAATTTGTTGATTGAATAATAGCGCCTACGCGCAGCCGTTTCAATCGGGAACAAAAACGAACGGCGCATCTGCGCCATTCGTTCATGCACTCAAGCTGCAATCCGCCCGTCCTCGGCGGCTTCGCTATGGGGGGCTTCGCCGCTGTCGTCCTCGTCTTTTGCGGACGCGGTAACTTCTTCATCCTGCGTTTCCGGCTCCGATGGCTCATCCTCTTCCATCAACCACTTGGCGCGTTCAGCGGCGGCAACCGTGCCGACACCGCCGCGTGTCGTATAAGCCGATGGCGGAAACGCCATCCAGCGCGGAACCCAATGCTCCTGTTTTTCGCGGCCATTCTCGCCGGTCAGGTGGTCACTGATAATAGCCTTGACCGTCCTGGTCTTTTCGCTGGCGTTCGCGGCAGCAATGCTGGCTCCGCCAACTTCGCCCAAAAGCGCGGTCAGCACTTCACGGTCACGGACAAGATCGAAGAACGCTTCGTCCGCCGTCCAGTAATCCGCCATTTCCACATCAAGATGGACGCCCAATGTCTCGACCAGTTCGCTGCCACCGGACAGCGTCTCGGCCATGACCACGCCCAATATCTCCATCACCACGCTATCGGGCACATCGAGCAAACGCAGCAACAGGCCGCTTATGCCATTGCGGGTTTCATGGCCGAGCGTCACCGTGGGTTCGTCGCCGTCAAAGCCAAGCACCGCCAACACCGCGCGGCGGCGCTCGTCGAAGCGCGCCTCCGCCACACTGGTTTTGATGCTTTCGGAGATCTCTTCCTTGCGGCTGCGTTGCTCCTGCACCTTCACATTCCACAATGGCGAACCACAGATCGCATGGGCGACCATGACACGCAGTGCGACATAAGGACTGGCAGCGAGTTCGTTACGAACGGCAGCGTGACGGTGCAGATCGATATATTCCGCCATCGGGCTGGTAATCTCGGGACGGGTGGGCTTGTCGGCTTTGCTGTCCACCTGTCCGGTTTCCCGCACCCGCGCTTCCTTGGCGGTCAAATAGCCTTCGTGGAACGTCACCTCGCCCTTGGCGCTCACGTCGATGTAAACCCGCCCACCTTTGCGCTTGGTCGCCTTTTCATGGTCCCATGTCTGGAAATAGCTGCCCGCTGGAATGATCTGCACATCGCTCCAGCCATCCTCCAGATATTCCGCCTTCTTCGCTTCAATGGCGGCGGTCTGCGCTTCCCAGAACTGGTCAGCATCGGCAAAATAGCCATCTTCGGCAAACAGATCACTGACGATCTGCCCCTTATACTCCGCCATATCGAAGATCGCGGCGGACGTGGAAATTGACGCCCCGCCAAATAGCCATGCCTTTAGCTGCGTTCCGCGCGGCGCATAGGCTTCTTCATCCCTGAACAAAGCCAGCCATGCTTTTTGCTGCGCCTTACTGGCCAAGGTCAGGTGGCGCACGGTGGCCGCATCAATTTCTTCGCGGCCATAGGCGTTACGGATGGGCGGCAAGAGATTGCCAAGCGCAAGAATGCGCCCCACGGTCTTTTCATCCATCCCGAATGTATCGGCAATTTCGTTTGCCTTGCGGCCTTTCTTGACCAGTTGCGTAAACTGTTCCCACTGCGTGACCTCATCAGGATTTTCACGGACAAGATTTTCAATCAAGGACGCTTCCAAGGCGGCGGCATCGTCGCCTTCTTCCAATATCGCGCAAGGGAGCGGTCCATTGCTGCCTCCTTCTTGCGCCACAGTGATTGCCGCATGATAGCGCCGCCGTCCTGCGACAATCTCGAATGTATCGGCGCTGCCGTTCGGGCGAATCAAGAGCGGCACAAGAACGCCGCGCACCCTAACCGAGGGCAATATATCGCTAATGTCGGGCGGCTTCTTGGCGTTTCGCATATTGGCGGGTGATACCGACAGCTTGGCGAGGTCTATATTTTCGAGTTGCATTGTCTTTCTCCGTCGTGAGTTTCAAGTGATTGGCCCCGCTCCCGTTGCATTTTGGGGGGCGGTGGAAGCGGGGCCGGTGGTCCGCATGGCGGAATTGCCATGCAGGTCTGCCGCGCCTTGATCGCGCAGGACGCGGCAAGGCGGCGGAAGGGGGGGTGAATCTGCGAACCAAAACTCCTTTCAAAACATCTCGATCTGGTTGCGGCTATTGGTGTCGAACAGTCCGTGATCGGCGGGTCGCTGAGCCTTCTTGGGTTCCATCGGGGCGTTTGCGCGCATCACCAGCCTCTGGGCTGGCGTGATCGGCGCAACACCGGACACCAAGGTCTGAACTCCTATCGGCGTCTGCTCCGCTTCCAGCGGCGCGGCGGCGCTGTCTGGCAAATCCCTGCTCATGCCGCGCGCTCCGAGCGCAGCGGCACTTGGTCAGTGAACGCCAACAGATAATCCGCTGCCTTGCTGGCCTGACTGGCAGCTTTGAAAATGGCGCGATTGTCTTGCCGCAAGACAGCAAGCCAAGAACCCAGATAATCGGCATGGCGAACGGTGGGGACGATACCGAGCGCAGCGCAGAGAAAAGCCGATGCGAGTTCGGCGCACAGTTCCTCCCGCGCATAGAGCGCCGTCCCGAAACCACCCGACTGATCGCGGCCAAGGCGGGACTTGTGTCCGGTCCAGTGGCCAAGTTCGTGCAAAGCGGTGCGGTAATAGTCGATCTGATGGGTGAAGGCGGGTTGCGGTGGAACCTGCACGTAATCCTCGGCAGGGCTGTAAAAAGCCTTCGTCCCGCCCGTCCGAAAATCCGCCTGTGTCGCGGCAATCAGAGCCTCGGCCTGATCGTGCAATTCGCGTTCCGGCAATGGCGCGGGTTCGGCGGTTAGCCGTTCGGGCAAGCCCGCTACTTGCGCGGCGTTGAACACGGTAAAGCGTTTGAGGAAGGGAATCGAGCGCGATGCATCGCCCTCGACCTGCTCGTGCCTGTCATCGTCGGGCGTGAAGCGGTCAGCGTAGAAAATCGTCCGCCCCTTCTCGCCCTTGCGAACGCATCCGCCAGCGGCCAAGGCTTGCCGGAATGTCAGCCAGTCCTGCGAGGGATAGCCGCCATCAATCACGGCTCCCCAAAGAATAAGGATATTGATGCCCGAATAATGCCGTCCCGAAATTGCGTTGCGCGGCAAGCCGGTCACAGCGTTGCCAGCATTCCAAGGTTTCACCCAAGGAAAAACCCCTTCCTCCAACTGCGCGATAATCTGCGCGGTCACTTCATCATAAAGTGACGTCTTCGTCGCAGCGTGACCGCCACGGCGGGTCTTGCGCGCTGCGCGCGAAGCGCGCTTTGCCTTCGTTTTCCTGCTCGTGCCGCTATTCGAAACCTTAGAATTTTCATGCAACATAACCGCCTCCATCGCCCCAAAACTGCCGCACCCGGCCCCGGAGAGGCGGGGTGGGCGGCAAGAGCGACCAGAAAGGCCCGCATCAAGCGGTCAGGCGCACAAAATTGCTTGTTTGACTGCTTTGAAAAGCAGTCGATAGGGCTGAAACGAAGTGGAAGACCCCGCCCGAAGGGCGGGGTTGCGCCTGAGCGCGGCGGGCCTAGTCGGGAGCGCCGCCCACACCGTCTCTCTGGTGCCGGAAAACAACGCCGGCGCGTCCGCGCCGTCCGCAGCAACCTGCTCGCGCCCGATCACCCGAGCGGCTAGCGAGATTGCAACAAACAAATAATCGCACCCTGGAAGTAAGGTGCAAATTGCCAATAATGGCGTGCGCAAGCGGTTGGTCGGGGCCTGTCGTCCGGCCGGCTTGCGCTTCAAAACATGACCACCGGACCAGAGTGCGAGCGTGGCCGCAAATAAAATGCCGCGCCCTTAGGAGCAGGCCGCACGGCCTGCGGAACAGAGCGCGTCATCAGCCCCGCTCATTTGTCCGGGGCGTTGCGGGGTTTCCCCGTAGATGGGGTAGCCGGAGACAGCGCAGCGGCTCCGGGTCAGGGGAAGGCTTTCCCCTCAAAAAAGCATACCGTAAAGAAATATGAGATGCAGGCCTTTTGCCTGTGCGCCAACAGCATTGGAATTTCCGACTAGCTTTGGCAAGCAATGATTGTTACAAAACCTTTAATAGATATTGATTTAGTCATAGGATTTGTAACATGCCTAAACAGGCGCCAAGCCAACGCGAACACCTACGCTCGATCATTGCTGAGCGGCCTATTATACGTGCCAAAGACCTGCGTAAAGCCGGGATTGCTGGGACAACGATCCAACGCGCACTCAAGGATGGCGATATCCTGCGCATCGGGCGCGGTCTTTATCAGGATCCCCATGGCGATATCGACAGCGATCTAACGCTGGCCGAAGTATCGAAACGAATTCCCAAAGGTATCATCGCGATGGTGTCAGCTCTCGCCTATCACGGCCTTACCGACCAAATGCCGCGCAAGACCTGGGTCGCAATCAGCACCAGCGACTGGTCTCCCGTGCCAAGCTATCCGCCAGTCCGGATTGTACGTTTTGCCAATAAATATCTCCAGCAAGAGGTCGAGAAGCACATGATTTCGGGCGTTGAAGTGCCGGTATATTCGGTGACCAAAACGCTCGCTGACATGTTCCGCAATAACCGTCTCGCCGACCGGTCGGTTGCAGTCGAAGGCCTGCGCGCCGCACTCGACCAGCGTAAAGCAACACCCGCGCAGATCGCAGATGCCGCGCAAGCAGGAGGCGCATGGCGCGTGATGCGCCCTTATCTGGAGGCGCTGACATTTAATGGCTGACGGACCAAAAAATATCGCCGCGTCGGTTAAGCAACGCCTGCTTAACATGGCCCGAGCGCAAGACCGGGCCTTCGACATATTGCTCGTGCGCTTTGCCCTCGAACGATTGCTGTTCCGACTATCGCAATCCGCCTATCGCGATAATTATATCCTGAAGGGAGGAATGCTGGTTACCCAATGGCTCGATCATAATAATCGCGAAACCCGCGATGCGGATTTTCTAGGCTTCGGCGAAGCGGATGTCGATGCGATCAAGACGATATTCGCTGAGATCATGATGATCAAAGGAGGTGATGGCCTGGAATTTGACACCAAAGCTCTGTCCGCAACTTTTATCCGAGAGGAGACAGAATATAGCGGCATTCGCCTGCGCACCCATGCTTATCTCGAACGCACGCGCATTCCGGTAACACTCGATATCGGATTTGGCGACGCGCTGACCGATGCCAACCAAATGATCGATTACCCCTCATTGCTCGGCATGGAAGAACCGAATATTCGGGCCTATCCGCCCGCAGCCGTCATTGCCGAGAAGTTTCAGGCAATCGTCGCACTTGGGCTGGCCAACGGCCGGATGAAGGATTTTTACGATCTCTGGGCGATTCCCAAAGCAATACCAATTGACGAAAAGATTCTCGCCGCCGCCATAGCCGCGACATTCGAACGAAGGGCCACACCCGTTCCGAGCGAGCGTCCAGTCGGATTGTCCGACACCATGGCCAAGGACTCCGACGCGCAGCAGCGCTGGCGTGCCTATATCGAATCCCTAGGGCTTCCTGCCTTGGACTTTGCCGAAATACTGGATGATATCTGGGCGCTTGTGGCCCAGGGTTGCGAACGGCGCGCGCGCAACGAAACACGATGATTGACCGCCATAGCCTATGGATATTTTATCCCGTAGGTCTTGAGTCACTGAGCATTTGTTCGATAGCTATCTGCCGGGATTGCCGATCCAGCGTGTAGGTGTTGCGTCTGAACTCTGCGCCTTCCAGAAGGGCTTTCACATAACCAGCGACCGTATCTGCAGCCATGATCAGCGTGGAGTCCAGCGTATGCACGTATTTGCTGGTGACCGTCCCTTTGGCGTGACCGATCAGCGCAGCAATTGTGATTTCCGTAAAACCAAGATCATTGGCCATGCTGGCAAAGCTGTGCCGTAAGATGTGAGGCGTTATATCCCATAGGGGCGTGTCCTTGAAGAGCTTCTTCCAGCTTTGAGGAAAATTGCCAACCGCATTGTCGATGCCTTGACCGGGAAAGACATAGGTTCCCGCTCGGTGCAACCGTTCCTTCTCCAGATATTCCACAACCGGCAATCCGACCGGACGAACCGAGGCGCCTTCCTTGCTTTCGGCCAAACGCAAGCAGCTTCCATCGAGATCGACAGCGTTCCATTTGAGGTTGACGATTTCACCGCGCCGACAGCCTGTCAGCGCAATGAGCTTGAGGATGTCAGCGTGTATCCGCAGATGGTCGCTTTTGCACCCCTGACGAAGAATGTCGCCCAGCATCCGATATTCGGATTCGCTGAGCCGCCGATCCCGAACCTTGTACTTCGGTTTGCGAAGTCCATGCGTTGGATTGTGTTCGATAATGCCAGCTTCGACGGCATATGAGAAGACGCCGCCCAGAAGCCCCATCGTTCGGATTGCTGTTCCGGGGCCTCCGCGAACGATTGCTTTGCCCCGGAGCTTTTCGGTTTTCACTGTGACCCGCGTTTTGCCGGCGATGATGTCTTTCATCAGATTATTCATGTCTGGCTTGGTGATGTCTCGCACGCGCCGGGTCCCGAGAAGAGGAACTATGTGCCGCCTAAGACGGCCCACATCGATCGCAACAGTTGTTTCTTTTTTGGGCCGGCCGCCTTTGCCGAGAATAAGCCCGGCTTCCATATCTGCGATATACTGCTCGCAAAGTTGCTTGATGGTGAGCGCTCTTCGTTCTTCTTCACGTTCTTCCGCAGGATCACCGCCTTGCGCTGCCCGACCGAGCAGGGCCTTCGCCTGGCGGCGCGCAGTTTCAGGCGTCCACAAGCCATGAAGACCGATGGTATAGCGACGAGATCGTCCTCGTGACCGGTACTGGACAATGTAACTACGCTTTCCAGAAGGATAGACACGCAGACCGAAGCCTGGGAACTCATCGTCCCAAACGACGTGTCCTTTGCTCTGCGGTTTAACCGATTCCACAAACCGTTTGTTAAGTTTCGCCATACTCCTGTTTCCTGTTAATCCCACATTCCAAGTAAGCACCACGCAAGCAGTTGGCGGGAAATCGGGGCGTAGGATGGGATATGCCAGCGAAGCGAATGATTCAATTTAATATATTCATTACAGTATGTTAGAGTATAAAAAGAAACACTCGGCTACACTAGCGTAGAAGGGCTTTTACCAGCTCCGAAGGCAAATATAAGGTCGTTTTCAAAGGCCCGCCGATGCCGCTTCCGAAACCGATACCCTATGGCAACGCGGTTTCTGGCGCGATGCAAGGGCCGCGTTATTGCACAAAGGCTGCTCTGGATGGTGCGACATCAGTGGCCGATTTGGTGGTTTGATCGACGATAATCATTGCTTCATAAATCGAGACTAGGCCTTGCGAATGGCATTTACACCCGAAGAAATTCACCAATGGCATGAGGAAAAGCAGCGGCGAGAAGCCAAGCCAGATTTCACCTTCAAGTCTGTTCCCGCCGCCATTTGCATAAATTGCCAGAATCCGTTTGGCATCAATGAAGGTGTGATTACCGATGAAGTGGCCATTTGTGACATTTGCAACGGTGACTGAAATCAACGGGTAACCGAATACGCTCTACCCTAAACCTGCACTTTTCACCTTACCTGCATTTTCAAGACCAAGCACCGGTTTCTCGATAGCAACCTGCCGCTCGCCTGCGCGCTCCTTGATTCCTGATACCAGCTTCGTTCGGTCATCGGTATAAACCGCCGCCGATACCTTCGCCCGGGAAATCCCGACATACATCATTTTCTGGTCCACCAAATTGACGGCACGGCTGTCGGCGTGGATCATGACGCGCTCGGCAGTGCGGCCCTGAGCGGCGTGCGCGGTCTGGACATAGCCGTGGCGCAGATGCTGGTCGGTGGATTGGGTGAGATCAAGCGTCTGGAACTTGCCGTTATCGAGACGGATACGGGCGGTTTGATGTTCGGTGTTGACCGACACGATTTGTGCCCGCCCGCCATTTTCGCGGGATTGGACGCGGTCATTGCGGGTGAACTCGATCCGGTCGCCTTTCATCAAGTCGATGCTGCCGGGGGTGAACACTTCGCTCTTTCCAGCCCCCCATTGGCGCGGTCGCCAGTCCACGGTCTGGCCGTCTGCCTTTTCAAGAGATACCGCGTTCTTGGCCGGATCAACGCCCTTCACTGTTACAGCTTCACGTTTGGCAATGCCCTTGTCCGCATAGTCGCGTGCAAAGCGGACGACATCCCCGACTTCATAGCTACGGGCGTCGCGGGCTTCGGCACTGGTCAGGCCTTTCGATTCCAGCGTGCGCATGGCCACAGCTTCGCCGGTCAATCTTCCGTTGGAGATCATCTGCATCCTGATCTCGCCATTGAGCGCGTCGCGGCCCGCACGCGATGGATCAATGACAATCGTATTGCGCTGCTCTTTGGGCGTGAGAGAAGCGAAATCCCGTGCCATCATCTTCATACGTTCGGCAGGATCGGCATTGGCGATGATCCTGCCGCCGCCACGGTCCAGCGCGTCAAGCGCGCGGCGGGCGTCGCCTTGAATGCTGGCTTCGACCGCCTCCTTTGTCAGCGGATTGGTCTGACGAACAATTTCGGCGAGCTTGGCGGTTTCCATGCCAGCGCCCTGCAATTGTGCGAAGGCAGCCCCGGCTCCCACCGAACCGAGTTGCTTGACGTCGCCGACAAGAATGACGCGGGCTTTCGATTTCTCGGCGGATTCCAGCAATGTCGCGGTGTCGCGTGCGGAGAGCATAGAGGCCTCATCCACAATCCAGACACTGCGCCCATTGGTTGCAATAGAGTGCTGGCCCATCAAATGCTTGGCAACAGTTTCGCCGCGTGTGCCAAGCGCTTCGCCAAGCGTGCGTGCCGCCGATGCGGTGGGCGCGAGCGCGGTTATGCTTTGGCCTTGCGCTACGGCCACGTTCGCCAATGTCGCCAATACCGTGGTTGTCTTGGCGGTTCCGGCATAGCCCTGAACGGCGGTCACGCGGTTCAAGCTGGTGAGCAAAGCTTTGGCTGCTTCACGCTGATCTGCTGTCCATGGGTGTTCGGACGCAAGCGCAGCGCGGGCAACCGCCTTTGCTGCCTGTTCCGGGGTCTGGATCGCCATGATCTTGCCGCGGCCATTGGCCTCGGCACGCAACAGCCGCTGTTCATTGTCAATGTTGCTGGCGGTCGTAAACCCGCCAAACTCCGCGCCGCGCTTGTCGATAAAGGTACGAGGCGCAAGCGCACCTTCCTTGGTTGCCCGGTCAATCGCCGCGCTGATCTGGGTCTGCGTGACTTTGCCCAGCCTGAACCGTCCTGCCTCCTTTTCCAAATCCGCCGCTGAAAACACCGATTGGCGTTCGCCCAGTTTCTCGGCGGCAAAGGCGACAGCCTGATGCGCGGCGATTTCCCCTTGGGCTGACAGAAACGGTGCATGATCCGATTGCGCAGCTACCTTCTCTGCCTGTGCGACCAAAGCCTGTCGCGCGGCCTGATCAAATCCCGCTCCCTCCGCCGTCGCGCGCCAATCCTTGACCAGTTCGGCCCGGTTGACCTCTTCCTTCACCGTGCGCGTATCGAGCGCGGCAATCTGTTTCTCCGCAGCAGACGCACTCTCCCGCGTCTGCCCCCGCTCGGCAAGGCGCGCTTCGACTTGCGCGGCGCGTTCGCTGAATGCCTTGATAGCCTCGGCGGCAACGCCCTTGATTTCAAACAGTGAATCCTTGCCCGGTTCAATCTCATAACCCAGCTCGCGAACGTTGACGGCCAGCTCCTGCCGATAGACCGCGCCTATCGCCTTCTGGAGCTGATACAGCGCACGCGGCTCAAGACTGCGCCAGTTGCCGTCTGCGTCGCGTGTCGCATTCATGATGACATTGTGCGTGTGCAACTGCGGGTCTTGGGCACGGCTGGTGTCGTGGCGGAAGCTGGCAACGACAAGATTGCCCGTCTGGTGCCGGTCAACCTTACCACCCTCTCTAACACGGGTCGCCGCACTATGGCGCTCGGCGAAGGCGAGAGCATTTTTGACCGCACGATCATGCGCGACAATCAAACGCCGGTCGCCCGCGACCTCGGCCATGATCGATACCGACTTTGGTGCGCTCATGGTGACATCCCATCCGGGACGGTGCTGGTTTGCTCCGTCCCGGATCGTGCCTAGTTGCTGGCCGTCCGGCAGTTTGCCGTCAAGCATATCGCGGAATTGGTCGCGCTCGACCTCGCCCGACAGGCCAAGCGCTTGCGCACCTGTTCCCTGCCATTCGCTGGGGGAAAGGCCGTCTCCGGCGTAATAGTCATCCGCTTCATAATAGGATGATGCTTGCGCCGAACTGCTGATGGCACTGATGGTGGCAACCATCAGACCGGCCCATCGCCCTTGATCGTGGCTTCGGCTGCCGCGCCCTTGGCGGGTAGCTTGCTCCACAGCGAGCGACTGACATCAACCGGCACAAAGCTGCGCTGGCGTGGGTTGCCGCGTGCATCAATATGCGCGCGGGTCAGCCTGATCTTTGCCACTGGCAAAGCATCGGGCAACTGCAGAAAGCCCTGATGCGGCTCCAGACGCATATCACTTTCGATCACTGCCGCACGAACATGACGCACCGAGCCAAGCGACGTCCGCCCGCTGTTCGGCCCATATTCAAAGCTGTCCGACCCGCTGCGAATTTCGACCTCGACATCGCCGATATTGTCCGACGCCCATTTGCGGGTGTCGCGGTCGATCAGCTGCAAATAGAGCTTGGTGTTGCAGCACCCGAGCAGCG
>Ga0315907_10001543_pt1 | contig 30921 bp, 24 predicted proteins | sample LakEriMetagenome_3_FD_203525 | JGI IMG/M metagenome (GOLD analysis project Ga0315907, IMG submission 203525) | Freshwater fungal communities from buoy surface, Lake Erie, Ohio, United States - Buoy 12 MA123 | ecosystem: Environmental > Aquatic > Freshwater > Lake > Lake biofilm | place: USA...
ATAATATTCGTGCTAATGCAGGTTCTGGAAAGAAACCTACAAAAGAAATGTTAGCACAAGAAAAAAAGATTAAAAATCAAATGAGTCATGGTGGTAAGATGAGTAGTTTTAAAGCTTCTAATATTCAAACTTACGCTGAAGGGGGTCCTATTGAGGATCTTATGGAAAAATTTTATAAGAAAAATCCAACAGCTAATGTTTATGCTAGTCCCTTTTATACTAATGCATTAGTAGGAAACTTTAAGCCTGGTTATATTGCAGGTATTGAGACAGATTCTGGTTTAGGCAAAAAGGCTCCAGGATTTTATGCTAGTGCCTATGCAGGGCAACAGTATAATCCAAGTATACCATTTAATACTACATTAAGTCCTGAAGAACAGGCTTATCAGAATAGTATCACAAATATTACTAATAACAAAGATGCTTTACTCGGAGGAGCTCCTAATGCTCAAAATATTATAGCAGGAGGTAAAATAGGTTGGCAAGGTAAAGTTGTTAAAGGAGGACAAGAAGTTGGAGGCGGCGCTATTTTTGAAAGCGCTATGCCACGTATTGAATTTGGTGGAGAGTATGCTCCGTCAACAGGTTTAGGATTGCATGGAGAAGTAGGAAGTGTATTTCCTTTTGGAAATCCTTATCGAAATGGTTTAGTAAAAGCAGGTAGACCATCAGGCATTATCGAACCTTATACAGGTTTTACTTTAAATTCAACAAAAGGAGCAAAACTTGGTTGGGGAATTCGTGCTGAAGGAGAATATAGACCTAAAGCATTTAAGGATTTTCCTATGTCTTTTTATGGTAAAGCTGCTTTAACAGGTGGGTTTGGGGCTGCATCTAAAAATGCTGCTAATATTTCTAATACTATAGGACAAGACCCTAACTATGATCCTAATCAAAACAGCAATAATAGTACTAATACTACAGGTGCGGGACCTATGGATAAAACATTAGGAACTATGTTTCGCCCTCATGTTTCGGGTGAAGTAGGAATTAGATTTCCCTTACAACAAATAGAGACTCCTCATATTAATATGCCAGACATTAATATGTCGCCTCTTACTTCATTCTTAGGAAGAGCAGATAAAGGCGGCGAAGAAAATTTACAAATACAAGGAGGAGATCCTTATGGAGATTTTGGTCCTAAAGTAAATGCTAGCCCAATAGATAAACGTTGGAATAAAAACGCAGAAGATATTTATGTACCATCAACAAAATCAGGTTCTAATGTAGAACCTATTATATATGACCCTAACGATCCAGAAGGATTGGGAGAAAATAATTTTAAACAAGGAGGCGCTATGAACTTTAAATCACCAGCCGCATACAAAGCATGGTTAGCATATGGACATGCTACAGGAGAATTTGAAAGAACACCAGGTAACCAAAAGGTTAGTATTGGTGGTAAAGCACATAATGTTAAACATGCTATGGGAGGCCATATGTACTCCATGGGAGGTCGAGCGTTTGCTGATGGCGGACAACTTACTGAATTTAATGAAGGAGGTTCCCATGAAATAAATCCGCTAGGAGGCATTCCACAAGGATTTGCACAAGATGGTAAATTAAATCTTGTAGAACAAGGTGAAACTAAACTTAATGCAGCAGATTATATTTTTTCAGATGAGATTAAAGTATCTAAAGAAACTGCTACTCTATACGATTTGCCTAAAGGAGATATAGGAAAAACATTTGCTGATATTTCTAAGAAATTAAATCGTCCAAATTCTCGTCGTGAAAATGATACTATTGAACAAGTTGCTATTCAACGTGATTTAGAAAACTTAATGCAAGCGCAAGAGCAGCAAAAAGAGTCTGAAAAACAAGCAGCTGTTGCAGAAATGCAATCTAAGTATCCTGATTTACAAATAGTAGATCAAGCAGCTATGGCGGACCAACAAGCAATGGCAGACGAGATGGCAATGCAGCAGCAACAACAAATGGCTCCTCCAGCAGGAATGCCACAAGAAATAGACCCAGCAATGATGCAACAAATGCAACAACAAGGTATAATGAGCATGGGGGGTAAGATGTATAACATGGGCGGTCATATGTACGGTGCAGGTGGAGGCATGATGGCCCTACGTGGTATCGGTTCTGCGCTTTATGGTATCGGAGAAGGTGTACTAGATGCAGCTACTTTTGGTACTACTGACAATCTTACAGACAAAGGATACGAAAAACTATCTCAAATAGGAGATGTTGATGAACGTCAGGCAGGTCGTCTAGATGCTGCAAGAGGTTTTGGTAATGCAGCAGGTGCTCTTGGTTCTGCAGTACTAACGGGTGGTGCTACTACTAAATCAGCTATTAGTGAAGGTGTAGAAGGTTTAGCTAGCGGAGTTGCTGCTTTGCCAGGTACAGGAGAAAAAACAGATAAAGTAGCACAAGGTGTAGGACAATTAGGTTCAATGTACGGTACATTCTTTGGTGGTTCTCCAGATAAAAAAGTAATCCCAGAAGGAGCTCTTGAAGGAAGTAAAGCTGCTGCTAAATTAATGAACGCTCCTCAAAACCCATTTATTACTAAAGCGATGAATGTCGCAGGAAATTTCATGGCACAGGGAGGCTATTTAGGAGCACCTACTACTGGTATGTTTACTAATCAGTTTGCAGAAGGAAGTTCTTTAGATCCTATTACTGGACCAAAAGCTACATTTAATATTCAAGGAGTTCCCGTTAGTCTTACAATTGAGGAAGCATTAAATAATCCTATAATCCTTCAAAGTTTTATGCCAGAAGGAGCTGATGCAGATGGAGATGGAAAGTTTGACAGTCAAGATATTGAAATGGCAAAAGCAGCTTTAGAAGAACATTATGCTAGTTTAAGTAACCCTATTGATGTATCTACTACTGAAGTTGTTGCTGAAGAAGGAGATGATACTGATTTATTAGAAGTAGAAAAACTTGCACAAGAAGACGAAGCTATTATGAATGCTGCTGCAAGTAATGGTCTAGTAAAACCTGAAGGAATGAGTGATGATGAGTGGGCATCTGAATTACGAAAAATGCTCACTAAAATGGATAAAAAAACAGGTTTAGAATCTATAGAACAAAATCCTATTTTAGCGGGAGTTTCTGCATTACCTGCACTTTATAATATTGGTCGTGGTCTTTTTGGTAAAGTAAATCAATTAGATGTTAGCGACTATCAGTCTCGTGCTAAAATTTCTCCTTATGAAATGAACGTAGATCCGCAATTAGCAGCAGTCCGCAGTGCTTATGGTACTGCAATGCAAGCTGCTAAAAATGCAGCACCTGGTGCAGGAAGTTACTTAGCTACATTAGGCAACATGGCTAATATGCGTCAACAAGCTATTCGTGATATTTATGCACAAAAAGAAAACTTTGACAAGGCTCAAAAAATGGAAGCAGATAAATTTAATGCTCAAGTAGAGTCTAATAATATGACACAAGATTTAGCTATTCAACAGTATAATGATCAAGCTTTATCTGCTAGACAAAATATGTTAGCTGCAGGTTTAACACAAGCTAGTGAAATTGCTCAAGGATTATCTAGCACAGATTTACAAGAAAAATATTTGCAAACAATAGCTCCTGACTATGCAGGTAATTTTAGATATATAAGTATTGCAGATAAACTAAATGCAGCAGCTGCAGCACGTAGAGCAAATAAAGGTAAAAATTCATAATCATGGCAATTACTCCGTATAGTACTCCTACTCAATTTCAATATAAGCCTTTAAATTTAATGGCATTTGCAGAGCCATTAATGAAAATGCAGGAAAAATATGACTTAACAAAAGCTGCTATTGAAGAAGCTGATGTTAAAGCAACGTCATTAGAATTTCCTTATGAAAAGGAAAAGGCAAAAGCTTTAGAACAATTATATAGAACTAAACGAGATGAGTTAGTAACTAACTTAATGGAAAGTAAAAACTATACACAAGCTGCTAGTAAACTTAAACAGCTTAATAGATTATGGTTAGAAGATCCAGAACGTATTGCACTAGAAACAAATTATAAAACTTTTACAGAACGGGATAAAGAAGAAGTTGCTCGTGTAGCAAAAGGAGATATTACTAAGCAGCAATATTTGCAATGGAGAACCGACGAGCTTCGAAAATTTGAAAATGTAGGAGGTACTGCTTATAAAAGAGATGCAGAAAATCCTACAGGAACTTATAATCCTATTACTGGTAAAGTAGGAAGAATCACAGATATGCAAAAAGACTTTGACGATACTAAATATAAAGTCGCTAGTGCAATGAAAGCTAAAGAATGGGATGGAGCTTTAAGAACTTTAGGCATTGAACCTACTTCTCAAAAAGCTCAATTTGTTAAAAGTTCTTTTGAGCAATTAAAACCTGAAGAAATAGATCAAGCAGTAGAAGCTTATATGATGAGTCTTGATAGATTTAAGCCATGGCTTCAAGAAAATGCTGCTTATAACTTTAAAGATTATTTATATGCTAAAGATGAAGGCGCTTCTTTCTACAACTTAGCAAATAATTTAATTGATAAAAATTTATCAGCTAATGAAAGATTAATTAAAAAAGCTGAAGCAGATAAAAAAACTGATACAGAAGAATACCAAAAACTATTAGAAACTAAACAGCTTTTATTAGACCAAAAGAATAACCCTAATCCAGATATTATTGAAGCTTTATATACAAGAGATTACATGGCTAATCAATATGATGCTGCTGAGTTAGGTCAAATTTTTAAAGTAAATAATATAAGCACTGATTATTCTTTCCAAGCAATACCAACTAGTGGATCAGGTTCAGGAAAAGATTTTACATTAGAAGGTACAGTAGGTAGAACTACTCCTACTACTAAAGAATTAGTAAGTGTAGACTTAGAACAAAATAGATATTTAGCAACTAAAAGCTTAGTACCAAATATTACAAAAATTAATAATATCGCTGGAGGAAATATGAGAGCTCTTTCAATGGGAGCTAAAGGTTCTGAATTGCGTAAAAATATGGAAGCTAACCCAGCAATGGCTGTTGCACGTCAGCAACAAATTTTTGCTATCTTCCAACAATCTAAAGATGCTACTGATTTCCACAGAAAATTATATAATGCAGGATTAGCTACTGGCATTAAACAAAGTACTTCTGCATCTGTATTTAATGAGTTAAGCAATACTAAAACTGCTCAAATGGTAGGCACAACTCTCGAAGGAATGCAAGAAAACTATAATCGTTTTAGAGATGCTGACGATCAAATTAAACAAATTGCTGGCAGTGTTACTTCATTAAAAGGATTTAAAGAAGAAATACAAACATTAGGAAAAGAAAAAACTTTAACTGATGTAGGTACTGTAGAAAAGTTAGCAAAAAGTTGGGGAACAACAGTAGAAAAATTAATTGAAAGTGGAGTAGTAGAATATACTCCTTCTCGTTCAGCTAAAGAAACTTACATGCCTGCAGAATACAGGCTGTCAGCTAATAATATTGCAAAAGCTTATGGCTTTAAAAGTCTAACAGAAGCTGTAGAAAACGGGTTTGATTTTTCGAGAGCAGGTTCTAAAGAATTAGGTGGTACAATTAACTTAGCTAAAGATAAAGCATATAAAGAAAATTTCTCAGGAAATGAAATGGGTTCCCGTATTGTAGGAGATAAAGTTGTAGATGCTGCACTAGGACAAGAATTATTAAATGCTAGTGAACTAACTAGATTTGCTCCTTTAACAGGAAGAGGTTGGGCAAATGTTCCAGGATTTGATGAAGAAGGAAGAATGGCAGGAGGTACTAAATTAGCAGAAGGTAAAACTCCTAAAATTGGTATGCGTGGTAATGTAGTATTTATGGAGATACCTTATACTTATAAAGATGAAGATGGGGACACACGCTCTAATACTGTTGAAGTAATGGCTAAACCTGGACAAGAAGCATTATTTGAGAAAATTTTACGTAGAACTGCTCAAATGAACTATCAACTAAAAGATTCTGATCCATTGGCAAATCAAACATTTCAAACAACTGCAGTAGGTCTTTATAATTTAATGACTAGTAGTAGCGTAACAAGACAAAGTGCTGAAGCAGCTGAAGTAAATAATACTAATAGAACTGCAGTACTAGAAACTATTCCAACAGGAGAAACAGGTGTAAATATTAGATTAGTTAAAGAATATGTAGGCAATAACGTCGATCCTATTTATAAAGCTTATGTTATTAGTCCTGCAGGAAAAGTTGATACTGGATTAAAGTCTAGTGATATAAACGGTTTAAAGGTACAGATTGCAGAACAGAGGTACTTAAAGTAATCACAAAATTCTTACTTTTACATAAAAGTTTTTGCTATGCCTAAAAATACAACGCCTCCTATTAATAAACTTCCAGATACTTCAAAACTTGATAGTTTAATACAACAAAGTAAAAATGAAGCTATTAAATCAGGAGTTCTTCCTGATTACGAAAAAGCACAAGAAGAAGCTGGAGGCAGGATAGCAGGGTACAGTGGAGTAGATGCAATGTACAACATTGATTCTCCAGATTTTTATGATGCATATGAAGACTACATAGATCGTAATACATTACGTGGAGGACAGTTTGATACAGATTTTCTTAATACTTTAAGAGCAGAAAACCAATCTAATTGGGAACAAGCAGGAAATGCAATAGGTAGACTTGCTGTAAATATAGTGCCTCAAATTATTGGAGGAGCTGCAGCTATGTTAGATCTTCCTGGGTATTTTAGTGCAGAAGAAGCAGCAACTAATTCTATTGTTAATTGGGCAGATAGTATTAAAGAAAAATCTAGTGAAGCTTTACCTATTTATGAAGAAAATCCTAGTGGTTCAATGCAACTTGGAGACTTTGCATGGTGGATGACACGAGGCGAAGGTCTTGTAGAATCTATTACTGCATTTGCTGCTACAGGTATGGGAGCAGGTAAGTTAGCATCATTAGGAGGTAAAGCATTAGCTCGTGGTTTAGCAGCGACTGTAATGGGGGCAAAAAATGCTAAAACTGTAGGAGGTGTAGTAGGCCAAGTTGGTGCAGCTACTATGATGAACCAAGCAGAAGCTGTTATTGAAGCTACCCAGGTTTATAAAAATACTTACCAAAATTCTAGAGCTAAAGGTAAGAGTGACACAGAAGCAAAAGAAGATGCTGCAAGAGCTGCTGCAACTACAATGAATATTAACCGTGCTAATATTCTTCTAAATCTTACATCTGCAAAAGCATTCTTGACCCCAATGAAATCTACCCGTAACCTTCTTATTGCTCCTACATTAGGAGCTACTTTAGGTAAAGTAGGATTAGAAGCAGGGCAAGAAGCTTTAGAAGAAACTGTTAACCTTGTCGCGCAAAAAGCTGGAGAAGCTAAAGGACGTGGTGAGAAGGATTACATGAAAAAAGGTTTTGAAGCTATTAGTACTATGGAAGGCTTAGAAGCTGCTTTTTTAGGAGCTATAGGTGGAGCAGGACAAACTGCTATTACTTCAGCTTTAAGGTCTAGTAAATATGGCCCAGGTGCTACTCTTGATGAAAATGGTAACAAAATTAGTTATAACGAAAATCTTCGTCAGCAATATCAGAGACAGCAAAAAGTAATTGAAGAACTTAAACAAAACGGAGTTAAAGTTACTGATGCTTTAATGAATATCAACGAGCGCATGCAATTTGAACAAGAATTGTTTGATGCTGCAAATCGTGGAGATGATGCTAAAGTGCAAGAGATTCGAGAAAAACTTTTTGAAAACACTGCATTAAAAGCTTTTCAATCTGGTACTACAGATATCTTAGAAGAGCAACTTAAAGAAGAAATGGCTAAGGATCCTGCAGAAGTAGGTCCTGAATATTTAGCTAATGCTAAAAAAGCTTTAGAAAATTTAAAAGAATTAGAAGAAGTCTATAATAACTTTGAAGAGTATAAAAACGCCGATGAGATTTTTTATAACCGTGCAGCCAAACAAAGATTAGACCGTCAAGCAAATACAACAGGTACTCTTACTAAGAATGCTCAAGTTGCTTACGCACAAAAAGTGCGTGACATTGCTCAGAAGTATAAGTTTACGGAAGAGTACGATCAGATTGATAAAGTAGAAGGTGTTGAGGTAAAACGTACTCCAAAAAAGAAAGAAGTTCCTCTTAACTATGTACTTAGCGATATTGAAAATAATCAAGGAGATACTAAAGAGAACCAAAAAACTTACAACAAGTTTTTAAAAGAAGTCAAAAATACTCCTGAATACGAGCAGTATGAAGGTTATCAAGGGCAGGAAGAGCTATTAAATAAATTAATAGAAAGCAATCAAGAAGAGTTTACTACACTTACTAGTAGAAAATATCAACAAGAATATGAAGCTAAACAAGCTAAAAAAGAATTACTTAAAACTCTTAATGCTGAATTAGTTAACGCACAAACTATTCCTGATGTAGAAAAATTAATGGATCAAACTGACGATGAGCAGTTTAGACAACTTGCAGAAGCAAAGATTGATACTATCAAACAAAGTAATGCGGCAGCTGCAAAAAGAAAGCAAGTCGAACTTACAATGCAACAGTTGCGTTCTAAAATTAATGCTTCTACAGATGCAAACTATGATGAAATCCAAAAAGCAATAGATGATGCAGAAATAAGTCAAAATAAAAAAGATCAACTTCGCATGGAGTATTCTGATCATTTAGAGCGCTTAAAGAATCCTACTGCTCCTCCTAAGAATCCACTTGATCAATTTCAACAAGGTAATGAAACTGAAGAACAAGAAACAAAAGATGCTAACGATCAGAACAACAAAGACACTGAAACAGAGCTTCCTGATGGATTACCTGACCCAAAAAATGAAGCAGACCAAGCTTCTAAGCGCACTACTAATGCTGCAGAATCTCTTAATCAAAACGACAAGACTTATTTAATAGGCCAAGACGTCAATGGTAATTTAATTTATAGCTACGATAGAGCTGCAGAAGGACATAATCGTGCAGCATTTTTATCAAGAGATTTTAATCAAACTGCAGAAATACTTACTGTAAATCGTGAAGAGTTTACTGATCAACTCGAAGATAATCAATTAGTACTAGACCCTGATGCATTGCAGCCAGGTACTAAACTAATTATGACTATAGATACTGAGTATGAAGGAGAGAAATACGATCCTAAAAGTAATACTCGTGAGACAATAGCATGGCCATTACGTTTAGCAGAGTTACGTCAGATTGCTGAAAATCGTAACATTCCATTAAACCAATTGCCAGAGTATATTGCTGAAGTTCCTATTAAAGTTACTCTTGAGTCAGGAGAAACTGTATTTTACGTACACGATAACTCTTGGTACAAGGCGGAAAACTTAGACAATACACAAGAAGCAATTGCTGAAGACCGACAAAAAAATTACTTAATCCGTAAATCTATTGTAGAAAAAGGAACTGTTAAATCTAAAGTAGATTATAAAAGTTTTGGTCGTTTGTTTAAAACTGCAGACGGAAAGTCTTTACCTCTTACAGAAGCAATGCCTGATGATAAGTTAATTATTGCTGTAGGTAAAGACGGTGAATATAAATTTGCAAACTCTAAAGAAAATCTACTAGGCAAAAAAGGAGTAATCATAAATAAAGAAGATACTCAAGCAGGTCGTCCTTATGCTATAGTTAAAGTAGGTCCTGATAAATTTTTAGCTATTCCTTTAGAGCGTACTAAGTTAGCAGCTGAGGTTGTTAACTCTATTGTATTAGCGGTTGAAGCACATCTTACTGGAGATATTAACAATCCTGTAGTTAAAGCTATTGCTGATGCTACAGGTCACGATATCACAGACTCAGTAGGGTTAGCTAACTATGTTAATCAATTTACTTATATTTTTCCTGCTAAAGGGCAATCTATTGAGAATTTATTAATGCAAGGCGGTACTAATAGTGCTCTACCTTCTACTACGCCGTTACTGTCTATTACTAAAACAGGTATAGAATTCGGCCGTCCAGGCATTATGATGAACAAATACGTCCAACAAGATGGTAGTGAAGTCCAACGATATGGCGTAGTAATCTCTAGAAACTTTGAAGGATCAAATTTTGGTAAAAGATTAAATGCAGAAAATCTTACAAAGCTTACTAATGTGTTAGCACAAATGGTAAGTAACGTAAGAATTGAAGCTCTACAAGAAAACACTCCTACTGTAATAGTTTTAAATAGAGAAGGAGAAACAGAGACTCTAAGTTACTTAGATCAAATTAAACGTTCTACTAAGAGTAACGTAATCTCTGCTAACATTGGCACAGAAGATAAGCCTAAATGGGTTTATACTATTCAGCCAACTATTCTTTTTGATACTAAGTTTGCTGGTAAACTACAGACACAAAAGCTTAATGCTAATCAATTGCCTAAGCCTGCGCCTGTTGCTTCTACAGCTACACCGCCAAGTGCTCCGCCAGCAAGTCAACCTGCTGCACCATCTACTGATATAGAAGCTCAAAAAGCTAATATAGAAAGAAAAAGGAAGAATGCTTTAAAAAAATATTATGCACAAGACTTTACAGGTAAGACTAAATCAATTAAAGAATTAGAAAAAGAGTTACAAGATATAAATGCTAAATATGATGCAGAACTAGCTGCTTTAGAACAGCCTGTTGCTACACAACCTACAGCTACTACTACACCACCTGTTGCAGATACTGTTACTGAAAATGCCGAGCAGATTATCTCTCAGATGTTAGAGTCAGTAGCTCCTGAGTCTATTGTTAAAACTTTAGAAGGATATATTCAAAATTTAGGAGACGGTACTTTTTTAAAGACAGACGAAGATGCTGTAGCTAACGGCTTTGAGTCTAAGCAAAATGCTGTAGACAGTTTTAACAAAGCATTAGAATTATATAAAGCCCGTTCAACACAAAACACAGGCAGTATTACTTTACCTAATGGATTAACTATTAAAGTAGATGGTAATACTAAAGACAGCACTGATATTTCAGAAGATACTTTTGATGATGCTTTGGCTACTATTGAGCCCGATCAAGTAGAAACTATTGTTGCTGAAGCTAGGGAACTACTATTAGAAGGCGTTAGCCCACGTACTCAAGAATCTTTGCAATCTTATATTGCTGCAGACATCATGAAAAGAGCCTTAGCTCTTAAAGAAGTTGGTGGCAAGAAAACTTTAGAAACTCTTCCTGTATTTGAAGAACATAAAGAATCTTTAAAACAACTAGCAGATTTTTATAGAAACAATGGTTTTCCTAAAAAAGCTGCAGTACTAGATAAAATTGTCGATCAATTTCCTAAACTACAAAGTTTAGTAAACCAATACATGAGTGTACTTTCTACAGGACGAGTAGACGAAAGTATGGACCTCGATGAAAGTGAAGAAACAGTAGGTCTAGAAAAGACAATTTACTCAGACGACTGGGCGTTTACTATTAACTCAAAAGCTACAGCAAGTGCCGATTTACGTAAGTTCTTTGCATTTGTTGAAGCACGTGATGCTAACGGTGCCGTAATGACTAATGAATTAGGTTTCCCAGAAATCATTCCTTTTGATCAAGTTTACGACACTCTCCATATGTTATTGGCAAATAAACCTGCCGACTTAGATATAATGTTAGATACTTTAGGATTATATACTGAAGCATTCCCATGGTTACAAACTGTTATTGACAACATAGAAAATTCTCCAGAAAGAATTAAAAATGAGTTTGTATCAGATATGGCTAAACATCATATCGGTATGAAGTTTATTATGTGGAATAAAGATCAATATGGTAATTATTCTCTACAACGTTGGTCAAGTAATTCTAGTGCTATGGAAGAGCGCCTCAGAGATTATTGGGGTAGCAATCTTTTAAAACCAGGTAATAATCTTATTTTAGTTAACGAAGCAGGTGATTATATATACAATAAGGAAGTAGTAGATGATATAGTAACTATTGCTTCTGAATGGGAAAAAAATCCTAAAGACGTAACAAATGAAGAATTAGCTAAATGGTTAGGTAATTTTGGTATTGTACTGTCTGATGCTACTTATAAAGATTTACGTGCTGGTAAATACAACAATTCTGGCCGTAAATCTTGGGAAGCACTCTTTAATACTAGTTCTGGGTTAGTAAAAGTACTAAAAGAAGAACTTAAAGCTATTGCTAATAACCCCGATAAAATAGCTGATAAGTCACTGTTAAAAGATTCTGCAATCAAAGCATTATCTAAATTAGAAGCAATTAATACTGCTAGTAATTTTAGTAATTCTTTCCGTGCAGGTACTAAGACTATTTATTCTTACGGTAACAATAATTATCTAGTAAATCGCATGCGCGATCTTACTAGTTACGACAGTGATAATAAAAAGTTTATTAATCAAGACTTAATTGACAAGCTTAAAAAAATCTCATTTACAAGAGATAGCTTATGGTTGGCAGCGCTTACTCAAGATGGAGAAACAGGAGATTTAATGAGAAGTTCTTTAGGTATAGACTATCTATCTCTTGAAGCACTTAAACGTCAGTATACTAAGTCACAAGAAGACCGTAAGCTAAACAAACTTACTGTCGACGAACATGAGTTAGTAAAACTAGGTATGTTCTTTAACGGAAGCAAACAAGTTGCTGACGGTAAGACCTACAGAAAAGTTTCTTATTTCTATCCTACAATGTCGGATAAGACTACGATGTTAGTAGTCAATGCTTTAGCCCAACAAGTAGTTGTGACGCCAGGAGGTGTTACTGATGCTAACTTAGAAAGTCTTTACCAAGCAACAGTACAGCCAGAGATTAACAGAATCCGTGCCGCAGTGTTAGAAGGCAAGTCAGATATTGCAGGATACGAACCTGAATATTTTTATTTCTTCCCAGCATTAAACGATCTAATAGTAGAAGTAAACGGCACTATGCAAAACTACAGAGACCTTGTTCGTTCAGGAAATGATGCTGTAGTTAACCCAGAAGTTAAACAAGCTGTATACGACTACTTACAAGAAACTCTTAACACTCTTGTAGATAAAAAGCTAGAAGACTGGAACAATCTTGGAATTGGACAAACTATAAAAGACGCTAAAGGACGTGTAACTGACAAGTATACTTTCTTAGACTCTGCTTACATGTCCAACATTGCTAAAGGTGTAGGAGAAGCTGCTAGAGTACGTTTTGCTGCTACAGATTATGTATTTAACTCTCTTATTGCTAACAGCGAAATGATGAAGTTGTTTACTGGAGACCCTGCATTATATGCTAAGTTTAAAGATGGTAACACTACTTTAGAAAATCTATCAGCAACTTTTATCAATATGGGTAAACGTCTTGCTGGAGATATTGCACCAGGATTAGAGTTGGCAGATAGTGCTAACAATAAATACTTACAAGTATTCTTACAAGATAAAAAACTTAAAAGTAATAACCTTAAAGATTCTGTACAAAAAGAATTTTTTGAAAAGATTAACAAAGATTACAGTGACGGCAAAAAAGGTTATGGAGAGATAGAAGGATCAGATGCTCAGGAATACACTACTTGGAAAGAACACTTATATGTATTAAACCAATTAGGACGTCTTACTGATTTCCAATACAATACTATTAACAAGAAGCTAACTCAGCAATCTGCAGGTGTTATAAATAACAACACAAAACTTACATATGAAGAACTAGGACTAGTAATGCAGCCTATGAAACCTGTGTATGTGGGTAACATGACAAGTGTAGAAGACAATGCAGACCGCCGTGTATACATTAAATCTTCGAGTTTTCCACTTATTCCACAGTTTACTGCAGGCTTACAAATAGACAAAATCCGACAAGGATTAGAAAAGTACGAAGAAAGTGTATCTAAAGATATCACTGCAGGAGGACAACCTAAATTTATTAGAGCATCTTTTGGTACTGCTAATAAAGTAGGTGCTGTTGCTAGTGAAATTAAGACTTTTGATGACAACGGCAATGTTGTAGATAACTTTGAAGTTAAACCTGAAAACACTTTAGTACTAGATCGTAGCAACTTTAGAATTCAGCAAGATGTACCGTATAAACGAGAAAAAGCTGAAATCAACGTAGGTACCCAAGAACGAGCATTACTATTTGTAGACTTGTTAGATGTTCAAGTAACTAAAGACAAAACAGGTAAAGACCTAGTTAAAGAATATAACAGTGCTTATCAAGATTTATTTGAGTACAATCAGAAAAAACTTGCTAAACGTTTAGGTCTTTACGAAGAAATTACTGAAGACAATGTTCTAGAACAATTTAATGAAGTAGAAGCCGATCCAGAAATGGTTGAGAAGATAGCAGAAAAGATGGATGCTATCTCTAAAATCAAATCGCCGATTAAGAAACAGACTGCTTTACAAGAATTTGAAGATGAAATAGGTGCTGATAACCTAGAAAGAATTAACTTTATAAATCAAAACTTTGATAAAATCGTTGAAGGCTTAGTAGACTCTAAGATTAATTACTTCTTCGACGAGAATGACCAGTTTAAAAATTGTGATTAATGGAAAAGCTACTTACCGATATTGAACAAAAAGAACTCAATAAATTTGGCCGTCTAGAGCTTACTGCTTCTCATACGTATTTGCATTTAGCAAATCGTATGAAGACTAATGGTTACTTTGGCGCTGAAAAATTATTTACTGAAGAGTCTTTAGGAGAACGAGATCATTATAATAAAATCGAAAAGTTCTGCAACGATTTAGGCGGAGAACTTTCTACTGATGCTTTAGATGCTGTGAAGTGTGATTGCACAGATGTTAAAGGTGCTTTAGAGATGGCATACGAAATGGAGCGTGATTTGCTTATGGCATACGAAGAATCTGCTTGCAAAATGGATCTTTCTCTGAAAGTAAGATTGTTACTACAAGACTTTACTACTCATCAAGTAGGAGCAGTAGGTGAGTACATGGATTTACTTGCTCGTTTAGCGCTTACTGATAACATGTTGTTGTTCGATCAAGAACTACTTAATAAATAATTGCTATGGCTTGTCAGTACTTTGTAGGGGGTCGTTGGGTCTCTGAAAATGAATTTAAGGCACTTTTAAATGAAGGCCTTTTAGATACTTTAGTTGCTAACGGTAAGCTGAGTCTTCCAGGATTTAAAAAAGATAGCTCTAAAGTTAAAGTTGCTGACAAAAAAATCATAGAAAGAACTACAATTCCCGCAGTTAAACTTGCTGAGATTCTTGCTCAAGAAATCAAAACTCGCCAAGGATATGCGCCTAACATGTTGTCTGCTTTAGAATTAACAGAAGACAAACAAAACTTTAAAATTCCTTTGTGGGCATCTCCTTATGCAGATAAATTTGAAAGTTTACTTACGTCACTCGTTAGTAATAAAGTAGTTAAACAAAAGTTTACGGGTAATTCTTATGTACTCGGCTCTGAAGAAGGGATTAAAATTAAAGAAGGTGATGCTGCAGCAGGAGATTTAAAGAATTCTGATATCGTATTCACAAATAAATTTGATGCTACTAAAGGGTTACAACCTTTGCGTGTAGATCCTGCAACAGGTAAAATGTTACCTGCTCAAATTATGATTCCATTTAAGTTTCGCAATGAGCGTGGAGAAATCTTGAACATAGAGGAATTTTTAACAAAAGATGGTTTATTAGACACTACTAAAGTTCCTGAAAAACTACTTCAACTATTTGGATTCCGTATTCCTACTCAAAGCCGTAACTCTATGGCTGCTGTAGAAATAGTAGGATTTTTACCAGAAGCAATGGGGGATTTAGTCTTAGCGCCTAGAGATTTTACTAAACAAATGGGGTCCGACTTTGACGTTGATAAATTGTACACATACATGTACAATCATTTTTATCAAAATGGCAAGCTATATACTAACTTTCTATCTGATCCTAAAAAAATAGAAGCGCAAATTAAGATTGCTAAAGAAACTTTAAACGATATACAAGAAAGATTAAAGCTTTCAAAAGAAGAAAATAAAATACTAAGAGATTACATTAAGAATACTATAGACAGTAATGAAGAAAAAGATGATATTGATTCTACTTTGGCGTCGCAAGCTAATGAAATTATCACAAGAAGTTTGGATAAAAAATTTCTAGAGCCTGGTCAAATCGAAACATTAATAGATCGCTTATCGATCTTAAATCGTTCTTATGTAGCAGCTAAACAGAATAAGATCTTAGATATCCATTTAGATGTAATGACTAGTACTAACCCTGAAGTGATTGCTAGTATTATTGCACTTGATGGTTCTGGAGAATTTACAGGTCTAGCTGCAGAAGTAAATAAAATACGTTCCGAGAAGGGTGTAAACCCTACACCTGTTACTATTCTTTCTGATATTTATCAACGTACTAAATACATTAATGCAACAGCAGGTAAAGATGGTGTAGGATCATTTTCTCTTGATTCTACTTTTAATGCTAATGCACAAGGCAAAGATTTAGTTTATCAAAATCTTAATGACGAAGCGTATGTAGAATTATTTGGTACACCAATGAATCCACGTATTCCTACTGCACAAGAGTTAGCAGAAGCTAATATGCCTGTAGCAACATTTGGAGAGTTTGTTTCTAAAGGAGATATGTCTAATCCATATACTCTTAAATCTCAAGCTCTTATTAATAGAGCTAAAGCAGAAAAACGTGAGCTTACTAAAGAAGAAAAAGAGTCTCTTAAATTTAAATCAGCAATTATTCGAGCACTACAGTCTACTGCAGTAGATAACGAAAAAGAGCAGATTCTTGATAAACTAAATATTAACTCAGATACTTTTGGCGCAATACGTGCTATGGTAATGTTTGGGTTTGAAGAAACAGATATAGCAGGGCTTATTACTCAAGACATCATTTGGGAGTACTTAGATCGAATAAAAGCTAATCGATCTACTACTAGTAAATATAATGCTAACTTCCAAGCAGAATTGATGCAGGAGCTTCGTAAAAAATACGACCCTGAAAATAAATTAACAGAAGCTTCTGAAAGTCAAATGTTAGCCTATGAAAAATTAGGTGACATGTCTGGAGAACAACTTTTAGAAAACCTAAAAGAGACTAAATTTAATCCTACTAAATCAACTGACTATAATATAGGACAGTTAATGATTTTAAATAAGTTTTTAAAACTTGATGGAATAGGTGAAGAAATTAAGAAAATACAATCAGCTATTAATACTGCATCTAAAGGCATTCCCAAATCTTTGTTAGAAACTAATACTAAAGTAACTCAGATTGAAAACCTTCCTTTATCTAATGTATTTAATGCAAATAGTCTACTAGGTACAATAGAAAATAAAGAGTTTGTACCAACAACTATTAGTGGATATGCTTCTAAATACGGAACTATGTTTGCTAATAATATTTACGCTCCATATTTTCCGTATAATACAGACGGATTTCAAACAATATTTAAAGAAGTTCTTAAACATATTCCTAGTGGAGATAAAGTAATTGCTAGCAGCACTAAGTTATCCGATGTACAAACAGAAATTTTCCAAGATATTAAATCTTACTTTTATTCTAATGAAGGAAGTAGTTTATTTTTAGGCAATCCAGATGAAGAAAGAGCAAGATTATTTATCGATAAAGAAGGTGAAAACAAAAGTCTTGCTACTATACTACAAGAGTTATCTACTCAACCTTGGTATCAAAACAATCAATTCTTAAATAAACTTACGTTTAACTTTAACAGTAATGGAGATGTTTCAAGAATTAACTTTGAGTCTAGTAATGCTGCTAATTTTGACGAGCGCAGCATTTATGCAGGCTTTGCATATTTGCTTTCTAAAAACGTTCCTCTAGGAAACTTTAACGGTATTGATTATACTACTAGACTTCTTGCACAAGATCTTATTACAGCGGCCTTCTTAGAAGGCGGTATACAAGGTTCTAAACAATACATGCGCTATATTCCTATTGGATACTTAAAAACTTTAGGGTTTGGCAACTATCTGCAAGGAATTCCTTTTGATTTTGAACGTACTTTTGGTGGAATAGTTGACGATTTAGGCAACCCTATTTATAGCATGCCTAGTAGTTTTACTCGTCAATACATTCAAAATAATCCAAACCTTGCTAAAACAATATCTCTTGGCGACTTAAAAGGTAAAGTAAGTACAGTTCCAGAATCATTTGAGTTAGATAAAGAAGCATTAGAAAGAAATTTTGTAAGTGTTGTAGATCCTGTATCTGGAGATATGACTGAGACACAGACGCATTTCTTAACTATCAGAGATGATAATAAGAATAATAAATCTAAGTACGCATTATACGAGTTTGATGAATCTACTCGTAAATACAACCGTATTCCTGTACTACAAGGTACTTATGGTTTTACACAGTATAACTCACAGAATGCTGTAGTTGTTCCTGTTTATCAACCTAAGATTAAAGACAACAAACCAAGCGTAGTTGCTCCAGGTACCACAATCCAAGGTGTTCTTGTTAAACCTACTAAGACATTTGATCCTAATATTGTAAACAATCCTGTACAACAAACTCCACCTAATCAACTAGGTGTAGATACAAACATGTCAGGTAAACGAGCATTTGATGACCTAGTTGATAGACTACTATCCGATCCTACTGTTAGTACTACTAACAAATTACTTTTAGAAAAACTTCATAGTTTAATATTTCCAGAAGGATTTAAATTTGAGTTTGTAAAAGAAGCTGGTGTTCGAGGCAGATATGAATATGCAACTAAGACTTTGTTTATAAATTTAAATCATCAAAATCATAAAACAGTTAACGATCTTGCTAATACTGTAGCACATGAACTAATTCATACTTTTACAGGAGAGGCGATTAGAGATTATCAGGCAGGTAGAATGGATAAACTTACTGCTGAACAAGTAAAGATTATTGATAACCTAAAAGCTTTACAGTTAAGTTATATTAATTATTTAGAAACTCAAGGAAATCGTAATGAGTTAAATGAATTTATAGAAAAATTTAATACTTGGGCAAAAGCAGACCCTGCTACAAGAACTCCTTTTACTACAGATAAAGGTTTAAGTAAATACTACGGTGCTATCAAACTTACAGAGTTTGTTACTATGGCGCTTACTGACCAAGGATTCCAGGCATGGTTAAATAAAGTAAAAGTAGAAGACAAGTCTATGATGGATAAACTCAAAGATTTGTTGTTACAACTCTTAAATTCTTTAGGTATAGATATTAAAGCAGGTACAGCTTTAGCTTCTGCAGTTAAAGAAACTATTGATTTGATCGATTCTACACAAAGAAAATCACTACAAGACGATGTATTTTTTGCGCCTGCTCCAGGAATAAAAGCAACTCTAACAGGATTTGATACTACTACAGAACCTTCTACACAAACACCAAAACTAGATACAAGTAAAATATCTCCAGCTGTTAAGAAAAAGTCTCTACCTTCTGGTTTCCAAGAAAAAGATACATTCACACCTTCACCTGATGATTGGGAAGCATTTAATCGTGCTTTCTCTGATGAATTCCTTGCAACAAGAGAAATGGATGAAGATATGTATGAAAAATATTTGTTAATTTGTGGTAAATAATTTATAATGGCTATAGCTTGTCCCAATAAGAACAGTAAAGAATGGAAAATGTTAGTAAAACAAGTGGGAGAAGACCTTGCCCACAAAGCTTTTGCTTTTAATAATTTTCAAATGCCAGATGTAAAGCCTACAACAGAGATAAAAAAAGCTGTAGGCTTCCAACCAACACTAGAAAACACTGCAGGATTAGCAAGTAAGCTAAGAAATTACAACCAACGTAATAATACATCTCATAGTTTTGAGGCTACACGTGCTTGGGGTAATACTTTCAAGATAGAAATGAAGTATAATTACTTACCAGTAAACAAAGCTCAGCAACAACTAAGAGATCTACGTCGTCAAGAACCGATGGCAGTAGAAAATTTAGTTAACACATATCCAAATGCATCTATCATAGAACAAGTAAGACAGCTAGATTTATTTGAAAGTTCAGATATTATCCCTTCTGCACCTTATCAAATAGAATCTTCTGAAAAAGTTCGAATTAAAAAACTACAATCAGAGTTTATTCGACAAAAAGATTTACTTAAAAAAGCAGATACTGCAGATAAAAAGAAAACCATCACGGGTAATATCATAGAACTTAAACAAGAAATTGATGAAGCAGAAGGACGTATAGTGCGTTCTCAAGGTATTGAAGGATTTGAAGAAGTACTACAATTCGGTGATGTACAGTTAAAAGAAGTAGAAGAGTTGCTTAAAAATCCTGCTGTTAGTGCGGATGATTTGACTTATGCACAGCGTATTGTTAATTTATGGATTAAAGCTGGTGATTTTTCGACACCTGCAGATGAGCATATTATTCTTGATCAGTATGAATTTGATACTCCTGCTATTCGTGAAGAGTTTAGAGGACGTGCCGCTAAAGCAGCTGATTTACAAGCAAGATTAACAGCTCTAGCACGTCAGCAGGTTACTGCTTTTGTGCAAGAGTATTCAGGAAGAAATCTTACACAAGATGAAATTTATAAGCATCTTATTGATGCTAATAAACTTTCTATAGAAACTCTTAATCTTTCTCGTTTAGGAGATCCAATGTTGAGCTCTGCATTTAGTGCAGTTGAACGTGCTAATATTCTAGCACAACAAGAAGCAAATGATATCTTTAAAAAACTAGATGAGCTAACTACTAAGTTTCTTAAAAAGTCAGGTAATAGCTATGATATCTTAAAACAGCGCACTGCAGGAGGTTTAGAAACAGGTCGTTTAGTAGATAGATTTTCTGATGAGTTTTATAAAAAACGTAATGAGTTAATTGATCAAGCATTTAATCGTCGAGATAAAAATACAGGAAAAACTAAAAAAGATTCAGCTTTAATTAAAAATTTCTTTGACTGGAACAGAGCAAACACTATTATGTTTGATCCTCGTATTTTGTTTCCAGATAGTTTACCTGAAGATACACTAGTTCCTGAAGAGTTTGTGTATAATTATAAGACTTTCACAGAAGAGCAAAAAGCGGCTCATATTGCTGATTTAAAAAAGCAACTTGGCGAAAAAGGATATAATTTATTTATCGATCGTGCTAAAAATAAAATTGAAAAGTTCCAACAAGAACGTACTGTAGTTTATGACAGTATTCAAAATAATGCTAATTGGTCTCAAGATGAGAAAGATGTTAAGTTTAAAGAATGGTTAAGAGAAAATTCTCCTTACGCAATGATGGATATGCAAGAAGATCCTTCTTTACGTATTAAACCAGATAATAGTTACTACGCTGTACACGGTCTTAGAGAATATATTATTCAAGTACCTAGAAGATTTGCTGACGGCAAAGAAACAGGATGGTACGATAAAAACTTTGATAAGATTGAAGCAGATGAAGATTTACTAGCTTATCATAATTATATTAGAGATACTCTTAAAAGCTTAAATTACTTACTCCCTCCACAGAAAAAACGTATTATGGGGGTGGGAGTACTTCCTACGCTAGAAAAAACTCTATTAGACCTATTTTCTGAAAAAGGGATGATGGTAGGAATAACTCCTTTATGGGATAAGTTCAAACAACTACAGACTACTACTGACTTTGCTACTAGCATTACTTCTGATATCGACCCACTTACAGGTGATATCGAACAAAGTGTGCAGATACAGTATATTCAAGATACTGATTCTAGAGTTAATGAGCTAGTACGTGAGAAAAGTATTGCATTTAGACAACAAACTGGTAATCCCCCAACAGCTGAAGATCGTAAAAAATTTAAAGAAGAAGCTAGAGATATGCTCTCTAAGGATAAATCTTGGGATATTAGTAAAGTGCTTAAAGCGTATGCTCTTAATATTTTAGCATATAAACATAAAACTAATATTGAGCCCCAGATTAAACTAGTAGAACAGGCATTTAGAGAACGTAAAGAATTACAAACCAACCGTGCGGGACAAGTACAGACTAAAACTATTAATGGGAAACAAGTTCCTGTAACAAAAGAAGGCCTTAAAAATCTAAACGATAGTTTAGATTTCTTTCTTAAAACTTTTTATGGCACTGGTACTCGTAAAGTAGAAGGTGTTACTAAAACTAAGCTTTACACTAAAGAAGAAGAACTTCGTAAAAAAGAGTTAGAAAAACTACTCGCTGAAGAAGAAGATGAAGACGAAAAAACTTTCTTACAAGCACAGATTGATGCATTAGGAGGCTACCGCACTGCTAGTGGTGTTGTAGATACTGCTTTAAAATTTAGCACTTTAAAAGGATTAGGATGGAACTTAACAAGTGGTTTTTCTAACATCGGTTTTGGCTTAATATCTAACTTAATAGAAGGTGCAGATGGTCGATTAATTAATAGTGCTAATCTTCGTAAAGCATACATGCTTACTTTAAATTCTATTGGAAGAAATATGTCTGCTGATATCTTATTTAATGATCCTAATGGAGCTGCTACTAAGATTAGAAGTTTAATGGATGATTGGGATATTCTACAAACTTCAGCTAACGAACTTTACGATAATTCACAAAAGTCTAGCCTTTCTAAACTTAAACGCTTCGGCCCTTATACTATTCAACAACGTTCTGAATACTTGAACCAAGCACCAATTATGATTGCTGTATTAATGGACATGAAAGCTAAAGATCCTGAAGGCAATGAAGTCAGTCTTTGGGAAGCTATGGGTCAAAATGCAAAGTTAAAAGACGGCTATACTACAGATGCTGATATTCCTAAAGTAATTCAAAAAATTAAGCGCATTAGTGAAATGACTCACGGTGATTATAATAATCAACTAAAAGTCAAATCAACTGCGGCAGGACGTGCGTTAAGCCAATTTAGAACATGGATGTTTGAAGGATTTGCCAACAGATTTGAAGGCGAAAAAGTAGACGATATGTTAAGCTATGGTATGGATACTCCATACATTCGCAAAGGTAGATATCGTAGTTATACATTAGGCCAACTTACTACTGCAGGTATAGGCATTGGTACCATGATGCTACCAGGAATCGGTACTGCTATTGGTGCAGGTATAGGTATTATTGCTGGAAAAATAGGAGGCATGCAAACCCAATATTCTGCAGTTGAAGATACATTATACTCTCTCAAACAATTAGCAAGAAAACTAATGTTTATGAAACCTGGGTATGATACTAAGTTTGGAGAAGTTGATGCTGCTAATATGCGAAAAAATATGATGGAACTTCATATTATGTTAGGCCTTATGGGAGTAGCATTATTGTTAAAAGCTGCTATTGACGATGACGACGAAGATCAAATGATGACTAACTTTTTATTAAACCAAACTATTCGTTTACGTACAGATATAGGTTTTTACACTAACCCATTAGAATTTGAAAAATTAACTAAAACAGCTATTCCTATGGCTAGTTTAGTACAAGATTCTTATGAATTAGTATCAGACATTAAAAAGAATTTTGATGATGATAAAGAAAATGACGAATTTCGTTCAGGTCCTTTTAAAGGAGATTCTAAATGGGCAGTGCATGCAGGAGAATTAATTCCTGGACCTGCACAAGCTATTAGAATTTATCGTTCAGGTAGTACAATTTTTGACAAGTAGACGGCAAATTTTTTAGAATGTACTGTTTATAAATAAAAAAGCGGCACTAAGTCCGCTTTTTTTGTTTTGTTATGCCACAATGTAAACATGTATAATTTAAATAATCTTCTCCTACTTTTACTCCCCACAATTTATGCTGACAAGTTAATATTTTAATCAGCTTTACGATTTTCCAATTCTTCCAGTTCTTCATCACTTACTTCTACTACTTTAATTCTACTTAAATCAAATTTGGCTCTTTTTAATTCTGTTATTACAGATAAAATAACTCCATTACTTTCAGAAATTTCTTTAGCTAATATTTCTAAACCTAACATTAAACTCGCTGCTTTTTGTGAGTCTATATTCCAAATAGCTCTATGATTTTTTGAGTGTTCAAGATTTAACATGTTAATAGCTTCACGCACTTTCTGTTTAGACTTACCAGATAAATACACACTTCCTTCTAAATCTAATTGACAATTTAATACTACTTGAAAAGCAGTAAGCATTGTAATGTACTTTATAGCGTCATCAGTAGGGAAGTTCTCCATTTAGTTTGTCTTTAATACTAGCTTCAACAAGGACTAGATAGTTTATTAAATCTCCAATTTTTTCATCTACCATCGCTTCACTAGGAAGTTTACCTAATTCCATGTTGTCAAGGATATCCATAAAAGATATGTAGTGTTTAAGGGCAAAACCCCAAAGTACTTTTTCTCGTATTTGACCAGTAATTCTAGCGCCTACATTAAAATTATGTAATTTATCTCCTTCTGCAGCATATTCTTTGGCTTTATTGCCGAGAGTTTCCTCAATCTTCTTCAACCTCTGTTGAAGTACTTCTTGAAATTCTTGTTCTTTCATATTTTCTATTTTTTTGCCCTTCTGTATAAGCAACTTTTAACAATCCTGCTAAGTGTCCTATCTCTGTTAGCAAATCAGCTTTATGCATAGTTCTATATACTTCTGCATATTCTATATAAGGAATATCATATACACGATCACTGTTAATTAAAATTTCTAATTGTGTTGGTATATCATAAAATTCATCATGCAAAAAAAATCTTGCAGCTTGATAAATAAAATCTTGTTGCGTCATAACTCTAGACGTAATAATTCTTCTTCTATACATAATACTTCTAATTTATCAGGTTCTTGTAATTCTCGAAACCTATCAAGTCTAAATGCAGGTTCCTGTGTTTTATCAATTAACTTAATATAAATAGGAGTATTTACAACTTCTTCTAATAATATACCTGTTACAATATCTTGATTATCTAATATAGCTCTTATAGTGTATTTTACTCCTTTTTTAATCCAATTTTGGTAATGCTGTCCTACATTAAAAAGTTCTCCAGTTTTAATACTATCGTCTATACAAATAACTTGTTGTCCGATCTTCATAAAATTATAATTTACTAACTTGATTAATGTAGACTTCTGCTGCTTTGACAGTACTTAATGTAAAAACCATATCTTCATGGTTTAGTATAAATACCCATACACGAAATTTTACTTTCTTTGCTATTGCAAATTTAGTATAGTAATATCGTTTAATGGGTATTATTTTATACATTATTAAAGCTTTGGTGCTATAAAGTTATGACTTTTTAGTATTTTACCAGTTTCTGCATTATAAGTTATATAAATATCTTTGCGAATGCGCATGTAAGTATCAATACCTTGTTCTTTATATTTATCTCTTGTCTTTAATGCATCTTTTTCAGTATAATCTGCTTTTGACATATTAGATCGATAAATTTCTCTAATAGTAGTTTCTGGATCTACTCCGAATTCCATCATAGCACGTACTACTACCCACAATAAATCACCTAAGCCGTCTTTAACTTCTACAAAGTTTTTATGATCAATAGCTTGTACAGTCTCCATAAACTCTTCATCAATAAGATCCATTGCTAATCTCATTCGATCTACATCAGGAAATCCTTCTGTTTCTTTTATTGGCGCACCAAATACAGAACTCCAATCTTTAACCATTGCTACGATATCTAGTGTAGTATCGCTCTCTTTCGAGTTTTCTTGTGTATTTTTCATAAAATAATCTTTCTTTTTTTGATAAACTTTCCCAAGTATATTCTTTGGGATTTAACATTTCTTTTTCTGTAAAATAGGCAGAATCTTTATGTCCTAAAATTCCTATAGTAAATTTAGTATAAGCTGCTGCAAATGCACTAGAACCTTTAATATAATAATTAGTTACTAAATATTCTAAAATTGATCTATTAATAGCATGCTTTTGATATAAATCTACTTGAATCATACCTGCGATAAAATCGTCATAAATACCATCTAAATCATCTTGAGTAAACTCTGATTTACATCTAGGACTATTAAACCTACCAGGTAATTTGAAAATTATCTCCATTTAATTTACTTATAAGTTTATTTGCTTGTTTAAAATTTGGACAATGCCAATCTCTGTTTTCTTTAACAGCTTTGCTAGGACACTCCCAGCTGTAGACATGTTGATTAGGTAGACTATTGGAATATTTCTTAGCTTCATCTCCCCACAAAAACCAGATTACTCCTGGCTTTTCCCTAACTACTGCTTGTAAAACTGCCTCGTAAAATCTACGCCACTGCACCAGATGTGCACCAGCTTGTTGTGTAGGAACAGTAAAAGCCCTTGGAAGCAATAATACTCCCTGGCTTATCCACTCTTCGGGAAAATGATCAAAAGTAAACACACCGTTGTCTGGGTACTCACGACTTATACATTCAGAAATTTTCATGTAATTAGCATGATGATAAGAGTCTATATACTCATCACTGCGGTCCATAGGAAAGATACTTGAATCTATTCCTGGTTCCGTGTAACTGATTATTAATCTCACATCTGCAAGACTAACTTCTTTAAAATGCTTAAAAACATCTTTGCTGCTAGGATATATGCTCTTAAAAGCTGCTTCCATTGCCAAAAAGTTTAAAAGTCTTTCCATGTACGGACTTTTTAAGATATCTTTTAGGGCTATTGTCCAATCTTCACCTAATTTATCTACCCAATAAGCTTTATTTCGTTGCATTAGAATCTAAAAATAAATGCAAAAATTAAAATAATAGCCAGTATACTTACTATTATCATAGTACCATAAGCACTTAGTTCTTGAATATCTCTGTTTTTATTTTTCATGCTTCTAAATTTAATCCATCATCACTAACTAATCGTCTAAGTTTTGTTCGGCAGTAGTCAGCCATTGCAATCTCTGCGTCAGTAGCCTCTCGGTTGCCGATGTATCCGTGCTTGACTATACCTCGTAGGTCTTGGTCAAGCTCCCAAACTATAAGTCTCCATTTAAAACCATTGATGGCATCCATCAATTCATCTTGCTCCTCGTGTTCAAAGTGTAGTGTTGCTTTCATATGTAGTATTTTTTATATTCGTCTTTCTTTACTTCTACTTCTAATTTACGTAAGTCCCTAATGTAAGAGGATGCCCACTTAGGATGAACGCTTAACAAGTTGGCAATTGACATTAAAGGTCTTGGCTTTTCTTGTAAGAAAGGTATTAGAAGTAATATCTTTTTTTGCTTAGGTTCGTATAGCTTTTCAAATTTCTTCTGATTCATATTAAATTATGTGTTTTTCACCATACTTAATTGGTTTTCACCCGATTATGGATAAAATATTAGACATTTTTCACACTTCATATCTTTAGTTAATCCCTCAGATATAATTACTCCGCAGTCATGGCATAGCGTTGCGCCATTACCATTGTTGTATTTGTGTATTGGCTTACCGTACTTCCTGATTAACTTAAAAGTTAACTTCATGTCGATCCAATTAAGTGTAAAGTCATCATCATTTGTTTTAGGAAACCAAGCAAAAGTATACCCGTGGTTTGCGTTTATCCAATCCACTTTTTTTACCTTGTTTCCATTAACTGACTTGAGGTATATCCAAGGGGCGTTACCCTCTAATTCAATCTCATAGCCAATCTTTTTGAGTCTCTCTTTAAACTTTACTACTTCGTTCATGCTCTCTATATTTAATCTCTTTGCGAATCAAATCAAGGTGCCAATCTGCACCACCATAATCAAGTACAGCTTCTAAGTGATCATCATCCATATCGCATATTGCAATCCAAGATAATGGATCTTTTCCATCTTTACCTCTACTGCCTCTAGTAGCATACTTTCTAACAAGTTCAAAATCATCATCTGTGTATACTGCAAAGATTTTGATTTTGCTCATGTTTTTTGCACCATATCTAAGATAAGCTGTACCTCCATCAACCATTGCTTCATTTGGACAAGAACATGTTACATAATCATGTCTATGATAACTTACTATTGTTTCATTACACTCAAGGCATGTAACAGAATTATAAACTAATTGCTTCATTGTTCTTGTTGTTTAGGTTACATTTCGTGTTTAGTTATGTGGTAAAAATTACCCCTTATTCTTTATCATTTTGTTTAAAAGTTATATATGTTTCCCTATCTCCTTTATGTTCAATTATCATTTCACCTTCTTGATATAGGTTGTCTTCAGCATCATCTGACATCATCTTTATAGGGGCTTCCTTTTGTCTTTGTTTTTTCTGATTTTCAAAATATTCATCCCATCGTTTGTTTTCTTCACGATTAGTATATACCTGATAAACTAATGCTAGTATACTTGCTATAAGCGCTGTTATTGATAGTATCATTCTATTTTATTTTGTACAGTTAATACACTTTTAACACCATGTGATAGAAGAATTTCATGTAGTACTTTAGCTATAATATGCCAATCTTCATTAGGAAAATCAATTAAACTTTCTTTTCCATCAGATTTAAACACGATCTTCCATGTAGGTTGTGCTGTGTTAATTTTTATTGTTTCTGCTAATGTTTTTTCCATTATTGTTTTTTGTTTAAAAAAATAAGTTATTAATAATAAGACTAATTAGCCCAATTAAGATTACTGATAATGTTACACCAGTAACATAATAAGAGTATTTCTCTTTTTCTCTTTGTCTCCAGTTCATAGTTAATGTTTTTTAAGTTTTTATACATATTAACAAGCTCATGTATAGAAAATAGCGTTTTATATACATAAAAGAGAGGGAGGCTCCTGATTTAATTTGAAATCTTAGTTTAACAATTTAAATCCTCCCTCTCTAACATCTTTATAAAAGATTGTAGAAGCCCATATAGGGGGAGCTTAAAACTCCCCCGATGGTGTTAATTTTGATGTTACTGCAATGTTTTTCATTACAGCAGGTGTCAAGACTTCTTCTACTGAGTCAATTATTGGCCAAACTTCTTGGTCACCTAAAAATGCAGGAGACGTTGGAGTACTAAGCCGATCTTCCCAACTTGTTTTTAATGCTTCAGATTTGTTTAAGATTAATGGCAAAGTAAAGGCTTTTCCTGTAAAAAAGTTGTTTCCTAGGATTAATTTTTTACTTTGTTGAGAAATTTTAGAATATTTCCCGTTAAGTATTAATTCATAATCTTTTTGATGCTCTTCAAGTATTTTAAAAATAAATACTAAATATCCTGAATCATCATAATCATCTACGTAATTAGGGAAAGAAGTTATCGTTGTATAGAAAGCCTCAAAACCCACATCTTGATATTGTTTAGTTACAATAAATATTAAGCCTAATTCTCCTTGATACTTGTTAATACAAGTACTAGAAGAAAAAGCATTAACAAATCTTGTAGTAAACTTAGTTCTCCCAAATACATCTCTGATGTTACATTCGAACAAACTTTTAGGAATGGTCGTTAATGGGAAAAGAAAAGTTGCGGTTTTTGTGAATTTCATTGTCGTCATAGCTCTATATCAATCGATCCTTTTTCATAATATTCTTTAGGATGGTCCCAAAGATTGTTAGTTGTAGCAAATTCGTAACGTTGTAAAGCCTGTTCAAGGCCTTCATAATATCTTACTGAAGTTTCGCCACCATAGGTACCAATAGTAATTACTTTCATTGGCACTGTAAATACCATAGGAGCAGTAATAGACTCGGAGTGAGCTACTATAAATCTAAACGGCTCCATAGTATAACCTTTTTCAAGCAACTCTTTGATTTCTGGATGGGATACCAGTCCTAAAGAGTATGTTGCTGCTTGAAAATCATACCTTAATTTCCAAAACTCACTCATAAAGTTCATAATTGGTTTACTTGTAGTCTTAAAATCAAGAGGTTTAATCTTTTGAGTTTGATGATTAATGATAACTCTGTCTAATTCTCCTTTAATGTTAAAGTCTCTATGTTTAAAACTTACAATAAATTTATCAATTACTTGAATATGTTTAGGATATTTCTTTGCAGGCATTGAAAACTCTTGAGTAAACTTATCAGAACGTAATCCTGCTACAGCGTTTACTGCTTTAGAATACGTAATGTCTGTAATCATTGTGCGGTTACCTGCAGTTTCCAATAATTTTACATATCCTTGAGCAGCTTTGATAATAGCATCGATTCTGGTATCATCTTTCCAGTTACCCTGGTAGTTTTGATATTTCACATGCTTTAGAATTACATCACGCTCATTAGTCCACAATGATAAATCTACACCAAGGTTGCGTATTTCTTCTATAACACCATCTACAATAGTTTTTACTGCATCAGTGACACTAATGTCTTGTTTGATAACATAAAACTTGTTATCGAATTCTTCTTTTGTTCCTGTCAACATTAAATCTACTAGTGTGCCAAAGATAAAATGATCCTCTTTAGACTCCTCATTGCGTTTGATCGCATTGAGGTAGTCTTGAGGATGGGTCAATATTTTCTTTAAGGAACTTTGATTTAATGCGGGAATGTCTCTATAATCCACGCTCATCGTTTAATTGTTTTTAGTTCGTATACTAATTTTCTGTCTTTGAAATCTTTTACAGGTCTAAATTCATAACTTGTGCGTTGTATGTACTCAATAGTATCGTCGGGTAGTATTCCCTTTTTAATCAACACATCGTCTAATGATTTTAACCACACTAAAGCCAGATTTCCAATATCCCAGTTTGGCTTATATGTAGCCAATGGAGGTTTCCAAGTAATTTGTCTTTTACCTGTTTGTCTGCTGAGTACCATTTTTACGCTGCCAAAATTTATAGGCGCATATACAATCAATTTAGTTTCTACAGGTCCTTGGATAGTAAGATTTGGTGGAATATGCTTTTCAATATATCCATGCATGGCGGCTACTAAAGCCGCCCGCGTGGAAAAATGTGCACTTGCATGAATCTTATTATAACCAATTTTGACCCATAGTTTTTTATTCTGAGGAATATGCGTGATAAACTCTGGAAATTCTAATTTAATTCCGCTTACCATATCTCTAATTTAATTCCAACTAATAGTTGCTGTTTTATCAGGTACTACGTCGGATAATACTTGAGGCTCTTCAGGAACCTCTACTGTTTCTACAGGAATGAAATCTTTTTTAACAGTATTTACATAATTTACGTTAAGAAATGCTGCGTAATCAGGATGTAAAGTATAAGATTTAATCTGAATCACTGATACTTCTTGAACAGAGTACTGTCGTATCTCATATTCATATGCAACAAAAGTTTCTTC
>Ga0315907_10001544_pt1 | contig 30920 bp, 24 predicted proteins | sample LakEriMetagenome_3_FD_203525 | JGI IMG/M metagenome (GOLD analysis project Ga0315907, IMG submission 203525) | Freshwater fungal communities from buoy surface, Lake Erie, Ohio, United States - Buoy 12 MA123 | ecosystem: Environmental > Aquatic > Freshwater > Lake > Lake biofilm | place: USA...
TATTAAGTCAAATAAAGTACTAATTACAACACTTGATGAATCGTAAAAGAAGTTTCATTTACAACCACAATTTCACCTTGTTTTTTACCCATTAATTGACTTCCTAATGGCGATTGTGGTGAAACGGATAAAATAGTAATTTCATCAATAGCAATTTTGGGCAATGCAGCACTAATAAATAATTGCATTGTATTCACTTTTACATAGCTTCCTAATGCAATTGTAGCTGTGGTTTTGGAAACATCAATTTTTTCAAGAACATCTTTTAATTCAATAGTTTCTTTAAGTTTTTTGGTTAACTTTTCTTGTTCTAAATGCATCATCGATAAAGCAGTTTCATGCTTATCTCCTGCGGAACCTTTTGCGTCATTTTGTGCATCATTAGACAAACCCGATATCATATCTTGATACAAATCAATTTTGTCTTGTAATAATACTAAATGTTGCTGCTTTATTTTTTGTTTGACTGTCATGATAATTTTTTAACCACAAAGAGCACAAAGAGGGCGCTAAGTGCACAACGATTTATAACTTTGCGAACCAAGCAAAAAACCTTGTGTCATTAAGTATAAGAATTAGAAATCGAACTTATAATTAGCTCCAATTAACACTTGAATTCCTTGCACTGGAAAATTTGCCCAACGATTGTATTGTTGATTGGCTAGGTTATTTCCTTTTAAGAAAGCAGTTAATCTATCATTGTATTTATAACCCACGTGTGCATTCAAATCGAAATAACTATCTAAAGTTATCACTTGTTGTGAGAATGTTGGTGGAAAAACAGTAGCATCATTTTGGATTGATACCAAATCTTTTCTTTCACCCACAAAAAACACATTAGCACCTGCATACCATTTTTTATTGATATCAAAATCCAGTGTGGAACCAATTTTTAATTGAGGTAAATTCCATGCTTCAGCTTGCTTATCTGATGAATAATTATTGTAAGTACCGTTGATTCCAAAAGAAATATTTTTAGAAAAATCGGCTTTTAATTCGCCAAACAAACTCATTGTTTTTACATTATCATAAACTATTCCAAATGAATTTCCATAAGCATAACCTTCTGTATTTGTTGATGTAACATCAAAGTCATTATTCAAAAATAATGCTTTATCTTGTTGATTTAAATAGGATGCTTTAATATTAAAAGCAACAGCATTTGCTAATTTCCCCTTTAATCCTGCATAAATATCAAATTTACTATCGGTTGGGGCAATAAAAAGTGTAGGCGAAACAAATGGATTTTGATCCACAAAATCAGCATACGAGTTTTGTTGCAAATTACCTTCAGCACCTGCATAAGCAATTAAAATATCACCCACTACTTTATAGGATGCTTTTATGTTTGGATAAATAAAAATACTACTATTACTTTGTTGATCTAATTTTGAATTCGCATAAAAAATACTAGCTCCAATTTGAATTGATAAATCTGTTTGTTGGTAAATAAAACTTGGACTGAAACCAAAATTTAGTGACGAGTAATTATATTTTGAATTTAATTGTTGTAAACGTCTTTCAAAACTTCCGCCAACATAATCAAAAACAAAAGCGGTATTAATTTTTTGATTCAGCACTTTAAAATTCAAAGTCGGTTTTACAAAAAAACGATTTTCGCTAGAATCAAAACCATCGGTAAAACGCTTGAACTGAATACTTGCTTCATTGAAAACACCTTCCTTTAAAGCTATTTTTCCGCCTAGAACAATAGTGTTATAGGTTTGTTTCGAATCAATATTCTGGATAATCGCATCTGTAAAAATGCTATAATTAGGCAATCCGTACCAATTATAAATTTGGTTTTTTACCCCTAAATCTACATTCCAACTCAAATTGCGCTCACGAACACCATAGGTTACATCTAAACTAGTGTTCGAATATTTATCGTCTAAAACCAAATCTTTAATTCCGCCTTGAGAAGATAAATGGCGTAACATAGTACCAAAGTAACTCGTTCTGCTTATGTTTTTTGTTACGAATAACTCGGAATTAGCCGTTCCATAATTACCAAAACCAAGCGTTGCATAATTATTGAATAATTTTTCTTTCTCTTGAGGATCAACCGCTGCTGCTGTTCCTTTACTTGGTGTAAATGTTGAAGCAACGGGAAATGAAAAAATATTGTACTGAATTTTTTCTTTTTTTTGCGTTTCTTCGTCTGCTAAAACGGGCGTCTCTTTTACTTTAAAAGCATCAGAAATGGTTGGTGTATATGGTTTTACAATATTCACCACTTCTGAACCTATATTTTCATCTTTTACTTGAGAAAAAGAAAATTGAATTACTGATAAAAATACAACAACTACTGAAAATATTTTGATTTTATTCATATTCATATTCATATTTTTTAGATGCTGAAATTATTCAGCATGAACATTTGATTAGATTATTAGTTAGTGATTGATGAATTACGTTTGGCTTCTTCTCCTTTTATATAATCTAGCTCTTTTTGGGCTTCTGCGACTACATCGGCATAATCTGTAAAATTATCAATAACACTTTGCAAAATTTCGGTGGCTTGAAAACTATCATTCATACTGAAATAATTTTTTGCCATAATGATTAATGCTTTCGAACCAAAATATTTATAACCCGAATAATCTACAGCAATGTTTTCAACCACTTTGTTTGAAGCCTCAAACTTTCCTTCTTTATTTTTAAAATAGGCGTCATAATATAAGGCTTCAGCTTTTAATTCGCCTTTAGCAATTTTATTTAATTTTTCGTAAGCCTCTTTTGCTTTGGCTTCGTCATTAGTTTTTATAGCCGAACGTGCAACTATAATTTGCGCGTCACTTTTAATTCGATCTTCAATTTTGTCGTTTTTCAATACTTTATCGGCATAAATCACTGCATTTGCAAAATCTTCTTTTTCATAAAATGATTTCATCAAATTAGATTGAGCATAAGTGGTATTTTGAGGAAATTCTGCTTCAGTTTCTAAGCGCTGTAAAACAGGAATAGCATTATTATAATCCTTAGCTTTTAAATGCACTTGACATAAACGAGCCAATGCCTGTTCTGTAAATTCGTTACGCGATTTAGAAACTACAAATTCATAATGCTTGATGGCATTATTTTCTAAATTATCCGCAAAATATAATTGTGCTAAATAGAAATTTGCTTTTAGTGCATGTAAACCATTTGGAAACTTACTCACATAACTCGTAAATCCAGAAATTGCTTGTTTTGCATTATTTTGTAAGTATTGTTTTTCAGCTGATTCATAGGTATCATTATCTAAATCTGCGTTTGAAACTTCAATAAAAGAAAGTGTTTTAACCCAATCGGCATATTCATCTACTTTTCCATTATCAACATAAATTAAACGCGCTGTTGAAACTGCTTCAAGCGATTCTGGAGAATTAGGGAACTCTGCCACCACTTTTTTAAATTTTACTATTGCTTGCTCTTCTTTATTACCGTTGTAATATATCAATCCTTGCTTTAAAATAGCTTTAGCCACATATGAACTGGAAGTATGTTTAGCAATTAATTCATCATATGTTAAAAGTGCTTTTTCATTCAAATTCTGATTTACGTAGGTATTCCCTAATTCAAACAACGCATCATCAATATATTGCGATTTAGTATATGTTCTACTAAATTTTTCTAATTCCTCAATTTTTCGTTCAGGTTTGTTTACAAAACCATAACTGATTCCTTTTTGAAAAGCGGCATAATCTGCATCAACGCTTTTCATATCGATTACTTTATTATAAGCATCCATTGCTGGCCAGTATTTTGCAGCCATAAAATTACAATCGGCCAAACGCAAGTAGGCGTCCATCAATCGGATTTTATCTTCCTTTTGAGAAAGGGTATAATCTCCAAAATATTTAATGGCGTTACCATAATCTTTCAATTTGAAATAAGCATATGCTAAATTGTAGTTTGCATTTCTATACTCGGGCGTATCCGAAGCTTCAGAAGCACTTAGAAATTGTAAGAAAGTTAATTTTGCTTCTTCAAATTGATCTAAATTATATTCGGTTTCCCCTTTCCAGAATAAAGCTCTAGCCGTAAATCTTGGTTCTTTATTTTCAGCCATCGATTTTTTAAATAAGGAATAAGCTCCTTTATAATCACCATCGGTATACAATTCTAAACCTCTAAAGAACATTACTTTTTGATACGCTAATTTGTTTTCAGGCGATTTGTTTTTTTCCAATAAAACTAAGGCTTCTTTATAATTTTTTGAAGTAATGTAGGAACTAATCAATAAAGTATTGATTTCTTGTTTATAAGAAGTATTTGGATATTTAGACAAATAAGCATTCATGATTTCTGGAACCGATTGATATGGATTTCCAATTTCATAGCTTAATTTAACATAATTCAAATATGCATCTTCTTGAATTTTTAAATCAAATGTCATTTCAGAAGCCGTTTTAAACGCATTCAATGCTTGTTGTTTTTTATCGGTTTTTAAATAACTTTCTGCTAAATGATAATACGCATTTTGAGCTACAATATCTTTACCTTCAATAATTTTATTGAATTGAGTTATTGCATTTTCATAGTCTTTTTGTTGGTAATAAACGTAGCCCAATTGATATAAATCTGTATTATTCCATTTTCCATTTTTTCCTTTATAATCGGCTAAAAAGGGTAATGCCAAATCATATTTTTTCAAATTAAAATAACTTTCACCAATGATTTTAGACAATTCACTTTTCTCATTATCATTTGCTTTTGGTAATTGCGTTATTCCTAGATCAATTGCTTTTTGAAAATTTCCTAGCTTAAAATTCATATCCGATTGAAAATACCCCATTTTTTCTTGGTATTTTTCTTGATCGGCTACTTGATCAAAATAATTATTAGCAGCTTTATAATCATCCGTAGCATAAGCTATATAACCTAAATAATATTTGGCTTGATTTCCAAATGTTGCAGAATTCAATACCAAATTAAAATGTTTTGCGGCTTCTTTATTGTTTTTAAGAGCAAAATAAGCATACCCTTTCTGAAAATCATAACGCTCTTTATCAGCAGCATCCATTGAATTTGTATTTACCTTATCAAACCACTCCAATGTTTTTTGATAATTTCCTTCTTCAAAATAATATTGAGCAACTTCAATAAACGCTTGATTGGTTTTAGCACTGATAGGATAATCTTGTACAAATTTTAGCACTAATGCATCGGCTCCAACTTGATTTAATCTTATGGCACAATTCGCTATGTAATAAGCACAATCTGAAGCAATTTCTTGTTGTTGCACTTTTACTTTTTCAAACAAAATTTGAGCCGATAAATATTGCTTTTCTTTATAAAGTTCCACTGCTCTATTGAACTCATTTAAATCATGAGTATATACAGAAGATTTTTGAGCAAAAAGCGCTCCTGAAAAGAATACAAATAAAATTGAAAGCTGAATATATTTTATCATTTTATATACTATTTATGATTTTCAAATATAAGATTTATTAAAGGTATAAACGAAGATTATTAACATATTATTGTACTTTTTTTGAACATAGTTTTTAACCAAATAGACTATTTTTAATTGAAAAGCGGATAAAATTTTGAAACCGAACGATAAGTTATTACTTTTACATTTTAAAATAAAATTTTACTATGTCAGAAACAGTTCTTTCTTTAAAAAATGTGACTATCTATCAAGATAAAAATCCAGTATTAACAGATGTGAATATTGAAGTTAACCATGGTGAGTTTATTTATTTAATAGGTAGAACAGGATCGGGAAAAAGTAGTTTTTTAAAAACGCTTTATGCTGATTTAGCCTTATCAAATGGAGAAGGAAAAGTAGTTGATTATGACTTAGCCACTTTAAAAGAAAGCGATATTCCTTACTTAAGAAGAAAATTAGGAGTTGTATTCCAAGATTTTAAATTATTACCTGATCGTAGTGTAAAAGATAATTTACTTTTTGTTTTAAAAGCCACAGGTTGGTCTGAACCAGAAGAAATGGATGTTAAAATTGAAGAAGTTTTAGATAAAGTTGGCATGAAAGGTTTTGCCTCTAAAATGCCACACCAACTTTCGGGTGGTGAACAACAACGTGTAGGAATTGCAAGAGCTTTACTAAACGATCCTGAACTAATTTTAGCCGATGAACCAACTGGTAATTTAGACCCACAAACCAGCATTGAAGTAATGGAAGTTCTCCGAAAAATTAATGCAAACGGCAAAACGATTTTAATGGCAACACACGACTATGCATTGGTTTTAAAATATCCTTCAAAAACATTAAAATTTGAAGAAGGAAAAATGTTTGAAGTGATTCAAAGAACGGTGTAAATGTTATCTATTTTAATAACTATATACAATTACAACCTTTTACCATTAGTAAAAGAACTTCATCAACAATGCAAAGATCTTAATATCGAATTTGAAATATTAACGCAAGACGATGCTTCAAATTCGGTTTATAATTCCGAAAATGAAAAAATTAATCATTTATCAAATTGCCAATTTATCTCTTTAAAAAAAAATGTAGGTTATCGAGAAAATAAAAACATATTAGTGAGTTATTCAAAATATGAAAATTTACTGATTTTAGATGGTGATTGCTTATTACCTTATCCTAATTTTATTAAAAATTACTTGAATGAAATTGAAGATCATGAAGTAGTTTATGGCGGAAGAATTCACGCTGAAAAAGCTCCTTCTAAAAAACAATTGCTTCGTTGGAAATATGGAAGACATATGGAAGACCAAACGGTAGAACAAAGAAACAAAAACAGATATAGAGCAACTTTGTTCAATAATACGTTGATCAAAAAAACAGTTTTTAATCAAATTAAATTTGATAGTTCTTTTAAAAAATATGGCAATGATGATACACTTTTTTCATTTGAACTACAAAAAATGAACGCTAAAATAATACACATTCATAATCCTGTGCAACATGATGATATTGACACAAATGCTGTTTATATAGAAAAAACCAAAAACTCATTAGACAATTTATACTTACTTTATAAAAAAGAATTGATAACCAAAGAATATAGCAAAATGGTTAGTTTAATTACTAAATTACACACTTATAAAATAACTTATTTATTAGCTGTTTTGTATTCGGTTTTTGGAACTCTTTTTGAGCGTCAATTAAAAGGAAATCAACCTTCATTGTTTGTTTTCAATTTGTTTAGATTGACTTATTTTAGTAAAATTTATATTGGATGAAAATACTTTTAATCAACAATTTTAATAGTAATAATCGACTTGGAGGAGTTGAACACTATTTACATGAATTGATTGAGTATAGCAATAATAATGAAACAAATTTTACTTTTAAATGGTTTGGAAAAGAGAAATTAAAAACCAATTGGATTGAAAAGTTGTATCACAAAACCATTACACAAGAAATTATTCAAGAAATTGAACATTTTAAGCCCGATATAATCCATTGTTTTAGCATTGGTGCTCCTGTAACTCCTCATTTTATGGAGTTTGCAAAATCAAAAGGAATTAAAATCATCTTTTCGTTTCGTGATTATTATTATATCTGTCCAAAAAACTATATGTTGAATGACAAAAATGAGGTGCTTTTAAAACATGAAAGCGCTTTAGAATGCATTTTACATCATCAACCAAAACGAAATTTTTTATTTGATACGCTATTACACTTAAAACAATCGTATCATAAAAAAATCATCAAAAAACATATTGATTATTATTTAACTCCATCAGAAAATTTAACAAAATTTGTTGCTGTACATTTTCAAAAACCTGGAAAAACCTTGGCTAATCCTCTATTAATTGAGAATAAGACAACTTCTTTTATTGAAGATAAATACATATTATTTGTAGGAAGACTAGTCGCTGAAAAAGGAATATTAACTTTACTAAATGCCTATAAAAATATTTCCAAACAATTTCCAAACGAAAAATTATGGATTATTGGTGATGGAATTCAATTAAAAGAACTTCAAAATTTTGTTATAAAAAACAACTTGACTAATGTTTCTTTTTTAGGAAACAAAACAAGAGATGAATTACAAAAAATTTATTCAAACGCTAAATTTACAGTTGTTCCAAGTGAATATTTAGAGGCTTATGGCAATGTAATTCTAGAAAGTTTATCATTTGGAAAAACGATAATTACTAGCGATTTAGTAGGAATTAAAGATGAAATAATTGAAAACAAAGTTGGACTAACGTATTCATTTAAAAATCAGTTGGAATTAGAAGAAAAAATAATAAAACTGCTTTCAAATGAAAATTTAAGAACAGAACTTGAAAACAACATTACGAAATATTTAGCTACTAAAACCTTTGCAAAACATTTTTCTGATTTGACAAATGAATATAAAGTTTTACTTGGACGAAATAGCTAAAAACTCATTAAAATCTCTAATGTAATCTGCTTCAGAAAACACATCAGAAGCAACAACCAAGCAAACCGCTCCAGAGGAAAAATTTTTCAATTCGCGCCAAATTCCGTTTGAAATGAGCAAACCTTCAAATGGTTTATTTAAAGTAACCGTTTTTTCAACTTTCCCATCGTTTAATAGTACGTCAAAACTACCCGAAAGTGCCACTAAAAATTGCTTCAATTTTTTGTGCGCGTGACCACCTCTTTCAGCCCCAGCAGGTACATCATACAAATAGTAAACGCGTTTTATATCAAAAGGAACTACATCATGTTCAATAACTGATAAATTGCCTCTTGGATCTTCTATTTTTGGTATTTGTACAATCTTAATTTCCATTATTTAATAGTTGTAACCATTGTTTTACAATTACATTTGACTGAAATTTTAATACACTTAGACTTGCATTATTCTTGCAATTTTGATATAGATTTTCGTCTTCCACAAAGATATTCATTTTGTGAGTTAATTCGGTAAAATTTTGATTATCTACTAAAATGCCGTTGTGATTATTTTTAATCATTTCGCTAGGACCACTTTCGCAATCAAATGAAACTGCTGGAATCCCTAGACATAAAGCTTCTAAAATGGCCATTGGAAACCCTTCATATTTACTTGATAAAACCAAAAATTTAGCATTGGAAATATAATTCCAAACATTTTCTTTAAAACCTAATAAATGTACTTTTTCATTTAAATTCAAGTCGGTAATTTTATTTTCTAATAAAATTTGCTCTTCTCCTGTTCCTAAAATTACTAGATGAATATTTTTCTCTGACAAAACAGATTTTGCATAACTTTCAATCAACTGATCAAATTGTTTTAAAGGCACTAATCTACCTACTGCAATTATATAATCGAACGGTAATTTATTGGAGCTTTCAAACAAATTCATTCCATGGGAATTGTGAATGACATCAATAGAATTATAATTAAACGTAGTCTCGATTTTTTGCTTTATTCCATTTGAGACTGCTACAACTTTATGTGTTTTTTGAAGTATTTGCTTAGCAATCCAACTATTTTTAGTCAAATAATTCTCTATTCTACTACTATGAACGGTATAAATTGTCTTGATATTTCTATAAATAAAATTCAGAAACACCCATTCCATTTTGGGATTGATCCGATGACGAAAATCGATTACATAATCAAACTTTTGTTTTTGAAGATAGTTTCTAAGTTTAAAATACTTGAGGAATTTTGAATAATTTCCGAAAGAAACCAATTCTCCACCAAATTCAAACTCTATTTTATTTTCTAAAACTAAAGTATGCACTTCAATTCCAGCATCGTGAAGCATTTTAGTAGTATTACCAAAAACACGTTCCAAACCACCATCGGCCAATTTATAACCTACTAGGGCTACTTTTATTGGTTTTTTTGGTGAGTTTATCATTAGAATAGAATTTGTTTGTTAATTTAGCATAAAAATAGTTTTTAAAAACCAATATGCAAAATTTTCCACTAGTTAGTATTATTTGTTTGTCATACAATCACCAGGATTATCTTGTGGAAGCTTTAAATTCGGTCATTAATCAAACCTATCCAAATATTGAATTATTAATTGCTGATGATTGTAGTACAGACAATTCGGTTGAAAAAATTAAGAATTGGTTGCAACATCATCCAAAAGTACATTTTTCGGTAAACGAAAAGAATTTGGGTAATACCAAAACCTTCAATCAACTAGCGAAAAAAGCAAAAGGAGATTACATCATTGATTTAGCAGCTGATGATGTTTTATTACCCAATTGCGTTGAAAAACAAGTGAGCACATTTCAAAATTCAAACTTCAGCAATCTTGGAATTGTATATGGAAATTTAATAGAAATCGATGAAAACGGAAGTTCTTTAAGAAATTATTACACCAAAAAAGACCATCCAGAAAGTGGCGACATTTATAAAATGGTCATAGGAAGAACTACAAAAATTTGTTCGGTATCGTCAATGGTTAAAAAATCAGTTTTTGAAAAACTTGGTTATTATGATGAAAAATTGGCTTACGAAGATTTAGATTTATGGATTAGAGCCTCAAGAGAATTTGATTTTGAATATATTAATGAAGTATTAGCTTATAAAAGAGAAACTCCAAATTCGCTGAGCTCACATTTTTTAATTAAAAACAATTCCAGAACAAAAAAGCTAAATACTTCAACTTTTAAAATTTTAAACAATGCTTACCATTTAAATAAGTCGAAAAACGAACATCAAGCTTTACTTGGAAGAATACGATTTGAAATGTTTAAATTTATAAAAGCAAGAAACTTCACATTACTCTTCAAACTTTTCTTGTTAGAAATTAAGGTGCATTTAAAATGTATTTAAGATTTAAATAAAACTTTTCTGAAATAAAAAACCAATACTAAAAAGTACAACAAATAAGTAACTGCGTAACTAAGAACTGCACCTATTGCACCATAAAATGAGATAAAAAACAAAGAGGTTCCAAAAAATATCAAAAAAGAAACGCTTTCTGTAATCAGATATCCTTTTATATCTTTAATTGCGTAAAATCGGATTCCTAAAATTAAAGACATCGCTTTGAAAAAGTCGCCTAAAAGCTGCCAAACAAACAACTCTCTAACTTGATAAAAATCGGGTGTTAACAATAATTTTATTATATAATCTTTACAAAAATAAATTCCAATCAAAACAATTGCAAAAATTGGAATTACTTGAGTAAAAAACTTCTTTGTTAGATTTAACTTTTCACTTTCAGAATCAGCTTTAATCAACTCGGGTAAAAAATAAAAACTCACCAAAGTTGAAATAAACATAAAATAAAATCCTGAAATTCTTTGCATGGCTTCAAACCAGCCTGAAGCTTCAATTGATACTTCTGAAGTAATACTGTTTCGAATAAATATATATATAATTGGAGTTAATACAGCTGTATAAAGTGACATAATTCCAAAAGGAATTAACCCTTTCAGAACACTAAAATCAATTCGTATTTTTTTAAATAAATCAGGAAATGAAAATGTTTTAAAAAAGAAATAACCCGAAAATAAAAACAAAAAAAAGGAACTTATTGACATTGAAACTAATGCGCCATAAATTCCATGAAACCAAATTAAAATAAATGAAATTAGCAAACTAATCAAAGAACCATAAATAGATATTTGCGTGACTTTTTTATAATAACTAAACCCATTAAGAACAGTGATAAAAAACAAATGTAATATTTGGAAAGGAATAAAAAAAGCAATGAAATAAAGTGTAAAATAATATTGAGAATTATTATTAAATATCATATTGCCGAAGTATTCATTTCCGGAAATTAAAATTATAGACATTAACAAGGATACCATAAATAATATCCAAAAAATATTGCGAACAAATGAAGTTAATACTTCTTTTTTGCTTTGATTTTTAGCGACTTTTTGTAAAACTCCACTCTGAACACCTAGTGTGCCAATAGAATCTAATAATGAAGTAAAACTTCTTAAATTCCCCATTAAAGCCATACCAGAAGGACCAACAAAATATGCAATTACCTTTGAGGAAAGAAACCCTGTAATTAGTCTTACAAGGATACTAAAACTACTTAAAGAAGTAACTTTAAACAACTGATTTTGAATTATTTTATTAAAAAAATTCAAAATTAATACTTATTTAAAGTTGAAACAATATGCTTAATTTCATCATCTCTCAAAGTACTATTTAACGGAATACTTAAAACCTCTTCATGCATCTTTTCAGTTATTGGAAATGCTAAGTGATTCCAAAGAGTTAACGCTTTTTGTTTGTGCGGCGGTATCGGATAATGAATCATGGTTTCAATGCCGTTTTCTTTTAAATAATTTTGTAATGCTAATCGATTAACGGTTCTAATGACAAACAAATGAAACACATGGTTTTCACTTTGATTCCAAAGCGGCAATACAATTTTATCGTTTTTTATTTCCGAAAGAAAGCATTTAGCTAATTGTCTTCTTATTTGATTTTCAGAATTTAATTGCTGTAATTTAATATTCAAAAAAGCAGCTTGTAGTTCGTCCAATCTTGAATTTACACCAATGATTTCGTTTTCATATTTGACTTTCGAACCATAGTTTCTCATCGAAAATAAAACTTCAGCCAATGCATCATCGTTAGTAGTAATTGCACCTGCATCGCCCAAAGCACCTAAATTTTTTCCTGGATAAAAACTAAATCCTGCAGCATTTCCAAAATTTCCGGCTTTAATTTCATTCCATTCTGCCCCATGCGCTTGAGCCGCATCTTCAATAACTAATAAATTGTGTTTTTTAGCAATGGAATTGATCACTTCCATTTCACACAATTGGCCGTAAAGATGAACAGGTAAAATTGCTTTGGTTTTTGGTGTAATTTTCGCCTCAATTTTTTCTGAATCAATAGTGTATGTTTCTAGTCGAGGTTCAACTAAAACAGGAACTAAATCGGCTTGCTTGACAGCCAAAACACTTGCTATATATGTATTTGCAGGAATAATTACCTCATCCCCTTTTTGTAATTTTCCAAGCTGAATATATCCTTTAAAAATAAGTACTAAAGCATCTAAACCATTTCCAACACCAATGCAATGCTTTGCTCCACAATAGCTTGCAAAATTAGTTTCAAATGTTTTGACTTCGCTCCCTAAAATATACCATCCACCGTCTAAAAATTGCTTCATTTTTTGTTGAAAAGCAACTTCAAAAGGCTGGTTTAATTTCTTCAAATTTAGGAATTGAATCATATCAATACATTTTCTAAAAGTTTGTAATTCTTGGTTTCAATTTCATAGAAATTTTGAACAATAGTGCGTGCTCCAAAAGATTCTTTCCAATATAAGAGGCCTTCTTTTATATTTTTCCCTTGATTTTCATTTGAAATGCCAAAATCAAAATATTTTTTATCTTTAAACGTATAGCTTATTAATGTATTGTGTAAAAAATCCAAACTGCCCAATTCATTTTTAATTGAATTTCCAGAAATATACTGAGAATGTGCAACAAGTTCTGATTCAAAAATAGTTGTTCCCGCAACCAATTCATCCCCTAAATAAACGTTAAACTGTCTAATATTTGATGGAAATTTTGATTTTAAATAAGTTATCTCGTTTAAATTATGGACAGGATGTGTATTATGTTTTTGAACTAAGTTTGGAATTAAAATTTGATTCCAAAAAGTGTCAAAACTAGTTTCTTCTTTAAAAACTAATCCATTTTTAACTCCTCTATTTATGGCTTGTATTCTGTCCTTTGAAATAAAATGATCCGTTTCCATATTTAGTACAGACAAACTATCTCTTTTTACTAATTTTGCTTGTAAAAGAAAACTTACATATTCCATTTCTTCTGATGGAAATGAAGTATAAATAGAAGGTGTTTGTTTGAAAAAAAGTGATGGAATGTTATTTGATTCCAAAAATTTTAACAAGAAAAATGTCATCCCAATTGCTTCATGTAGCTTTGCTTTTTTATGTAAAACTAAACTTCCATAAGTCAACCCTTGATGAGAATAAACTACATTATTTGAAATATTAGCAGGCAAAATTGCATTTAGCTGCATTTTTTCGTCAAAAACTAATAATGAAAAATCTTCAAAACGATCACTGTGATATTCCATAAAATCGCGATGAAATAAAAATGTAGCGTTTTTAGCATTTGCCACAAATTCATTCCAAAGTGAATAATCTGAAGATTGATATTTTCTAACGATATAACTTTTCAAAACTCGATTTTAATTTTGGAAAATTACTAATTTTTTAGCTGACATTAATTCAAAATTGATTTTTTTTAAATAAAATTTAGTAAATTGGAACCAAAATTAATATTCTAAATAGTGTGAAAAAAATAATTTATTTTATTTTTCAATTTCTTTTGTTTTGTCCTCTAATTTTAAAAGGTCAAGATATTTCGCTATTTGAACAAATTAATGGTCGATATGATTTTACGTTCATAGGAAACACCATGAATAGCGCCGAAAACAATCCAACCTTTGGGTATGTTACTAGTTCAACATCTTCGGCTGAGTTAAATTTATCACCTTCAGACAACATAATTAGAGCTTATTTATATTGGGCAGGAAGTGGAGATGGTGATTTCAATGTTAATTTAAATGGAAGCTCCATTGTTGCAGATCGAACTTTTACACATTCACGTTTTTTTTCGCCAAATACATTTACCTATTTTAGTGCTTTCAAAGACATTACTTCTTTTGTACAAACTACTGGTAATGGTACTTATACTTTATCGGAATTAGATATTTCTGCTTTCGAACCTTTACACTATTCACGAAAAACAAATTTTGCAGGTTGGGCCATATTGATTGTTTATGAAAATCAAAGTTTAACTTTAAACCAACTAAATATTTATGATGGATTGCAAGGTGTTCCTAATGCTTTACAAATCAATTTAACCAATCTATTTGTAATGAATAACACTAATGCAAAAGCTGGTTTTATTGCTTGGGAAGGCGATTCTCAACTGGCAACAGAAACGTTTTCGGTTAATAATATTATAATTAGTAATGCTTCAAATCCTGTAAATAATGTGTTTAATAGTACGAATTCTGTAGCAGGATCAAATACACTTTACAACATGGATTTAGATATCTATGAAATTGATAATTATGTTGCGATTGGAGATACGAATGCGACAATTACACTATCGTCTTCTCAAGATTTCATTATGATTAACACCGTAATCACAAAATTAAATAGTCAATTACCTGATGCTACCATTGAGCTCAATAATCCTATTTCGACTTGTAATTCTAGAGAAATAACAATTGATTACACTGTATCCAATTTAAATAGCACCGAAGTTTTACAAGCCAATACACCAATTACTTTTTATGCAGATAATGAAGTAATCTCAACCATTTATACTCAAAATATCATTCCGATTGGAGGAAGTGAAAATAATACTATTAGCTTACTAATTCCAAATACTATTCCTTTAGAATTTAGACTCACGACTGTGGTTGATGACACTGGAAATGGCACAGGAATTGTTCGTGAATTAATTGAAAATAATAACTCGGCACAAATTGAAGTTGAGTTGTTTGTTTCACCTACTTTTAATGAAGTTGAAGATATTAAATCCTGTAATTTAGGTTTCACGCGAGGCATTTTTGATTTTTCAAATTATGAAAACCTCATAAAAACAGATCCAAACGATTTGGTATCATTTTATGAAAGCAATTCAAATGCAATAGAGGCTGTTTACCCCATTTTAAATACCTCTAGCTATGAAGCACAAACTACTCCTAAAGAAATTTTTGTCCGAATAGAAAACGTAAATTGTTATTCAATTAATTCGTTCAATTTAACCACAAGAAATTGTCCGCCTACTATTTATAATGCTGTTTCAGCTGATAGTGACGGATATAATGACACTTTTTTTATAGATGGCCTTCGCGATGTTTTTGTTGATTTTAAATTAGAAATCTATAACCGATGGGGCAAACATTTATGGACCGGGACTAACAATAAAGAAGATTGGGATGGAATAGTTCCAAATGGAATAGGTGGTGAAATAGCGCCTGCGGGTACTTATTTCTATATTTTATATTTAAACGATCCAGATTTTCCAGAACCAATGATTGGTTACTTATATATTGTGTACTAAGATTACATATTTTGAGTATAAAAATTATAATCTTTTAATACTACTCTAATAAAATCGGTATCGGTTCCAGATGTATTTTTAATTCCAGTAACGGTACTAATTTTATTTGCCAACTTGCTTAGTGTTACAAAATCTTTTTGCAAAACTGCTGTTTCAAATGTTTCTTTTACAATTCGAACATCATTGTCTGAAAGTTTAATTACTAATGGATAAGTAGGTAAATAATCTGAATTTATATCTTGAATTATTGTATGGTTGATATTAATATTATTTTTTAACGAAATAATAGCTGTTCCTGCTGCCATATCACCCAAGCGTTGATTTTTACTACTAGAAACAATAGTTATTAATCCAATAACCCCATTTCCGACAGAAATATCAATTAATCTAAACAACCAACGAATAAGGTAATCGCCAAAACCAGCCTGATAACCATCTAATTTTATTACTTTCACTTTCATCAGCTTTTTACCAATGGTTTGTCCTTCCCATAAACTTTCTTGAATAAGCGAATAAAACATGACTGGAAGTCCAATAACTGAAATTATTGCAATAATTGACCATTGATCTAAACCATCAAATAAATTATCTAAACTAAAAATTTGAACAATTATATAAACCATAATACCGTATGCTATTTTAACCAGAGAATCAAGCAATTGACCTAAAATTCTATCTCCTACTGAAGCTGCCGTAAAATTTATGTTTACATTTTGCGTTGTGTTTATTGATAATTGTGTCATATTTTATATATTAGCATTTCATGAGAGAAATTGCATTCATTAAACAAAATAAAGAAAAATGGCTTGAATTTGAACAAGCTATTTTTAGTAATACTAAAAAAAATCCAGATAACTTGGCACATTTGTATATACATTTGGTCAATGACTTGTCTTATGCGCAAACTTATTATGCAAAAAGTAAGACCGTAGTTTATTTGAATCATTTAGCTGCACAAACCTATCAAAAAATTTACAAAACAAAAAGGACCGAGACAAATAGATTAGTTTATTTTTTTAAAACTGAAGTGCCATTATTAGTATATGAATATAGAAGATATATACTTTATGCTTTTTTATTTTTTGGATTACTAACTACGATTGGTGTAGTTTCTGCTCACAATGACGAAACATTTGTTAGGCTAATACTTGGTGATCAATATGTTAATATGACGTTGGAAAATATTGAAGACGGAAATCCAGTTGCAGTGTATAAATCAGGAAGTAATTGGGGAAGTTTTATTGGAATTACTTTAAACAATTTACGTGTCGGTGCACTTTCCTATTTTTTTGGTATATTTTTAGGCATTGGAACCTTTTATATATTAATGCAAAATTCAATTATGTTAGGTTCTTTTCAATATTTTTTCTATCAAAGAGGAGTATTTTGGGAAAGTGTTCGAGGCATTTGGATTCATGGATCTATGGAAATTTTTGCTATAGTTATTGAAGCGGGCGCTGGCTTTATTCTTGGCGCAAGCATTCTTTTTCCAAGAACTTTTTCAAGAATGAATTCATTTAAAATTGGTTTTAAAAATAGTTTTAAAATATTTTTAAGCACAATGCCATTTACATTTGCCGCAGGTTTTCTTGAAGGTTATATTACTAGATATTCAAAAGAAATGCCTACTTATTTAAGCATTAGTATTATTTTGATAACCTTAACTGCTATTAGTTTCTATTATTTGATTTATCCCTATATTATTCATTCTAAAACAAAAAAATATGTTTCAGCTTTACAGTAAAAGAAATTTTAGTTCACTTGTAGGAGATACCTTTACCCTATTAAAATTAGAAGGAAAAAATTATTTTAAAAATTATTTCATAATTAATGGAGGACTATTGCTCGTTTTATGCATAGTAATTTATTTCTTTATGCAAATATTTCTAAAAAGTGCATTTTTAGCTTCTTCCCCAAATAATAGTAATGCTTTCTTAGATACTATTCTATCAAATGTATCCTTATTTATTTTTTTTGGTGTAGCATTGATTTTACTAATAATGTTAGCTTCACTTGTTAACTATTTGTACCCAGTTGCATATTTAAAATTGTTAGGAGAAAACAAGCAACCTTCGCTTAACAACTTAACTTTACTAATTAAAGGTAAAATCGGAAGAACTATCCAATTTTATTTATTTTCCTTATTTATTATAGTTCCATTATTATTGGTTCTTTTGGGGTTAAGTTTTGCCCTTGTTTTTGTAATTATTGGTGTTCCTATTTTAATAATTTTAATACCCGCTTATACCTGCTGGATATCATTATCTTATTATAAATATATTAGTACCAATTCTTCTTATTTTAATGCACTTAAAAGAGGCTTAAAGTTACTAAAAAGCAAATTTTGGCCAATAATTGGTTCAAATTATGTCATGCAATCCATTGTACAAGTTGTATTAGGAATTGTTGTAATGGTGCCTTACTTTATTGGTGTTTTTTCTATTTTCATCAATCCTGAACAAACTACACAAAACTCTGAAAATGTTTTTTCATTATTAACTATTTTGTTAACTGTAATCATGATAATTTCTATACTTTTTAATTACACATTACAAAATATCATATTAATCAACCAAGGAATTATCTATTATAGTCTTATCGAAGAACAAGAAAATATTAGTGCAAAAAACAATATTGATTTAATCGGGCAAAATGAAGAATAGGGTAACGCAAAGTATTGTTTTTCTTTTCATAAGTTTTTTTTCTTTTTCTCAAAAAATTGATTCTATTGCTTATCACTCAAGGAAGTTTGAAAATTTAAAGCGAAAATATAACTCAGACGAATTTAATTACGATGAAAAATTTTCGGAAGCAAACGCGTCTGCTTGGGAACGATTTTGGAGAGCTGTCGAACAGTTTTTTGAGCAACTTTTTAATTTTGGAAATGCTGAAAAAACGTTAAGTGGTCTTGAAATACTTATGCGAATTATAGCAGTTCTAATAATCCTATTTGTTATTTACATGATTGTTAAAATCATCATTAATAAAGAAGGAGGATGGATTTTTAGCGCTTCGGCTAAAAAAATAATAATAACCCAAAACACAGAAGAAAATATTCACTCGATAGATTTTAAAGTAATAATTAACAAAGCTTTACATGATAAAAATTATCGATTAGCCGTACGTTATTATTATATGTGGTTACTAAAATCATTAACTGATAAAGGCGAAATAGAATGGGATATTGAAAAAACAAATGGTGATTATTATAAAGAAATCAAATCTGAATCTCTAAAACAAGATTTTCAATTTTTATCATATGTCTATGAATACAGCTGGTATGGCGAATTTGAAATTAGTGATGCCGATTTTTCAAAAACAGAAACAGCTTTCCTAAAATTAATTTCGAAATAAATGCCAAAAAGCTTAAAAATATATATATTTCTATTGGTACTCATATTGGTGGGCATAATAATCATTGATGCAAATAAAAAAGTGCCAATTGACTGGAGACCAAGTTATTCTTTGAGAGAAAAAATTCCGTTTGGGCTGTATGTTTTTGACCAAGAAAGTAAGTCTTTTTTTTCGCCGCAAAAAATTAAAAAATTTGGAGAAACGCCTTATGAATTTTTTGATCAAAATTATAGTGTCGAAGATTCTAAATATACCATTTCAGGAACTTTTCTACACATAGACAACTCCTTCACTATTGATGATACATCAGTTGATGAACTATTATATTTTGTAAGTCATGGAAATAACGCTTTCATCAGTTGTACTGAATTTCCAAAAAAATTAGCCGATTCATTACATTTTGAAACAGCACAAAGTAATTCGTTCCTTGATTCTATTGAATTTAAAACTGAACGAATGGGTAAAACAGGACAATATTATTATAACAAAGGTGTTAATGACGCATATTTTTTTAAAATTGATTCAACGATAACTGCTGTTTTAGGAACACAATCAAATTCAAAAGGAATTAATCAAGTTAACTTCATTAGAGTTCCCTATAAATACGGTGCCTTTTATTTGCATTTACAACCTGTTGCCTTTACAAATTATTATTTATTAAACAAAAATGCAAATTATACTTCAGAAATTTTAGGATACATTCCACCTAACGAAACAATATATTGGAACGTAAATCAATATGAAAATCAAAACTTATCAGCATCACCATTACGCTACATTTTAAGCAAACCTGCTTTACGATGGGCTTGGTATTTATCTTTAATAAGCATCGTGATTTTTATGATTTTTAATGCAAAAAGAAGGCAACGTATTGTTCCAATTAAAGAACCCTTAAAAAATACAACGGTAGATTTTACCAAAACAATCGGAAACCTATATTATCAAGAAAAAGATCACCAAAATATTGCAGAGAAAAAAATTGTTTTTTTACTCGAAAAAATCAGAAATGAATACTATATTGATACGTTTAATTTAGACGAAACGTTTATAAACCGTTTGCATCAAAAAACAGGAAATGATAAAACAGTCATCGAAAACGTAGTGCAATTGATAAAAAAAATCAGAAATCAATCGCAAACAACAGAAAAAGAATTAATTATTTTTAACGAACTATTAGAAAAACTCAATTTATAATGGAAAATAACTTGGAAACCAATAACGAACAAATCGAAAATGTAAATTTTGAATCGCGTATCAATTTACAACCACTTCAAGAAAGTGTAGCTCAAGTAAAAGCCGAAATTGGAAAAGTAATTGTAGGCCAAAATAAAATGATTGACCAACTTTTAGTCGCAGTTTTATCAAATGGGCACGTCTTACTGGAAGGGGTTCCTGGAGTTGCAAAAACAATAAGCGCAAAACTATTAGCAAAAACACTTTCATTGGATTTTAGTAGAATACAATTTACACCCGATTTAATGCCTTCAGATATCATCGGAACTTCTGTTTTTGATTTATCTAAATCTACTTTTGACTTTAAAAAAGGGCCCATTTTTTCAAACTTTATCTTGATTGACGAAATTAATAGAGCCCCTGCAAAAACACAAGCTGCACTTTTTGAAGTTATGGAAGAACGACAAATTACTGCTGACGGAACTACTTATTTACTGGACCTTCCTTTCTTAGTAATTGCTACTCAAAATCCTATTGAACAAGAAGGAACATATCGTCTTCCTGAAGCTCAATTAGATCGTTTTTTATTTAAAATAAATATTGACTATCCTAATTTAGCCGAAGAAATTCACATTATTCAAAAAGAAAACGAACTACAAAGTAGAGATAAAATGAGTGCAATAGCAACACTTTTATCAAAAAGCCATATTATCGAATTTCAAGGATTAGTAAAACAAATTCGTATTGAACAAAATTTAATTGAATACATTGCAAAGATTGTTTTAAATACTCGAGAAAACCCATTTTTATATTTAGGAGCATCTCCAAGAGCATCGTTAGCAATATTAAATGCTTCAAAGGGTTTTGCAGCTTTACGCGGAAGAGATTTTGTTACTCCTGACGACATTAAAGATGCGGCTATTCCTGTTTTACAACACAGAGTAGTCGTTGCTCCAGAGCGAGAAATGGAAGGAATTTCGAGTATAGAAATTGTGAAACAAATAATAGATTCAGTAGAAATTCCAAGATAATTAATTTCGATTTATTTCCAAGTAATGATTCATTTTTTCAAACAACTTTATCTAAATAACATTCTTTTTTATGCTTTGATAGGAATTATTTTCCTATTCATTTTAGCTTATTTATTTCCAATGCTTTACAATGCAGTTTGGTACATTTTGTTTTTATTTATCGCTTTTGTTGGTATCGATGTTTTATTACTTTTTGCAACTGGTAAAAAAGTTGTTGGAAATAGAAATATGGCAGAAAAATTATCCAATGGCGATGAAAACGAAATTAAAATAGCATTACATAATCAATATACTTTTCCAGTACATTTAACTATTATTGATGAAATTCCATTCCAATTTCAACAACGAAATTTTGAAATAAAAAGAAAAATAAAAACACAAGAAAAAGAGGATTACAATTATTACTTAAAACCTAACGAAAGAGGTGAGTATTTTTTTGGTAATTTAAACATCTATGTTGCTTCGCCTTTGCGATTGGTTAGTAGACGATTTACCTATAACAAAAATCAAATGGTACCTACCTACCCTTCTTACATGCAATTAAGAAGATATGATTTGATGGCTTTTTCTAATAATTTATTTCAATATGGGCTGAAAAAAATTAGAAGAATTGGACACACCATGGAGTTTGAACAAATCAAAGAATATATTCAAGGAGATGATTTGAGAACAATAAATTGGAAAGCAACTGCTAAAAAAAGCCAATTAATGGTAAATCAATTTCAAGACGAAAAATCGCAAAACGTATACATGGTTATTGATAAAGGTAGGGTAATGAAGATGCCCTTTAACGGATTAAGTTTATTAGACTATGCGATCAATGCTACTTTAGTTTTATCAAATGTAATCCTTAAAAAACAAGACAAAGCAGGAATGTTTACTTTCTCAAAAAAAGTAGAAAATCGTGTGGTTGCAGAAAAAAGACAAAGTCAAATGCAACAAATTATGGAAAGTCTTTATAATATTAAAACCGATTATTTTGAAAGCGATTTTAGCCGATTATATGTAGATATAAAAAAACATATCAATCAAAGAAGTTTGATTATGCTTTATACTAACTTTGAAACTCTTGACGGTTTACATAGACAAATGCCGTATTTAAAAGGAATTGCAAAAAATCATTTATTGGTAGTCGTGTTTTTTAACAATACTGAACTTGAGGAATTAATTAATAATAAAGCAAATACTGTACAAGAAATTTATGATAAAGTTATTGCTGAAAAATTTGCTTTTGAAAAACGCTTGATAGTAAACGAACTCAGAAAATATGGCATCTATTCAGTTTTAACAAAGCCCGATCAACTTACCTTAGATACAATTAACAAATATCTTGAAATAAAAGCCAGAGGAATTTTATAAGACTAACATTTGTTAAATAATCTGATCTATATTCATTTTTTACAAGATTCTTTTTATATTTAGCAATTACAAAATTTATAAAAAATGAGATATTTATCATTATTTCTGTTGTTTTTATCAGTTATTACGGGTAATGCACAAGAATATTTTCCAAAAAATGATGGTGTAAAACAGAGTTTTAAAAATTACACCGCTTTTACAAACGCAACTATTTATTTATCTGCTACAACAAAAATTGAAAAGGCAACCTTATTAATTAAGGAAAATAAAATTATTGAAGCTGGTATAAATGTTACTATTCCAAAAGGCGCTGCAATAATAGATGCTTCAGGCAAAACAATCTATCCTTCGTTCATTGATTTATACAGTGAATTTGGTATCAACAAACCTACTCAAAGACCTTCTGGGAATTTCACGCCACAATATGATACCAATCGCGAAGGTTTTTACTGGAACGACCATATAAAACCAGAATACAATGCCTACGAAAACTTAAATTACGATTCAAAAGGAGCTGGTAACTTGAGAGAAGTTGGTTTTGGAACGGTTTTAAGCCACCATAACGATGGAGTAATTGCAGGAACAGGTTTGCTTTGGACTTTAAATGACTTTGGAACTAATGCAGATAGAATGTTGAAAGATAAAGTTTCGCAACATTTTACTTTTAGCCGAAGTAAATTTACCAAACAAAGTTATCCATCATCAATGATGGGAAGCATGGCATTAATTCGCCAAGTATTTCACGATGCTAAATGGTATGCCCAAGGAAACGCTTCGAATAAAGATTTTTCATTAGAAGCATTCAATTCAAATAAATCACTACTGCAAATTTTTAATGCAGGAGACAAATTAAATGCTCTAAGAGCTGCAAAATTAGGAGATGAATTCGGAATAAAATACCTAATCAAAGGAAGTGGAAACGAATTTGAGCGCATTGATGAAATCAAAAAATCGGGGGCAACATTTATTATTCCACTAAATTTTCCTGATGCTTATGATGTTTCTGATCCTTATTTAGCCCAACAAGTAAGCTTGAGCGATATGAAATTTTGGAATCAAGCGCCTTTCAACTTGAAAATTTTAGCCGATAATAATATTTCGTTTGTATTAACGACATCAGATTTGAAAGAAACAAAATCGTTTTTATCAAACTTAAGAAAAGCCGTTTTATATGGTTTACCAAAAGAAAAAGCACTAATAGCTTTAACCGAAGCACCGGCAAAATTAGTAAATCAATATGATAAAGTAGGTTCTATTTCAAAAGGAAAACTGGCCAACTTTATCATTGTTTCTGGTGATCTTTTTGAAGACAAAAGCACTATTTTAGAGAATTGGGTTCAAGGAAACCGAAACATTATCGATAAAATCAACCCAACAGATATTAGAGGAACGTATGATTTAGTATTTGATAATCATAAATTTGAATTAAAAATCGATGGAGAAACATCAAAATTTGAAGCCAAAGCTGTAAAAGATAGCATCAATTTTGGAACTAAAATACAATTCAATGATCCATGGGTTAATTTGGTTATTAAGAATCAAGATACCACAAAAGCAAATTTTGTAAGACTTTCAGGAACATTTTCAAAAGACCTAATGCAAGGAAAAGCGGTTTTAGAAAACGGTACTGAATCCCTTTGGACTGCTACAAAAAAAGTAACTGACGTTAAAGAAGAAGTTAAAAAGAAAGAAAACAAAAAAGAGGAACCAAAAGTACCATCATTTTATGCCGTAACCTATCCAAATATTTCTTTTGGAAATGAAATAAAACCAAAACAAGAAACTATTTTATTTAAAAACGCAACGGTTTGGACTGGCGAAAAAGAAGGAAATCTCAAAGAAACCGATGTATTAATTCAAAACGGTAAAATTGAAAAAATTGGGAAAAACTTACCTACTTCTGGAGCAAAAGTATTTGATGCAACTGGCAAACATTTAACAGCAGGTATCATTGATGAACATTCACATATTGCTATTTCAAATGGAGTTAATGAAGGTGGACAAAATTCATCGGCAGAAGTAACGATTGAAGATGTTGTAAATTCAGAAGACATTAATATATATCGAAATTTAGCGGGTGGTGTTACTTCTGCAAATTTATTGCATGGTTCAGCGAATCCTATCGGTGGTCGTGCAGCTTTCATCAAATTAAAATGGGGTTATGCTCCCGAAGAAATGTTAGTAAAAGACGCTCCAAAATACATCAAATTTGCCTTAGGTGAAAACGTAAAACAATCAAATTGGGGAGACAACGCCAGAAATCGTTTTCCGCAATCGCGTATGGGAGTTGAACAAGTTTATGAAGATTATTTTACAAGAGCTATCGAATATAAAAACGAATGGGACACTTATAAATCAGGTAAAGGGAAGAATAAAGTACTACCAAGGTTTGATATCGAAATGGAAGTTTTAGGCGAAATTTTAGCTAAAAAACGTTTCATTACTTGTCACTCTTACGTACAATCAGAAATAAACATGTTGATGAAACTAGCCGAACGTTATGGCTTCAAAATTCGAACCTTTACACATATTTTAGAAGGATACAAATTAGCCGATAAAATGTCGGCTCACGGCGTGGCAGGTTCAACTTTTGCCGATTGGTGGGCTTACAAATATGAAGTTAATGATGCTATTCCTTACAATGCGGCAATTATGCAAAATGAAGGGGTTAATGTTTCAATTAATTCAGATGATGCAGAAATGTCTCGCCGTTTAAATCAAGAAGCTGCCAAAACAGTGAAATATGGAAATGTAACCGAAGAAGAAGCTTGGAATTTTGTAACCTTAAATCCTGCAAAAATTCTTCAAGTTGACAACAAAGTAGGAAGTATTAAAGTAGGTAAAGATGCCGATGTGGTGCTTTGGTCTGATAGTCCTTTGTCAATTTATACCAGAGCCGAAAAAACAGTAGTAGACGGAATTATTTTCTATGATTTAGAAAAAGAGCAAGAAGTGTTGAGTGCCATCCAAAAAGAAAGAGCCGAACTGATCAACTCGATGTTAGACGCTAAAAATAAAGGAATGAAAACACAATTGCCTAAGAAAAAAGAAAACGGTCACTATCATTGTGATACCTTAGGAGAATATTGTAAAGAATCTCACTACAAATACAATTAAGATGAAAAAATATATCGTTATTTTATTTATTTCTTTGTTTGGGTTTTCCCAACAAACACCAGCACTAAAACAAAGTAAAACCATTTTGATTTTGGGTGCTAAAGCGCATTTAGGAAATGGAAAAGTCATTGAAAACAGTTTGATTTCTATAAAAGGGGGAAAAATTACAACTATTGGCGATGCAACAGTAATGAAAGTAGCCAAACACGACATAACAATTGATGCTAGTGGGAAACATGTTTATCCAGGTTTCATTGCACCTAACTCTACATTAGGATTAGTAGAAATTGATGCGGTAAGAGCATCCGATGACGAAAGTGAAATTGGCGAATTCAATCCGCACGTGAGAAGTATTATTGCATATAATGCCGAATCTAAATTGGTAGAAACTACAAGACCAAACGGAGTTTTACTAGCCCAAATTACACCTAGAGGCGGAAGAATTGCAGGAACCTCTTCAATCGTTCAATTAGACGCTTGGAACTGGGAAGATGCAACAATTAAAACAGATGATGGCATTCACTTAAATTGGCCAAGAAGTTATTCAAGAGCCGGTTGGTGGGCAGAACCTGGAGGCATCGAAATGAACAAAAATTACGATCCTCAAATAAAAGAAATTCAAGCTTATTTTGACAACGCTTTTGCTTATTTGGATAGTAAAAATGCTAAAAAAGATATTCCTTTTGAAGCAATGAAAGGATTACAATCGGGTGAAAAAGCATTGTATATTAATGCTAACGGTGAAAAAGAAATCATCGATGCCGTTTTATTTAAAAAGAAAAACAAAATCAAAAAAATGGTTATTGTTGGCGGTTATTATGCCTTTAAAGTAGCGAATTTATTAAAAGAAAACGAAGTTGGAGTTTTATTAAAAAGAGTTCATGATTTACCTTTGCTAGAAGATGAAGATGTGAATTTACCTTATAAAAATGCTAAATTATTAGTCGATGCAGGTGTTTTAGTTGGGTTACAAAATGCAGGCGATATGGAACGTATGCAAACCAGAAACCTTCCATTTTATGCGGGAACCTGTGCTGCTTGGGGATTGACCAAAGAGCAAGCTTTACAATTAATCACTGGGAACTCGGCTAAACTTTTAGGAATTGACAACCAATATGGAACTTTAGAATCAGGAAAAAGTGCGACATTATTTATTTCGGAAGGAGATGCTTTAGACATGAAAACGAATGTAATCTCATTTGCCTTTATCGATGGAAGACAAATCAGTTTAGAAAGTCACCATACCGAATTATACGAACGCTACAAAGGAAAGTTTGAACAACAAAAAAAATAATTTTAGCTACAAAGACTGAAAGCCACAAAGAAATTAAAACTTTGTGGTTTTTTTTATTAGCTATAATAACCAACAAAACAATATCTTTGCAAAAACTTTGCGTCATAGTGCCTTCGTGGCTAAAATTGTGTCTTAAAATATGAAACAAATCACCTCGGTTCAAAATCCGTATATCAAATCGTTAGTTCAATTACAAGAAAAAGCAAAAGTTCGTAAACAAACGGGCACTTTTTTAATTGAAGGACAACGCGAAATTGAATTGGCCCTAAAAGGAGGTTATGAAATAGAAACTATTTTAATTTGTACTGATTTAGCTCAACCTTCAGAAAATCTGAATATCCAAAAATCTAAGCATCAACTCATCGAAATTTCAAAAGAAGTCTATCAAAAACTAGCCTATCGCGATACTACCGAAGGCATTTTAGCCATTGCTAAAACAAAATCGTTAGCCTTATCCGATTTAAAATTATCTAAAAATCCATTAATATTAGTTGGAGAAGCAATTGAAAAACCAGGAAACGTTGGTGCCATATTAAGAACCGCTGATGCCGCTAATATTGATGCTGTTATTATTGCCAACCCAAAGAGCGATTTATATAATCCAAATATCATTCGTTCTAGCGTGGGTTGTTTATTTACTAGACAAATCGCCGTTGGTTCTACTGAAGAAGTAATCACTTATTTAAAAGCAAATAAAATCAATATATTTTCTGCAACGTTACAAGATTCAACCGAATATCACACGCAAAACTACACTACTCCTAGTGCAATAGTGGTTGGCACAGAAGCTACTGGTTTGACCGAAAAATGGCGAATAGAAAGCACTAAAAACATCATCATTCCTATGCAAGGCGAAATAGATTCTATGAATGTATCGGTAGCCGCTGCCATTTTGTTATTTGAAGCAAAACGCCAACGCGGCTTTTAGTATTTTTCTTAGCTTTTTTTTCTATTTTCTAGATTTGCATAATTAGAAAATATATCTTACTTTTAGGTGATTAAAGAAAAGGTATGACAGCAATAGAATTAGAAGCCGAAAATAAAGCCATTGCACAAGAATATAAAGAACTACTTCGCATTAGTTATCAGACACTTACTAATGAAGATAAAAAAATCATTCGTAAAGCTTTTGATGTTGCCGTTGATGCTCATAAAGATCAAAGAAGAAAATCGGGAGAAGCTTATATTTTTCATCCTATTTCTGTGGCAAAAATTGTTGCCCGAGATATTGGTTTAGGCGCTACTTCCATTGCCGCTGCCTTAATGCACGATGTTGTTGAAGATACTGATATTACTGTTGAAGACATTGAAAAAATGTTTAATCCTAAAATTGCACAACTGGTTGAAGGATTAACAAAAATTGCTAAAGTTAAAACCGATCAAGAAATTTCAATGCAAGCGGAAAACTTCCGCAAAATGCTACTGACTTTGAATGATGACGTTCGAGTAATCTTAATCAAAATTGCAGATCGATTACACAACATGCAAACCATGGGCAGTATGGCCGATTATAAGCAAGCTAAAATTGCTTCAGAAACCTTATACATTTATGCCCCACTTGCTCATCGTCTTGGACTATATAATATTAAAACACAACTTGAAGATTTAGGACTAAAATACACTGAGCCAGTTATTTACAATGATATTGTTAGTAAAATTAAGGAGACTAAAGAAGAGCAAGACGAATATATTAAAACGATTTCAGATATTTTAAGTACTTCTTTACAAGAAGAAGGTATTGAATTTACGATGAAAGGTCGACCAAAATCAATTTATTCGATCCGTAGGAAAATGAAAAATCAAGGGGTAACTTTTGATGAAGTATACGATAAATTTGCACTTCGAATTATCTACAAATCAAATCCACACGACGAAAAATTCATTGCTTGGAAAATTTATTCTGTTGTAACCGATCATTATCGCCCTTCGCCAAGTAGATTGCGTGATTGGATTTCATCGCCAAAATCAACCGGTTATGAAGCGCTTCATATCACCGTTATGGGTCCAAAAGGCCGCTGGGTAGAAATACAAGTGCGCAGTGAACGAATGGATGAAATTGCAGAGAAAGGCTACGCTGCGCATTACAAATATAAAAATGGGGCAACCGAAGAACATGGATTAGAAATTTGGCTCAACCAACTAAAAGAAGCCCTTGAAAATTCGACGAGTAATGCTGTTGATTTTGTAGAAGATTTTAAGCTGAATTTATATGCTAAAGAAATATATGTCTTTACACCCAAAGGCGAAATAAAATCATTGCCTAAAGGCGCTACTTCATTAGATTTTGCGTTTAGCATACACTCAGAAATTGGTGTAAAAACTAGAGGTACAAAAGTAAATGGCAAATTAGTTCCGTTAAATCATGTATTGAATAGTGGCGATCAGGTAGAAATTATCACTTCTCCTAATCAAAAACCAACTTCGCAATGGCTTGATTATGTGACTACTTCTAGGGCAAAAAATAAAATTAAAAATGTCCTAAACGAAAACACTAAAAAGATTGCCGAAGAAGGAAAAGAGGTATTAGAACGAAAATTACGTCATCTTAAAATAACCTTGAATGAGCAAACACTCAACGAACTTGTCAATTATTTTAAATTACACACTAGTTTAGATTTATTTTATAGAGCGGGTATAGGCGCCATTGAGAACCAGCAATTAAAGGATTTTGCAGCTCAAAAAAGCAACACACTTGTTAATTTCTTCAAGAAAACAATAAAACGAACTCCTACTTCATCTTCAGAACAAGTTCAAAAAAATGAACTCAACAAGAAATTTGACATGCTAGTTTTTGGAGTTGAGCAAAACAAACTAGACTATAAACTATCCTCTTGTTGTAATCCAATTCCTGGTGATGAAGTATTTGGATTCATAACCATAAATGAAGGAATTAAAGTACATAAAAAAGATTGTCCGAACTCCATCAGTTTACAATCAAATTACGCCTACCGAATCATTCAGGCCAAATGGATTGATTCATCGCAAGAAGAATTTAAAGCAGTACTAAAAATTACAGGTATGGATACTTTAGGTTTAACGAACGAACTGACCAAAGTAATCTCCAATCAAATGAACGTAAACATTCAGAGTATTTCATTGAGTAGCGAAGCTGGAATTTTCAATGGACAAGTAACCGTGGTTGTTCAAAATAATACCATTCTAAAAAAACTAATCGACAACATCAGAAAAGTTGATGGAATTGATAAAATTACTAGAGTGTACAAATAATTAATCGATTTTTTTTCAACAATCTTAATAACTCTGTTCAAAAATAGTTCTAACTTCTAAACTCTAAATTCTAAGTTTGACTATCTTTGCCTATATTTCATTTACCAAAGCAATGGAAAACAAAAATCAGGAAATTGTAAAGAATGTTTTTACCAACTATTTAGAAGAAAAAGCGCATCGGAAAACCCCCGAACGTTTTGCAATTCTTCAAGAAATTTACAATGCAACCGAGCATTTTGATATTGAATCGTTGTACATCAAAATGAAAAATAAAAATTATCGGGTAAGTAGAGCTACTTTATACAATACCATCGAACTTTTATTAGAATGTGGATTAGTACGTCGTCATCAGTTTGGGCAAAATCAAGCACATTACGAAAAATCATACTTTGACAAACAACACGATCATATTATTCTTACTGATTCTGGCGAA
>Ga0315907_10001546_pt1 | contig 30908 bp, 27 predicted proteins | sample LakEriMetagenome_3_FD_203525 | JGI IMG/M metagenome (GOLD analysis project Ga0315907, IMG submission 203525) | Freshwater fungal communities from buoy surface, Lake Erie, Ohio, United States - Buoy 12 MA123 | ecosystem: Environmental > Aquatic > Freshwater > Lake > Lake biofilm | place: USA...
CAAAAGAAAAGGGGCAAACATGCCCCTGTTGTCCAGCAGCGCAAGGCGAACTCAGTGGGCCAGGATCTTGGACAAGAACTCTTTGGCGCGCGGAGAGCGGGCATCTGGGTTGCCGAAGAAATCGTCGCGTTTGCAGTCTTCAACGATCTTGCCTGCGTCCATGAAGATCACGCGGTGGCTGACCTTTTTGGCGAAACCCATTTCGTGGGTCACCACCATCATGGTCATGCCTTCTTGCGCCAGTTTGACCATCACGTCCAGCACCTCACCCACCATTTCAGGGTCAAGGGCCGAAGTGGGCTCGTCGAACAGCATCACGATGGGATCCATGCTCAGTGCGCGCGCAATGGCAACACGCTGCTGCTGACCGCCCGAGAGTTGGCCCGGGAATTTGTCTTTGTGGGCCATCAGACCCACGCGGTCGAGCATTTTCAAGCCGCGCACCTTGGCATCGTCCTGAGAACGCTTGAGCACCTTGATTTGTGCCAGCGTGAGGTTTTCGGTCACGGTGAGGTGAGGGAAAAGCTCAAAGTGCTGGAACACCATGCCCACACGGCTGCGCAGTTTGGGCAGGTCGGTCTTGGGGTCGGAGATGGAGATGCCATCCACCACGATGTCGCCCTTTTGGAAAGGCTCCAGCGCATTGACCGTTTTGATGAGGGTGGACTTGCCTGACCCGGACGGACCACAAACCACCACCACTTCACCCTTCTGGATCGAGGTGGTGTTGTCGGTCAGAACCTGAAAGCTACCGTACCACTTGGACACATTTTTGATATCAATCATGAAATTCTCTCTTGATTCGTTTAACGAATGATTTGAATTTTCTTCTGCAAGCGACGCACCAGCATCGACAGGCTGAAGCACAAGATGAAGTAAACCACGGCGGCAACCAGGTAGGTTTCAACCGGGCGGTTGAAGTTTTTGCCTGCGATTTCAAAGCCTTTGAGCATGTCGTAAGCACCGATGGCATAAACCAAAGAGGTGTCTTGGAACAAGATGATGGTTTGAGTCAGCAGCACCGGCAGCATGTTGCGGAAGGCCTGCGGCAGTACGATGAGTTGCATGCACTGGGGATAGGTCATGCCCACAGCGTAACCGGCATACACCTGTCCCTTGGGCACCGATTGAATACCCGCGCGCATGATCTCGGAGTAATAAGCGGCCTCGAACAACGTGAAGGTGATGATGGCGGAAATTTCGGCGCCCATCGGCTTACCGATGAGCAAAGGTATCAACAGGAAGAACCACAAGATCACCATCACCAAGGGGATGGAGCGCATGGTGTTGACGTAAGCGGCTGCAGGAATCACCAACCACTTCTTGCCGGACAGCCGCATCAGGGCCAACAACGTGCCCAGGATGATGCCGCCCACCATGGCGATCACGGTCAACTGGATCGAAAAGATAAATCCTTTGACGATGAAGGCCGAGACGACCTCCCAGTTGAAGAAAGAAAAATCAAGATTCAAATTCATTTGCCGCCCCCAATCATGCCGGGCACTTGAACGCGTTGCTCAATGAACAGTGCAATGCGGTTGATGGTGAATGCAGAGACGAAGTACAGCCCGGTCACGGCGAGGTACACCTCAATACCACGCGAGGTTTCTTCCTGGGCCTGCATGGCAAACATCGTCAACTCGGCAATGCTCACCGCAAAGGCCACCGAGGAGTTTTTGATAATGTTCATGGACTCCGAAGTCAGAGGCGGAATCACGATACGGAACGCCATCGGCAGCAGCACGAAGCGGTAAGTTTGCGGCAGGGTCAGCCCCATGGCCAGACCCGCGTACCGTTGGCCTTTGGGTAAGGCCTGGATACCGGCTTTGACTTGCTCGGAGATACGGGCCGAGGTGAAACAACCCAGTGCGAAAACAACCAGAACAAAACTCGGGACGCCACGCAACGACAGGAAGATGGACGGCAGCACGTGGTACCAAAGGAAAATTTGCACCAACAGCGGAATGTTACGGAACAGCTCGGTCCAGGTTTCGCCAATGGCGACCAAAAGTTTATTGGGCGTGGTGCGAAAAATCCCCATCAAGGAACCAACCACCAAAGCAACCACCAAAGCGAAAGCGGCCACGGACAAGGTCCAACCCCACGCAGACATCAACCATTGCAGGTAGGTCTGCCCCCCTCCGGTGTCTTTCAAAAACACCTGCCAGTCCCATGTGCCCAAAACGGCCTCCAGTTCTTGTCAATCAATCAATCATTTACTAAGCAAACACCTTGCCAACATGTGGCTTTTGCGGTGCGCGTGTTAACCGATCACTCTAACCCAGCGCCTCATCAAAATCACTCCAGGTTTTCCTTCGTTACCAAACGTTTTTTGCATAGGGCGTGTCGAACGGCGCATCAACCTCAAGCCACCAACCGAACCGGTTGCGTCAATTTTTCGGGGACCAGCAATGCCTGCATGTCATCACTGGACATGATGCCCAGCAACTCTGCGGTTTCGGCAATCGTGCCGCCCGATGCCAAGGCGGTTTTGGCAATCAGTGCCGCTTTTTCATAGCCGATGATGGGATTGAGTGCGGTCACCAAGGTGACCGACTCCGCCACCCGTTTGGCGAGCAACTCATGGTTGGCTTGTATGCCTTGCACGCAGTTGTCTTGCAGGGTTTTGCAGGCGTGGGTCAAGTGGGTCAGGCTTTTGTGGATGGCCCAGCCCATGATGGGCTCGAAGGCATTGAGCTGCAGCTGGCCCGCCTCGCTGGCCATGGTGATGGTGACGTCATTGCCAATCACTTCAAAAGCAACCTGGTTCATGACTTCAGGAATCACCGGGTTTACTTTGCCCGGCATGATGGACGAACCCGCCTGCCTGGCCGGTAGCTTGATGTCGCCAAAACCCGCTTGCGGGCCACTGGAGAGCAATCGCAAGTCGTTGCAGATTTTGGAGAGTTTGCAAGCGACCCGCTTGAGAACACCGGACAGCTGTACGAAGGCTCCGGTGTCCTGTGTGGCTTCGATCAGGTTGGGCGACTTGGTCACCGGCACACCGCTGTAGAGAGCCAAAAATGCAATTGCTTTTTCGCCATAGCCCGCCGGCGCATTGATGCCAGTGCCTATAGCGGTGGCCCCGAGGTTGACCTCTTCGATCAAACTGCGGGCCTCTCGCAAACGCGATTCGTCTTCACCGATCATCACGGCAAATGCCAGGAACTCTTGCCCCAGGGTCATGGGCACCGCGTCTTGCAGCTGCGTGCGCCCGATTTTGAGAACCTGGGAAAATTCTTGCGCCTTGGATTCGAACGCGCCGCGCAAACTCGCCAGGGCATCAATCAAACGGCCCAAACCGAACCACGCCGCCAAACGCAGCGCCGTGGGGTAGACATCGTTCGTGCTTTGCGACGCGTTCACGTGGTCGTTGGGATGCAGCACTTCATAGGCGCCTTTACGCAAGCCCATGTGCTCCAGCGCACGGTTGCAAATGACCTCATTGGCATTCATGTTGGTCGATGTGCCGGCGCCGCCTTGAATCACATCAACGATGAATTGTTCGTGCAGATCGCCCCGAATCAAATCATCACAGGCTTTGTGAATGGCTTGCGCTTGATTTGATCCAATCACACCCAACTCTTGGTTCGCCTGTGCGGCAGCTTTTTTCACAAACGCCAGCGCACGCACCATGTCTGCCATGCAAGAAACGGTTTGTCCTGTGATTGGAAAGTTTTCCACCGCTCGCGCTGTATGAACACCCCAGTAAGCCGCAGCAGGAATTTGGCGCTCACCAAGAAAATCGTGTTCGACGCGGAATTCAGTGTTCGACATGGCGGACTCGGTTGGGGATGGCGCAATACACAGGCATGGATTTAATCCACGTACTTGTTTCCAACTGTAGGTTCCTGCGTGTTCCCACGCAAATGCTGTTTGCCTGCTGTCCCATGCGTTTTGCGCATGCGAGGGAAGCTTAACTGCTTTTGAGCTGCCTGCGTTGGGTACATCACCGTCTCAACGAATGGAGGCCTGATGTTGTGTGGCGTAAGGCTTACAAATAAACCAGGCCGTTGAGCCTCGGGGTTCAACGGCCTGGTTTTCACACCTCGGGCGGGCCGAGGTGACGGCTGAGAATTACTTCTTAGCGTAGTCTTCCATCGGTTTGTCGTTTGGATTGGCCCATGCGTCTTTGGTGGACGCGCTCACAGCCAGACCCACTTTGGTGTTGCTTGGGGGGATGGGTTGCATGAACCATTTGTCCCAAATCTTCGCGATTTCACCGGATTTCATCATGCCCTTGATGCTGTCATCCACCGCTTTCTTGAAGGCTGGATCGTCTTTGCGCATCATGATGGCGATAGGCTCAACGGACAAGACTTCGCCGACGATTTTGAAATCGGCAGGGCTCTTGGACTTGGAGATGTTGCCGGCCAAGATGGCGCCGTCCATCACGAAGGCGTCTGCACGGCCAGACTCCAGCAGCAGGAAGCTGTCGCCGTGGTCTTTGCCGAATACCTCTTCAAAGTTCACGTTGTTGGCGCGCTCATGCTTGCGCAAGGTTTGCACCGACGTGGTTCCTGTGGTGGTGGCAACTTTCTTGCCGGTCAGGTCGCCAATGCTGTTGATGCCGGAGTTGGCCTTCACAGCAATACGAACTTCTTCCACGAAGGTGGTCACCGCGAACGACACGTCTTTTTGACGGGTGGCGTTGTTGGTGGTGGAGCCGCACTCAATGTCGACCGTGCCGTTTTGCACCAGAGGAATGCGGTTTTGTGAGGTCACAGGCTGGTACTTGATGTCCAACTTGGCCAAACCGAGTTGTTTCTGAATGTCGGCCAAAGCACGTTGGCAGATTTCAACGTGGTAACCCACGAACTGGTTGTTGCCCAAGGTGTAGCTCAGCGCGCCAGAAGACTCACGCACACCCATGGTCACCGAACCGGTGTCCTTGATTTTTTTCAACGTGTCTGTGGTTTGCGCTTGGGCCGCGGAAATGGCCAAAAGTGCGGCTGCAACGATCATCGACTTTTTCATTGATTGCTCCTTGATTTTTGGAGGGTGGTGGGAAAAACGAAAGGTCTAACGGGACATCACTAACAACAAACTCCACCTGCCGCTGGCTCACAAACCGCGAGCCGCGATCAGGCGATCACAAACCCTCAACCAGGGACCTGGTCGGTGGGGTATTTCCAAAAGTCTTTGGTCAAATAATTCATCGGCAAATTCATCGGTACGTTCTTGGGCGGAATCGGTTTCATGAACCACCGCTCGTAGATGGCATAGGCCTCTTTGGAATAGATCAGACGCTTCATTTCGTCGTCGACCATCTTTTTGTACTCGGGGTCGTTTTTGGGCAACATGATGGCCAAGGGCTCGATGGTCAAAAACTTGCCCACCACCTTGAGCTTGCCGGGATCGGGGCGACCAGAGATCAGGCCGTAGAGCAGCACGTCGTCCATGGCAAATCCGTCGGCCTCGCCTTTTTCAACCATCTCCAAGGCACGTGCATGGTCAGGCGCTTCCAGGATGGTGATGCGAAGCAAACCATCCCTGTTGGCCTTGTCGATGGCTTTCAGGGGTGTCGTACCTTTCGTCGACACCAGCTTGAGCCCTTCAAAGCCTCTCAAATCATCGATGCGGCTGTCGGCACGCACCGCGTAACGGGCACCGGCGATGTAGTGCGGCACGGTGAATGCCACTTTCTGGCGGCGTTCGGCGTTGTTGGTGGTGGATCCACATTCCATGTCCGCCTTGCCTTGCTCCACCATGGTGATGCGGTTGGCGGGGGTCACCATCATGAACTCAGTTGTCAGGGTTTTGAGCTCCAGTTTTTTGCGCACGGCTTCGGCCAGTTTCAGGCACAGCTCCACGGCATAACCCACCGGCTTTTTGTCGGCATCCAGGTAGGAAAACGGCACCGAGGATTCGCGGTGGGCAATGACGATCTTGCCGCTTTGTTTGATACGGTCCAGAACAGGCCCCGCATGCGCACCCACACACGCTCCGATCAAGGCCACACACAAGAGGCCCTTGGAAACCAAGCGTCGAGGCAGGAGTGGCAAGGAGTGCAGCATGGAAAACCTTTTCAGCGATACGACATGGAAGAATTTGTGTTTGCCAACACACTCAAACTGGTTCAACCAAGAGGCTGGTCGGTGGGCAACCGATACAGCTCCAACAAAGCTTCAGGTGGCGGCCAGTTCAAATTCAAACCCTTTGGCGGGATGGGACTTTGAAACCAGCGTCGATAAATCTTCAGCGCCTCGCCCGACTGCATCAACCGAGTGAGGCTACGGTCCACCACAGCCTTGAATGCCGGGTCATCTCTGCGCAGCATGCAGGCATAGGCTTCGGCAGCCAGAGGTTGCCCCACCACATGCCAGTCGTCGGGGTTGTCGGCCTTGGCGCGCAAGCCATAGAGCAGACCATCGTCCATCATGAAAGCGTCAACCTGGCCGGACTGCAACAACGCGAATGCTTCACCGTGGTCCTTGGCCGTGATGGTTTTAATCCGCTGGCCGAGTGATTCGTTTTGCAAGAGGAGGTGGCGCTCGGTTGTTGTGCCCGCCGTGACCACCACCCGTCGTCCAGCGAGGTCTGCGAAATCGGCAATGCCTGAACTCTTGCGCGTCATCAACCGCGAACTGGCCAAAAAGATGGAAACGGAAAAAGACACTTGTCGCGCACGATCACGGTTGTGGGTGGTGGATCCACACTCCAGATCCACCGAACCGTTTTGCACCAGAGGAATGCGGTTCTGGGCGGTCACGGGCACGAGCTTCACCGCCAGCGCCGGCAGCTTCAGCTCCGCTTTGACGTCCTCGACCACCCGCAGCATCAAGTCTTGTGAATAGCCAACCACCTGACGTCGAGAGTCGTAGTAAGAGAAAGGCACTGACGATTCGCGGTGCCCCAAATGGATGGTCGCGGTTTGAGAAATCTTCTGCAGCGTGCTCAAGGCAGCAGGCGTGTCTGCCTGAACAGACATGGCACTGAGGGTCAGCAGCAGAAGAATGAGGCGGTTCATGTTGAAGGCGTTGATTCAACCCTTCCATTGCATGGGCCGTGCCACCTGGGGCAAACCCTTGCATTTGTCCAGCCAGGAACTCGTACACCCCGCAAACCAAGCCCAAAACCGGGAATGGCCGCTGCGATCCGACGGGAAACCGGCAGCATCTGGGCGCGAGCCGACGGATTTCCGACGCTCAAGCGTTGGGCCTAGAAACGGCACTTGGACGCACCCGATTGAGCTGCGCTGCGGCGGGCTGGCAAGGTTGTAGCAGGGCTCTCGGACAGCCTGCTGTTCGCCTGCGGAACGCCCCGAGCTTGCAAGCGCGGGTGCGCCCTGCAAGGGTGACAACGGTGAGCAGCGCGGCCGCACAGGTGCGAAGGCTCATGCGCGCGAGGCGGAGCAACGCCGCTGGCGGGCCACGGCGCAGCTCAATTGAGTGCGTAGCGACTTCACCCAAGAGGTGATGGGATTCGTGTAAAGAATTTTTAGCCTTCATCAGGTGTTGCCAGCGGAAGAAAGCAGTCAACTGCCGTTTCTAGGCTGAGTGCTCCCGCACTTTTGTTTTGCCGCAAAGCCGGCGCGCAACCCTTGTCGACCAACCCCCACGGAAGCACGACCCGCCATCTCCGGAGCAAGGGCAAAGGAGCCAGCCTCCCGCGCCGCTCGGCCCTGACGGTGCCCGCGTTTGCCCCGGCCACCGCACGCACAAGACACGTGAAAACGCCCTTCAGCGTGAAGGGCGTTTGGGGCTGTGCCAACCACACCGGTTTGCGGGCGGCGCTCCGGAAGGTAGTGGCCTGCGGCGTTGAAGTCCTAGCAATAGCAGAGGCTATGGCCGTTGTTTGTGCTCACTTGCCGTCGCGCAAAAAATTCCAAAGCAGGTGGGCACCTGTTTTGGTATGGCGGGACATTTCCGGCTTCTCGCGGTAGATGCGAATTTCCATCTCAAGCTCAAACTGCCCCGCGGGTGCGGCGCGTGTCAGGCGTCTTGATTTGAGCTCTTTCTTCACGGAACTGGCGGGTAAAAATGCCAAGCCGTGCCCTTCCATGGCCATGGCTTTGAGGCCCTCGGCCATGTCGGTTTCGTAAATGGCGTCGAGGTTCAGCGGCGAGCCTGCCAGCTTGGTGATTTGCTCTACCAGCCGCCCCAGATAAGCGCCAGAGGCATAACTCAGCAGCGGAACCTTGGCGCCCGGGCGAGAGGGCAACATGAACATGGGTTGCCCTTGCGCGTCCGCCTTGGCGTAGGGCGCGAGGGTTTCGCGGCCCAAACTGAGCATTTCATAACGATCTGGACTGAGCTGCAGCGGCTGCGAAGGGTGGTGGTAGGCGATGAGCAAGTCGCAGCTTCCCTCGGTGAGTTGCATCACAGCATCATGAACATTCAAAGCGGTCAGGCGGCTTTTGACCACACCGAAAGAGCCGCGCAAGTCCATGATCCAGTGCGGGAAAAAACTGAATGCCAGGGAGTGCGGCACCGCGAACTCGATCATGTCCTGACCCGCGGCTTGGTGCGAGCGCATCATGTTGCGCGTGGCTTGCAGGGCCCCCAAAATTTCCAGTGCCTGCAGGTGAAAGGTTTCACCGGCAGGGGTGAGTTTGGTGGGATAAAGCGATCGGTCGACAAGGTCAATCCCGGCCCAAGCCTCCAGTGCCTGAATGCGGCGCGAGAAGGCTGGCTGGGTCACATGGCGCAGTTGGGCGGAGCGCGAAAAACTGCGCGTCTCGGCCAAACTCACAAAATCTTCAATCCATTTAGTTTCCACGGTATCAGTGTAAGTGCGTCATGCCAAAAGCGGCGGGTGACGGGGATGCGAGCAAGATGCCTGCCAATGACTTCAGGGCATACCCGCAGTTGCTTGACTTTGAGCCTCCATCAACACCGAAAATGCCTTTGCGAACGTGGCCGTTGAACGAAGCGCAAAGCGCACCGGGGTGTCAAGGCCGCTGGCATTGGTGATGGCCGCATCAACGCTGACCTTGGGGTTCTACTGTGATGACCAAATTCGTCCTGGCATCTTGAGTATCAAGAGGAGCCATTCGCGGTGCGCTGTTCGCCCTGATCCGCCCCGGCCTGCTGTAAAGCCCACATTGTCGCGTAGCGTGATTGCAGCGACAGCAACTCATGGTGCGTGCCACGCTCGATGATGCGCCCCTGCTCCATGACCAGAATCTGGTGAGCGTCCACCACCGTGGACAAACGATGGGCAATCACCAAGGCTGTTTTGTTTCGCGCAACGCCTTGAAGCTCAGCCTGGATGGCGCGTTCATTGGCGGAGTCCAGCGCCGACGTGGCTTCGTCAAAAATCAAGACTGGCGGGTTCTTCAACAAGGTGCGCGCAATGGCCACGCGCTGTTTTTCACCGCCCGACAGCTTGAGCCCACGCTCGCCCACCATGGTGTCGTAACCCTTGGGCGTGGAAGTGATGAAATCGTGGATATGGGCCGCTTGAGCCGCTTGCTGCACCTGCGCGTCTGACGCGTCGGTGCGCCCATAGGCAATGTTGTAGCGCACGGTGTCGTTAAAGAGCACAGTGTCCTGCGGCACGATGCCGATGGCCTCGCGCAAGCTGTGCTGGGTCACTTGACGAATGTCCTGGCCATCGATGCGAATGCTGCCTTGGTTCACGTCATAAAAGCGAAACAACAGGCGTGCCAGTGTGCTTTTTCCGGATCCTGAAGGGCCAACCACGGCCACCGTTTTTCCAGCAGGAATTTCAAAACTGATGTTGTTAAGAATGAGTCGATCGGAGTCGTAACCAAAACAAACCTGGTCGAACACCACGGCCGCGCCACTTGTTTTCAAAGCTTGAGCGCCGGGCGCGTCCGCCACCTCCCGATGTTGACCGAGCAAAGTAAAGAGTTTTTCCATGTCGGTCAGAGACTGCTTGATTTCTCGGTAAATCACACCCAGAAAGTTCAGCGGGATATAGAGCTGAATCATCAAGGCATTGACCAAGACCAAGTCGCCCAATGTCATGGTGCCGCCCACCACACCAAGCGTGGCGCGCCACACCAGCAGCGTGACCGCCACGGCGATGATCAAACTTTGACCCAGGTTCAGCAGCGACAGCGAGGTTTGTGATTTCACTGACGCTTGCTCCAGCCGCTGCAGGTTCTCGTCGTAACGCGCCTGCTCAAACCCTTCGTTGGAGAAGTACTTCACTGTCTCGTAGTTGATCAGCGCATCCACGGCCTTGGTATTGGCGCGGGAGTCCTGTTCATTCATGGCACGGCGAAAGTGAGTGCGCCACTCCGTGACCGTGATCGTGAACAGGATGTACAGCACCAGCGCCCCCAAGGTGATCACCGCAAACCAGCCATCGAATTTGGCCGCCAGCAATCCAATCACCAGCGCGATCTCGACCAGGGTCGGTGCAATGTTGTAGATCACGTAATTGAGCAGCGACATGATGGAACGCGACCCACGCTCGATGTCACGCGAGACACCCCCAGTCTGGCGCTCCAGGTGAAACCGCAAACTCAAAGCCAACAGATGTTCAAAGGTTTCCAGTGAGACACGCCGTGCAATACGGGCCGACACGGGGTAAAACAGGAATTCGCGCAACTCGGTGAACAGGGTGATCGATACGCGCAAGGCGCCGTATGCCAATAACAGGGCCACCGGAACCACAAGCACTGCGCGTGGATCGCCGGGCTTCATGTCCAGTGCATCCACCAACTCTTTGAGCACCAAAGGCACGCCGACGTTGGCGAACTTGGCGGCCACGAGACACAACAAAGCGAAAGCCACGCGCCAACGCCAGGTCCAAAGGTAGGGCAGCAGTTTTTTCAAGGTGGCCAGATCGGAGCGCGGCGCGTCTGAGGATGGGCGTGGCGCATCAACAGGTGCCGTTGAAGCTGCAGAAGATGGGCGCATGAAAATTGGTCCGTTGAAGAAGACTGTTGAATCTGGCGAGCTGGAGAAAGCACAAAGCACCGACAATCAAGTCTTGTTTGTTTGCGCCTGACGAGGTTTGGAATATGCCCGAAGTATCAATCACCCCAGTGGACCCAGCCGTACAACTTCCCGCAGACCGCGAGCTTGTGATGCGGGTGATGCCCATGCCGGCCGACACCAATGGCAACGGTGCAGTGTTTGGTGGTTGGATCATGGCGCAAATGGACTTGGCGGGCAGCGTATTGCCTGCCAAACTCTCCAAAGGTCGCGTCACCACGGTGGCGGTGAATGAGTTTGTTTTCAAACAACCCGTGTCGGTTGGGGATTTACTGAGCTTCTACGCCAAGGTCGTTCGGGTGGGCAACACCTCAATGACAGTGCAGATTGATGTTTACGCCGAGCGTAACCCCGCCGATTTGCACGTCGTGAAAGTGACCGAAGCGGTCTTCACCTATGTGGCCATCGACGCCGCTGGGAAACCCCGTTCAATCCCCCCGCAAACGAAGGGTGGGGCGTGATCCACGGGGCGACATAATTTGAGACAACGCTGAAAGAGTCCCAGCCAAGCGCGCCGCGCTGTATGGAGTGCGTCTGTACATCCAGGGGCGAACGGCTCCTCGAGCGACCGCTCGGGGCAGCGATGTGCGCCCCCGGTTGGGGATCAACTCAGCGTTACTTCTGCGTCCGTATTGGCGGACGCTCACCGTTACTTTGACTCTACCAAGGGAGAAAAAATTGAACCGTCGTGATTTGATCGTGGGAACCTCTGGCATTGCCCTGCTCAGTGGCGCGCAAGCCATTGACTTGGGCGGCATGTTGGGCGCCGCCAAAGACGCCATGCAGGCAGCAACGTTGACCGATGACCAGGTCCGCTCTTATGCAAGCCAAATGGCCAAACACATGGACGCGGAGAACCGCGTCGCACCTGCGGGAAACAAGTACGCCACCCGTCTTGCAGCCCTGACGGCCGCGGCCAAAGAAGACAACGGTTTGCGTTTGAACTACAAGGTATACATGACCAGCGAGGTCAATGCCTTTGCCATGGCCGACGGCACCATTCGTTTTTACAGCGGCCTGATGGACATGATGACGGACGACGAGATTCGATACGTCATCGGTCACGAGATCGGTCACGTCCATGCTGGGCACACCCGTAAACGCATGCAAACCGCACTGAGCACCAGTGCCCTGCAAAAAGGCGTGGCATCCTCGGGCACCAAAGCGGCCGCGCTGGCTGACTCGCAACTGGGGGACTTGGTCGCGCAGGTCATTCGCGCGCAGCACTCGCAGGGCAATGAACGTGAAGCGGACGACTACGCGCTGCAGTTCATGTCAAGGCGTAAATACGACCGCAAAGCAGCGGTCACCGCACTGGAAAAACTAGACAAGCTCTCTGGTGGTTCATCCAATGCGAACTGGCTGTCCACCCACCCCTCGCCGCGCGAGCGTGCTGAGCGCTTGCGCACACAAATCGTTTGATTCGTTTTGTTTTGAGCAAAGCGGGGCCACACGCGGTGTGGCCCCTTTGTTTGTTGGGCCCTTCAAAACTTAGAAAAATCCGGTTTGCGTTTTTGAAAGAAGGCCTGGAACGCTTCGATGGCTTCAGGGCTGCGTAGGCGCCGGCTGAAGATGCCCGCCTCGACTTCAATCGCCTCTTGAATCGCTTTGGCATCCCCACGGCGCATCAAACTTTTGCTTTCCACCACGGCCCCAGGTGGCAACGCATTGAATCGTTCGGCCACACGGCGTGCGTGATTGACCACCTCGCCTGCGGGCAACACGGCATTGGCGATGCCGAATTCCACGGCATCTGAACCGGTGAACGGGTCACCCAGCAAGAGTTTCTCTGCCGCTTTCACGTGGCCCATGAGGCGCGGAATGATGTAGCTTGCTGCGTACTCAGGCACCAAACCCAGGCTCACAAAGGGCATGGCCAAACGCGCTTCGTCGGACACATAGACCAAGTCACAGTGCAAAAGCATGGTGGTACCAATGCCAATGGCGGCTCCAGTGACGGCGGCGACCACAGGCTTTTCACAGTCTTTGAGTGCGGCCATGAAGCGGAACACCGGCGAGTCCATGGGGTTGCTGCTGTCGGGCGCCCGCGCCATGAAGTCTTCCAGGTCGTTGCCCGACGTGAAGATGCCAGGCTGACCGGTGATCAGCACCGCCCGAACGGCAGCGTCTTGTCTCGCCGCGTTCAAGGCGTCGGCCATGGTTTGGTACATCTCCACCGTGAGCGCGTTTTTTTTCTCAGCGCGCGCGATCTCGATGGTGGTCACGCTGTTGATGGTGGCGACTTTGATGCTCATGGATGTCTTTCGCAAGCGCGGCTTCAAACCCGCTCAAAAATACCGGCCGCGCCCTGCCCCGTGCCGACGCACATCGTCACCATGCCGTACTTGAGGTTATGGCGGTGCAGCGCGTGGATGACGGTGGCGGCACGAATGGCCCCTGTAGCACCCAGTGGGTGGCCCAAGGCAATGGCACCGCCCATGGGATTGACCTTGCTGCGGTCCAACTCCAGGGTGTTCAGCACCGCCAAGGCTTGCGCTGCGAAGGCTTCGTTGAGTTCAATCCAATCGAGCTGCGATTGCTGCAAACCGGCATACCGCAAAGCCGCTGGTATGGCTTCAATCGGGCCGATGCCCATGATCTCAGGGGGCACACCGCGGCTGGCAAAACTCACGAAACGCGCCAACGGTTTCAGGTTGAACTGCTTCACCGCTTTTTCGCTGGCCAAGATCAAAGCGCCTGCGCCATCGCTGGTTTGGGAGCTGTTGCCTGCCGTCACGCTGCCGAGGCCCGTGGCCTTGCCGGTGGGGTCCTTGGGTGCGGCAAAGGCGGGCTTGAGTTTGGCCAGCCCTTCCGGCGAAGTGTCGCTGCGCGGACCTTCATCCAGACTCACGGTGCGGGTGCGGGTTTGTGATTCGCCGGTGGCCAGGTTGGGGAAACGGTCAATCACTTCAATCGGTGTGATCTCGTCACTGAACTCACCACTTTGCTGCGCCTTGAGCGCTTTCATATGGGACTGGTAAGCAAACTCGTCTTGCGCCTCGCGTGAGACCTTCCACTGCTGTGCCACTTTCTCGGCTGTCAGGCCCATGCCGTAGGCGATGCCCAGGTTTTCGTTCTTGGCAAACACCTCCGGGTTGAACGAGGGTTTGGCACCGCCCATGGGCACCAAACTCATGGACTCGGCACCGCCGGCGATCATCACGTCGGCCTCACCCACGCGAATGCGGTCTGCGGCCATTTGAATGGCGGTGAGGCCGGAGGCGCAAAAACGGTTCACCGTGACGCCACCCACGGAATTCGGCAAGCCCGCCAGTGCCACTGCAATGCGCGCCATGTTCATGCCTTGTTCGCCTTCGGGGAAGGAGCATCCGATCACAGCATCTTCGATCGCTTTGGGATCAAGGTTGGGCACCTGGCGCAGTGCGCTTTGAATCACAGCGACCAACAAATCGTCGGGCCGCGTGTTCTTGAAATAACCGCGCCCGGATTTGCCGATGGGGCTGCGAGTGGCGGCGACGATGTAGGCTTCTTGGGTTTGTTTGCTCATCTGAATCTCCTTGTGAGCGTGTATCGGTGTTTGTCGAGGTCACTGTGCGTGACTGAGGAAGCGTAGCGAGCGGACGCCAGACGAGGCGGACGGAGCACAGGAACCGGAACGTACTTCCTGTACGTGAGGATTGCGAGCACCGCCCAACGACGTCTCGCGTTCGCGCAGTAGCTTCATCAGTTACGCACCGGTTTGCCTGTTTGCAACATGCCCATGACCCGCTCCTGCGTTTTGGGATGCTCCAGCAGCGAGCAGAAATGCTTGCGTTCCAGTGCCATCAAATAGGCCTCGTTGACCATGGAGCCCGCATCCACATCACCGCCCGTGAGCACGTCGGCGATCAAGGTGGCGATGTGCTGGTCGTGTTCGCTGATCATGCCGCCGTCACGCATATTGGCCAGTTGACCCTGGATGGTGGCTTTGGCGGACCGGCCGGTGACGGGGAACATCGCCTGCGTGGGCGAGCGGTAGCCGCTGGCATAGAGCGCCTTGGCTTGCGCCAAAGCCACATGCAGCAACTCGTCCTTGTGCGGCACGATCACGTCGCTCCACAGCAGATAACCGAGTTTGCGGCTCTCGATGGCACTCGTGCCCACCTTGGCGGTGGCGGCGCTCAGGAAGCCGTCTTTCAAGAAAGCGAAGGCGTCCAAATTGGCGTTGCCTGCCGCTGCCATCTCTGCCGCACGGCGGGCAATGTAGGTGAGGCCGCCTGCGCCGGGCAGCAGGCCCACGCCCACTTCGACAAGGCCGATGTAACTCTCCATCGCCGCCACCCGTTTGGCGCAGTGCACCGCCAATTCGCACCCGCCCCCCAAGGCCATGCCGCGCACAGCAGCCACCACCGGCACCTGGGCGTAACGAATGCGCAGCATCGCGTCTTGCAGCTTTTTCTCCTCGGGCGCGATGCCTTTGGCCCCCATCTTCATGAAGATGGGCATCAAGGCTTCCAGGTTGGCGCCAGCTGAGAACACATCGTCAGGTGACCAAATCACGAGGCCCTGGTAACTTTGTTCGGCCAGCTCCACGGCTTTGAGCAAGCCTTCGGTCACCGTGGTGCTGATGAGGTGCAATTTGGCGGTGATGCTGGCGATGAGCACCTCGCCATCCAAGGTCCACACACGCAGCTCGTCGTTCTTGAAGACCTCGGTGCCTGATTTGAGCGGCGCCGTGGCCCCGGAACCGAACACGCTCTCGGGGAAATGCTGGCGTTGGTACACCGGCAAGGTGCTGCGTGGGATGAATTTGTTTTGTGAGGCGCTCCACGAACCTTCGGGGGTGTGCACACCGCCTTTGTCGGCCACCGGCCCTTCAAAGACCCAGGCGGGCAGTGGCGCGGCGCTCAAGGCCTTGCCTGCTTCGATGTCGGATTTGACCCACTCGGCCACCTGTTTCCAGCCGGCTTCTTGCCACAGCTCAAAGGGGCCTTGCGTTGAACCAAACCCCCAGCGCATGGCGAAGTCAATCTCACGCGCGGAGTCTGCCACCTCGGCCAGGTGCACGGCGCAGTAGTGGAAGCTGTCGCGCAGAATCGCCCAGAGGAACTGCGCCTGCGGGTTGCTCGATTCACGCAGCAACTTCAAACGTTCGGGCGCTGGTTTCTTGAGCATGCGGGCCACGATCTCGTCGGCCTTGCCGCCACCGGGCACATAGTCTGCCTTGGCAGGGTCGAGCCGCAGGATGTCTTTGCCTACCTTTTTGTAAAAGCCCGCACCGCTCTTTTGGCCCAAAGCACCCTGACCAATCAACGCTGTCACGACAGCAGGCGTCGCGTAGCTGGAATAAAACGGATCGTCCTTGAGGTTGTCCTGCAAGGTTTTGATCACATGGGCCATGGTGTCCAGGCCCACCACGTCGGCGGTGCGGAAGGTGCCCGAACTGGCACGGCCGAGTTTTTTGCCGGTCAGGTCGTCCACCACGTCGTAGGTCAAACCGAAGGTTTCGGCTTCTTTCATCGTGGCCAGCATGCCGGCAATGCCAACGCGGTTGGCGATGAAGTTGGGCGTGTCTTTGGCTCGCACGACGCTCTTGCCCAAAGCGGTGGTCACAAAGGCTTCGAGCTGATCCAAGATTTGCGGCTGCGTGGCCGATGTGGGGATCAACTCCACCAGACTCATATAACGCGGTGGATTGAAGAAGTGAATGCCACAAAAACGCGGGCGTATCGCTTCGGGCAATACGTCTGAGAGTTTGGTGATGGACAACCCCGAGGTGTTGCTGGCCACGATCGCATGCGGCGCAATGAAAGGGGCAATCTTGGTGTACAGATCAAGCTTCCAGTCCAGGCGCTCGGCAATAGCCTCAATGATGAGGTCGCAGCCGAGCAGCAGTTCGCTGTGCTCTTCGTAGTTGGCCTGCTGGATCAGCGCAGCATCTTCGGGGACGCCCAGCGGCGCGGGTTTGAGCTTTTTCAGGCCGTCGACGGCTTTGGTGACGATGCCATTTTTGGGCCCCTCTTTGGCAGGCAAGTCAAACAGCACCACCGGCACCTTGACGTTGACCAGGTGGGCTGCGATTTGCGCACCCATCACGCCTGCGCCGAGCACGGCGACTTTGCGTACATTGAATCGGTTCATCAGATCGTCCTTTGTCATGTCCACTTCAACTTCCGTTCCACCTGACCCTTGGACGGGCTCAGGACTGAAGGCTTCGTCGCAGGGCTGCGACACGCCAGGGCTTCGACAGGTCCTGTCCTGAGCCCAGCGAAGGCTCAGCCCGAACGGAAAAAATCACTCCACCCGAATCCAGGTTTGGGTGCGGCCCAACATCGGCATGCCGACGTAACCCCGTACCTCCAGCTTGGTCCCGCTTTCAATCGGCTTCAAACGCACCTTGTACACCTTGCCCTCTTTGGCGTCGGTGATGGTGCCGCCACCCCAGACCGTTTTATCCTCGGCGTCTTGTTTCACGCCGCGAATCACGGGCAAGCCGATCAGGGGTTTGTCTTTCAAATCGTCGGTGCACAAATCGCACACCGCGTCTTGTTTGGCATCGGCGGCAAGCAGTTTTTCCACCTTGCCGGTGAGCACGCCACCGCTCTCGGTGATGCGGACCAGCGACCGCTCGGTTTTGGTTTTGTCGTCGATGGTTTTCCACAGGCCCACGGGAGTTGCCTGAGCGAGCACAGCGCCACTGAACATCAAACCGGATGCGGCTAAAACCAATGCCCCGCGTGAATTGAACATGCTTGTCTCCTGTTGTGTTGTCAACGATTTAGAACAGCGCTTCGTCCATGTCCATCAAGGGCTTGGACCCGGCGCGGGCGCTGCGAATCAAACCTGCGGTTTCAGGCAGCAGCTTGGCGAAGTAAAACCGCGCCGTGTGCAGTTTGGCGGTATAGAACGGATCGCCGCTGTCTTTTTTCTCCAGCGCCACCTTGGCCATGCGGGCCCAGAAATAGGCGAATACCAGGTGGCCACACACGCGCAGGTAGTCCACCGCAGCCGCCCCCACCTCGTCGGGGTTTTGGAAGGCCTTCATGCCCATCTCGGTGGTCAGCTTGGTGACCTTGTCACCCAAATCAGCCAGCGGATTCACAAACTCCTGCATGGCCTCGTTCACGCCCTCGTCTTCAATGAAGGCGGTCACCTTGGCACCGAACTTTTTCAACTTCGCGCCGTTGTCGCCCAGCACCTTGCGGCCGAGCAGGTCGAGTGACTGGATGGTGTTGGTGCCTTCGTAAATCATGTTGATGCGGGCATCGCGCACGAACTGTTCCATGCCCCACTCGCGGATGTAGCCGTGGCCACCAAAGACTTGCATGCAGTGCGAGGTGGCGATCCAGGCGTTGTCGGTCAAGAAGGCTTTCACGATGGGCGTCAGCAGGGCCACTTCATCGGCGGCGTCTTTGCGTACGTCTTCGTCTTCACTGGAGATTTCCTGGTCCAGCAAGGAAGCCACATACAGCGCCAAGGCACGACCGCCCTCGGCATAAGCGCGGGCAGTGAGCAGCATCTTGCGCACATCGGGGTGCACGATGATGCTGTCAGCGGGTTGGTCGGGCGACTTGGGGCCGGTGAGCGAGCGCATCTGCCTGCGGTCTTTGGCATAGGCGACCGCATTTTGATAGGCCACCTCGGTCAAACCCAGAGACTGCATGCCCACACCCAAGCGCGCCGCATTCATCATCACAAACATGGCCGCCAAACCCTTGTGGGGTTCTCCGACCAACCAGCCCTGGGCGCCGTCCAGGTTCATCTGGCAAGTGGCATTGCCATGGATGCCCATTTTGTGTTCCAGAGCACCGCAAAAAATGGGGTTACGCGCACCCAAGGATCCGTCGGCGTTCACCAGAAACTTCGGCACGACAAAGAGTGAAATGCCTTTGCTTCCCACCGGCGCATCGGGCAAACGTGCCAACACCAAATGGATGATGTTGCTCACCAGGTCATGGTCGCCCGCGCTGATGAAAATTTTGTTCCCGGTGATTTTGTAGCTGCCATCGGCTTGCGGCTCTGCCTTGCTGCGCAGCAGCCCAAGGTCGGTGCCGCAGTGCGGTTCGGTCAGGCACATGGTGCCCGTCCACTCCCCACTGGTGAGTTTGGGCAGGTAGGTTTTTTGCTGCTCGGGCGTACCGTGGGCGTGCAGGCATTCATAAGCGCCGTGCGTCAAGCCAGGGTACATGGTCCAGGCCTGGTTGGCGCTGTTGAGCATTTCGTAAAACGCTTGGTTAACCGTGACGGGCAGGCCTTGTCCGCCATAAGCGGGGTCGCAACTCAGGGCGGGCCAGCCACCTTGCACATAGGTGTCATAGGCGGCCTTGAAGCCGGTTGGCGCTTTCACTTCGTGTGAGGTTTTGTCCAAGGAGCACCCCTGGGCATCACCGCTTTGATTCAAAGGAAGGATGACCTCGGCGGCGAATTTGCCACCCTCTTCCAACACGGCGTTGATGGTGTCTTCATCCATCTCGGCATGCCGTGGCAGGGTTTTGAGCACGTCACTCAGGTGCAGCACCTCGTGCATCACAAACTTCATGTCGCGCAGAGGGGGGGTGTACTGGGCCATGGATGAGTCTCCGTTTTAAGGATGGATGGTTATTCGGCAGCCGCTTTGATTCGCGGCTTTCTTTTCTTTGGCGCTGTGGATGGCGGCTGGCTTGCATACCGGGCCACCACACCCTCAAAAGCACGCAAGGCGTGTTTCACAGCATGTGCTTTGTGCAGAAAGCGGGCGTCATGGTGCAAGGCCAGAATCAAGCCATGCACCTCAAACAACATTTGTTCCGGGTCGGTGTCGGTACGCAAATGGCCCTGCGCAATGGCTTGGGAGATGGCCCTGGCCAGGGCGCTGTGCCAGGTGCTCACCATGGTCACCAAAGCCTCTCGCACCGCCCCCGGTCTGTCGTCGAACTCAACAGCACCGCTGATGTAAAGACAACCCGAGTCGATCTCCACCGTCACCCGTTTGACCCAGTACGCAAACATGGCCTGCAAACGAGGAAGACCGCGCGGCTCGTTCAGCGATGGGGTGAACACTTCTTCTTCAAAGCGACGGTGGTATTCGCGCACCACGGAAATTTGCAACTCTTCGCGCGAACCGAAATGGGCGAATACGCCCGACTTGCTCATTTGTGTGATCTCGGCCAACACGCCGATCGACAAACCTTCCAATCCCTTTTGTGAAGCCAGCACCAGTGCGGCTTCCAAGATGGCCGCCCGCGTCTGCCTGCCCTTGAGCAAGGGACGCACCGGCATGCGGTTGGCAACAGCGTGGGTGAAAGGCTCGGACACAACAACCTCAAGAAAAGAACGTTCGTTCTATTTTGCAGAAAACCACAGCTGGCGGGGGCATTCACGGTCTCTTTTTCTAGGCTGTGGCGCCTAGTTCGTTGCTAGGCACCGTCAGTCGCGGGTTAACCCGCAAGAATTCGCCTACCCGTCAGGTGCGATGAGCGCATGCTGCAAACGCGTCGCCTTGCGGTCCAGGAGCCACATGTCATGGTGATGAAACCCTTCGCAAAACCCCACACCAAACCTCTGGCATGTGTATGGCTATTGAGTCAGGGCGACAGATTGATTACTCTTCGGGTAAGGAGCAAAGCCGTGGAAGTACTGCAACTCGATGTGTCGGGCCGCCCGCAAGCTTGGATCTCTGCCAAAGAGGCCGCCCTGATTTACGCCAGCGATGGGGTGTCTTGGACTCTCGGAGACGCGTTTTATGTGCTGCGCGGTGGCACGCAGCAACGCACCGGTTTGCAGTCCCGCATTGAAGTGCATCCCATCATCGCCGTCAAAGGTTCTGTTCCAAGCCGCGCCTGGCGACAAGCGCCCGCGCTGACCAACCCCAAACTGTTTTCGCGTGACCGTCACATTTGCGCCTACTGCGGTGGCCACTTCCACGCCGACGACCTGACCCGCGAGCACGTCATCCCCACCTCACGGGGTGGCGACGACAGCTGGATGAACTGCATCACCGCCTGCCGGGGCTGCAACGGCCACAAAGGCAACCGCCTGCCGGAAGAAGCCAACATGAGTTTGCTCTACCTGCCCTATGTGCCCAGCCTGCACGAAGACATGATCCTGCGCGGCCGCCGCATCCTGGCCGACCAGATGGAATTTTTGATGGCCAGCGTGCCCAAGCACAGCCGTCTGCTGACTTAGGGTGTTTTAGGAAGAGCGCCGGCTCCTGCTGTATTTCAAAAGCAGGAGCAAGCAAGGCGCCCAGGGCGGCTCCGGCCTGAGGCCCCGCTGCACAAATCGCTTGCCCGCCGTCGCATCTTCAACGAACCACACACCCCGGCAGGTCTCGGGGCTTCCACTGTGTGGCTTTCGGGTCTGACAAGGTGCGCAAAAACGCCACCAGGTCGGCCACCTCGCTCTCAGTCAACTTCAAAGGCTTCAAGATTTGTTCGCCATCGGCATGCAGGCGATCCAGGTTAAGGTCTGAATAGTGACGCACCACGGCCTCCAGCGTGGTGAGTTTCCCATCGTGCATATAAGGTGCGGTCTCGGCCACATTTCGCAGGCTGGGCACCTTGAACTCGCCGAAATTGCGGTGGGCGGGTGCCAGGTGCTGTGTTTTGACACGGGTCAGCGAATCCGAGGCATCGCTCCACCGCGACAACAGGTTGTAGGGGCTGGCACGCAACTGCTCAATGCCGCCATGGCGGCCCGGGTCCACCACGCCGGGGCGCACAAAAAACGGCACGCCGATGTCAGCAAATTCGCCGTTGCTGAACATGGGGCCATGGTGGCAGGTGCTGCATTGGCCCTTGCCCAAGAAAAGACGCAGCCCACGCTGCGCTTCCAAGGGGTAGCGAGACGCGGCTTGGCGATCGCCTCGGTTCAAGGCCCGCACAAACCGGTCAAACGCGGTGGGGCCTGACTGCAAGCTGCCCACAAAGGCACCCAGGGCTTTGGCGGCATCGACCAAGGCGGCTTCGTCAGAAACGGTGGCGGGCGCTCGACCCCGAAGGCGCTGGTATCGGCAGCTCAGCTCGGCATCTTTTTGCAGCAGCTGGCGAATATGCGCCCCACTGCTGGCCATCTCCAGCGGATGGGTCAGCGGTGCAATGGCTTGTGACCACAGGCTGTCAAACGCACCGTCCCACCCCCACCATCGGCCATGCACCACGTTCCACAACGACGGTGTGTTGCGGGTGAGCGTTTCGCGGCCCACCGCTCGAGCCAGCCCGTCGGTAAACGCCAAGCCAGGCACATGGCAACTCGCGCAGGCCAAACGGCCCCCATCGGACAAGCGGGGGTCAAAAAACAAACGCTGCCCCAGGGCCACGGCCTGCGGATGGGCTGCCAGTGCGTTGCCCGGATCACGGGCCGCGGCGGTGGGCCAGGGGCCGTGGCTTTGAATGCGGCGTAACTCAGTGGGCGTGAAATCCAGCAGTGCGTCTGCCGCTTGAACCTGCGAAGGCGTCGCCAAAACCACCGCCAGGGTCAGCAGGCCATGGCGCAACCAGCGCATCAAAAAACCGCTTGTCATTCCAGCAGCAGCTCGTGGGTCAAGCGGTGGGCCACCGTGCCAGCGCCGCCATCCACATCAAAGCTCAAACGCCAAACCCCGGGCATGTGGAACATCAACCCATCAGCGCGGTAAGCCCCTGCGCCTGTCGAACGCACGGTGGCCAGGTAGTTCATGCCATGGCGGTGGGCGGGCATGTCGGCATCGACTTTGAGCAGCCGCAGTTTTGTTTTTGCAGCCGCTGCGCCGGTAGCGGAACACAAACGCACATCCAGCGAAAAGTGTTTACCCACGGTGATCGGGCCGGGCAGCGGCGCAAACACCAGCACGGCATCCTGAGCGCGAATGTCTTGCCGTGTGGCAGCGGACAAACCATCACCGCAAGCGGCGCTCACCGGCGGCGCCGCACCCCACAAAGCTGAACCCAACAGCGCTGCCCCCAAGTGACGAAACATGGCCCGCCTTACCCTTTGACCGCACCGGGACGGGTCAGGCTTTTCAGCAAGGTTTCGGCGTTGCGCCAGCCTATGCCCTGGGCCACGGCAGAAGGCAAATCGGCCAACCACTCGCGTGAATAACGGGCATGGGCGGCGATGTAGTGCCAACGTTCGGGGGTGAAGGTGTCGGTGCCGATCATGAAACGGTCGGGGAACTCAGTGAAAGCTTCGCGCCAGGCGGCATCCACCTTGCCAGCCGTGGCTTGGTCGCCGCGAAAGGCCAGGTCGCACCACAAGCGCGGGTGGCGGCGCAGTACCTCGCGCACTGCTTCGGGCCGGTCAAAACCCGAGTGAGCCCACAGCACCTTGGCCTCGGGCCACTGCTTGAAGAGTTTCTCCACCGCCACTGCATCGGAGTGGGCATGCAAGACCAAACCCTGCTCACGCGCCAGGGCGACCATACGTCTGGGCACAGGCAGGTCAGCCTCGTCGCCGTAAAGATGGAATTCGCCTATGCCGACGTAACGAAACTTGGCCAGCCGCTCTTCCAGGTAACGCAGCACGCTGTCGTCGCGCACCCAGGTGCTGATCTCACCCCGCGTGCGGTAGGGGCGCAAGGCCGGCACGATGAGGTCGGGGGCTTCGGCCACCAACATTTGTGTGCCTTGGTCGTTGGAAGACGACACGAAGGCGCCGCGCAGCCCGGCTTTGCGCAAAATCTCGACCGCTTGTTTGGGGGGCACCAAGTCCCAGGCGTCGTGGCTGTAATGAATGTGGGCATCGAACAGCGGCAAGTCAGGGGCAGCCTGGACTCGCGGCCCGACACCCAAGGCAGTCGCCGCCAAGAGGCTTTGAAATTGACGGCGACCCAAACGGGCGTTTACGAATGCATCTTGCTTCATGAAGCCTCCAAAGCCATTGGGCCGAGTCATCTTGGATCCCGCCATTAGAACAACTCACCTTGCCCCGTGTCCACCAACTTGCTGCGCCGTTTTTTGGTGCCCGTTGGTGGCAAGCCGCTTTTTCGCGAGCCGTGTTTGTTTTGGATGTCGGCGGCTTCGGCATGGGCGCTGCTCGACTTTCTCAAACCATACAGACGTTCTTTCGCCTGTTGCAGGGCCTGTTTTTCGTGGACGATGGGAGGCGGGTAGGCGGGTGTGCCCAGCTCCGGCACCCACTGCCGAACATACAGGCCTTGCGGATCCTGGTCACGCGCTTGTTTGCTGGGCGAGTACATGCGCAAGGTATTGATGCCGGTGGTGCCGGATTGCATTTGCATCTGGCTCCAGTGGATACCAGGCTCAAAATCCAGAAACTGGCGCGCCAGGAATAGACCCGGTTCGCGCCAGTGCAGCCACAAGTGGTAGGCGGCAAAACTCACCAACATGGCCCGCATGCGAAAGTTGAGCCAGCCGGTGGCGCGCAGTTGGCGCATGCAGGCGTCCACCATGGGGAAGCCGGTTTGCCCTTCGCACCAGGCTTGCAGTCGCACACGGTCAATCTCGCCGTCGTTCACCCCGTCACCCGCACGCAGCCCATCGGCAGAGCGGGCGAAGTTGCGAAACTCTATCGCGGGTTCGTCCTCCAGTTTTTGCATGAAATGGCAATGCCAGCGCAAGCGGCCTGCGAAACCGCGCAGGCCATAGGCCAAGCCGCGGTCTGCCGTTGATGCAATGCGGGCTTCGGTGGCCTGGTGGACGCAGCGCAGGGAAATGCTTCCAAACGCCAGGTGCTCGCTCAAGCGGCTGCAACCGGTTTCGGCCGTGAGGGGGCTGGACAGGGCGCGGCGGTAGTCGCGGCCACGGCCCTCCAGGAAGCCATTCAAAGTCGCCCAGGCGGTGCGCTCGCCTGCTGGAGGAAGTGGTGTGGACAAAGGCGCCAGATCCAAGTCCTGCAAGCTGGGCAGTGGTGAGGGTTCCAGGCCAGGCGGTGCTTTGAACCCAGCAGGGCAAACCACCTCGGGCGCATTCATGCGCTGCGCCCACCGCGCGGCCCAGCCACTGCGCGAGCGCAAGCGGCGCACGACACCGGTTTGAGGAAACTCGGTCCACAACACGCCCTGGTGGCGACACCAATCGGCCACCTTCAGGTCTCGGGTGTAACTCCAGCCTGGGCCGGTTTCTTCATGGCTGAAGAGGTGGCTGAAATCAAACTCGCGGCGCAGGGCTTGCAGCACCTGGGTCATCTCGCCCACTCGAATCAGCAAGGGCAAACCACGGCGGGCTAAATCGGCTTGCAGGGCCTGGGCGTTGTGCAGGAAAAAAGCCACATGGCGGGGATCGCATTCGGGGCTGTTCAGCCAATCCGGTTCAATCACCACCAGGCCCGCTGTGGCCTCCGCATGTTCAGCCGCGGCCAGGGGTGCGTGGTCGCGCACGCGCAGGTCGCGTTTGAACCAGACCAGCGCACCGGCCACGGCGTCCCCTTACTTCACCAGAGGCCGCACCGTGGTGAAGCCGCCATCCACGGCGATGACCTGGCCTGTGATGCGGGCCGCACCCTCGCTGAGCAACCAGGCCATGGTGTCGGCCACTTGTTCGGCGGTTTGCACACCCCCGAGCGGGTACTGCTTACCCGCACCTTCGCGCATGGCAGGCAGCTTGAGCATGCTGGCGGTCATGGGGGTTTCTGTCATGCCAGGCGCCACGGCATTGATGCGCAAACCCTGGCCTGCGTAGGTCGCGGCTGCACTGCGCACCAGGGCTTCGACACCGCCTTTGGCCGCCGCAATCGCCTCGTGGTTGGCCACACCGATACGTGCCACGACCGAACTCGCAAATACCGCAGCCCCATTACCGCCCTGCAGGGCATTCACCCAGGCCTGCAACATGAACACAGCGCTGTCGAGGTTGATGCGCATGACCTCGCGGTAGGCCTCAAGCCGGGTGCGGTGCAGTGGCGCAATCAAGGTGCTGCCCACGGCATGGGCCAGCAAGGTGGGTGCTGCGCCCAGTGCTTCCTGGCAGGCGGTGAAGGCCCAGGCGGCCCCCTCGGGGGTGGTGGTATCGGCGCTGATGCGCAGGGTGGCCTGCACGTCGGACAAGCGGCTTTCGTCACGCCCGACGGCGACAACCTGGTGGCCCTGTGCAAACAGTTGCCGCGCCAACGCACGGCCGATGCCGCCGCTGGCGCCTGTGATCATGGCGATGGAAGTCATGGGTTGCTTTCAGTGGTAAGGAGTAAAGACAAGGCGGCACCGATGTCAGGGCTTCGAGGTGGGCGAGTCCCACCGCCGCACCATACGCTGCATCAATGGCCGAACGCGCAGAAAGAGCGAATACAGTCGCTCCAGCATCCAGATCGCCCCCGGCAAGCGCCCCAGGGTGGCCAACCAGCGCCAGCCCGGCAGGGCGGACCACAGCAGCAAAAAAGCGCGGGCACCGCTGCGCAACTGGCCACTGCTGTCCTGCACATGGAACCGCGCCAGCAACTCAGCTTGCGTGGTGTGGGCAGGCAACACCAAGTCGGCCTGGTTGACATCGACATAACAGACTGGCGTGTTGGGTGTCATCCCGGCATACAGCGCGATTTCGCGGCGGCACAGGGGGCAATCGCCGTCGTACAGCACCGTGAGCGGTGCGGGGTTGGAGGTGGGCATCGGCTTGTTCAGCATGGGGGCACCTCTTGGGGGAGCGCCGGGCTGCTTCCACTTCCTCTCAACCCAGCCGGCCAGGAGCGGGGGTTTCCAGGCGCTTGGTTACCTTGCGCGAGGTCGTGGTTGGAAGGGTGCCCATGGGCCGCGAGCAAATCAGCTGCGGACTCAACACCACGAAGTGAACGCGCCCACCATTTGGAAAAGGAGGCGCAGGGCTGATCGACTGGGGGGAACAAAGCGGGCAAGTCTTCACACCGGGCCCAACCCTTCAACCAGCGGTCCAGGTGGGGTTCGCTGACGCAGCGCACCCGACCGGCTGATGACAAGGCCTTGCCGATGGCGTCGGCATCGCCCCACCAGCACAGAGGTGTCAACTCACGCATGCGCGTGTCCACGAAATTCCAGCGTTTGTCGCTCCACGGCCAGGCGCGGTGGAAGTCGGCCACATAGAGGCCGAGCACCAGCGCATCGCGGGGCAGATCGGCAGGCAGCGCTCCGAGACACCAGGGGTGTACCAACCACACATCGCGGCCCCGAACATCATCGGCGTCAGGTGCGTTGAGTTCTAGATCAGGCGGTGGGTAGGACCGCAGCGGCGGTGCAGCGAGCGCGGTGTTGTTGGGGTGTGCCTCGGACGAACGCTGCTCTTGTCGGGCAGGCGTTCGCGCCAACTCCCCGAGCGCTTCGTAACTGGTGTCGATCACGCTTCCAGGGCTGTGCCACTGCGGCGGCGCGAAACGCGCCACATTGTCGGCGTTGAACAGGTAGGGTTTGCTGCTGCCGGTGCCCGCCACCCATTGCCAACTCAAGTGGTTGCTGGCGAGGTCACCGTCCAGCAGATGGCCATAGAGCCAGTCGGCCCCCACACGCCAAAACACCTTGCGCACATGCACCACATAACTGGCCAGCCACATGCGCGCATGGTTGTGCAGCCAACCGGTGGCGTAGAGCTGGCGCACGGCGGCGTCCACCACCGGCACGCCGGTACGCCCTTGGAGAATGTCTTCAGGCAACTCACGGGCATAAGCCTCATCAGGCAAAGGCCCTTCATGCAGCGACTGAAAAATCGCATCGCCCCGGTGCTGCCACACATGGTGGAAGTAAGCCCGCCAGCCCAACTCAAACACCAACAGGTGCTGCGCCGGCAGGGCATGGCGCATGACCACCGCATGGAGCACTTCGCTCATCGAAACAAAACCGTGGGTGATGTAGGGCGACAACCCCGTGACCGCACCATTCAAAGCGTTGCGGCTGCGTGCATAAGCCGCCGGATCAATCGCCTGGATGCGCGCCCAGGCCTCGGCGCAGGTGGGTGGGTGCGATTCAAACATGGGCTGTGACCCCCACTTGGCCGTTGCGTATGGCGGCTGCACGTTCGTTCACGGCTTGTTTTTCCGCGTCGCTCAAACGCGCCAGGTTTTTCACCTGCAAGGACATGCGCGGATTTTTGGCCAGCAGGGTTTGATGGCGCATCAAGAAGTCCCAGTAGAGCGTGGTGAAAGGGCAGGCCGCCTCTCCCGCGCGCTCTTTGGGGTTGTAGCGGCAACCGGCGCAGTGCGGGCTCATGCGGGCGATGTATTGGCCGGTGGCAATGTAGGGTTTGCTGCCCATCACGCCGCCGTCGGCGTATTGGCTCATGCCCAGGGTGTTGGGCAGCTCCACCCATTCCACGGCGTCCACATACACGGCCAAGTACCAGTCGTGCACTTGCTGGGGCTTCACGCCGAACATCAGGGCAAACAGGCCCGTCACCATCAGGCGCTGGATGTGGTTGGCATACCCGTGTTCCAGGGTTTGCGTCAGCGCATCGCGCAAACAGGCCATGTCGGTCGCACCGGTCCAGTACCAGGCGGGGAGGTCTTCTACGGCTTGCAGTTCATTGCGCTGCAGGTACTGCGGCATTTGCGTCCAGTAAATGCCGCGCACGTACTCACGCCAACCCAGAATTTGCCGAATGAAACCTTCCACACTGGACAGGGGCGCCTCACCCGCATGCCAAGCCGCTTCGGCAGCAGCCACCACCTCACGCGGGTTCAAGAGCTTCAGGTTCAGGGCGGCGGACAAATGCGAGTGGTAAAGCCAGGGATCCCCAGGCCACATGGCATCTTGGTAGCGACCGAACAAAGGCAAACGATACTGAATGAAAGTGTGCAGGGCCTGCAGGGCCTGGGTACGCGTGACGGACCAGGCAAAACTGTCCAAGCGACCGGGGTGGGTGGCGAAATGTTCGCCAACCAGCGCGATCACCTCCAAGGTGATGGCATCCGGTGCAAACATGGCGCGGGGCGGCACGGCGCCTGGGCCGCCCTTGCCGAAAGAGTCGCGGTTGTCCTCATCGAAATTCCATTGGTCGCCGACGGGCTGGTCCGGTGATGTCGGCTGCATCAACACGCCATGGCGTTTGCGCTGCTCGCGGTAGAAATACTCCATACGCAGCGACTTACGCCCTTTGGCATGGGCCGCAAACTCGCGCACGGTGCAGAAAAAATGCCGGTCTTCGCGGACATCGAATGGCAAGCCGTTTTGCGCAGCGACGGCTTTCAGGGCGTGCAGCACGCGCCAGTCACCGGGTGCGGTCATCACCAGTTGTTCGGGTTGCAAGCGCTCGATGTCGGCCTGCAACTGCGCTGCGAGGCTGCCCCGGTTGCCTGGGTCGTCCAGCTGGGTGTAGTGAACGCGGCGGCCTGCCTGCACCAGCGCTTGTGCAAAGTGGCGCATCGCCGCCAAAAACAAAGCCGTGCGCGGCTTGCTGGACCACACATGGGTGGACTCTTCCGCCACTTCGGCCATCCATACCGCGTCCAATGCGGCGTCAAAGCCATCGAAGGCCGCGGCATCCAGATCGAGCTGGTCACCTAAAACAACAACCAGGGTGCGCAAGTCAGCCCCCCGCTTTTCTCTGGCGGCGGCAGGCCTCAGAACACACCTTCACCTCGGCCCAGTTTTTGGCCCAGCTTTTTCGCCAGGTCATGGTGAGCCCGCACACCGTGCACACCTTGCTGGGCAAGCTGCTTTTGTTGCCACGGAATGAAGCGGTGCGCGGCGGTGCGGCGGGCGTTTTGTTCACGTCAGCCTTTTTTGGCCCAGGCACTGCACCAGCCGGGACCGGCCACTTGTTTGGCTCCAAACAAGGGACAACCGGCTTGTTTGTCGGTGGCTTTGCCCTGGTACAGCGCGCAATTGCTGCAAAGTTGACCGGCGGCGTACTTGGGGAATTTTTTGGTGTCCACTCTTTTGGCGTCGGCGACATAACCCAGCGCCACCGCCTGCGGGTCTTTTTCATCCAACAGGGCTTGTGCTTGGGCGGTGGCGCACAGGCTGACACCGCTGGCGGCAACCGTCATCAAAAAAACACGTCGTTGCATGGTCATGGAGAACTCCTTGGCAAGGGGGAATGGGTGGCAAAACGGTTGTGAGGTCGTCCACAGTGGCTCGCTCGGTTCACGGCAGCTGCTGCGAATCTGACGCGCGAATGTTAACGCTTACCGCGTCATCATTGAGTCAAAATGAAAACATCCCCGCTTTTTTGTTGCATACTTGGATTCAAACACGGTTCATATTAAGAAATTCATGGCCAAAGACAACAAAATTCCGCGTCACCGCAGCGGCGCGGTCGCTCAGATGTTGCACATGCCCGTGGCCACGCTACGGGTATGGGAGCGGCGTTACCAGGTCAGCCAAGCCATCCTGACCGCCAGCGGGCAGCGCCTGTACAGCGCGGCCGACGTTCAGCGCCTGGCCCTGCTCAAACAGTTGACCGACCTGGGCCACGCCATTGGCAGCCTTGCGGCACTTGACATGCCTGCCTTGCTGGAGGTGGCTGCCACCCATGCCGGTGCAGAGAATTTGAGTCAACTTCACCGCCCTGTGCCTGCCCCGCAGGCCAGCGGGGCGTGGCGCGTGGCGGTCATCGGCCCCGCGCTGGCCCGGCGACTGCAACGCCCGGCGCTGCTGCAGCATGTGAAACGCACCTTGGTATTGCTGGGCCCCTTCGACAACGCCGCACAAGCCGACCAGGCGCTGCAAGGTGTGCCTGTGGACGCCCTGCTGGTGCATGAACCCAGCCTGCACGCCGATTGGCTGACCCAAGTGGTGCGCGACGCCCCCGCTCTGCAGGCCGCACCCAAGGCCCTGCTGTATGGTTTTGCGGCCGATGCCACCTGCGAGGCCCTGGCCAAAGCCGGCGTGGCCCTGTTGCGCGAACCCCAGAACGACACGGTGCTGGGGCAGTGGCTGCAACACATGCTGTCTGCCATCAGCGCGCCACCCGCAGCGGCCGCCTCTGTACCCCAAGCACCGGGGACCGAAGCGGCACCACCCCGCCGCTGGACCGACGCCGCGCTGGCCGAATTCGTCAGCCAGTCGCCCACCATCGCCTGCGAATGCCCGCGGCACGTGGCAGAGCTTCTGGTGCAGCTGTCCCACTTCGAGGCCTACAGCGCCGAATGCGAAAACCGCACGCCCGCCGACGCCGCCCTGCACCGCTATTTGCGAGAGACCGCCGCCCATGCCCGCGCCCAGTTCGAACAGGCCCTGGCCCATGT
>Ga0315907_10001549_pt1 | contig 30889 bp, 26 predicted proteins | sample LakEriMetagenome_3_FD_203525 | JGI IMG/M metagenome (GOLD analysis project Ga0315907, IMG submission 203525) | Freshwater fungal communities from buoy surface, Lake Erie, Ohio, United States - Buoy 12 MA123 | ecosystem: Environmental > Aquatic > Freshwater > Lake > Lake biofilm | place: USA...
CGGTAAGCAGCGGCGGATGGCGGCAGTTTTGTTGTGGAAAAACATGTCACTTGTTACCTGTCACTTGTCACATTTTATCCAATAGCTAACGGACGGCGGCGGATGGCTGCACGAGCAACTTGTTACATGGAGCTTGTCATGCAGATGTTCTAGCAGTACTACCCGGAGCCTGATTTACCATAGTTTATCGATAGGATTACCCTGGGTTAGCCAGAGTTCAAAATATTGCTTTCACATTTGAAAGCGTTTGAAATTTTATATATTTGTTTAAAGCACCAAAGGTGCACAATAACGTAAAAAGCTTTTGTGTAAGAGCACTAAGGGTGCTGGAATAAGAATGTTATAGCTCATTTTTTAAACCGACCATGGCAATAAAAATAGAATTCGTGAATCTCATAATTCCGATTGATAAAATTCACAAAAGTAATATTGAAGGTGGTTTTGATGCGTTAATCAATAAATATGACAATTTAATTGGAAGTGCTGTTTGGTTTGACAAACACCTTTTTAGAATGGGTTGGATGGACACATGGATGATTGATGGCGAGATTGACTTCTGGAAAGATAACGGACTTGCCCCTATAGTGAAAAAAGGAAATGAGGAATATTGGAGCGATTTGTTTGTTATTTCAACAGGAATAAATCAATTTATGACAAATTGCGATTGGTTAGAAATCGATTTTAGGAAAAATATCGTATGGTTAAAAGGCACTGACCCTAATGATATTTACCCAAACCCCAAATTCGCTTCTCATAATTACAAATATGGCGTTTGAAAAGAATATTTTAGTAAGCACCTAATTGACTGAGCAACGAATAGAAAAGCGAGCTATAACAGCACCTACAAGAAATTCGCGGTTCAGTGGTAAAATGAAGCTTTGTACTGCGTATCAAATTCAGTTGTGGCAGACAGTTTTCATCCCCGAAATCGCCACCTTCAGGTAGCTGCAAATCGTTATGCAACATAATATGAAAACTAATGTAAATAATATGAAAATCTTAAATATGAGCAACTTATTAATTATATTTTTTTTAGCATTTAGCTGCACATCAAGTAAAGATGTTCCAATTAGCATAGAACATGCGGAATGTTTATATGAATACTCAATCAGAGAATACTATCAAAAATCACAAAACAAAAATGCAATTAGTATAAAAGACTGTGAGGCAAATTGGAAATGGGAGATAAATGACGGATGGAATATATGCAAGGAAGAACGATTTGCATATAAAATAGAATATAACGAAGGTAATTCATATGTAATAAATACCTTTTTTAGTTCTACAGGCACTGGCGAATTCACGCATCTTTTTTTATTAGAAATTAAAGATGGTACTTTTAATTTGATTGAGTCAATTGCTGGGGGCGATAGATGTCAATATGGTTTAATTTCCGAAGAAGTTGAGTTTAAAGATAATTTGATATATTATTCTGAATTGATAACTCCCTTTCATTTGATGAGTTGGACAGGTCACGATTTACCTTTTGGTTCTTATGATGATTGCATGATTTGTTGTTGCGGTGCAGCAAAATATAAATATAATCCTATATCAAAAGAGAAAGAATTCATAGGTATTGAATTATTATTAGATGAAATTGAAGGGAATGATAACTTTTCAAAAACATATAATCTATTTCTTCAAAAAGGTAAAAAGTTTTTGCAAGAAAAGGAAATAATAGAATTTATTAAAAGCGCAGATAATGAATGAATTACGTTGCATAACAGGCGTTTGGCTCAATGGCGGGTGACATGGTTAATTGAAGATTCTACCTCGCATCAACCTTTGTGGTGTATTGACATTTATTTGCTTCTAAATCCGCCACGGCACCAAGCACCAAAACCGTATGGGAAATAATATAAATATAAAAACATGAACAAGATTAAATTTTATCTACAACGAATATATCGTTTAGCTCTTAGTTTCAAAAAACAAGAAGAACTAGTATGGAAAGAGTTAAAGGAGCTTCATGCCAATGCTGATTGGAAACACGGCGTCTATGAAAAGGACAAATATATTGAAACAATATTTGAGATCGGCAAAGAACAAGGTGCTGCTTTCTACTACATGATTTATGAAGGAAGTTTCCATTGTAGAGTTAGAATTCTAGAGGACTACCCTGAAGAATTAACAACTGATTTATTCATTCTTGCAGCACATTTCAATAATTTGTTGAATAATGGGGTTGTAATTGTGAATGTACAAAGCCATTATGTAGAATATCACCAAAAGAGAGATTTGTTAATACCACTGCTATATACCAGTGAAACATACGGACAATTGATGCGACATTATAATACATCAAGAGACATTTACGCGGCATTTCAAAGACTTATAATTGAACAAGAAGCACCAGCAATAATTATTGCGGATCTCTTAAAGGAAAATGAAGCAAATGATAAGGAAACAGAATAAAATTTCCCATAACAGCACCTATGTTTCTAAATTAAAACGGGGGAACAAATAATTTTAAAGCAAGACAATGGAATTCGTCTATTACAAGAAAACATTCTCCAAAATCGTTAAAGCCACATTTTTGTTTATTATTATGATGATGCAACAAAACTGTGTGGAATCGAATAAATATACGAATAATGCTGGGGGCCAGGAATTAAATGATAATGATACATCAGCCTTAAATAAGGTTTTTTTAATAGACAGCCTTCATGTAAAAATAGGAGATCAAACCTGGTGTTTATATAACTTAGATGTTACAAATTATAGAAACGGTGATCAAATAAGGAACCTTATAAATATTGAAGATTGGAAATATGCCCAAGATGGCGCTTGGTGTGTTTATGAGAATATGGGTTCAAGTCGCAATGGCAAATTATATAATTTTATGGCCGTAAGGGATCCACGCGGCTTAGCTCCCATAGGCTATCATATTCCAACCGCTGAGGAATGGACAACCCTAATAAAGTTTCTTAAAGACAATAAGACGGAATCCTCTTTGCTAAAGAAATATTTTTTTGATGGAATAACGGGAGTTTGGAGAACTGGTGGAGATGGCGCGTTTGATAGCTCTACAAGTAGTACAACATGGTGGAGTTCATCAGATGCAGGATCATATGCATATAGTTTTAGCGTTAATATTATTAATCAAAATTATTCAGGCGATATTAGTGATTATAGTATGCCTCCCTGTGGATTATATGTTCGCTGTATAAAAGACTATAATACCAAACCATGAATGTATCTAAAAAATGGTCATCGTCGAAACGCAAAGAACTGTTTTTGGTCAAAAGAATGTCCTAATCAGACCTTTTAAAAACCGGTTGGCATTTTATTGATTATCAAGTATGAAAAGAAAAGTAAGAAACATATCAATATTAATGTTTCCTTTTGCTTTTTTGATATTAATCAACGAGATTGTTAGGCCTACAATCAATGAAACTGGATATAGCAAATATGGTATATCAGTTATCAATCCAATTGCAAAAAACACGGATAAGTGTACATGGATATGTCATAACAACACAAGTTATTGTAAAGAACATCACGTGAAAATATTAAAGCCCTATTTTTCATTAACTGACCTTTTTTATTTCGGAGTAATTGGTCTGTTAGCTATGACCGGAAATTATGGAGCCGCTAATGTTTAATTACTGGTATTGCTAATTCCACTTACGATTTGGTATTTCTTGATTCAGTCATTAAATATCCAAGATAAAATCCAAAACATCAAAAACAATGGCCGACATAATTGAGTTTGGAATGCAGACCTATGTATACTGTACAGATTTCATTATTAACATTGCCAATATCACGGGGTTATCTTATTACGAGATAAACTTAGTAGTTTTTATAGTGCTTTACCCTGCTTTCCTAGCTGCCTCAATTGGTATATATTTTATACAAAAAATCAGATTAAACAAATTGGTTCGCCTGAATAAAAATCACACCCTTTTTGATTCTTAATAACAACTGGAAACTTAGGCGTATCTAAAAACCTTCCATAATATACATATAGCATAAGTTGCATGTTGGACTACTCATATCTTAAAAATAGAATAAAAGAACACGAGGGGTTTAGAAACCAAATTTACCTAAATCCATTAGGTAAGGAAACAATCGGTTACGGACATTTAATAACTGCAACCGATTGTTTGAAAAGGGTAAGACTTATGATTTAGCTATATTTGACGAAATATTTGACAACAATTTTCAAAAAGCAGTAACAGACGCACAGGAATTATTAGTAGGTATAGATTTGTCTGGTACCGCAAAAGAGGTTATTATTGAAATGGTTTTCCAGTTAGGTAGATCGGGAGTGTCTAAATTCTACAACATGTTTGAAGCCTTAAGAAGCAAAGACTACAATAGGGCTGCTGATGAAATGCTAAAATCCCATTGGCATGAACAAACACCCCATAGGTGTAGAGAGCTTTCAAATATTATGAGAAAATGTGGTTTGCAATAAGGCCCTTATGCCTCGTGTAATATTGGCATGGTAAATTAAAAACTTGATTCAAAACTTAAACGAAACAGATGAATACGAATAGAACACTTCTGGCATTAGTGGCACTAACCGGTATTATAGCCATTGGCGGGTATTTTCTTTGGCCAAACAAAATCCAGGTAATCAACAAATCTGAAAACCCTGCCAAGGATACACCCCAAACAATCAAGCCATCTAACATATCCAAAAAAACTTTACCTGAAAAGATAGATATCCACATACAACCGTTAGGGGATTTTTCACAAGCGTATACGCAAGAAGTCGCCACACGATTAAAGGCCATGTATTCGGGAAATGTAATTGTAAACTCGCCTAAGCCATTACCAAACAATGCCCGCAATAAGACCAAGACAAGATACAGGGCCGATTCGCTTCTAATTTACTTGAATGCACAAACGCGCGACGAAAACCTAACAATCGGACTTACTAACAAAGACATCAGTCACACCAAAAGAAATGAATCGGGAGATATTCTGGTGGATGATTGGGGTATTATGGGCCTTGGCTATCAACCCGGCAAATCATGTGTTGCATCAACACACAGACTCAAAGGACACAACCAACTTGAAAAGCTTTTCAAAGTCGCCATACACGAATTAGGTCATACACAAGGGCTCAAACATTGTCCTGTAAAAGGATGTCTGATGATGGACGCCAATGGGAAGGACCACTTTGACGAGCTAGAAGGATTTTGTGCTAAATGCAAGGCTGTTTTGATTGGGGCCGGTTGGAATTTGAATTAAACGGAGGCGGCTTGGAAAAAGGCCTACTTTAACAGTTTGTATATGAGGCATATAGCTATGAAACTTGAAAACAGGCTAGATTTATTACAAAGGTTTTTCAGAAAGGATTTTCAACGAACCCCACCCCACGCCTAAAATCCATTAATATGTTGTTATTCAATAAGATAAACCGTGACACGAGTTGTGATGTTGGGATACAAACAATAATATTTGACTGATTTCGAAAAATATAGTAGCTTTAAACCAACTAACCATCTTTCGGAAATATTTAGAAAACCGGTTTCAATGAAACTTGTGAAATTGATTTTGCTTTGTTTGATCGTACAATCTTGTACCTCTTACTACAATTCCCTGTAGGTCTGAAATTATGCAATAACTTAAAGAATTAACATTTAAGACTCTTCACATTAGCAATATTTTTAATTAAATCAAAGCAATAGTTAATACACTTTCTAAGTTCAAGCCACCAAATAACTATGAACCTAATTGCAAATTCTGGCATTCAATTTTTAACGTTCCCGTTGGAAATAAACTTGAATGACAATTTTAAAATGTTTTTTCATGAATGGTTTGATATAGATCAAGAGCAATTAAAACTAGAGCTTGCACATAATTTTACTGACGAAGGAATTTGGGTAAGCAAAAAAGATATATACAATCTGCTAGGTCTAGGATTAACAGAGGGTCGGGTGGGAACTTTCATAGATGGCAGATTTAAGCCCTATAAATGGGAGGATATAAAATCTGATTTTTTTGCAGAGGGTAACAAACCAATTACCCCAATGGAGACCCAATCGGGTGAGTCAGACTGTTTTCATATAACACCAAATCGTTGCAGATGGGAAAAATTCGAGAATAAATGGCTCCCATTTCCATTTTTCGTGTTGGGTAACAACGGAAAATCAGGTTTTGCACCAACAAATTGGTGCCGCTGTAAATTGATACCTGAATCTGTACACGGAAATATAAAACGATATAATATTTTACTTGCATTTGATACAAGAACAAAATACGAAAACGAGAGCTTTGAAGACCAAGAGCTGATGGAAACCCCCGTTTTTGCAAGTATCTATGACAAATCTATGGATTTTGGCCTATGCAATAACGAATTCTCCCTGGTTGATTTTTGCTCAAATGCGCCATACAATTGCGACTGGGTTGATGAATATATTTTAAAGCTGTTCCATGATGTAAATAATATAGATGAATTAAATATAAAAAAGCCAAGATTAAACTATTTAGCGCAATACATTTTCTTTGTAAAATATATTCAGCAGTTGAATATATTACCTCAAGTCACATTGTATTCCGATAAAAATGTTGTATTCAGTGATGTCGACTTGGTCATTGATATGGGAAATTCCCGTACATGTGCTGTTTTGTTTGATAACCATGATTTCACAAAAGTTGAGACGCTTGGTTTACATAACTTATCCAATCCTGTCGAAAACGGTAAAATTAACATCCACAATAACCCATTTGATATGCGCCTTGCATTTAGGGATGCCGATTTTGGGGTAGATACATTAAAAGGCAGTAAACAATTTGTTTTTCCTAGCGCAGTTAGATTGGGTATCGAAGCAAATGAACTAATAAACAAAGCAATTAATTTGAACACTGGCGTTGAAAAAATCACAACGTTTTCAAGCCCTAAGAGATATTTGTGGGATAGTAAACCCCAGAAAAAAGACTGGGAATTTCTAAAACTAAAGGGTGAGCCCAATAGTGGCAAATTAGTTCACATAAAGGGCATTTCCGAGCAATTAAATTCGGATGGTTCTTTAAATGAAACAGGAGGAGGGTCTGTTGATAAGTTTTATTCGCGTAAAGCACTAATGACCTTCTCCTTTCTTGAAATTCTGTCGCAAGCAAAAATGCAAATCAACAGCTATGAGTATAGACATAAGTGGGGCGAAGAAAATAAACCTCGGCGAATTAGCCGAATAATCGTTACCTGTCCAACAGCTATGTCAAGAGTTGAGCAAACTGCTTTAAGAAAATGTGCAGAAGACGCCTCCGTTATTCTAGAGCGATTTTATTCAATGGAGACATCTAGAAACTATCACGAAAGCGACACACTCAATAGAATTCAAGTAATTCCCTCCGCAAAAAACCTAACGAAAAATGGTGAGAGGAACGAATGGATCTATGATGAAGCAACCTGCGCACAATTTGTTTATTTATATGCAGAACTTGGGAACCGATATAAAAACAATTGTAAAGAATACTTTGATTTTTATGGTAAAAACAGACCGGATTTGCCGGGATATAATAAAAAATCAATAACTATAGGGAGTGTTGACATAGGTGCGGGAACAACTGATTTAATGATTGCAGCATATAAGTATGAAGATACAGGGCAATGTACGTTAACGCCCTGTCCTTTGTTTTGGGAAAGTTTTTATAGGGCAGGCGACGATTTGCTTTATAATTTAATACGTAGCATAGTAATCGAAGGAGATAACGGGGAAATATCTAATCAACTCAGAAAATCTGCACAAAACGACATTGCAAAATGTATCCATGATTATTTCGGGAAAGACAATGCTCGTCAATCTGTAACCGATAGACAAATTAGAAGCGAGTTCAATATACAAGTTTCCATACCAATAGTTACTCACTTTTTAGAAATATTAAGAGAAAACAAGGTTGAGAAAGCAACATTGAATTTCAATGATGTTTTTTCAAGCAATAGGCCAACCGAACGTGTTATGGAACACTTCTCAAATCATTTTGGATTTTCTATAGCAGATTTACAATGGCACTTCAATAAAGAATTTGTTTCCAAAATAGTAGAAAGCACATTTGATTCATTGGTTGGTAAAATTTCAACAATATTATCATATTTCAATTGTGATATTGTATTGCTAACGGGCCGCCCAACCTCATTGAAGCCTCTATCCGATTTATTCTTAAAATATTATGCCGTTTCACCAAACAGATTGATTTCGATGAATGGCTATAGAATTGGTTCCTGGTACCCTTTTCATGATGGTAAAGGATATTTCCATGATTCGAAATCAATGGTTGCAATAGGTGCAATGATTGGTAATTATACCACAACAAGAGGTAGCCTGAATGGAGTCTCTTTAGATTTAAGTGAGCTGATAAGGGAAATGAAACCTACAACAGATTATTTTACTAAAACAGAAAATGAAGACTCGTTCATAACCCCTGAAGTCAACAACGCAACAATAGAGGTACCTAGTTTGCCTTTCCGTTTATGGACGCGCCAGTTGGAATCAAAAAAATACCCCACAAGGCCGTTTTATCTTTTAGATTTTAACGAAGAAAATATTGTTGCGAAAGTAAAGGATAACATGAGCATTAATATGGCTGACAACAGGCAAATCAATGATGCTGTTGTTGCGGAACTTGATAAATTACGATTATGCGGCCCGTTTAAAATAAGAATTGTACGCGAAAACTATAGTGATGATAAGGAAAGCCTATCAATAGAATCGGTTGAGGATCGCTATCAAAATGCGGTGAACAATTCATATTTTTCATTGCAGATACAAAGTATGAAAGAAAATGACAGTTATTGGATGGATTCGGGTGAGTTCAGCAACTTAAACATTAGACTCAGTTAACGCAATTAATAATGGAAAAGAACATAATTAATCAACTAGATATTATAGAAAAAGCCATTAAATGGGTAAAGGAAACTGAATCAATGAGCGGTGCCAAAGGCGAAAACGCTTATCAAAAGCTGGTTAACTACAGGCGTAAATTAAACAAGAAAAAGTATGCAGTTAGTGGCAATCCAGCCATCGCCATTTATGGTGCCAGTCAAATGGGGAAATCATATCTTGTCAGCAACTTACTTTCTGAAGCAGGCACTCCTTTTAATGTGATAGATGGGCAGGGGGGGCACTATATATTTCTTGATGACATTAACCCAGAGGGCAGGAAAAAAGAGGCAACAAGTATAGTAACTCGATTCTCAACAAATTATAAATGGCAAAACCCCAGCTTCCCTGTCAAGGTTAAACTATTGACACCAGCTGACTTAGTGCTTGTGCTTTGCGATACATACTATAATGATATAAAAATTAAAATTGATACAGCGCTAAAAGTAGATATTATCAATGAAAAGATAAATAAAATTTATATCGAATACTGTGAAAAACCTAATCAGCAAACATTTTTAAATGGAGATAGCGTCTTGGATATTTTAGATTATTTCAAGGCCAATATTTCCACCAAAGGTGCTAATGTAATTCATTCCAGTTTTTTTGAAAAAATACCTTCAGTAATTGAAAAAATAAAACCAAACCAATGGTCAAATGTTTTTTCATTGTTGTGGAACGAAAATGAAAACATAAATAAATTATTCGAAAATTTATTAGAGAATTACTCAAAGGTTTCATTTTGCGATGAAATTTATGTGCCAATTAATGCGGTTTTAAGACAGCACGGTACGATTTTGGATGTTTCACGACTTATTGAAATATATGGAGAAAAATCAGGTACAGAATTAAATTATGTTAGAGACACTTCAGTACTATTTTTTCATGACGGCCAAGAAAAAGTTATTGAGGATTTTTCAAAAGCATTTCTATGCGCCTTAGCGGCTGAATTGACCTTCTGTTTACCAAAGGAGTTGGAAAAGAGTAAGGCCTTCCTTGAAAATTCGGATTTGCTAGATTTCCCTGGAACGAGAAATCGGTTAGGTGTACATGAAGAAGAAATACTGAATGATGATATGCCCAAAATGCTTTTAAGGGGAAAGTTGTCTTATTTATTCAATAAATACTCATATTCAGAAAAAATTAATATACTCTTGTTTTGTCAAAACAACGAAAAGGTTGAAGTTCAAAATATAGTACCCGACTTGTTAAATGACTGGATTAACGAAATGGTTGGTAGGACACCAGAAGATAGAAACAGATTTATTTCTAATGCTAAGTTGTCTCCACTTTTCATCATTTCTACAATGTTTAACATTGATATGGAATTTGATTATAACAATGACAGACCCAATAATGTTGATTCTAGAAATAACCGATGGAAGGGACGATTCATAACTGTTTTTAACGAAATATTTGGATCAAATAAATGGTTGACAGAATGGACTTCTAGTAATAGATATTTCCAAAACATATACATGCTGCGGGATTTTAGATTTTCAGCAGATACAGCAAGCAAATTATTCAAAGGGTACAATGAAAATAATATAGAGAATGAAGAAATATTTCATGATTCTTATAAAAATTTCCGGCAAGACTTAAAAAAATCATTTATAGAACACGAATTTGTTAAAAAACATTTTGAGAATCCGGAGGAATCTTGGGATAGAGCTGCAAGCATCAATGAAGATGGCTCGAAGTTGATTATTGAAAAGCTCAATGTGGCATCAAGAAATATAAATATTGCGCGAATTGATAAGACACTACAAGAAATAAAATCAATTCAAGTAAGTGTTTTAGCATTATTGATGGAATATTATAATAGCACTGATAAAGCAGATAGCCTATTGAAAGCCATTGAGACAGCCGGTAATGTACAGGCCAATCTTGCTATAGCTTTTGGTAGAGACCCGTATTTTTTTGGAAGACTGATGCGAGAATTAATGATCACAAACACGGAGGTATTTGGTATTTATATAAATAAAATTCGTGACATTGAAAAAAAGGATGTTGTTAATATGGACCAGTATATCGGCATTCGATTGCAAGTGCCTGAAATAGATCCAAATGCATCCTATGAAACAAATTTGGAATATCTCAGAAGACATTTTGAAATAAGAACTATCGAACAGTGTCGCAAATTTTTCGAAGAAGAAAAAGGTATAGACGTCAATGAATTGTTTTATGGTAATAAGGAGCGTGTAAAAAGTTTTTCACAAGTATTGGCTATTGAACTAGAAAAATATTGGTTCGAACATCACATACACAAAAATGAGAAATTTATTTCTGAGATAGTCACAAGGGAAGGGTTCTATGAAATCCACGAGATGTTTCGACGCCTATACGAGAAGCTCTACATGAACGATAAAATTGCTGAAAGAATAAGAAGATATGTCGATGGCTATCGTAATATTGAAGATGTTTATGAAATGATTGCTGACATTAGTGCAGAAATATTCAATAATTTTGTTAAAACAATCGGCTCGGATTATTATAATGAATCTAATTATGATGATTTGAAGAAAGCGGCTGAAAATGTTAATGGATTGAATTGGAATCATTCAGAGCTACAGTATGAGATCAATTCCAAAAATGAAGTTTCGGAATTGATAAACCAAATGGGCAATTTATCAGAATTGCTTAACGAAAACCCACTCCCAAAGCATAAACTTAAATTTTTACCAAATTATCGTAATTATATTATCTGGTACGATTTACTAAAGGCTGGTTTTGTAACAGCTAGTGGTGTACCAAATTATGATCCTTTAGCAAATGAAAAGTTGGGTAGATTAATTTATGAATGCGAAACAATTGAATTCTAAACAAGCATGCCAAGAGTAAAAGGCAAGGAGCAACTTTGTCGTTGCGATAAAAATAAATTTAAGTCAATACAAGGTTTTGGCGAACGTTCATTGTTTGATCGCTATGACGATTTGGAAAATATATTTAATAATAAAATTGATAGAAACTTCCGCCATTTTCTGGCTCAACCCGTAATTGAAGGTGATGAGATAACATGGTTTTCTAAACCATACCACGAAACACCAAAACGCTATACCGATTTACAAGGTGACGATAAAACTAACTATGGTATAGTAAAAAATGAAAATATAGCCCATTACCAAAATATCATCAAGGCTCTTAGGAACGAAGAGCAAATAAGTGAAGCCGAGATACTTGAAAGATGTATAAAATTTATTAATGATGGTTTTATTTTTTGCTACGACGGAATAGTTGTTTTAGGTATATGGGGGATGCAATTAAAGGAAGATTGTCACGAACCGGTTGGAACAATAGCCAAAGCATTATATAAGGTAAAATCGCGAGCTCAGAGCGAGAACCCCAACGATCAGGATTCAACAGATGAAGGTTCAAAAAAAACGGATCAAGAGTCATCTAGATTTACAATTCGATTTGATGCTGGTGAGAACGGTAATCTTTCTGGGATTACAGAACAGCAAAAGCATTTTGGCGAAATAATTCTTGAAAGTGAAGTACCAAGAGTTGAACCCAAAGTGGGGTATGAATTTGCTGGGTGGGACAAAAATCCAAATGATTATAGTGTTATCAGTGATAAGATCTTTACAGCACAATACAATCCGATAATACCACCAATTATTCGAATTCCGTGGTATAAGCGTTTTTGGAATTGGCTAAGAAGTTTGTTTTCTGACAATGGTTGTCTTAAATGGTTGCTTTGGTTTTTATTATTATTGTTTTTGATTTTATTATTAATATGGCTATGCAAGGGTTGTAACGGAGAAAGGGTTCGCCCAATTCCAAGTCCGATAGATGACAAACCATGGATACATGCCGATCCAAGGGTTCGTGAAGGGGGTGGGATTTACGACCCTGGCAATCCTTATGAAAAAGTACCTACTCCACCAAAATACAAAGATGTGTTGCCACCCAATCAAGGGGAAATGCCTCCCATTGACACTACAAAAATCATTCGCGAACCCGGCAAACCTGTTATCATAAGCAACCGCCTGAATCTGCTTTTAGAAAACGAAGACAAATCTATCATGGGTTTGGCTAAGGAATTTAAAGTAAAATATCCTGAAGACAAGTATAAAGTTGTGTATTACGATGATGTTGTGAAGCGTATGCAGATAGAGTTTCCACCAGAAGAAAGATTGAAACTTAAAACAGAAATTCCTGAAATATTTGCCCCTGATTACGAACTTTTTGTTTTTGATGAATCATTATTTGAAGGTGGATACACACCAAAAGATCCTGCATTTTCATCTACAGATAAATCGTGGTATTTGAAAACGATAAATGCTGCCAATGCTTGGGACATCACAAAAGGCTCTGCGAATATTACAATTGCGATAGTTGATAATGGGTTTAGCTTAAAGCATCCAGAATTGCAAAGTAAAGTTGTAATGCCTTATAATGTATGGATGCATTCAAAGGAAATATTTACTCAAAACATTGACCACGGAACCCATGTCGCCGGTACAGCTACGGCATTAATGGACAATAATAACGGATTATGTGGTATAGCTCCAAATTGTGCTTTTATGCCTGTTCAAGTTGCTAATAAACAAGGATTAATGACAACCACATCAATCTTAGATGGCATTTTGTACGCGTTATATCAAGGTGCTGATGTAATTAATGTTTCTCTTGGAATGCAATTTACAGGAACATTGCCCGAAAGCGAACAGAGAGATTTGCAAAACAACCATTTTAAAGAAGAAGAACGTCTTTGGAATAAAGTAATGGAAATTTCCGATAAACACAAAACTATCATAGTGGTTGCTGCAGGTAATGAAAATATCCTTGCAGGAGTTAACCCAATGAGCAGACCTAAGAATTTTATAGTCGTTTCTGCAGTAGATAAAACCAATCGTGAATATCAAAAGTCAGGTTTTAGCAATTACGGAGACTATTCAACTGTTTCTGCTCCGGGTGTTTCTATTTACAGCTCTGTTGGTAATAACGATTATCAGGTTATGGACGGTACAAGTATGGCAGCCCCCATTGTTACTGGGACTGTTGCTCTTATGAAAAGCTTGAATGATAGTTTAACGGCCGAACAAATTGTTTGTAGTTTAAAAGGAACGGGGAGGCCTGTAGAAGGGAAAGTGGGAAATTTGATCCAAATCGACAAAGCCTTGCTAAAAGTAAAATCGGGTGATTATACGGATTGCAACAGGCGTCCCATTGTGCCTTCAACAGGCGACGTACAAATTCTATTAAGTTGGGATAACTATAACGACTTGGATTTGGTTTGCACAGACCCAAACAATGAAACGGTGTGGTTTAATAATAAAAGCATTGCAAGTGGAGGTAAGTTGGAAATTGATATGAATGTGAATTATCCTGATAGTAACTCTCCAATTGAAAACATTTACTGGCCTACTGGAGGGGCTCCAAATGGCAATTATAATGTTTATCTGGTCTACTACAAAAAACATATAGAAATAAATGAAACACCATATAAAATAACGGTAAAATATGGCGACAAAACAGAATACTTTACGGGAAAAATTAAACGTGAAGATAATTCGTTACCGATCTGTAATTTTACTCTTGGCGATGCAAATAATTCTCCACCTCCATCTGGCAGAAGCAAAGATGATTTGCTAATAGAAAGGGAAAAATTGCAAAAGCAATTAGAAAAAATAGAGTTAGAATTAAATCAAATTAAAAACAATGTTAAATATTCAAAATAACAATTTACATATGGGACAATCAAAATTTTCTATAGCAGACTTGTTCACAGTTTTAGCCACTTTGGTATTTGGTACACTCTGCTTCCTTGGTTTTAATTTTTTGACTTTAGGAGATGCAAACACGAGCTTAATTTGGGCAATACTAATTTCATTAATTTTATGTGGTTTGGCTTATGGATTAAAACGCCTTAAGTCTACAAGTCGTAATTATAAAGTATCTATGATTTTTGAATGGATTTTTTTGTTTTTATTTACTATTGTAGCATACATTTCATTTTTCCCATTTTCACACTACTTCGTAGTTAATGCACAAAAGGAAAACATTAAAAACGAGATTTTATCAAATCTTGCGGAAGCAGAAAATATTTATAAAAGGTACGAATCCTATGCGGATGATCGCGTGAATATTTACGGTTTTTATTTAAGCAATGCCATAAAAGATAAGCTACAACAAGTCAGTAGTTCAGACTTTGATAAATATGCTTTTAATGATAACCAAGACTACAACACTCAGGTCCAGCGAAAATTGTTTTCGCTGAAAAAATTGTTATATCCAAACAACTATCAACAGATAAAAAATATTAGTTTAAGTTGGTTGGTAGATGCTAAAATGCAAACCATAAGCTGGTCACCTACTGGAGTTGTAAAAGTTGCGAACACATTTGAATCAGAGAGATCCAAATGGTGCAATCAGCTTAATCAATTCGCATTAAACAGGGCATTAGGCGAAAATAATCCAATAGCATTTTCATGTCCTCCCCCTAATGGAAAAACTCCGATTATGTTCACACAACAATCAAGTCCAAATTTCATAGGAATAATATCTGGTTTGGGCATATTTATTTTAATGATATTTTCTTATGTTATTACCAAGAGACACCCAAGATATCCCGGTCTGAAGGTGATTTTTAAATTGGGAAATATAAAAGAAAATGAACTCTAATTATTTGTATACACAGAAATCATAATGGATAAAAAAACAATTCTTGCAAATGTAGATAGCTTATCTGCTGAACAACTATTTGACGAAATTAAGAGTGGTAAAGTAACCATTGATGATATTATTTCAACAGGTAATCTAGATCCGTTAAAGCGAAATAAAATAAATTTATTAAAAAGGGATTTAGAGTCATTGGATGATGCCGATTGGGAACGCGCTCGGTATGGAAACGAAGCAGTTCTATCTGATTATATATCAAAATACCCTGCGGGAAATCATGTTTCAGAAGCCAAACAAAAAATTGATAACTTAGAAAAGCAGAGGGCGACCCTAAGTGCGCAAAAACAAAAAATATTGAACGATATTAAAAATAATCCTAATACTCACCCACCATCTAGAATTATCGAATATTTAAAAAGCAATAATATATCAAGGGAAGATTTATTAAATTGTGGAATTCCAGATTCAGCAATTGATAACTTACACAACATTACACGCGTTAACCTTCTTTTAGGAGACTCTCCTAAAACGATACCACAGGGTTTTACAGAGGTATATTTTTGGGGAGCGACCGGTTCGGGAAAAACATGTGCACTCGGAGCTATACTTCAAATGGCCCATAAAAAGGGGTATTTAAATATTGCCACAGGTACTGGATATCGATATGCACACCAGTTAATGAATATTTTTAGTGATGATGGCATTGCCAACGATTATCTGCCACCTCCTACACCATTGGAATCAACACAATATTTACCATTTACACTTAATAGAGCAGGTGAAAGTAGCAAACGGTCGGTTTCACTTATTGAATTGAGCGGTGAAATATTTAAGTGTTTTTTTGATATTAATGCTGGTCATGAGCTTCAGTCTCAATCACATATTGATACCTTTGAAACATTAACATCTTTTTTAAAAAATAAAAACAGAAAAATTCATTTCTTTTTTATTGATTATAATAGGGAAAACAAACCAGATGGTAATGGACTTACACAAAGCAACTATCTATCTGCGGCCTCAACTTATTTTCAAAACAATAAAATATTCGAGAAATCAACAGATTCAATATTCGTTGTTTTAACGAAAAGTGACTTGTTAAAGGATGATATAGGCAATGCAGTTCCTCCAGGCGAATGGGTTAAATATGCAAAAAAATATTTTAACGAAAATAATTATAAGTCTTTCATTGAAACTCTCAAGGGGATTTGTAAGAAGGAAAGCATTAATTCTGGGAACTTAACAGTTGAACCATTTTCGCTAGGGAAAGTTTATTTCCAACAAATATGTGACTTTGACGGCACTTCAGCTTCTTCAATAGTGGAAATATTGATGGAAAGGGTGCCCAAAAGTAAGACAAGTATAACGGATTTATTCAATCAATAATAAATATGAAGTTATTTGTACAGGCAAGAAAGGATGGGTATCATATTTTATATCCCAAACCAACACCACCGGAGTTTTCAAAATTTGCAAAGGATATAAGACCAAGTGGGAATAATCTTAATTTATTGGGTAAATACGTTTATACATTAGCATTTGCGAATCAAGGGTGTATTTTTACAAAGCATGTAATTATTCAGGATTTACAAAGGGAGGGATTGGGCAATATTAGCTTTTCCGTTTTTATTCCAAACGATAAAAGGTTATCTGGGAGTAATATAATTAAATTGTTAGATGAACTATCCAATACATATTGCGCAAAATATTGTAGCGATTATTGTCTTGGTAACACATCTGAAGACTGGGAAATTTTCGAAACAATTATAAACCAATATGAATTAGACAACTGCTCTCATGAGGAAAATGATAAATATCTTATTAGCACAACAGAAGAAGCGTTTATATATTATAATGACACTAACGATCTACAAAAATATTTTGATGATCCCAATCGTATCGAATATAATCCTTTTAAGCAAATATATTTTATAGAAAAACATCTTGAGAAAGAAATTGAAAACCCACTAAATGCAATAGTTAATAATGCAAATGTAAATTTGACTGACAAAATTGATTTGCTAAACATTAAATATACTTTATTATATGATACAAAACCAACAAGCGGAATAAATATAGAAGTCAGAGTTAATAAAATTGTAAGAAATAATAAAAAAACAATAAGGAAAAATGAAGAATTATCAATAATATGGTCAAAAAGATACTTTGAACCCCTTAGAAAAGAGGGCTCACTTGAAAAACTGAAGGAGGGAGGTTTTATTGATATAAATGAAGACCAAGAAAAGGTAACTGTATATGAACAACAACTAGACGAAATAGAATATAATATAACAACAATTTCCCAAGATTGTAAAGGGATTCAGATAGATAATCCCACTATAAGATTAAAAGAAATAAATGGTCGTTGGATTAGAGATGTACAGAGTCCTACATTTACAATTACGGATGAGGAGTTAGATAAGGGCTTGGAGGTTTATTCTATACACGGCAAACAAGAATCCAACCGTATTCAAATAAAAAACAACAACAAAGATGAAATAATTCATCTAACGTTTTCTGAAAAAAAACAATTAAAAATATTAGTAAAAGACCAACAGGGTAAGGACGTTCAAAATCCGGATATTAAAGCAATCTCCGGCGATAAAGTAAAGAGTTTTAAAAAAGGAGTATTTGTTTTTATTGATGCGGAAATACAAGATGAATGGAATATACATATTAAAGTGAATGGATATAAAGAAATTAAAGGCCCATTCACACCAGCAGCTGTACAAAGTGAACTTGAATATAAACTAGAGAAAGAAAACGACAAAACAGTTAAAGGAGATATATCTAATCAAGGTGCAGACAAAAGCCCTCCTTTGATCAAGAATCCAACCGTGCTGGTATTTATAATAGTCACAGGCGGTTTGATGGTTTTTTTCTTAATATTTTATTTACTATTTAATTATAATAATAATTCAGCAAAAAAAACAGACATTTTATTTTCTGAAACTATTATAAAAGATTATATTAATGGGACAATTATTAATAAGGATACTTTAGAAAAATACAAAAAAGAATATTGCAATGTCTCCTTTGAAACTAAGAAGAGCAGTGAAATCAATGAAATATGGGAAACATTTTTTCTTAATTCAAACAACGATAAATCTAATGATAATGCCTTGTATAAAACTAAAGATGAACTATGCAAGAAGTTAGACGATTTGATTTCTTTCAGAGATAATATAAATTATGGGAACATAAATGGGTTGTTATCACATGATTATGATGAACAGCACAAGGTTATAAAAAATGCGGTAACAGGAATTGAACGAAAATACATAAAGAATATCAGCGATACGCTCAAAAAGCTTGAAGTTAGTAAGATGAATTTGAATGAGATCGCCGAATTGATAAAAGAAACACAAAATCAATTAAAGCTTAAGGAGAATAACATAAATAATCAACTGGTTAACAATGTAGATACAAATCAAATAATCGAACATAGCATGGGCGCCGCTAAAAGTTTTGATGAAAAAACGTCTAAAAATGGGTCAACTGTGTATTCGAAAAACATTGCAGGTTCAGATTTGGAACAGGAATTTTGGGCATTGGTAAATAGTGGAAATGTTATTAAGCAAAAGTATCATGAGCTTTCAAGAAAATATAATAACAGTAATCAAAGAAATAACCCTATCGCGAAATATTTGGAAAAGATTTGTACTAACAGTGATTCGTTTAATCAGTTTAAAAATATTGACGAGGTAGATAGAAAAAACACAAAAAATTTAAATGACCTTAAGGTAGATTAATAGATTATGAAAACAATAAAAATATCTTTACTGTTAATTTTCGTAGCAACAATATGTTATTTCTTAATAAGATTGGATGTTGATATTGATCAATCAAAGGAGCCACCTAATTCGCCTAATCCATTCCGTAAACTAATCCTACAAAAGATAGATTCAATAAAAACCATAAACAACCTTAATTCATGCAGGAACTATTACATTGAAATCAGCGGTGATATTGAAGAGTTTCACAATCGAGGTCATTTTGGTTTATATACAGAAAATGAGAATGGGATATCAATACAAAAAAGTGATAATATAAAAAATGATCAGTGGAAAGAAATATTTTCTAAGTCTCTTTATGCGGAATACGCGCCTAGATTCACCTTTTTAGCATATGAATCGTTTAAAAAAACGGAATGGGAAAGCTCCGAATTGAAATTTATTCGAAAAGAGGCAGATGCCTTAAAAAATTCGAGCTTACTAGATAAGAATGATAATCTATACCAAAAATTGAAAGGTATAGAAATGGTATTAAATAAATACGATGAAATAAGTAGTTTTATTTACATATGTAACCAGTTTAATCCACAAGGGCAAACGCATTTAGAAATAAAGTTTCCCGACCCTAGCCAGATGTTGACTAAATCAAGGGCTTATTTGAAGAATAAACTCGATAATAATTATGTAAACAATTGTTTTATTTTAAGAAAGGGACTCCAGGAAATACCACAAAATCTATTTAATAAAAATCTAACATATTTAAAAAATAAGATAGATATATATGGTCCGATATATTCCAGTATACCGGATCAAATTACTTATTTAAATAATATATATAACCCACTAAAAAGAGAAATCGGTGAATTAACAAATGACACTTATGCTCTAAATGGTGACATATATTTTGAGCGCAAGAATGAGTTGTATCAAAAATTAGATGAATATAATAAACAAGCATTTGATTACTATAAACGGAAATGGTAAAATGAAAGCATTGATAACTATATTGTTTACAGCGTTCAGCGCTTATTGTGCACAAGCTCAAACTCAAACAAATGATTTGATTTATAAAATACAAGAATTGACTTTGGAAAAGGACAGTTTAGAAAAGACTGTTCAGGCTTTAAATGATAGTATAGATAAGTTTATTAAGGAGAATAGAGACACAACTACTAGGCTAAAAATAATCAATACAGCTTTAAAACACTCATACGATTCTATAATGAAAATAAATCAAAGTAATATACAAAAAATTGCAAATCTTAATAAAAGTAAAGTTAAAATTGAGAGAGATTCTATTCAAAAAATAATAGCTTTTAAGGACTCCAGTTTAAAATATAAGGAAATAGATTGTTCAAAAAAAGATAGTATAATAAATGTACGAGACGGGATAATAAGTGCTGAACGTGAAAAACAAAAGGCTGCGTTAATACAAGAATTTGATGATGGCAAAAAGGTACTTATTAATGAAATAATTAATTCATATAATTTACCATTAGATGAACTAATTAAAAAGCCTAAAATATTCTTTGTTAAAGAGGACAATACCATTATTAATAAAAATGATGGTAAGAGTACCAAAATCATCAATTTACAACAATATTATGCATCCGAATCGGTTTTAACTGAAAAATACGATGAACAAAAGATACAAGATGCCTTAAGGAATATTGCCCAAATAGAACAGAATAGATTAGTGGAGGATTTGATTAAGAAATTGAAAAATTACGGCTTGAACAATCAAGCTTTAAAGTCTACAATTGATAGTATTGCTGTAATAGACAAAATGATTGTTGCCAATGATGATTATACTCAAAAGGAAAAATTTAAAGATATAATGGTCGAAGTCTCGTGGTTTATTAAACACTATCGATTTAACTTCATAGATTATCCATATCTGAACGAGAGGATAGTTCGTTTAATAAGAGAAAAACAAGTAGACGCAAATAAAGATATATCCGCTATAAAACAAGAATTATAGCAAGAGAAATTGACTTATTTATACTTGATTCTGTAGAATATTTATTTTGATATAATATAGATTTTAGGTCTCAATCTACAATACAATCTTTTATTCTAAAACATATTCTAGGTTCAAGATTTTTATGGCTCACTTAAATGGGGTTTTATGGCGCTATTAGGGCATTTGATTTCGCCTCTGGCTAGGTTGATATAAACACATTTAACGGAAATGAAAAAGATTGGAATAATTACTTATTGAAATAGCAATCATCCCCATGCTTTCCGGCCCCAACATCCTATACAAATGCCCCGTTTGTGGGAATAAAGTGCAGAAAGGCAGCCTGCTGAGTGGCAACACCTTTGGAGCCAAACTGTATTCCGACGCGAAGCGTGTAGCACCCATGCTGCCCGTTTTCCCGCTGATCTCCAGGTGTAAAAATTGCGATACCATCTTTTGGCTGGATGAAACTTCAGAAGATGGCACTTATGAAGGGCATTGGCAAGAATATTCTGACAGTGCAGAGCCCGAATATGCAGATTTTTTAAGCATACACGAATATCGTACAGCCATAGAACAGGGCCTTGCCAGAAACAACACGGAGCAGATTTACTTAAGGCAAAACTTGTGGTGGCTATATAATGATCGTGCCAGGGAAAACAAGGAAATGTTTGCGGTTGATGGAGATGAATCTTTATATGCTGAAAACTGCAAGCAGTTGTTAAGCTTGCTAGACCCCAACAATCTCAACCAAAAGATAATGTCTGCCGAGTTAAATAGAAACATAGGAAAGTTTGAAGCGTGTATGGAGATAATAAATTCGATAGAGCAGGATGGCTTGAACTGGCTAAAGGACATTTTTAATCGAAATTGTGAGGCGAAGAATAGGTTGGTTGTGGTTTTGGATTCATGATTAACATATGCACTATCTTAACTTGTTAAAACAAAGAATTCATGAGACCACTCGGATACACAACCAGGTATAACGATGAATACACACCCGAAGAAAAGCGGAAAAACGAGAGAGATAATATCCTAATAATATCAGCTTTAATATCCGCATTTTTTGTTTTGCTCCTATTTTTTTGCTGGCTTGCAACCTCATTTTGGAATTGGATTGCAGAAATGTACAGCATTAACTTTACTCTCAATGTTTGGATTTTATACGGCTGTATGGTTTTTACTATTTTTCTTTTAATTGCTTATGGTCTCTATTTAGTTAGAAACGACTCGGGAAACCCTCAAGTAGAACGTAGGGCAATTGATGGAGATGATATAGGCCGTGATTTACTGTCTAATTACGATAAGTTTTAGGCCGATAATGTGAAGCTAAAAATTGACATTTTCTGTCAAACTTCTTTAATATTATTGTAGCGAATACAATCCATCCCTCAAGTAGGCGGATAACGAATTACAGCTATAAGAAAAGTTTAGATTTTTTATATCACCACCACCATGGCCAACAAACCAGACCTCGAAACCTTATGGGCGAAAATTTCTTCCATTACCAGTGTCGATGAAAGACGAACACTGATTTATAAAGATAGCAAATCCAAGAGGCCAAAATTCAAGGTGCTAACAAAAGAGGACCCCTATCGATTATTTGAATTGTTAGGCGGTGATAAATCCAATATAATAACCACCAACTGGGCCTATGAGTACACCTATGAGGATTATATTGAATGGCATGGTTACGACTATAAAAAAAGAGAAGCCAAGCAATGGAACCTAGAGAAGGAAAGCATTCAACATGCCCACGACACTGGCAATTGGTATGTAACCGGAATCTGCACGATAGAAGGACCAGACGGTATCGAACTCTCTTTTGAATTCGCCTTTTGCGAAGGATATCTAGATGGCATCATCGGCACGCCCTATAACCAGGAGAAGCATGGGAGGCATGGGATTGAGTTTGGGTGAAGGGATCATTATCAAAACCGATAAGCAGAACTCTATTTCGGGTATTAAATTGACCTTAATTCACAATTTTGTTTTTAATAAGAATAAATTATTATTTCCGAGCTTACTTACAGATTTACCAAGACCAAACTCGCTACTTTTTAATAGATTTGAGGGAATTGCTTTCAACCATTTAAATGTCTTGAGATGAAAGGACTAATCGAACCCCTTTTGCGATTCCGCGACGCCCGCGACTGGGCCCAGTTTCACAATCCCAAAGATTTGGCATTGGCTCTGAGTATTGAGGCGGCTGAGTTGAACGAGTGTTTTTTGTGGAAGAAACATGAGGATGCGAACAAGGAAAAAGTGGCTGAGGAGTTAGCAGATGTGTTTGCTTATGCCTTGCTCTTGGCACACGAGATGGGATTGGATGTGGAGGAAATCGTAAAGGAGAAAATCCGCAAAAACGAATTGAAGTATCCGGTAGAAAAGTCGAAGGGTACTGCTACCAAGTACGACGAACTTTAATGGTTCCCGATTCAGGGATTTTTACTAATTTTATATGGTAAAGGTCCAATGCTGGCCTTACCCAATGCTGCTGCTGCCATATGATTGTTTACCAGTCTACCAAGTCCGGCTTTCAGGCCGACATCCAAACAGGCGATATAGAAGGAATTATCCTAGATCGTTTCAAACATCAACTTCATCGGAGCGTAGGTAAAAACGAGGTCCGCTCTTGGCAGAGTTCTTTGATTTATATGAACACGGTTTTGCAAGACGACGCCATCCCCAAAGATGCCGGCGTTAGCATCGAAACCCAGATACCCCAAACTTCCAAAAGGATCGATTTCATCATCACCGGGTGCGACGAAACCAATCAGGACCATGCGGTAATCATCGAACTCAAGCAATGGGAACAGGCACAGTTGACCAATATGGATGGCATAGTGCGCACCCGATTTGAAAGAGGCATGGCCGATGTGAGTCATCCCAGTTACCAGGCTTGGTCATATGCCGCACTATTGGAAGGTTTTAATGAGGCCGTTTACACAGGTAACATCCGGCTAAAGCCGTGTTCTTATCTGCACAATTACCGTGCAGATGATGTAATCCGCAACCCCTTTTATGCCGAACATCTTGAGAAGGCGCCTGTGTTTCTCAAAACCGAAATCCGAATGTTACAGGATTTCATCAAGATGTTTATCCGCAAAGGCGATAGCAGCAAAATCCTTTATCGGATAGAGAATGGCCGCATCCGCCCATCTAAATCACTAGCCGATAGCCTTGCTCGAATGATGGAAGGCAACAGCGAGTTTGTGATGATTGATGAACAGAAGCTCGTGTATGAAACCGTTGTTTCTTCTGCCTTGGAAGATGAGAAGAACAAAACCAAAACAGTTATAATTGTAGAAGGAGGACCCGGTACAGGCAAGTCGGTTGTGGCCATCAACTTACTTGTTGGCTTAACAGGAAAATCTAAACTTGTACAGTATGTTACCAAGAATGCTGCACCTCGCCATGTTTATTCTAGCAAATTGGTAGGAACGCTCAAGAGAACACAATTCGATAATCTTTTCAAAGGCTCTGGTTCATACACGGAAACACGAAAGAACACTTTTGATGTTTTGGTGGTTGATGAGGCACACAGGCTGAATGATAAATCCGGGATGTATCGGAACTTAGGCGAGAATCAGGCAAAGGAAATCATACATTCCGCCCGCACCTCGGTTTTTTTCATAGATGAAGACCAGCGTGTAACGCTCAACGATATTGGTACGAAAGAAGAGCTCATGAAATGGGCTGCTCATGCAGGAGCCGAGGTGAAGTCGCTAGAGTTGTCGTCGCAATTCCGATGCAATGGATCTGATGGTTATTTGGCATGGTTGGATCATATGTTACAGGTACGGGAAACTGCTAACCCTTCATTGGAGGGTATCAACTACGATTTCCAGATATTCGACAACCCCAACAAGCTTCGCAAAGCCATCGAAGAAAAAAACAAGGCTGCCAATCGCGCTCGCATGGTGGCAGGATATTGTTGGGATTGGAAAAGCAAGAACAACCCCCAGCTTACGGATGTGATAATTCCAGAGTTTGGATTTGAAATGACATGGAACCTGACCAAAGATGGCGGCTTATGGATTATGAGTCCGGATTCTATTTCTGAAATAGGTTGTATTCATACCTGCCAGGGATTGGAATTGGATTATATCGGAGTCATAGTTGGTCCTGACTTAATTGTGCGCGATGGCCAGGTATTGGTTGACCCAACTAAGCGTGCCAAATCCGATGCATCGATAAAGGGCTACAAGGCGTTAACGGCAAAAGACCCTGAAAAGGCTCGAATATTATTGAGGTCAATAATCAAAAACACTTACCGTACCCTTATGACCCGTGGTATGAAAGGTTGTTATGTGTATTTCTGCGATGAAGAGGCTGGGAGGTATTTTAAGGAAAACCTTTATTAAATGAAAAAACTGCCAGATGATAGGATGTTGCCTGTTGAGAAATTGGCAGCTTGCTTCAACAACACCGTAGCCACCTATAAGTTTTATTGGTTGCTATCCCTTTTACATTTTATAGAAAAAGAAAAAACCCTTGTTACCAAAAGGGAGATGTTTGCGTGTATGATTAGCAGGGCATGGTACACCATCAACTATTTTCATATTTCATTTGGTGCGCAAGACAGAATACAACAAGCGGTTCAACAGATTAGAAATTATGAAAACCTTTCTATCGAAAAGCATCAGAATGAAATTTTGGATCAGCTCATTAAATCTAACAACACGAACACGATAAAAACACTTGTTTCCTTTGACACAAATGTTCCCCATTGGTTTTTAAGCCCATGGTTTCCTAAAGAAACAAAAGACAGCATTTATTCAAATTCTCATTCTCTTAAGTATTTGACTCCTTATGCCTTGGAAAAGGAATTCATCAGCATAAATCCAATATGGGCAAACTACTTGAAGAAAAACGCAGCGCTCATACGAGATTTTTGTTATTGGAATCTGGCGCTTTTTTTACAGAAGAGAAATCCAAGTGTCCCCGACATTCCCAATAAGCTAATAAAACCCGCAGATAGACCAAGTCTCAGAAATCAAAGAATTGGTTTTTGGGATGTTGTATTCGATAAACACAAAGAGATAAGTTGTATTTACACGGGTATAAAATTAATAAGGGATAGTTATGCTGTAGAACATTTCGTTCCGTACAATTTTGTATCACACAATCTTATATGGAACCTCATACCTGCAAACAGCACCTTTAATTCTATTAAAAGCGACAAACTCCCACCTCCGGAGGTTTATTTCAATCCCTTTTTCGAGTTGCAGCTTAAAGCCATTAAATGTGTGGCAGAAAACGCACCTAAAAACAAATACCTGGAGGAGTATTTGATTATGATGCCCGGAATATTAGACGCAGATAAAGAATCCATACGGATTAGATTTAAAGAAACAATCATACCATTGATTTCTATAGCTCACAATAACGGTTTTGAGTATTTACAAAAGACTAAAAATGGATAGCGTTTTTTCAAACATCAACGAAAGCGAAAAGATTTATAGGGATGATTACTTTTTCATCATACGCGATCGTTACCCCGTTAGTGAAGGGCATTTACTAATTATCAGTTCTCGGAGCTGCTCAGATTATTTCGACTTATCGGAAGAGGAGAAAAACGCACTTACAAATGCAATAATTAAAGCTAAATACATTATTGAAAAAGAATACAAACCCGATGGCTATAACATAGGCATGAATTGCGGCGAGGCAGCCGGCCAAACCGTTTTCCATTTTCACTGTCATGTAATCCCTCGGTATGTTGGTGACATGACTGACCCCCGAGGAGGCGTGCGGCATTGTGTAGAGGGAAAAGGGTATTATAAAGCTCAAAGTGGAGAATAGCTAAAAGTTTAGTAAGACTAGCACAATTGAAGAATTTCCAATCAATAGAATAAAACACAGAAGAAACATCATCCATGAAAACCCCAACCCTCATCCAACTCATACTCGCAGGACTCCTATTAGGCTGCCTGGCCGATATGCCGTATGGCTATTACCAGTTTGTACGGTTTGCTGCCATGGTGGGCTTCGGAGTATTGGCCATGTTCGCCAACGATAGAGGCGACAAATTCCATTTGATCTTGTTCGCTTCATTGGCGCTGCTTTTCCAGCCGTTTTTCAAAGTTGCCTTAGGCAGGGAGCTTTGGAATGTGGTGGATGTGGTGGTGGCGGGGTATTTGGTGTTGCGAACATATATTGTTCATAAAAGATAAAAACCTTTTTTGGTATTTCATATGAGGGTGAGGCCCATACAATTATATAATTAGGCTACAATTATTGAAGTCCACGGAAAATTAACTTATATGATTGACATTATTCAAAAATATTATGGATAAAAATTTTAATCCAAAGAAAATAACAGCAGAACATGTCCGAATGGCGATTAAGCGTATCGATGATGGCTTAGAAATTGTCAAGCCCTCCACGATATTCGACATTTTTTACGAAGGGAATCGCTATCCTCCCAAAGAGGTAATGCGTATAGCGCACCGCTTAGCAACGGGCCATGATGTATGGGAATTACCCGGAAGGGCTCCTACGAACAATTTATTGAAAGAATTTGGGTTTGACATTATGACCAAAGGGTCTGATTTCGGCAAAAGGAAAAACTTTTGGAAAATAGCACCTGGCGCTCAAGCTTCACACTGGGATGAGTTTTTCAATGAAGGAATAATGGCTGTTGGTTATTCAGAAAACAACATCGGCGACCTGAAAAAGTTCAAATCATTCACAGAATTAGGGAAAACTATTGGAAAGGAAAATTCCAATGAGGCTAGGTCATTATGGATTTGCTGCCATGCAAATAATGGGGACATTGTTTTTGCCAATAAAGGTCGCAATACGGTCGTTGGAATAGGAATTATCGATGGGGAATATGAATATCAACCCAAACGAGAGTTCCCTCATGTGCGAAAGGTGAAGTGGCTAAGCAATAAGGAATGGGATTATGTTTCTGGTCAATTTGCGAGTGATAATAGGAATAGGCCTACCTTGTTTAGAGCCGATACCCTGTCAAAAACAGAGGTGGGTGCCGAAATTCTGACAGCATATTTGGAAAAATATCCGGAGTATGAGGATATATTTGTTGAGAACGGGGTATGGCCTGTGTTCGCTGACGGATCCTACGATTTACTGGTAAAAAAGGCGGCGGGAATTAATCACAGCGGACTATTGCATCAGTATTTCCGTTTTTTAGGAAGGCTGTTTCAAAGCAACCAAATTGATAGAAATGACGAAAGAGCCTTTTTCAGCACTCCAAAGAATGGTAATGCCATATGTTTTACATATGATCAACGCTACATCACATATCTCAAGCAGGAAAATGGAGTAAATACCGTTTTTTTGATACACAAAAGGGGGCAGAACACCGATTTTCTTAAATCAAACACACTAAAAAAGGGTCAGTTCGGTGGACGTTTTGCGAATATCACACCTTTGATGGATTATATGATCATCAAGGTGAAAGATGGAAGCGAACTGACGGATCGTGTATTCGAAATGGTTGCCGAGGCACTAAAAGAGATGATGTCTTCGGGAAAGGCCTATTACTTCAGACACATTCACAAGGATAGTCATAATGATCATATTTATGAAGTTGCCACGAACGAAACTGCAAGGGAACAGTTGATATTCGATTCGCAAGATCAACCGTTAGAATCGCTTGCGAAAATGGAAAATATAAAAGAAAGTCAGCAATTGTTAAATGAAACAATGAACCTCAATACCATTCTTTACGGCCCTCCTGGCACAGGCAAAACCTACCACACCATTGACTATGCCCTAAATGCCATCGATTCAGAAATGACTTCCGCAATGAACCGCTTCGAAATGAGGCAGGAATTTGAGAAGCTAGTAGGTAGCGGTCAAATCGTGTTCACTACGTTCCACCAAAGCATGAGCTATGAAGACTTCATTGAAGGTATTAAACCAGAAAACGGACACGCTAACGGACAATTGACATACGAAGTTAAAGATGGCATTTTCAAAACCATTTGTGAAAAGGCCAGAGCCAATCGGGAAGCTAGTCAGATAGCCACAGCTTCACAATTAACCTTTGAGGATGCTTTTGCAAAATTTGAAGAGGAATGGGAAGAAAACCCTCAGCTTACCATTCCAACTAAGCGAAAGGAATACACTGTTATATCAATTGGTGACAAATCAATAGGTTTTCGAAAGGCTAGCGGGGGCACCAGTCATACCTTAAGCATTAACACACTTAGGGAGTTCTACTATGGATCTAGGGAAATAATAAAAGATGGAGTTGGTATTTATTATCCTGGACTAGTTGAAAAGCTGAAATCTTACAAAGGAAGTTCGGAGCAAGTAAGTTTGCAAAATTATGTGATTGTCATCGATGAAATAAACAGAGGTAATGTATCGCAGATATTCGGAGAGCTAATTACGCTGATTGAAGACAACAAACGCCTGGGTGCAAATGAAAGGCTGGAAGTGGAACTCACCTACAGCAGAGACCGATTTGGAGTGCCTCCTAATTTGTATATAATAGGCACCATGAACACCGCTGACCGTAGCGTAGAGGCTTTGGATACCGCTCTGCGTAGGAGATTCAACTTTATTGAAATGCAACCAGACTACCTTTTGCCGGAATTGCAAAAAGTGGTTGCTGGATACACCCTTGCCGACATATTACGAACCTTGAACCGAAGGATTGAAAAACTAATGGACAAAGACCATTTGTTGGGTCATAGCTACCTGATGCCGGTTGGTTCAAGTTTGTCGGATTTGAAACAAGTTTTCAAAAACAAATTCATCCCTCTTTTACAGGAGTATTTCTTTGGCGACTACTCCCGACTGGGCTTGGTATTGGGTGAGGGCTTTTTCGAGCCTTCAGATAATGACGGACAGATCTTTGCCAAATTCAGGGAAGTGGATGACTCAGACTTCGAGAACCGAGAGATTTATCGTTTGCGGAACATGGACAGTATGAGTGACCGGGAATTTGAGGAAGCCCTAAATGGAATGATGCAATCCTGATGAACAAGGATAAAAGCCACATATCGGTTTTCGAGCATGAAACCTTGAAACTAGGCCGGGACTTAACCGAGGATCAGTTGGAAGCATTACAAGCCTTTCATGGTGAAAAGGGTGTGCCATACTATGCATTGGTACATCAAGGAGTCAAGTTCAAGGAATATGTTGGCGTTTTAAATGTAGGTAGGTTGGTGATAGAGGTATTACCCAAGGCCGACAAGGGTAATAACTATCAATATTGGAAACAAGTGCTGGTTGGAATGTTGCGGGCATCCAGCATTTTGAATGTAACGGCACCCTCGTATAGCGATTTACAATTGCAGAAAAACTCGATTTTGGATATGTATTTCGAGCTATATGTATCTCAACTTCAATCTTTGATTCATCGTGGCCTATCCAAGAAGTATCGCAAGAGGGAAGGCCAACTAAACAGCTACAAAGGTCAAGTTATTTTCTCTAAGCAAATTGCTTATAACTTGGTGCATCAGGAGCGTACCTACTCACGACATACGGTGTTTGATTACGACCATTTGATTCATCAAATATTGGGAAAGGCCTTACGACTTCTTTCCACTTTAAGCACATCCCCAAACCTACATGGTAAAATCAGCGATTTGCTTCTCAGGTTTCCGGAAGTATCTTCAATAAAAGTGGATGAATCCTTGTTTAGTCGTGTGGTTCTGAGCCGCAACACCCTACATTATGCGCCCGCATTGGAAATCGCCAAACTTATCCTACTCAATTACCACCCCGATGTGAAGAGGGGCAGAAATCATGTT
>Ga0315907_10001550_pt1 | contig 30881 bp, 37 predicted proteins | sample LakEriMetagenome_3_FD_203525 | JGI IMG/M metagenome (GOLD analysis project Ga0315907, IMG submission 203525) | Freshwater fungal communities from buoy surface, Lake Erie, Ohio, United States - Buoy 12 MA123 | ecosystem: Environmental > Aquatic > Freshwater > Lake > Lake biofilm | place: USA...
GTGCGGGCGTTGCTCATCGTGGAGAGTGGGCTGGTCCCGGGGATCAGTCTTCCGACTTCTTCTTGCCGAGGACCTTGGCGAGGATGCCAACGAGGGCCAGCAGGCCGGCTCCTCCCATGAGGAATTTGGGGAGATTGTTCTCCGGTTCCGGTTCCGACACCGTCATCTCGGTCGGAGGGGCCGCGGGAGCCACCGCTGGTTCTGCCGGTTTCGGGGCGGCTGCTGGCTTCGGTGCGGCGGCTGGGGCCGGTTTTGCGGCGGGCACGGCTCCGGTGGCGGGAAGGCCAGTCGCCGGCGGGGCGGTGGCCGATCCCGGGGTACCCGTTTCCGTCCTCGGAGCGGTGGCGGCGGCTGCCTTGGCGGCCTCCACCATCTTCTTCACCGTCTCGTCCTTGCTGTGGAACTTGGCGACTTCCTCGAAGCTGCTGCGCGCCGAGATGTAGGCCTTTTCCGCCATGTCCTTGAGACCAGCCTGGAATTTCGTGCTGACGGTGGCCAGTTTCGCGAGGTCCAGACCGGCGAGGCGGGTGATTTCCTTCTTGGCTCCCGTCATTGATTCCTTGATCGATGAAAGGTCGTACGGATAGAAGGTGGTGAGAGGAACCTTGTTCTTCTTTTCCTCGGCGAGGCGGGTCTGGAAATTCGTCAGTTCTTCCTTGATGGCGGCTTCGACGGCGCTGCGTTTGTCGGCGGTGAGACCGGCCAGCATCTTGGTGCGTTCGATGACCTTGGCGGGTTGTTCCGTGGCAGCCGCTTCAAGGGCCGATTCGAGTTTCGCCATCGCCTTGGAAATCTCGGCCACGGCCGTCGGGTAGGCGGTCGATGCGACGTGTCCGGTTTCGATGGCGGAGAATGCCTGATAGGCTTCCATGGGCTTGCCTGCCTTGAGATGGCCGCGCAGCTGCAGAAGGAGCTTCTGGGCCTTCACATTGTAATCGTTCCACTTCAGTTCCTCGGCAGCGATCCATTTCCCATCGAGCTTGAGGTCACCGGCTTTCACGCGGGCGAGTTCGTCGCGGTATGTTTTGGCGGCGCTGTCGACGGCCGCGCGGAATTTGCTGACGGGATACTTCTTGAGGAACGGTTCGATCTTTTCCTTGAGGACAGCTTCGTAGGCGGAAGCGGGCATGGCGTCGGCCGTGGGTACCAGCGCGGCCAGATCCTTTGATTCCTTTTCGTCGGGCAGGGTGCGGATGAATTCGGCGACGTCCGCCTTCTTGACGGTCTGGTGGTCGACGATCTTGCCCATGGGGATCGCGATTTCGTAGGAATCACCGACTTCGGTCACGGTGCCTTCGTAGACCTTGCCATTCTTCAGTTTGAGCGTGTCGGCGCGGAGGATGGCGGGCGACGCGGTGAGGGCGGCGGCGAGGAGGAAGCGGATGGATTTCATGGAGGAGGAATTGGCTGACCGGTGGATGCTGGAGAAATTGCCCGGGGTTGAGCTACGGGAATCTCCGATGTTCGCATGAGGCGGGGGTGTCCCTCAAGCTGAAAAACCGGAAGATGCAGCCGGGGGCGGATTGAGGATTTCGATGGCGCGGTCGACGATTCCTTCGACGGGCCACAGCCGTCCGACGCCTTCGTAGCCGCATGCGAGGAGGCCTTCGTCCGGTCCGATGAACTGATTGCCCCAGCTTCTGAGTGTGGCGGTATTGCGCACCGTGGCGGGGTGCAGCCACATCTTTCCGTTCATCGCAGGAGCGATGAGAACGGGGGCGCGGGTGGCGAGTGCGATGGCGGTGAGGGTGTCGTCGGCGAGACCGGCGGCCATGCGGGCGATGGTGCTGGCCGTGGCGGGAGCGATGAGAAGAAGGGAGGCGCTGTCGGCCAGCTGGATGTGGCCGGGATGCCATGATTCCTTCTCATCGAAGAGGGAAGTGACGACCGGGTTGCGGGTGAGGACCTTCAGCGTGAGCGGTGTGATGAATTCCGCAGCGTCTGCGGTCATCACTGCCGTGACGTCGCAGCCCCGCTTCGTGAGGAGACTGGCGAGGTCGGCCGCGCGGTAGGCCGCGATTGAGCCGGTGATGCCAAGGATGACGCGGGGTTTCATGGGGCGCTGCTGCCGGGAAAGGAGAGGCGGGTGCTGCGGTGGCGTTCCGCCGAGAGGATGGCCCGGAATTCGCGGAGGTCTTCGTCCTGACTGCGGCTCACCAGTGTGTAGCGGTAGTGGCGCCAGTGCTGCATTTCGCCAACCGCATTCTCAAGGCGGAGGGCCAGTTGCTCCGTCGTTTCCGAGCGCCGTCCTGCCAGCCGCGCCTTCAGTTCCGCAAGGTCGGGCACGTGAATGAAGACATCGACAAGGGCGCGGCGGATGGCTTCATCCGGGCAATCCCGCAGCTGCGAGGCTCCCTGGATGTCGAGATCCATGATGACATCGCGTCCGGCCGCGAGATGCGGGAGGACCTGCGATTTGAGCGTTCCGTAGCGTCGGCCGTGGACGATGGCATGTTCGAGGAACTCGCCGGCATCGATGCGCTGCTGAAAATCCGCGTCCGACAGAAAGAAGTAGTCCCGTCCGTCCGCCTCGCCCGGCCGGATGTCACGGGTGGTGCACGAGACGGTGTAGACGACCGGTTCCACCGCGGCGGTATTCCGGCATAGGGTCGTTTTGCCGGATCCGGAGGGACCGGAGACGACGCAGAGAATGCCTTCGCGGGTGTGAGTCAGGGACATGAAGCAGGTTGCGCAGGAAGCTCTGGATATGCGTGGACGAGGCCCATCAGACTCCCAGCAGTTTGTCGAGGGCGGAGTCCCGCACGGCACCGGCACGCACGGCCTCGCGGTAGTGGCGGCGGGCGGTTTCCAGGTCCGGGGGATCCGAGGTGGCGAAGATCACGGCGAGATTGAAATGCGCATCGGCACAGTCCGGATCCACGGCGACAGCCTTTTCAAAGTGCGCGCGGGCGGTCGGCCGGTTGCCCTGCTTGACGAGGATGAGGCCGAGCGTGTGCCATGCGGCCGATTGATTGGGGTTGATCTTGAGGCCGGTCTCGATTTCCCCGGCGGCCTCGTCGAGCTTGCCCTGCCGGAGGTAGGAGACCCCGAGGAGGTAGTGGGAGAAATCGTTGTCGAAATCGTACGCCTGTGCCTTGCGGAGAGTTTCGGAGGCTTCCTCGAGCTTCCCAAGCTTGAGCTGGGTGACCCCGAGGTTGCAGAGGGCGTAAACGTTCTGCGGTTCCACGGTGAGAATGCGGCGGAAGGAGTTTTCGGCGTCCTCGAAGGCACCCGTCCTGAAGTATTCCTCGGCAGTGATGGCATGCGTCTTCAGTTCCGGACTGAGTCCAGCCCGGTCCTTCGCTCCATTCGGTTCCGGAGTTTCGGTGGCCAGCGGCTGGGAAGGTGCTGCCGAATCGTCCACCATGAACAATTCCCTGCCATCGGCACTGGTCATCAGCTTGCTGACCTGTGTCGAGGTGAGCACGTCCCGCTGCTCCTTGGAAAGGGTCACGGGAGCAGCCATTTCATTGACCGCCCGCAGCATCTTGTCCGATTCCGCACCCATTTCCTTCAGCTGCGCGAAGACGCCGTCGCGGTTGAGTTCGTCCATGAGGTTCTGCCGGGCCCGTTCGCGCCGGGCCTGCTGCTTGAGCTGCTGGAGAATGATTTCACGGAGCACCTGGTTTTCGGCGATGGCGTCCTGCTCAGGGAGCGTGCCGGCTGCACCGCTGTCGGCCAGCCGCTTGGACGTGGCTTCCAGACGCATGGTGAGCGAGGCAATCTGCTGACGGTATTCCTCGTTCTCCTGCTGAATGCCGAGAACGGAATCCTGAACCGACTTAAGCTGTTCCCTGAGCGAAGCAATTTCCTGCTGGTCCTTCTGCTGGGCTCCGGTGAGTTCCGCCATCCGGCCCTGGGCGGTGGCCAGTTCGCGTTTCAGGCGCTGGTTTTCCTCGAGAATCCTGAGCTTCCCGGGGGCCTTGCCGCCGTCTTCTCCCGCGAGGAGGGCAGTGACCTGGTCGCGTTCCCGCCGGAGGGTATCCCGTTCCTCCGTGATGGTCTTGATTTCCGCATAGGCTTTTGTCAGTTCCGCGGCCATTTCCTCGGTGCGCTGATTGGCCGCCGCGAGCTTGTCGGTGGCCTCCTTGAGGGCGGTCTGGAGCTGATCGGTTCTGGTGATGAGTTCCTTCTGGCGGCGTTTCTCGGCGGCGTCGGCGGTGGCGACGCGATCCCTGGCTTCGACAAGGCGTTCCCTCAGTTGCTTTTCGCTGGTACGGGAATCAAGCAGCTCAGCGCGGGTGCTGCGGAGTTCCTCTTCCTTCGCTCCCAGTGATTTGAGGATTTCCTCGATCCGCTTCTCCTGCTTCTGGATGTGCTGGCCGAGAGCTTTCATGCGTTCCTCCATGACCACCTGGCCCGGCCGTGGCACGGCGTTGTCGTCTTCCGGCGGATTCGGCTGCGTGAAGGGAATGTCGGGAGTGCGCACGCTGCCGATCAGGCCGGCCGGAGAAGGGGCACCCCCGCCGGCGCGGCGCTGGATTTCCAGCTGGCGCACCTTTTCCATCTCCTCGAGGATCTTGCGGCGGCGCATCTCGACAACCTCTGTGTTCCACGACGGGTCCGTGGCGTACACGGCATTGAACAGGTCGCGGGCGTCCCTCATTTTGTAGTACGCGGCGGCAAATTCACCCCGCTCGCGCAGTTTTTCACCCTCTGTCATCAGAGTGTGTCCTTCCAGATAAAGGCTGGCGACGCCAGACTTGCCGGACTGCAGACGCACCGCGGGAGGTTGGGCCGCAGGGCTCTGCGCCGCAAGCCGGAACGGCTGCAGGATTCCCGCGATGCCAAGGCAGACAAGCAGGCGGAAAGGAGAGGGACCGGACAGATTCATGGCGCGTTGTAACGGGAAGGTGGACAGTAGGGATTTTCCCGAGTGTCCGCAATGCCATGTTCAGCCCGCCGGAAAAATGTCCGCGCGCAAAAATTTTTGTTTTCCATGCAACTTGGAGATTGAAACGCGCGTCCACATCGGGCAAATTTAATTCTCCGGGCTGCGACTGGCGGCCGACTATTCAAAACCCACTTCAATCATCCCGTTCCCATGGCATTCGAACTGGAAGGCACGCTCAAGGTTGTGATGGAGACGCAGACGTTCGGCAGCGGTTTCGTTAAACGCGAATTCGTGGTCACGATCGGCGAGGACCGCTACCCGCAGGACATCAAGCTGGAATTCGTCAAGGACAAGGTTTCGCTCCTCGACCGCTACAAGCCCGGCCAGAAGGTGAAGGTCGGTTTCGACCTTCGTGGCGGCGAGCATAACGGGCGGTACTATGTCAACCTGCAGGCCTGGCGGATTCATCCGGCGGATGGCACGGAGGGTTCCGGTAGCTCCACCGAGGGGCAGACCCAATCGACGCGCCCGGCTCCCTCGCAGGAACGCACCGGTCCGCGGCCTGCGCGTCAGGTCGGCAGTGGCGGAGACCGGGGGGACCGGGGTGGCGGCAGCAACGACCGATGGGATCGCGGTGGATCCCGCGACGGGGGACGGGACGGCGGCCGACCCAAGCGCGGGGAACAGGAATTCCGGGGCCGGAGAAGTGGACACGCCGAGGAAGACGACATTGACTTCTGAAAACTACCACGTGTCTCAGGCGGGTTCCGCCATGACACGGTCCGGATTTCTCAGGTTCTTCGGTGCCGGCACACTTGCGCCGGCGGTTCTCACGCAGGCCGCCGGACACGGGGAAGTCTTGCGCTTCGGGCTCATCACGGATTGCCAGTACGCCGACAGCGACACTCCGCCGGGTGGACTGAGTTCCCGATTTTACCGCCGGTCACCGCAGAAACTGGCCGACGAAATCGCGCGATTCAATGCGATGCCCGATCTGGAGTTTCTGGTGCATCTGGGCGATGCCATCGACCGCGACGAACGAAGTTTTGGGGTCGTCCTGCCAATCTTCCGTTCGTCCCGGGTCCCGGTGCTTCATGTGGCCGGAAATCACGATTACTCGGTGGCAGACGCCATCAAGGAGAAGGTCCCTGCGCTGCTCGGGATGCCATCGCCATTCTACCGGAGGGACTTCGGCAGGTGGCGTCTGCTCATGCTCGACGGGAATGCTGTCAGTCTGTTCGCATGGCCGGAGGGTTCGCCTCAGCACGGGGAAGCGCTGGCCTTCCGGAAGGCTGCGGGTGGCTCTCTTCCTGATTACAATGGCGGCCTGGGTGGTTCACAACTCGAGTGGCTGCGATCTGAACTGACTGAGGCGCGGAGCAGAGGGCTGCGCTGCCTGCTCTGCTGCCACTACCCTGTGCTTCCGCAGGACGGGCATGTCCTCTGGGATGCCCCCGACGTGCTGGCGCTGCTCCATGATTTCCAGGACGTCGTCGCGGCATGGTTCAATGGGCATAATCACGCCGGCGGCTATGTGACCAGTAACGGGATCCACTGCCTGACTTTCCGCGGCATGGTCGAAAAAGATTCGAGCGCCGCCGCCCGCATCGAATGCTTTGCCGACCGCATCGTGGTCACCGGATTCGGCCGTGAACCATCAAGAATTCTGCCACTGCCCGCCGGAGTATAGCCGCCGCCGGACTTTAATCGGAACTTGCCTCCCGGGCAGCTGCCCGCTAGCTTCCGGCTATGGTTTCTATGAAAATTACAGTCAGCCGGGCGGTTTTTGGGGGGATTCTCGGGTTGGTGTTGCTGGGTTCCGCGGAGAATGGACGGGGACAGAGCCGTCTCCGTTCGATGCCTGAGCATGAACGGTACGCGCGGTTCCGGAAGGAGGGTCCGGGGTCGTGGAAGAGTGGGGCGGTGCGGGGCCGCTGGCTGGACGGCGGGGCCGTGTTTGCCTGCGAGCACGATGGGAAGCGCTGGCGGTTTCAGGCAGTGGATGGGAAGGTTGTGCCCGGGGATGATGTCGCTGAGGAACGGGTACCCGCCGGAGGCGGAATCGACCATGCGGAAAGAGCGAGGGAATGGAACAGCAGGCCGGACCGGGGGCGTCAGTTCCCTTCCGCAACTTCGCCCGACGGAACAATGGTGGCCTATCACCGCAACCGGAACCTGTACGTCGGCGCAAGCGCGGGAGGCACCACGGACGCCATCACGACCGAGGGCAATGACCGCAACCGGCTGCGGTTCGGGTCGGCCAGCTGGGTCTACGGGGAAGAACTGTTCCAGAAGGCCGCGATCTGGTGGTCGGCCGACAGCCGGCGCATCGCGTTCTACCGTTTCGACGAATCCAAGGTTCCCGATTACCAGCTGACAAGGGACCACACGCAGCGGCAGACTACTCTCGAAACGGAACCCTATCCGAAAGCCGGGGCTCCGAATCCGGTCGTCGACCTACTGATCTACGACCGGGAAACCCGCAGCACGGTGACCGTGGATGTCCGCAGCGGGGATCCCTTCAGCGACAGCGTGACCGGACACTATGTCTTCGCGGTGCAGTGGTCTCCGGACGGGCGCGAACTGCTCTTTCACCGGATGGATCGCCGCCAGAAAATCATGGAGTTATGCGCAGCCGAGCCGATCTCGGGAAAAGTCCGTGTGGTCTACCGCGAGGAACGCCCGCAGAGCTGGGTCGATTTTGAACTGGCGGCCCTCCGGTTCCTTGCCGACGGACGCACGTTCCTGCGTGAATCGGACCGCTCCGGCTGGCGCAATCTCGTGCGGCATGACTTCGAGGGTGGTTCCCCCGTCGAGATCACCAGGCACCCCTTCGAAACCGCTGGGATTGTGCGCATCGACGAAGCGGCCAACGCCATCTGGTACCTCGCCCGCAGCGGAGACAATCACATGAAACTCCAGCTGCACCGGTGCGCTCTCGACGGCTCGGGCGACATCCGTCTGACGGACCCCGCATGGCATCACGAGGTCAATATCGCCCCGGATGGCCGCCACTTTGCCGACATTGCCCAGCGGCATAACCATCCCCCGGTCACCCGCATCATCCGCCACGACAGAACCGTGGCCGCGGAACTGGCTGTCAGCGACCTTTCCGGATGGACTGCTCTGGGTGGACGAATGACCGAGATGTTCACGTTCAAGGCCGCCGATGGAGCAACGGACCTGCACGGCATGCTCCACTTTCCATCGGGCTTCGATCCCGCGCGCAAATGGCCCCTTCTTGTCAGCGTCTATGCGGGACCGGGCACCAACGCGGCCCGCGAAACATTCAGCCTGCCCGCCGCAGCCACAGAAGCCGGCTGGGTGATCGCATCCCTCGACTCCCGCAGCGCCGCCGGACGGGGCCGAGCCTTCCTTGACGCCATCTACCAGAAGCTGGGGCAGGCCGAAGTGGACGATCAGGCCGCCGGCGTCAAGGCCCTCAAGGCCCGCCCGTACATTGATGGAAACCGGGTCGGAATCCATGGAACGTCCTACGGAGGAACCGTTTCCGCGATGGCTCTGCTGCGTCATGCGGATACATTCCAGGCCGCCTGCACATCTTCCGGTGTGATGGACTTCCGAAACTACGACAGCATCTACACCGAACGCTATCTCGGTCTGCCCTCGGATTCCGCAGCGGCCTACGACGCCGCCAGCCCTCTGCCGCTCGCCCCCAGACTGACCGGAAGGCTCATGATTTTCTTCGGAACTGCCGACAATAATGTCCATCCGGCGAACGCCCTCCAGCTCATCCACGCCCTCCAGCAGGCCGGAAAATCATGCGACGTCCAGATCGGGCCGGATCAGGGGCACATCGCCATCAACGAGGAACGGCTCCTTGAATTCTTCTCGGATGCCCTCGGAGCAGGCCCGCGATGAAAAAACGCCAGCAGAACGAAAAAACCGAAAAAAGGGCTTGCGCAGCGCAGGCGGCCCACTAAGGTCGCCCCTCCTTCCTGCCCGGCCCCTCGCCGGGTGCACAGGATTTATCGGGTGCGGCACCGGAAAAGTTGCCGCTGAAATGACGCAGGTGATACCTTAAGCGGTGGCGCTGGCTCTCCCGGTTCTTCCTTTGTACGGAAAACCAATACCTTTCAGCCATGCCCACCATCAACCAGCTCATCAACAAGGGTCGCCACCCCAAGCGCTACAAGTCGAAGTCGCCCGCGCTGGAGGATTGCCCGCAGCGTCGCGGCGTCTGCCTGCAGGTGATGACCCGCACACCCAAGAAGCCAAACTCCGCTCTCCGGAAAGTGGCCAAGGTGCGACTCACCAACGGATTCGAAGTCATTGCCTACATCGGCGGCGAAGGACACAATCTTCAGGAACACTCCATCGTTCTGGTGCGCGGCGGACGGGTGAAGGACCTTCCCGGTGTACGTTATCACATCGTCCGCGGTTCGCTCGACTGCCTCGGCGTGGATAAGCGCCGTCAGGGCCGCTCAAAGTACGGAGCAAAGCGTCCGAAACCCGGCCAGGCAGCTGCCGCTGCCGCGAAGGGCAAAGGCAAGAAGTAATCATCCTCCGATCGTCACCTATTTCATTCCAGGCTTATGGCTCGCAGAAAACGCGTTTACAAGAAAGCGGATCTCCGTGACTCCCGCTACGATAGTCCCCTCGTCGCTAAACTGATCACCCGGCTCATGGTTGAGGGCAAACGCTCCATCGCCGAGCGTATCGTCTACGCAGCAATCGATAGGGTGAACGAAAAGAGCGAGACGGTCGATCCTCTCGAAGTCGTCAACCGGGCCATCGAAAACGCTAAACCCCGCCTTGAGGTGAAGAGCCGGCGGGTCGGTGGTGCCACGTATCAAGTCCCCCTCGAAGTGGCTCCTGAGCGCAGCGAAAGTCTCGCTATGCGCTGGATCATCGGGTTTGCCCGGAACCGCAAGGGAACGCCAATGCACGTCGCTCTCGCCAATGAAATCCGCGAGGCCGCCAATGCCACCGGCAATGCCATCCGCAAGCGCGACGACGTGCACAAGATGGCCCAGGCCAACCGCGCCTTCGCTCACTTCCGCTGGTAAGAAGCCGTTTCTCACGATCCCCAAGTTCCCATTTCCTGTACCGCATGTCCACGAACCCGAACAGTCCGAAACGCCAGTTTCCGCTTGAGCACACCCGCAACATCGGGATCTCGGCGCACATTGACGCCGGCAAGACGACCCTGACCGAGCGGATCCTCTTCTACACCGGAATGATCCACAAGATCGGTGAAGTCCACGACGGTGCGGCGACCACCGACTGGATGGAACAGGAAAAGGAACGCGGTATCACGATCACTTCCGCTGCCGTTACCGCGAGCTGGAAACAGATCCCGACCGAAGGGGTCTTCAAGATGTACGAAGGCATCAACCATCGGATCAACATCATCGATACGCCGGGCCACGTTGACTTCACCGCCGAGGTGGAACGTTCGCTGCGGGTTCTTGATGGAGTGATTCTCGTGTACTGCGGAGTGGCCGGGGTGCAGCCTCAGTCGGAAACCGTCTGGCGGCAGGCAACCAAATACAAGGTGCCACGGATGGCTTTCGTCAACAAAATGGACCGTACCGGGGCGAATTTCGACCGGGTCGTTCAGGACATTCGTACGAAGCTTGGTGCCCGCGCCTGCCCGATTCTCATCCCCATTGGGGCCGAAGACCAACTCCAGGGCCAGATCGACGTGGTCGGCATGAAGGCCATCAAGTACCTCGACAACGACAAGATTGGATCGACCTACGTCTGCGAGGAATTGACTCCAGATCAGCGGGAAACCGCGGAGATTGCTTACGAATACCTCAAGGACTCCCTCTGCGACGTCGATGAGGAACTGGGCATGATGTTCCTCGAAGAGAAACCGATCAGCGTCAAGGATGTCAAATCCGCCCTGCGCCGTGCGGTCATCGCCAATCAGATCGTCCCCGTCATCGGTGGATCCGCCTTCAAGAACAAGGGCGTCCAGGGTCTCATGGATGCCGTGGTGGACTACCTCCCCAGCCCGCTCGACATCGAAGCTGCTGTCGGCCAGGATCCGGACGACGAGAGCGTCAAGATCGAAGCCGTTACGAGCGATCACGAGAAATTTGTATCCCTCGCGTTCAAACTCTGGTCAGACAAGTTCGTCGGCAAACTGGTCTTCTTCCGGGTTTACTCCGGAACCGTTTCCAAGGGCGATGTGGTCTACAACCCGCGCACGAGAAAGCGGGAACGCATCGGTCGCCTCATTCAGATTCAGGCGGCCCAGCACACGGACATCGAAACCTGCTATGCCGGAGACATCGCGGCCATCGTGGGGATCAAGGACGTCCGCACCGGGGATACCCTCTGCAACGAGGACCGGGAAATGCTCCTCGAGCCTCCCACATTCCCGGAGCCGGTCATCAGCATGTCGGTTGAACCGAATTCCAAAGCCGACCAGGAGAAGATGGCCGTGGCGCTGTCCCGTCTGTCGGATGAGGACCCCACCTTCGTCGTGCGCACCGACGAGGAAACCGGTCAGACCATCATTGCAGGCATGGGTGAACTCCACCTGGAAATCATCTGCGACCGCCTCAAGCGGGAGTTCAAAGTGGACGTGACCGCCGGCAAACCTCAGATTGCCTACCGCGAAACAATCACCAAGGGCGCCGACTACGTTCACGGAAAACTGGTGAAGCAAAGCGGTGGCCGCGGGCAGTACGGTCACGTGGTCATCAACCTGAAGCCCAACGAAAAGGGCAAAGGTTTCACCTACGAGAATAAGATCGTGGGAGGTGCGATTCCCAAAGAATACCATAAGGCTTGTCTCGAGGGTGTCGAAGAGGCACTTCACAACGGCGTGGTAGCCGGATATCCAGTCGTCGACGTGCATGTCGATCTGGTGGACGGTTCCTATCACGAAGTCGATTCAAATGAGAATGCCTTCAAGATGGCTGGCATCTTCGCAATGAAGGAAGCCATGAAAAAGTGCGGACCTCAACTGCTCGAGCCCATCATGGCGGTGGAGGTGTCCACTCCGGAAGATTACCAGGGTGACATCATGGGAGACCTCAACAAGCGCCGCGGTAAGATCAACGGCATGGAAACTCGCGATAACGCCGCGGTGCTCCGCGCCGACGTTCCCCTCGCCGAAATGTTCGGCTACGCCACTGCCATCCGGACAGTCTCCCAGGGAAGAGCCAATTATTCCATGACCCCAAGTCACTTCGACCCGGTTCCAAATAATATCGTGGAACAAGTCGTCGAACAGCGCGGCGGCAAAGCAGCCCGCGCCTGATCCAGCCAAACCTTCCACGTTCTTTCTGAATCCCATGCAAAGCCAGCGCATCCGCATCCGACTCCGCGCCTACGACAGCCGCACCCTCGACCGCAGCGTCCACGAAATCGTGGAAACCGCCAAACGCACGGGGGCAAGGGTCGCCGGTCCCATTCCGCTGCCGACCCGCATCGAGAAGTTCTCGGTCAACCGTTCTGTGCACGCTGACAAAAAGTCGGCGGACCAATTCGAACTGCGGACCCACAAGCGCCTTCTCGATATCGTCGATCCTACCGCCCGTACCGTTGACGAGCTGAAGAAGCTCAATCTGCCCGCCGGCGTCGACATCACCATCAAAATCTGACCCTGCCGGCAATCTGCCGACTAACCAATCAACACAATCATTCTTATGAGCCTCGGACTCCTGGGAAAAAAGCTGGGCATGACCCACATCTACGACGAGAACGGCAAGTTCATTCCGGTGACCGTCGTCGATGTCAGTGAAAACGAAGTGCTGCAGGTGAAAACTGCCGACGCTGATGGCTATTCTGCTGTACAGGTGGGCTTCGCCAACAAGAAGGAAAGCCGCGCCAACAAGGCCGAACTCGGCCATGTTAAAAAGGCTGGATCCACTTCCAAATACCACATCCGCGAGTTCCGCGTGGAGGGTGATTCTCCCGCACCGGGAACTGCCCTGACCGCTGAGCAGTTCTCGAAGGGACAGTGGGTCGATGTCATCGGCGTCACTAAAGGCCGCGGCTTCGCCGGTGGCGTGAAGCGACACAAGTTCAAGGGCCAGCGTCAGACGCACGGTTCCATGATGCACCGCCGTACAGGTGCCATCGGTTGCCGCCTTACCCCCGGCCGCGTCTGGAAAAACCAGCGCATGCCTGGCCACATGGGCGTCGACCGCTGCACTGTGCAGAACCTTCAGGTGGTCGCCGTCCGCCCCGAAGACAACATCGTCCTCATTTCAGGCAGCGTCCCGGGGAGCAAGGGCGGTCTCGTCATTCTCCGCCCGGCCAAGAAAAAACCACTCGCCAGCTAAGGCGGGACTGATCTCGAAATTCAACCAAGTTTCCATCCATGGCAGCTTCTGTCCTCACAATTGAATCGGCAAAAAACGCCAGCATCCGGGTCATTGAAAATGGCCGTGGATCTCAGGCGGTGCACGATGCCGTCGTCGCCATGCGGGCTAACCGCCGCAGTGGCACCGCTAAAACCAAGACACGCGGAGAGGTCTCCGGTTCCAACAAGAAAATGTACCGTCAGAAGGGTACTGGAAACGCCCGGATGGGTGAAAAGCGTGCTCCAACGCGGGTTGGTGGCGGTACCGCACACGGACCCAAGCCCCGCGATTACAGCAAGAAGGTTTCCAAGAAGACCCGCAAACTTGCTTTCGCCAAGGCTCTCTCGGAACGCATCAAGTCGGGTGACGTCCTGACAGTCCCGACATTTGCGGTCGCGGATGGAAAAACCAGCTCGTTCAAGAAGCAACTGGAGTCCCTCTCGCAGTCCCGCAAAGTCATGATCATTGCCATGGCCTTCGATGGACAAACCTATCTTGCTGCACGGAATTTCGGCAAGGCCCTGCTCATGACCGCCGACGAGGCGAACACCGAGCAGATTCTGCACTACGACAAGATTGTCGTCACGGCCGACGCCATGGAAACCCTTGCCCGGAGGACAGCTTAACCATGAAGGACGTATACCAGATCATCCGAAACATCCGCCTCACCGAAAAGGCTGCCATCGCGAGCGAACTCAACAACGAGTACGTTTTCGAAGTGCATCCCAAGGCGAACAAGCTGGAAATTGCCCACGCCGTCCGTACTATCTTCGGCAAGAAGGTAGACAGCGTCCGCACCGCCAATTACGCCGGGAAAGCGCGCCGCAAGCGGACCGCTGCCGCCGGATTCACAGCCAACTGGAAGAAGGCGGTCGTCCGCCTCGCTCCCGGTGAAAAGATCGATCTTACCTGAACTGAACCAGATCCGCCGCAAGGCCCATCGCCATGGCTCTCAAGACGTTTAATCCCATCACGCCCTCCAACCGCTACAAGCAGTGGCCAGACTATTCCGGACTCTCGAAGGGCAAAAAGCCCGAGAAGTCCCTTGTCACCACCAAGAAGAAGTCGGGTGGCCGCAACAATACCGGTGTCATTACCTGCCGCCACATCGGTGGAGGCAACAAGCAGAAGTACCGCATCATTGACTTCAAACGGGTCAAGCGCGACATGGACGCCACGGTCACCGCCATTGAATATGATCCCAACCGCAGTGCCCGCATTGCGCTGCTCCAGTACAAGGACGGAACCAAGGCCTACATCCTGGCCCCGGTGGGTCTGAATGTGGGGGCACGGGTTCAGGCCGGCGAAAAGGCGGCACCCGAGGTGGGCAATGCGCTTCCGCTGGCTGTCATTCCTCTCGGTACGGCCATTCACAATGTGGAACTCAAGCCAGGGCAGGGAGGTCGGGTGGCCCGGGCCGCCGGTCAGGCTGCCATCCTGAACAACCGGGAAGGGGAGTATGCGCTCCTCAAGATGCCTTCGGGCGAAATCCGGAGGGTCCACACAAAATGTTATGCCACCATCGGCACCATTGGAAACAGCGAGCACATGAACGTGGTTTCCGGCAAGGCTGGCCGGACACGCTGGATGGGTATTCGCCCGACCGTCCGTGGCATGACCATGAACCCTGTTGACCACCCCAACGGAGGTGGTGAAGGACGCTCGAAGTCGGGTGGTGGCCGTCAGCACCTGCTGAGCCCATGGGGTCACGCCAAGGGTCAGAAGACCCGGAAACGCCACCACCAGACCGATCGCTTCATCGTCCAGCGCCGCAACGCGAAGAAGAAATCCTGACCTGCTGCGCAAACTCTCCTGACCAATCTCAATTATGGGCCGCTCTCTCAAAAAAGGACCTTTCGTCAATCAGAAGCTTCTCGGGAAAATCGACAAAATGAACGATACCCCGCAGAAGAAGCCGATCAAGACATGGGCACGTTCTTCGATGATCACACCGGACTTCGTGGGTCATACCTTCATGGTGCACAACGGGAAGGACTTCATCAGCGTGTACGTGACGGAAAACATGGTGGGCCACAAGCTTGGTGAGTTCAGCCCGACCCGGACCTTCAAGGGCCACGGCGCTCACACTGCCAAGGTTAGCAAGTAAAGCATTCCGCACCAGCCAGACACCCGTCATGAGAACTTCTCCGCACACATTCACCAGCTACGCTGCATCGGCAGTGCTGTGCTGGGCTGCGGTGATGTTGCCAGCGGGGGGGCAGGAAAACGCCGCAGGCCAACCCGGGGTTTCGGAAACCAGCGCCGTCGAGGCTCTGGCCGCCGCCAATCTGGAACTGGAATCGCTCCGCGAGGAACTGAGCAGGACCCGTCTCCAGATCGAAGCTCTCGGTCTTGCCGCCCTTGACCCTGGCGCCCGTGCGATCCAGGAAAGACTGGCGAAGGCGCTCGGGGAACTATCGGTCATCCGCCGCACTGTCCGCAGTCTTTCGGATTCCAACGAGCAACTGCTCGAGTCCGGAGCGGCTCTGGTGGCTGATCCGGAAAGCTCCAGTTCGCGTTCTGCCTTTCAGCAGGTCATGAAGCGGGCGGGAGAGGCGAGGCGCAGGGCCACCGAAACGCCGGCGGTCCCATCACTCGAGTCTGCCCGGGTGGTTTCCTACAAATCAGAACTTTCACTGGCGGTGGTGAGTGCCGGCCGCCTTGCCGGGCTGCGTCCGGGAACACCCATGGTGGTGCATCGGGGCGACCAGATGGTTGCCAGCGGTCTCGTCGTTGATATCCGCGACAACGTAGCCGGTGTTCTCATCACCGGAAACCAGAATGCCGGCGTCCGTGCCGGCGACTCCGTCCGCCCTAGAACTGATTCCAATACTTCCGAACAATAACCGACATTCTTGCCATCCATGGACGTCAAAGCTCTCACCAAATACGCCCGCATCTCACCGCTCAAAGCGCGCCAGGTCGGACGTGAAATTCAGGGACTCCCAGTCTCCGAAGCTCTCAATATCCTCACTTTTACCCCAAAAAAGGCGGCTCTCCTGTTCAGCAAGACACTCAAATCCGCAGTCGCGAACGCTGAGCACAATCACGACATGAGCGTGGACAAACTCTACGTCAAAATGGCGGTCGCCAACACGGGCCCGGTGCAGAAGCGCATCAAGCCAATGGCACGGGGGTCGGCAGGATCGATCCGCAAGCCCACCAGCCACATCCTTGTGGTGGTCAGCGACGAGACTGGCACGCAATCATAATTTCCCGCAAGGCATCACCTTCACTACCCGCATCATCATGGGACAAAAAGTAAATCCGATTGGTTTCCGACTCGCCGTCAACAAGGACTGGCGCTCAAAGTGGTATGCTCCGAAGCAGGACTTCCCCCAGTTTCTGCAGAGCGACATGAAGATCCGCGAGTATCTCAAGAGCAAGCTGCAGCAGGCCGCGGTGGCGAGGATCACGATTGAACGGGCGTGGAACAGTGTCCGGGTGACGCTCTTTACAGCCCGCCCGGGACTGGTCATCGGCAAGAAGGGTGCCGAAATCGAGGTCATGAATTCGGCCATCAGTGAGATGTCCGGCGGCAAGCAGGTGAAGATCGACATCTTCGAAATCAAACAACCCGAACTTGATGCGCAATTGGTTGCGGAGAACGTGGCTGTTCAGCTCGAGCGCCGGATCTCCTTCCGCCGCGCCATGAAGCGTGCCGTGCAGACGTCCATGGAATTCGGTGCTCTCGGCATCCGGATCCGGGTGGCCGGCCGTCTCGGAGGCGCTGACATTGCCCGGGCCGAGTGGTACCGGGAAGGGAAGGTGCCTCTGCAGACCCTGCGGACTCCGCTCGACTATGGTTTCACCGAGGCTCATACCGTTTATGGCCGGATCGGCATCAAGGTCTGGATCAACCGTAAGCTCAATGAGGAAGGGGAAGTTGTGGGCTCGGGTGCGCAGCGCCGCGAGCGCGGACCGCGCAAGGATGGCGACCGCCGGGGACCAGGCAACCGCGGTGGCGGCCGTCCAGGCGCCGGCCGGGGACCGCGCCGCGACGCACCTGCGGAGGCTCCCGCCGCTGTGCCGCCTGCTCCCGCCGCCGAGTGAGGACCACAAGGTTCATTGATTCAACAAGAGAGGAAAACAGTTTATGGCGATGATTCCAAGTCGAGTGAAGTACCGCAAGACACAGCGGGGCAGCCGGGCAGGCAATGCTCAGGTGGGCACCACGGTGGCTTTCGGTGAATACGGCCTCCAGGCGCTGGACCGGGGCTGGATCAAGAACAACCAGATTGAAGCCTGCCGTGTTGCGGTGACCCGCAATCTTAAACGCAAAGGCAAGGTGTTCATCCGGATCTTTCCCCACAAGCCAGTGACGGCCCGCCCGCCGGAAACCCGGATGGGTAAAGGTAAGGGTGCACCTGAATTCTGGGTTGCGGTTGTCCGGCCAGGCAACATGCTCTTCGAAGTCGCTGGAGTCCCGGAATCCCTCGCTCGGGAATCTTTCCGGCTCGCCGCGAACAAACTGGGAATCCGCTGCCGCTTTGTGCGCCGTTCCGCCCATCAGTAAATCCCGTCGCAGATCCGACATACATGAAAATCAAAGATATCCGTGAGCAGTCAGTCGAAAGCCTGGCTGAGTCCCGCCGCTCGCTGAAGCAGGAAATGCTGAATCTGCGCATCCAGCAGCGCAGCGGTCAGCTTGAGAACCCGTCCCGGCTGCGCACCCTGCGCCGCAATGTGGCCCGCATTGAAACCGTTCTGAAGGAACTGGTGCATGCCCGGGGCGCTGCGGCCCGCTGAACCAACGTAAACCCGAGATTTCCCACTCATGTCTGAAAACTCTTCTGTCTCCACCTGCGATGCCGACCGCGGCCGCCGCAAGACCCGCGTCGGTGTCGTCCTTTCTGACAAGATGGACAAAACCATCGTGGTCGGCGTGGTCCGCCGCGTCCCGCATCCCAAGTTCCACAAGATCGTCAAAAAGACCACCAAGCTTTACGCTGCAGACGAAAAGTCCGAAGCCAAGGTGGGAGACCGTGTTCGGGTCACCGAATGCCGGCCGCTGAGCAAACTGAAGCGCTGGCGCCTCGTAGAGGTCCTCAAGCATTGATTTTCACAAATTAGCCAAACCACAGCCCACATACACTACCATGATCCAGATGGAATCCAAGCTGCAGGTGGCGGACAACACGGGAGCCCGTGTCGCCAAGATGATCGGCGTTCTCGGCAAGCGTACGCGCATTGCCAGGATCGGAGATATCATCACAGCGCACATCCGTGAAGCCAGCCCCACCGGAAGCGTCAAAAAAGGAGAAGTTGTCAAAGCCGTCGTCGTTCGTACGGCAGCCCCGATCCGCCGCGATGACGGCAGCGTTCTCCGGTTCGACTCGAACGCGATCGTTGTCATTGATAAAGATCAGAATCCCAAGGGCACCCGTATCTTCGGCCCGGTGGCGCGCGAACTGCGCGACAAGAACTTCATGAAGATCATCTCCCTCGCACCCGAAGTACTCTGAGCCATGTCCGCAGTGAAAGCACACGTCAAAAAGGGTGATACGGTTACCGTCATCACTGGATCCGAAGAGATCAGGGGCAAGTCCGGCAAGGTCATCCGTGTCCTTCCCAAGAAGGCACAGGTGTTCGTCGAGGGACTCCGCATGATCAAGAAGCACCGCAAGGGTTCGCAGGCCAATCCACAGGGCGGGATCGTCAGTGTGGAGGGACCGATTCACATCTCCAATGTGCGTTCGGACGAAAGCACTGCCAGCAAGCCCGCCGCCCGGAAAGGCAAGTAAGCAAAGCACAAACCAGATTCATGGTCATGGAACCTTCCCTGAAAACATATTACTCGGAAAAAGTGGCGCCGGCTCTCAAGACGAAGCTGGCCGTAGCCAACGTCCATCAGATTCCCCGGGTGGAAAAAGTCGTCATCAACTGCTCGTTCGGCAAGGCACCGGACCGCAAGCAGGCGATGGAAGACGCCGTCAACGACCTGCAGGCGATCACCGGGCAGAAACCGGTGGTGACCCGGTCCCGCAAAGCGATTTCCAACTTCAAGCTCCGCGAGGGTGAGCCTCTTGGCGTCAAGGTCACGCTGCGTGGGCGCATCATGTGGGAATTCCTCGAGCGTCTCATGAAAATGGCGCTGCCCGTGGTTCGTGACTTCCGCGGCGTGAGTCCAAAGGCGTTTGACGGTAACGGCAACTACACCCTTGGAATCACGGATCAGTCGATCTTTCCGGAGATTGAAATCGACAAGGTGAAGCGGCAGCTTGGTTTCGATGTCTGCATTGTGACATCGGCCACGACCGACGAAGCCGGGCGGGAGCTGCTCAGAGCGCTGGGCATGCCGTTCCGTGACAACAAGGCGGTGGCTGCCCGGGAGGGTGAGCAGGCTGCCTGATCCCTAGAATTCAACTTTCCCGAAAAAATGGCCGTCATTTCCGATCCTGTTTCCGATTTCCTGACCCGCTGGAAGAATGCCTCGCGTGCCCGCAAGGATGACTTCACGGCTCCTTTCTCCCGCATCAAGGCGGAGATTGCCCGCATCCTCCAGCAGGAGGGTTACATCTGGTCCTATGAGGTTGACACCTCTGGCCGGCATCCGGTTCTTCGTGTGAAGAACAAATTTTCGGGCAACCGCCCGGTCGTAACCGACGTCAAGCGCGTCTCCAAGCCTGGCATGCGTCAGTATGTGGAGTGCGAGGCGATCCCCCGGGTGCTGGGCGGCATGGGTATTTCCATTCTTTCCACATCGAAGGGGGTCATGACCGGAGCCCAGGCGCGCAAGCAGCGTGTCGGAGGGGAACTGCTCGCCCTCGTCTGGTAATCAATCCAACCAATTTCATCAGCCATGTCACGAGTCGGCAATAAAAGCATTACTCTTCCTCCCAAAGTCACCATTCAGAACGATGGTGCGGCGGTTGCGGTTGAGGGACCGAAGGGAAAACTCACGCATACGCTTCCGGACGGCATCAGCCTTGCCGTGGAAGGCAGCAGCATTTCGGTGAAGCGTTCCAGCGATGACCGCCGTCAGAGGGCGCTCCACGGAACGAGTCAGCGTCTGCTCACCAATATGATCAAAGGGGTCAGCGACGGATTCGTCCGGGATCTGGAGATCCATGGCACTGGGTTCCGTGCAGCGGTCAAGGGAACGGCGCTTGATCTTTCGCTTGGCTACAGCCATCCGGTGCTGCATCCGATCCCAGCGGACCTCAAGGTGACGGTGACTGACAACACGAAGATCCGTGTCGAGGGAATCGACAAGCAGCGGGTTGGTCAGTTCGCTGCCGATGTCCGCAACTATTATCCGCCGGAGCCATACAAGGCGAAGGGTGTCCGCTATGCCGGCGAGCAGATTCGCCGCAAGGAAGGCAAGAAAGTGAAGTAAACCGGGAGCTTTGTTTCCCCATCTATTTTTATCCATGTCAATTGATCGCAAAACAACCCGCCGCCGGATTCACGCTCGTATCCGCAAGAAGCTGTCAGGCAGCGCGGAGCGTCCCCGTCTTGCTGTGCATTTTTCGAACCGCAACATCTGCGTGCAGGTGATTGACGACACGAAGGGTGTCACGCTCGCTTCGGTGAATACCACCGAGGAGAATCTGCCATCGAAGGCCAGTGTGGAAACTGCCACGGCGGCAGGCAAACTCATCGCTGAGCGCGCGAAAGCGGCGAGCATCTCCGCTGTCGTTTTCGACCGGGGTGGTCATATTTATCACGGTAAGGTCAAGGCGCTGGCGGATGCCGCCCGCGAAGCCGGCCTTCAGTTCTAACGCAATACTCTCATGTCCACTGATTCCACTGTCGAATTTTCGGAAGGATTTTCCGAAGCTCCCAAAGCCGAAGTCACCGAGAAGGTGGTGCACATCAATCGGTGTGCCAAAGTTGTCAAGGGTGGCCGCCGCTTCAGCTTCTCTGCGCTGGTGGTGTGCGGAGACAAGAGCGGCCGAGTCGGGTATGGCTTCGGCAAAGCCAATGAGGTTTCCGATGCGATCAAGAAGGCGAGCGAGGCGGCCCGCCGCGCACTCACTCCGGTTCGTCTCCGGGACAACACGATTCCTCATGAGGTGACGGGAGAGTTCGGCGGCGGTCGGGTTCTACTCAAGCCAGCCAGTCCGGGTACCGGGATCATTGCCGGTGGCGCTGTGCGGGCAGTGGTGGAAGCCGCTGGAGTGAAGGATGTGCTTGCGAAGAGTCTTGGTTCGAAGAATCCATCCAACGTGGTGAAAGCGACGCTGACAGCGCTGCAGCAACTGCGGACCCGCGAGCAATTCTTTGGAGCCCGTGGCAAACTGAAGTCGGCGGGGGCCTGAGGAGGCCACTGGCCGCAGAAAATCAACAATTACTGATTCCATGAGATTGAACACTCTCGCACCGCGTCCCGGTGCCAAACACAGGGTCAAGCGCCTTGGCTGCGGCGAAAGCTCCGGTCACGGCAAAACCTCCGGCAAGGGCCACAAAGGTCAGAAGGCCCGGGCTGGGGGCACGGTCCGCCATGGTTTTGAAGGCGGTCAGATGCCGATTTACCGTCGCCTTCCGAAGAAGGGCTTCAGCAACGTTGATTTTGCGATCCGCTATGCGGTCATCAATGTTGGTGACCTCAACGATGCATTTGAAGCTGGCACGGAGATCACGGAGCAAGTCCTGCGTGAGGCTGGTCTCGTGAAGGGGCAGCGCTGGGATGGCGTCAAGGTGCTGGCTGAAGGCGAATTGAGCAAGTCCTTCAAGGTGCGGGTTCACAAGGTTAGTGCTGCGGCCCGCGAGAAAATCGAGAAGGCTGGAGGCAGTGTTCTCGCGCCCGGTGCGGAATAAGCAGACAAAAAGATTCCGGACGGGCGCAACGAGTGTTGCGCCCGTCTTCCTGTTCCGGCATAACTGTCCAGATCCTTTCCCTGATATCTTTCCATGATTTCCGCCTTCGCGAACATTTTCAAGATCCCCGAACTCCGTCAGCGGGTTCTCTTCACGATAGCCATGCTGGCGGTGGTGCGGATCGGTGCTGCCATCACTCTTCCGGGTGTGGATCCGTCGGTTGTGCAGGGTTATCTTGACACGGCGGAGGCCAAGACTGGAAATGCGCTGACGACGCTCATCAGTGCGTTCAGTGGTGGTGTGGTGGCGGCCTGCTCGATTTTCGCGCTGGGAATCATGCCGTACATCAGTGCATCGATCATGGTGCAGCTGCTGACGGCGGTGGTTCCCAAGCTGAGCAAGCTGGCGAAGGAAGTGGGGGGGCGGCAGAAGATTACGCAGTACACGCGATATCTGACGATCATCCTCTGTGTGATTCAGGGTTATCTGATGGCGCGGGGGCTGTGCCATCCGGAGGGGAACGTGCTCCTGCGGGGGATGGATGAGTATCTGAAGGGATCGTCGCGGCAGTTGGTGCCGCAGAATCTCGTGGACACCTTCGGGTTCTATGGGATTGCGGTGACGGCGATGACTGCGGGGACTCTTTTCCTGATGTGGCTGGGCGAGCAGATTACGGAGCGTGGCATTGGAAATGGGACGTCACTGATCATTTCTGTGAACATTCTCGCTGACCTGCCGAATGCGCTCGTCAACACGTTCCGGGACTATGTGCGGGCTGGTGATCCGGTCAAGGCCATCAAGCTGGTCGGATTGATTGCGCTGTTTGTGCTGACGGTGGCCGGGATCATTGTGCTGACGCAGGCGACCCGGAAGATTGCGATCAACTACGCCAAGCGGATGGTGGGTCGCAAAGTGATGGGTGGTCAGTCGACGCACCTGCCGATCAAGCTGAACTATTCCGGCGTCATGCCGATCATCTTTGCGTCGGCGATCATTTCGTTTCCGGCGGTGATCATCAACTGGATCTTCAAGGATTCGGACTGGGCGAAGAAGTTTCTGGAGATTTCGCAGAACAATGGGCCGTGGCACTGGCTGATCTACCTTGTACTGATTTTCTTCTTTGCCTATTTCTGGGTGGCGACGATGTTTCAGCCGACGCAGATTTCCGAGGATCTGAAGTCGAATGGCGGATACATACCGGGGATCCGGCCGGGCAAGCCGACGGCTGACTTTCTTGATTTCACGATGAGCCGGCTGACGTTTGCGGGGGCTGCCTTTCTGAGTCTGGTGGCGATTGTTCCGCAGATGATGACGCACTACGCGCAGATTCCGTATTTCACGGCGCAGTTCTTCGGTGGCACCAGTGTGCTGATTCTGGTGGGTGTGCTTTTGGATCTGATGCGGCAGGTGGAGACGCATCTGCTGCAGCGGAACTACGATGGATTTCTGCGGAAGGGCAAGATCCGGGGCCGCTATGAGGGGGATGGCACGCTGCGCGAGGGTGCTGGTTCTTCGGGCGGCAAAGTGGTGCTGCTGTATGTGGCGCTGGCGGTGCTGATTCTGATTGGCATCAGCACGGCGATTTACCGCAAGCTGAACGGCTGACATTGACCATCTGAGTCTGTGGCCAAAGGGGGCAAGATACCGATTCGGAAGGGTGCTGAGCTTGATGGTCTCCGCGAGGCTGGCCAGGTGGCTGCGGACGTGCTGCGGAAGACCTGTGAGGTGGTCCGTGCGGGAGTTTCGACGCGGGCGGTGGATGAGGCGGCTGGTCAGTTCATGGCGGAGGCTGGCTGCCGGAGTGCCTTTCTGGGGTACCGGGGATTTCCAGGAAGAATCTGCATTTCACTCAATGAGGAGGTGGTGCATGGGATTGGGCGGGCGAACCGGATCATTCAGAATGGCGACATTGTGAAGATTGATGTGGGCATTGTCCGCAACGGGTGGATTGGCGATAATGCGGTGACGGTCCCGGTGGGCATGATTCCGCCTGAGGTGCATCAGTTGCTGAGGGTGACGGAGGAATCTCTGCATGTGGCGGTCAGTCATGCGGTGCCGGGCGGGCCTCTGCGGGTGCTCTGCGGGAGTGTCGATCAGTTTGTGCGGCGTTACGGGTTTTCGGTGGTGCATCAGTTTGTGGGGCATGGAGTGGGCCGACAGCTTCATGAGAGTCCGGAGGTGCCTAATTTCGACAATGGGCGGATCCGGGTGCGGCTGGAGCCAGGGATGGTGCTTGCGATTGAGCCGATGGTGAACATGGGGACACCGGAGGTGGTGGTGCTTGCGGATCGCTGGACAGCGGTGACGCGGGACCGGCGGCCGAGTTCACACTTCGAGCACACGGTGGTGGTGACGGAGGATGGTCCGGAGATCCTGACGCCGCGGGAGCGCCTCAATCCGCCGCTGCAGGCTGCGGTGGCGAAGAGTTAGGGAGTTCCTTCGAGGAGTCGGCTGCGTCGGCGGAGCCAGCGGGAGATTTCGATGGGGTCGCTGAGGGCGGTGGACGCCATCAGGCCGATGGCGGTGGCTTCGCGGCAGCGTTTAAGGCCCCATGCTTCCTCTGCGAGGTCGCAGGCTTCGGCGTAGCGTCCATCGTAGAGGGCGAGGAGACCGAGTTGGAGCGAGTCGTGGGTGGCGTGGAGGATGGTGCCGAGCATGGCGACTTCGCAGCCGCAGTGAGGGCAGTGTTCGTGTTTGGGCAGGGAGACCCGGTGCCGGCAGTATGGGCAGTGCACGTCCATGGGTGGCGGGCGGGATGGGTCAGGCTGGAGCGGCGACGGTGACGGAGGCGGGGCGGAGGATGCCGTCGCGGTTCCGGTACCCTCGCACGGATTCGGCGAGGACGGTACCGGACTTGGTGCCTCTGGGTGGGGAGGCGGTCGCTACCATGCTCATGATGCTGGGATCAAACGGTTTTCCGATGGTTTCGATCACTTCGACGCCGGCAGCCTGGAGCGCGGTCTGGAGGGCGGCGGCGACTGGGGCGCGGGTGGGGGCTTCTGCAATCCGGTCGGCGAGGGACACGAGGGCGAGGCCCAGGGACCGGTTGTTGATGGGGGTCTGGGGGCCTGAGGCGAGGGCCTGGAGGGCTCCGCCGAATTTCTCGGCTGTTTCCGACGATCGTCGGAAGGCACGCCGCAGTTCGTTGCGGAGTGCGGCGAGTTCCCCGTAGAAGGTGAAGAGGTCGGGTGGGTCCGGGGGATCGAAATCCTGGGTGGGGTCTTCGATTTCGGCGAGTTCGTCGAGGGCGTCGTCGAGTTCGTCGCGCAGGTCCTCGCGCCATCCCGGGGGTGCCGGGGCCTTGATGCCGGAGCTGAGGGGAAGCGTACCGTCGTCGTGGAAGGAGGGATCGTCCTGGTCGTCGGCCATGTCGAATCCGTCATCGTTGTCCTTGGACGACAGGGGGCCGTGGCCGGTGTCGTCCTGCGGGCGTTTCGGTTCCGGTGAGGGATCGTTCCTTGAAGGATCCGGATCACCCCGGCCGGGTTTGCGGGCGTCGTCGTCGGAGGGCAGAATCACGGGTAATGGGATCAGAGGGACTGGCTGAAGGAATCGCCTGGTTTGACCGAGAGGGCGAAGGCGGTGAGCAGGGAGATGACCTCTTCGATGTCGGCGAAGCTGGCGCATTCGACGACCGAGTGCATGTAGCGGAGGGGGAGGGAAACGAGAGCGGAGGGCGTGCCTTCGCGGATATGGTAGATGGAGTCTGTGTCTGTGCCGCTGTAGCGGGAGGAGGATTCGTGCTGGATGGTGATTTTCTCGCGCGCGGCGGTTTTGAGGAGGCGTTCGATGACGAGTGGGTGGCAGCAGGTGCCGTGGGTGATGGAGGGGCCGCCGCCGAGGGTGACGGCACCGTGGCGGGCTTTTTCGATGCCCGGGGAATCGGTGGCATGGGTGACATCGAGGCAGATGGCGACGTCCGGTTTGAGTCGGTAGGTGAGCATACGGGCTCCGTATCCGCCGATTTCTTCCTGGACGCAGTTGGCGGCGATGACGGTGGCGCTGAGTTTCCTGCGCTGCTTGTGGAGGCGGCGGATGGTTTCTGCGATGATGAAGCCGCCGATGCGGTTGTCGAGGGCCCGGCCGATGAGGCGGTTGCTGCCGAATTCCTCGGCGGAGTCGGCATAGACGGCGGGATGACCGACGCGGAGTCCGAGTTTGGCGATATCCTTTTCGGAATCGGCTCCGACATCGACGTAGAGTTCGTGGACTTCCGGAGCTTTTTCCCCACCGGAGCGGTCGCGGATGTGGATGGCGGTATTTCCGATGATGCCGGTGACGGGACCTTTGTCGCCCTGGAAGATGATGCGGCGTCCGCGTGCGGTGGCGTAGTCGCTACCGCCGATGCGGTCGACGTGGAGGAAGCCTTCCTTGGTGACGTGTTTGATCATGAAGCCGATTTCGTCGGCGTGGGCTTCGAGCATGATACGGTAGGGGGTCTGGCCTTCGAGGACGGCCCATGTGCTGCCATAGGCGTCGCAGGCAACGGAGTCGGCGTGGGGTTTGACCCATGCGGCCCATTTCCTTTGTCCGGCCATTTCGAAACCGGTGGGGCTTGGGGTATTGAGGAGATCCAGCAGGAAGGACTTGGTGGCTTTATCCATGGCGTGGGGAGTGTGGACTCGGCATGGTGGGGAGGCAAGCTGCTTCGATTGCCGTTGCAAAGGCGGGTAGGGGGAATGAGGTGGGGGAAGGATGATGCTGTCGAGCGAGGAGACTGGGAATCGTGGATGGGTGTTTCTGCGGGTGCTGGCCGTGGTCATGGCCTGGCAGCTGCTGGAGTTTGCCGGCGGGGTGTTTGCGTTTGTGAGTGTGTGGCCGAAGGTGGCAGCTTCGCATGAAGCCTTTGGGATGGCCGGGTTGAGGGATCAGCTGATGTGGCGGCATGCCGGGGTGCTGGCGCGGGCCTATGTGCCGGCTGGGATGCTGATGGCGCTGGCGGTTTATCCTGTGGTGGTGATGTGGGCGGGGCGGTCTGGCCGGTTCTGGTCTGTGGTGTGGCGGACGCTGCTGCTGGTGCTGCTGGTGACGCTGCTGGTTTCGGCGGTGGTGGTGCATTACCGTCCGTGGATGGTGAGTGGGATGGACGGTCGGCACTGGTATTTCCGGATGCAGGAAGCCGTGCCTGGCTGGGTCCGGCAGGGGGTGCTGCCATTTGTGCTGAAGGGGACGGTGGTGGCGTGGCTGGCGTTCAGCGGCGGATGGTACTGCTATCGGTTCGTGTGCTGGCTGCGGTCGGGGTGGACGGCGGGTGCTTGTGCGGCGACGGCGAGTGGAATGGTGGCGCTGACTGGGCTGGGGCTGCAGCTGGCACCGGAAGCGGAGCGGTCGGATGGCGGGGAACTGTCGGTGCGGGCGGGGCGGGTTGGGGGGCGTCCGAATGTGCTGGTGCTGGTTGGGGAGTCGCTGCGGGCGGATTATGCGTTCGGGGAACGGGAGGGGAAAGTGGTGGCTCCGGCGCTGCGGCGGCTGACGGAGCGTGGGGTGCGTTTCGATCAGTGCCTGACTCCGGTCAATGGCAGTGCCGGTGCGTTGACCTCGCTGCTGACAGGAGTGTATCCGCACAGCCATGGACTGAGGCATGAGTACCCTGGAGCTGATGAAATTGGAGTACTGCGGAACGGGGTGCCACTGCTGCCTGAGAGGATGCGGGAACTGGGGTATGAGACGTATGTGGCTGGCGATGGGGGTTCGGGCCGGGTTGCGGGCCTTCCGCTGGGGTTTGAGACGCAGGAGATGGAGAAAGGCGGGTCGGTGCAGGCGGTGGTGAGTGGGGAAATCTGCCGTGCGCATCCACTGCTGGCGGCGTGGTTCTGGCATCCTGCGGGGCGCTGGCTGCTTCCGGAACTGGCTGACAGTGCGCCCATGGTGAGTCCGGAATCGGTTACGGACCGGGTCTGTGAGCGGTTGGAGCAGCGGGGGTGGGAGGAGCGGCCATTTTTCTGGACGGTTTACTATTCGTGCGGGCGGATGCCGTACGAGAACAGTGCGCGGCAATTCGCCGGGATGGGAGGTCGGGAGCGGCTGGGGAGACTGGGGTCGGATGCGGGGGCGTGGGTGGCCCGGTTGGCGGCCGGGGGTGGGACAGATGGTGAAACCGGGGAAGCGCTGCGGGAGCTTTATGCTGGGGCAGTGGGGCGGTTTGATGAATGTGTGGGCCGGGTGGTGGCGAGGCTGAAATCGACGGGGCAGTGGGAGAACACGATTCTCATGGTAGCGGGTGATCACGGGGAGGAACTGCTTGAGGATGGGGTGTCGCTGGGGCATGGCAATGGGCTGCAGGGAGGGGACCGGACCATGCGGGTTCCGGCGGTGCTGCACCTTCCGGGCCGGCGTCATGCGGCTGTGGTGCCTCATGTGGTGCGGCTGGTCGATTTCGCACCGACGCTTCTGGAATTGTGCGGTGGGGATAGGGATGCCGGGATGGAGGGGGTCAGTCTGGGGCCGTATCTGGAGGGTGGAGCAGATGCCGGGTTGGTGGCGTACGGTGAATCTTCGGTGCCGTTTCCGGTGAGGAAGATGGACGGGGCAGAGCCATTGGTGGTGGTGCCGGCGGAACCGCTGCTGACGACGGACGGGTCGATGGAGGGACGGTTTGTGCTCAATCCGCGTCTGAGGGAGGAAGCTTTGCAGATGAAGGAGAGGATGGTGCGGACGGGCAAGTGGAAGCTGGTGTTCACGCCGGGGGAGACGCGTGACATTCTGCGGCTGTTTGATGTGGCTGGGGATCCGGAGTGCCGGGAGGATGTTGCGCTGCGGTATCCGGGGACGGCCGAGGTACTGCGCCGTGCACTCTGGGAGTGGATGCGGGAGCGGCGTCAGCGGACTGTGCCGGAGCTGTTTCCAGGAGGGGAACCTGATCCGGAGAGGGCGGCACTGTGAAGCGGGCGGTGCGCTGTGCTGGGCCTGCGGGCATCAGCATTCCGGAGCTGCTGATTCTGCTGGCGATGGTGGGGATGCTGCTGGGTTTGGCGTATCCTGGCTGGCAGAAGAGCCGGGAGCAGCGGAGGGAGCGGGACATGCCGGTGGCCCGGGAAGGGCGGTCTGCGGGGACGTGATTCTGCGATGGACAAGGCGGAGAGGCGGGCCATGAACGTGTGCATCGGGAAGCGGGCGCACGAGGCTTCCGTTTCCCGTGAATGATTTCCCGATTTTCCCATGCACGACCCGCGAATTGATCAATTGGCCCGGCAGCTCATCAGTCATTCCGTTGCGCTGAAGCCCGGGGAGAACATTCTTTTTGATCTTTATGATACACCTGCGGAGATGGGGGTGGCGCTCGTGCGGGCGGCGCGTGCGGCCGGGGGCATTCCCCAGGTGCAGATTCACGATGCGCGGCTGACGCGGGAACTGCAGCTGGGTGCGGTGGAGAAGCAGTATGAGGAATGGAGCGGGGTGCAGATGAATCTGATTGAGCGGATGCAGGCCTACATTGCGATCCGAGGCAGTCATAACATCACGGAGAGTTCCGATGTGCCGCCGGAGCGGATGAAGCTGGTGATGGCGAAGATGAGGCCGGTGATGAATCACCGGGTTCAGAAGACGCGCTGGTGTGTGCTGCGGTGGCCGAATCCTTCCATGGCGCAGCTCAACAGCATGAGCACCGAGGCGTTTGAGGACTTTTATTTCCGGGTTTGTCTGCTGGATTATGCGGCGCTCAAGCCTGGCATGATGGCTCTGGAGAAGCTGATGGACGAGACGCGTCAGGTGCACATCAAGGGGCCGGGCACGGACTTGCGGTTCAGCATCGAGGGAATCGGGAGCGAAGCCTGCGGTGGAGAGAAGAACATTCCTGATGGGGAGTGCTTCACGGCTCCGGTCAGGGATTCCGTGGAAGGGGTGGTCTCGTTCAATGCGCCGACGATTTATCAGGGGGTTGCGTTTGACAGTGTGCGTCTTGAGTTTTCGCGTGGCCGGATTGTGAAAGCGACGGCGAACAATACGGAAGCCATCAACCGGGTTCTGGATTCGGATGAGGGAGCCCGGTACATCGGGGAGTTTGCGATTGGTTTTAACCGGGAGATTCTCCATCCGATGCGCGACATTCTTTTCGACGAGAAGATTGCGGGAAGCTTCCATTTCACGCCTGGGCAGGCTTATGAGGGGAAGACGGACAATGGGAACCGGAGTCAGGTGCACTGGGATCTGGTGTGCATTCAGCGGCCGGACTATGGCGGTGGCGAGATTTACTTTGATGGCCGCCTCATCCGCAAGGACGGGAAGTTTGTGCTGCCCGAGTTGGAGCTTCTGAACTGAGGAAACTGGTCATTTGGTTCTGGGGATGCTGGTGCCCTGAGCGGCGTGCATGGCATCCATGGGCTGGGTGCCTTGCTGCTGCAGCCATGTTCCGACATCGTCCGGGGAGTGGTAGGTGCCGTAGGGAACGATGGCGACGCGGGCGGCTTCGGAGCGGTCGGTGAAGTTGCCGAAGCGGTCGATGCGGCCTTTGGTGGAGGGCATGACGAGTTCGATGAACGAGCGGATGCCGGTCTGATCGGCGTAGTTGTCGGCGAGTTGGTCGAAGGGGCCGTCATTCCATTCATTACGGGCGACTGCGGAACTGGGGACGGCGGCGAGGACCTTGCGGTTGCCGGCTTCGGGATCGGTCCAGAACACGAAGCCGGTGCGGCGGCCGATGGCGAGCGATGTGGAGAGTGGGGAGAAGTGTTCCGGCTGAGGGAACGAGGGATCGAGGATCCATGCGAAGGCCTTGCGTGTGCGGTTGCAGACGAGGATGAAGCGGAGCCCGCTTTCGTCGCAGGTGCGCTGGACGAAGGATTCGCCGTTTCTGAAGGCGAGGCCTGGGGGTGTGGTCTGCTCGAGGGCGAGGAAGTGGAAGAGGACGGATTTTGACTTCCATGTGACGCGGCAGGAGAGCGGGCTGGGGCAGGTCATGGAGAGGCCGTCGCCGGGTCCGAGCCACAGGGTTCTGGCGAGGGGCTGGATTGCTTCGGTGGGGGAAGCGAGGCATTCGGAGTAGGCGAAGCTGAGTTCGC
>Ga0315907_10001552_pt1 | contig 30862 bp, 23 predicted proteins | sample LakEriMetagenome_3_FD_203525 | JGI IMG/M metagenome (GOLD analysis project Ga0315907, IMG submission 203525) | Freshwater fungal communities from buoy surface, Lake Erie, Ohio, United States - Buoy 12 MA123 | ecosystem: Environmental > Aquatic > Freshwater > Lake > Lake biofilm | place: USA...
CCCTGCTTGCTCCCATGTTGCTCACGCGTACGGCCCCGGATCCGCTGGGGCTTTGCTGTCGCCGGCGCAACAGCATAAGCTGGCCGGGTCCATCCAAACGCCGCTGGCACAAGCCGGCAGCAGTAAGCAGCCGAGGTTTGCTATGTCAGCCATTTCAATGACGCCTTCTCACGTCTCCGACTATATCGCCCGCGCGGGCCGCGAGGCCTGGCAGGTCCCGGACGTGCCGTCCGCCACGCCGCGCCGGAAGATCTCCAAGGTCGGCGTCATTGGCGCCGGCACGATGGGCGGCGGCATCTCGATGAACTTCGCCTCAGCCGGTATCCCGGTCGTGATCCTCGAACAGACCGAGGAGGCGCTGTCGCGCGGCCTCTCCGTAGTGCGCGCCAACTACCAGCGCAGCGCCGACAATGGCCGCTTCCCCCAGGACGAGGTCGACGTGCGGATGTCGCGCCTGACAGGCACGCTCGACATGGCAGCCTTTGCAGACTGCGATCTCATCATCGAGGCCGTGTTCGAAGACATGGGTCTCAAGAAGCGGATATTTGCAGACCTGGACCGCGTCGCAGCGCCCGGCACCATTCTCGCCACCAATACCTCGGCTCTCGACATTGACGAGATTGCAAGCGCAACCGGGCGTCCCGAGGACGTCATCGGCCTGCACTTCTTCTCGCCGGCCAATGTCATGAAACTGCTCGAGATCGTGCGCGCCGATCACACCAGCGATGACGTGATCATGACCTGCATGGATCTCGCCCGCACCATCGGCAAGGTAGCCGTCCTCGTCGGCGTCTGCCCCGGCTTTGTCGGCAACCGCATCCTCTTTGCCCGCCAGGCCCAGGCCCAGAGGCTCCTGTCTGAGGGCGCCATGCCCTGGGACATCGATGCGGCGCTCAACACGTTCGGATTCCGGATGGGCCCCTACCAGATGTCGGACCTCGCCGGGCTCGACATCGGCTGGTCGAAGGGCGCCAAGACAGCAAACCCCATCCGCGACGCCCTGTGCGAACTCGGCCGGCGCGGCCAGAAGACCGGCGCCGGCTACTATGACTATGACGAGAACCGCCGGCCGCAGCCGTCAGACGTTACCGCCAAGATCATTGCAGACTTCGTCGGCGCCTCTGCCGGCACGCCGCCGGGCGAGGAGGAGATCATCTCGGCCTGCATCCATCCGATGATCAATGAGGGCCTCAAAATCCTCGAGGAGAAGAAGGCGCAGCGCGCCTCCGACATCGATATTGTCTGGCTGAACGGATATGGCTGGCCGGCCGACAAGGGCGGGCCCATGCTCTACGGCGACATGATCGGCGCCGGCGCGGTCCTCGCCACGATGGAGCGGCTCGGCGCGCGCGATGAGCGTTTTGCCCCGTCCCGGACCTTGAGGCAGCTTGCCGCCGAGGGCGGACGGTTCACCGAGGTCCGGCCCGGCTGATGGCGGCAGGCGTTCTGGACGGAGAATACGATTACATCATCGTCGGGGCAGGCTCTGCCGGCTGCGTCGTCGCCAACCGCCTGTCGGCAGACCCTGCCGCCCGCGTCCTGCTCCTCGAGGCGGGCGGCAAGGATGACTGGATCTGGCTGCATGTGCCGGTCGGCTATCTCTTCGCCATCGGCAATCCTCGCTCCGACTGGATGTTCTCGACCACGCCCCAGCCGGGCCTGGGTGGCCGGGCACTTGCCTATCCGCGCGGCCGGGTGCTCGGCGGATCCTCCGCGATCAATGCGATGATCACGATGCGCGGACAGGCGGCCGACTATGACGGATGGCGGGATCTCGGCCTGCCGGGATGGGGCTGGGAAGACGTGCTGCCGGTGTTCCGGCAAATCGAGGATCACTTCCTCGGCGAAAGCGAGGTTCACGGCGCGGGCGGTGAGTGGCGTGTCGAGCCGCCGCGGGTACGCTGGGACATCCTCGACGCGGTCCAGGCTGCCGGCGAGCAGATGGGCATTCGCCGGCTGGGGGATTTCAACACTGGCGACAATGAGGGCTCCGGGTATTTCCACGTCAACCAGAAGGCCGGCCGTCGCTGGTCCTCGGCCCGAGGGTTCCTCAAGCCCGTCCGCAGCCGCGCGAACCTTCGCGTCGAGACCGGCGTCCTCGTGGACCGGCTGATCACTGAGGGCGGGAAGGTGACGGGCCTCTTGTTCGAACGGGGCGGTGAGCGCTTGCAGGCGAAGGCAAAATCGGAGGTCATCCTCTCAGCCGGCGCGGTCGGCACGCCGCAGATCCTGCAGCGCTCCGGGATCGGACCGGCTGAGGTCCTGAACCCCCTGGGCATCACGCCGGTGCTCGACCTGCCGGGTGTCGGCGCAAACCTCCAGGACCACCTGCAGCAGCGCGCCATCTTCGAGGTCAAGGGCGCAAGGACCCTCAACGAGGCCTACCACTCGGCCCTGTCGCGGGCGCAGATGGGCCTCGACTACCTTTTCCGGCGCCGCGGGCCGCTGACCATGGCGCCGTCCCAGTTGGGCCTCTTTACCCGCTCTGACTCTTCCGTGACCCGCGCCAATATCCAGTTCCATGTCCAGCCGCTGTCGCTCGACAGGTTTGGTGAGCCGCTTCACCGGTTCTCCGCGATCACGGTTGCCGCCTGCAACCTTCGCCCGACCTCGCGCGGCAGCGTCCGGATCTCCTCGCCTGAGCCAGCGGCGGCGCCCCTGATCGACCCGAACTATCTTGCAACGCCCGAAGACCGGAAGGTTGCCGCAGACGCCGTCCGGCTGACCCGCCGCCTCATGCAGCAGCCGGCGCTGGCCGCGTTCAGCCCTGAGGAGCGCGTTCCCGGCGCCAGGTTCGCGGGCGATGATCTTGAACGTGCCGCCGCCGGCATCGCCACGACCATCTTCCATCCCGTAGGCACGGCAAGGATGGGGCGTGCGGATGATCCGATGTCGGTGGTCGATGCCCGCCTCAGGCTGCGCGGTCTCGGTGGCCTGCGCGTCATCGACGCCTCCGTGATGCCGGCGATCACATCCGGCAATACCAATACCCCGACCATCATGATCGCGGCAAAGGGCGCCGCAATGATCAAGGGGCCATAGATGCCGCGCCGATCTTTCCTGGCCGCGGCGCCTCATGCCTGTCAAAGACCCGTGCCTCAGGCTAAGCCCTGCGAGCTTCGCGTGCGCGCGCCGCACCATCCCCTCGTCAGACGGCAAAACTAACATGCACGGCGACCTGCCTCTTTCACGCGACCTGATGCTGATCGGCGGCGGTCATGCGCATGCCCTTGTCCTCAAGATGTGGGGCATGCGGCCGCTCGCCGGCGCGCGGCTGACGCTGGTCACGCCGACACCGTCCGCGCCCTATACCGGCATGCTGCCCGGCTTCATCGCAGGCCATTACGGGCGGGACGCGCTCGAAATCGATCTTGTCCGGCTTGCACGTTTTGCAGGCGCGCGCCTCGTGCTCGATGAGGCAATCGGCATTGACCGGGAGCGGCGCCTCGTCGAGCTCAAGGGACGCCCGCCGATCCGCTATGACACCGCCTCGATCAATGTCGGCGTGACGTCAGAGCTCTCCTCGGTGCCGGGCTTTGACGCGTTTGCCGTTGCAGCGAAACCCATGGGCAGGTTCGCTGCCGCCTGGGAGGCGTTCGTCGCCACCGCCGATGCCCGGGAGGCCTCAGACTGTATCGTGATCGGCGGCGGCGTCGCCGGCGTCGAACTTGCGCTCGCGATGGCCTGCCGCCTGAGATCCGCCGGCGCGGGCAGGGCGCGTGTCCGCATTCTCGAGGCCGGCCCGGGCCTCCTAGCGGCGGCCTCCGGCGGCGCCCGCCGCGCCCTGATGCGCGAGCTTGCAGCGTTCGGGATCGAGGCTGTGTGCAGCGCCCGGCTGGCCTCGATCAGGCAGGGCTCTGTCCAGCTCGAAGATGGCCGCGTCCTGGAGGCGGCCTTTGTGGTCAGCGCCGCCGGCGCGCGGCCCCAGGCCTGGCTTGCCCGTGCGGGCCTCAGCCTCACTGGCGGATATGTCGACGTCGATCCTTACCTGCGCACGGTCAGTGACACGCGGATCTTTGCGGCCGGCGACTGCGCCCACCTCCTGCATGCGCCTAGGCCCAAGGCCGGCGTGTTCGCCGTGCGGTCGGCGCCGGTCCTCCTTCACAATCTGCGTGCCTCGCTGATGGAGGCGGGCAAACTCCGGCGGTTTAATCCGCAGGCGGATTACCTGAAGCTGATCTCTGCCGGCAGGCCGTCGGCCATTGCCGAGAAGTTCGGGATGTCTGCCTCCGGGCCCTGGGCCTGGCGGCTGAAGCAGGACATCGACCTGGCGTTCATGAAGAGGCTGACTGACCTGCCGCAGATGTCGGCGCCTGATCTGCCGGCAGAACGGGCGGCCGTCGATGCGGGCGCTGAAACCGAAGAGCCCCTCTGCGGCGGCTGCGGCGCCAAGGTCTCGCGCGAGGGGCTTGAGGCGGGGCTTGCCGCTACCGCGCAGCCCTCACGCGCCGACACGGTCAAGGGGCCGGGCGACGATGCGGGCGTCTTGCGGATCGGCGGCGTCTTGCAGGTAATCAGCGCCGACCACCTTCGCGCGTTCTGGCCGGACCCCTACGTCTCGGCGAGGATTGCGGCGGTGCACGCGCTCGGCGATGTCTGGGCCATGGGCGCGGGCCCCCAGTCGGCGCTCGTCTCGCTGATCCTTCCGAGGATGAGCGAGCGCATGCAGTCGGACACAGTTGCAGAAATCATGTCCGCTATCGGCGAGGTCCTGAAGGAAGCCGGCGCCGACCTCGTGGGCGGTCACACAAGCCTCGGCGCCGAGATGACGATCGGGCTGACGGTAACCGGGCTTGCCGGCGACAGGATCATCGGACTTTCCGGCGCCCGGCCCGGCGACGACCTGATCCTGACGAAGCCCATCGGCAGCGGGGTGATCCTCGCCGCCGAAATGCGGGCAATGGCGAAGGGCCGCGATGTGGAGGCGGCGCTCGCCAGCATGATGCGCACGAACGCGGCCGCCTCGCGCCTCCTGTCGCCGGTCGCCGGCGCCATGACAGACGTCACCGGGTTTGGCCTTGCAGGCCACCTGATGAGCCTCCTGAACGCCTCAGGGGTAAGCGCGCGCCTTGATCCGGAACGTGTGCCGGTGCTCGCTGGCGCAGAGGCGCTGGCGGCTGCCGGCGTCCGCTCCTCTATCTGGAAGGCGAACCGGCGTTCCGCGCGCGTTCACGGACTGCCTGGGACGGCGCGGGCAGACCTCCTCTTTGATCCTCAGACGGCGGGCGGCCTCCTGGCAGCGGTGCCGGCCAGCGAAAGCGCGCGCCTGCTCGCCGCGCTGGCCGCTGCCGGCGAGACAGCCTCTGTCATCGGGCGGATCGAAGACGGCGAGCCTGAAATCCGCCTTCGCGAGGCCTGAGGTCTGTATACGGACGAAGGCTCGCAGCCTGGTTTTCGCTGGGTCTTGCGGTGTTCAGGCGGCGCTGCAGGCGAGACGCCACACATCGCGTGCGGCCGCCTCAAGGCCGGCCTCGCTGAACGCACTGACACAGACCTCGCCAAGTTCCGGAGGGGCGCTGCGGGCGCGCTGGCGGGCATAGGCGCGGTCATAGTGGTGCAGCATAAGCTCTCCGGCGAGGCGGGTGAGGTCGCCGTCCTCCGCCATCGCCTTCCAGGCCTTGATGCGGGCCTGCGGCTGGTAGGGGCTGAGGCGTTCGAGGACCGCGCCGAGGCGGGCAGGGTCGGCCGTGATGTCGCCATAAGCGTCGGCGAGGTAGCCGGCGCGCGCTGATAGATCTGCTTCAATATGGATGCGCGGCGCGGTCCGCATCCGCGCCCAGAGGAGCTTCGGCAGGCTGAGCGCGCCGATGCGGCTGGATTCGTCTTCGACAAGGATCGGCGCCTCTGGCCTGAACCCCGCAAGGCGCACAGCGATGGCCGCGTCGAAAGCCTTCTGTGACGGCTGGGCCGCTTCCATCCCCCCGAAATGCGAGCCCCGGTGATGGGCGAGGCCTTCAAGGTCGAGAACCTGCGCGCCCTGGCCCTCGAGGCGGCGCAGGATCTCGGTCTTGGCAGTGCCGGTATTGCCGCTCAGGACGATGAAGCGGCCGGGAAGTTCGCCCGCCTCATAGACGAAGCTGACCACCGCCCGGCGATAGGTCCGGTAGCCGCCGTCGAGGGTCTCGGCCCTCCAGCCGATCTGCCTCAGGATCGTTGCAAGGGCGCCTGACCGCATGCCGCCGCGCCAGCAATAGACGAGCGGCCTGTAGCTGCCGGGCTTGTCGATGAAGTGGGTCTCGATGTGGCGGGCGGCATTGCGCGCGACGAGGGCTGCGCCCACTTTGCGGGCAAGGAACGGGCTTTCCTGTTTGTAGAGCGTGCCGACCCTTGCACGTTCGTCGTCCGAAAGGACGGGCAGGCTCACGGCGCCGGGCAAGTGGTCTTCGGCAAACTCGCCCGGCGAGCGAACGTCGATGATCTCGTCAAAGCCGTGGCCGGCAAGGTCTGAAAGGCGGGTCAGGGAGTAGGCCATGTCAGCGCGTTCCGGAGCCTGGCTCTGCCGGGATAGGCCTTGTCATATGCCATGTCCCCCGAGCGTGTGCTCAGGCCTCGATGTGTCACGTTTGCGCCGCGTGCAAGCCTGCCGTCGCAGCGAGGCGCTGAAGGCGAGGGCAGGGCGGCGGCGCAGGCAGGCGGCATTGCTCGGCCTGCTTGACCTTTGCCGCGTGCTGGTCCATCGCAAGGGGTATAGGCGGTCAGTTTCGGACCCAGTCCGGCAGCCGTCTGTAAGTTCTTCGGGGGAGAGAGCGTGCTTCGGTCGTCTTCACCCGGTCACGTCACCTTGGCCGTCTGCTGAGTAGGTGCCTATCCGATGAGCTACAATTCATCGTGCGCGCTCCCCCGACCGATACAACATCGTAACCCGAGCCGCACAGTGTCCCAGCTTTAAGCCCCTAGTGATTTCACTCAGTTGTTAGACGCGTTTTTATGGTGGTCAGGACTTTTCTGAAAATCTGGACCGGGAAAAGATGGTTGCCATCTGATAGCCGGTCGGCGCGCATCAGCGGCGTATCCTGGCTCAACAGCCTCAACGTTGGACCGTGTTATCTAATGATCCGAATATGAGCGTGCCGAAGCCGCCTTGTCTTTTCCCGCAGCACTTTCGCCGAGTTGGCTGAGTTTCAGACCTCGTAAGACAGCGGGAGTGGCGGTTTTTGAAGAAATCCGACCTTGGGGGGCAGAGCACTTCATTCGGCTCGAATGAGTGCAATACCCGACATGCGGTACCGACAGTTATCCGGGCGTAGTTGGCCCTAAACCGTCGGTCGCTATGTGACGAGACAATGGCTCAACGAACCTAGAGCAGGTCAATGGCCCTAAGGTTCAGGCCAGAACGCTCTTGGTCTCAATGCTCACCGGCGCTCTGTCGAAGGCCAGAAATTCCGGTGCGATTTGCGGATCCCCGGGAAGGGACTTTTTCGTGATCTGGGCCGCAAGCAGCCTTCCGATCGCTGGCGCCAGCTTGAAACCATGCCCGCTAAATCCGTTTGCGACGTAGAAACCCGAGAGCGGTGTTGGACCAACAACTGGATGAACATCGACGGTATTGATCGTGTACAGACCAGAATAACCCACGATCCGTTTCCTGTAATCCAGTCTGCCAATACGGTGTTCAAGCGCAAACAGCTTCTCGCGAATGAACGTATCATCGGCCAGTCGAAGGAATGAGTCCGGATCAGTGATGTGCTCGCGCTCGTCTTTCTCCAAAAGGGATCCGACGATGATCTGATCGCCGCCGCGCGCCGGTCTGAAATAGATCCCCGACGCCGGATCTGCGCAGATGGGGATGTCACCCTCAAGCCCGTCTGGCCGGTCGATCTGAACGATCTGGATACGTGTCGGCAGAAGCGGCCAAGGATTGTCGATACCGGCGGCCAGCATCAACCGGCCACACCACGGACCGGCAGCGTTTACGATCACGCCCGTCGTGATCCGGTCGCCATCGGCAAGTCTGAGGCCTTTCACGGCTCCGCCGGATTGCTCGATGCCTGTTACCTCTGAACGGAAGCGGATCGTCACGCCATGCGCGCGGCAGGCACTTACGAGATCGGCGAGGACATCGCCCGGTTCCATGTAGCCGGAGTCAAATTCATGGAGATGGCGACCGCCGCCTCTGCAAACATGCGCTTCGCCAGTTTCAAACTTCGGCCGGAGCACGCACCGGTTAAGTGCGGGATAGAGTTCAGCGAGCGCTGCGTCATCCAGATAAGCCGCGCGAACATCCAGTTTTCCGAGGCGCTCGACTTCGCCTTCATAGGCGTCGCGGTTCAGGCCGAGCCAGACATTGCCGTGCTTCTGATACTTTCCGAGGGGGGCAGAACATTTCAGATAGTCGGCCCAGTTCTGGTAGCCGGCGATCCCGTCGCGTGCCAGCTCGACCATTTCCTGCCGAGAATACCGAAAGCGGCAAACGGCTGAGCTTGCGCCCGTTGACCCTTCGCCCGTCGAAAAACCTTTCTCGAGAACCGTGACACTCAAGCGGCTGCGTTGGGCGATCGACAGCGCTACGCAAAGGCCGATCACGCCGCCCCCGACGATAACGATATCGGCGCTCTGACTCATCTCCGCTTCCTTCCGGTTCAATGCTCGGCGGTTTGACAGAGCCGCAACATACAGTACTGTATCTATCACGGCAATGAACCCCATTGATTGCCGGCGCCGAGGGTTCTGCTGACAGGGGAAATGACAATGGACGCCATGATTTTCGCCTTTGCGAGCCAGGAATACGCCGGGCTCCTGATCGCCAGCCTCGGAATCGCAGCCGGCATCGCGTTGATACGGCTGGTGCCGAAGCCGGCGCGTTACGCCGGCTTCGTTCTGGCAGGGGTTTCGCTGGTGGCAGGCCTCGGCGCGATGAGCCATCTGGTGCGCCTTGCCGCCTTGGGCGCTGACTTTCCGGCGCCCGGAGAGTTCGTCAAAGTGCATGGCACGCGCATCCATCTGATTGCGGAAGGGCCGGAGAGCCGGGCGACGCTCGTCTGGTTTGGCGGGGGGCATGCAGGCGGGCTCTCGATGTATCCTCTCCATACGGAACTCAGCACAAAGCACCGCACCGTGCTGATCGACCGGCCTGGCACCGGATGGAGCGGCACGGGCCGGTTTCCGAGGACCACGGCGCGTGAAGCGGATGAAATGATCGCCGCGCTCGATGCCGCGGGAGAGGAAGGCCCATTTATTTTTGTCGGTCATTCGTTCGGCGGCCTGCTGGCCGCAAATATTGCGCGCAGGTATCCGGATCGCACGGCGGCGTTGATCCTGCTCGATCCCACCCCGCCGGATGTCGTGATGTACGGACTTGACCGTACTGGCCTCGGTTCGCTGGAGTCCATGACACGAAGCGCCGGCTGGCGCACTCTGTTCGGTCTCTACGGGTTTGATCGATATACGCCGCCACGAAACGAGAACGGCGATCCTGACGTCTTTGCAGCGCCCTTTGAAACATTGAAGGCGCTGAACCGCCGGGCCGGAAGCAGCTTTGCGGGCGCGTCAATTTATGCGGAGCTGACGCCGGAAGGGTTTTCTGACCTCGCGTTCGAAACCCATGTTTTTGAGGGCGATCTGGGTGATCTGCCGCTGTTCCTGATTGCCCCGCGCGCCGAGCCGCAGATCGATCAGTACGCCGCAATGATTGCCGCAGACCCGGCGCAGGCTGAACGGTTTCGGCGGTTCCTGCGGATCACGCGTGAGCAGTTTCTGCGCGCCAGTTCAGATGCGACCCGGATCTACGCACCTGAAGGTACCGGCCATAACTTCATCTACGAAGCCCCGGACTTTCTTCCTCCTGTCATCAACGAAATAATAGACGGGCTGAACCTCCCCGATCCCAAGATCGAATCCTTACTCGAGTGGCCAGGACCATATGGCGGACTGCCGCCTGTCGGTCGCGTGACGCCCGATCGGATAGAGGCAGCCTGCTTGACTGCAATTGAGGAAAAGCGCGCAGAGATCGAAGCGATCAGCGTTGATCCTGCACCTGCGACTTTCGAGAACACCGTGCTCGCCTATGAACGGGCGGGCATCCGGCTCGCCCGCTGTCAGGCGCTGTTGAATCTTTTTGCATCGACGGCGCGCACGCCGGAGCTGGGCGAAGCTGCCGCGGCGATCAATCCGCTGATCGCTGCCCTCGAGGCAGAGATCGTCGCGAACCCGGCATTTTTCGCCCGCATTAAAGCAATCGAGGCGGGACTGCCGGGCAGCGTTCCGGATGCCATGGCGGCCCGTCTCACAGCGGTAATTGCTGCTGATCTGCGTCACCGCGGCGCCGCGCTCGGAGGGGCCGAATCCAGGCGCCTCGCAGAAATCGAGGCGCGGCTTGCCGCGCTGCAGGGTGCCTTCAGCGCCAACGTCGTTGCGCAGGAAGGAGAACTTGTCGTCTTTGTGGAAGACGAAGAGCGCCTGACCGGGCTCACGCCAGTCGAGGTAGAAGCGGCCCGTAGCGAAGCGGCGAGCCGCGGACGCGCCGGCGAGTTTGCCATCGCAATCCGGCGTCCATCGGTCTGGCCGGTGCTGCAATTCGCCGAAGACAGGGCATTGCGCAAACAGGTCTGGGATCTCTGGATCGGTCGCGGCGGCTTCGATGGCAAGCATGACAACGCTCCGGTCATGACTGAAATCCTTTCGCTGCGCGGAGAAAAGGCTGCGCTCATGGGCTATGAGAATTTCGCCGCCTACCAGACCGCAACGCGCATGGCCGGAACACCGGAGCGGCCACTCGATATGATGCTGCAAAGCTGGGAGCTGATCCGTGCGGTTACAGAAAGCGAACTGGAGCGAATGCAAGCGCTGGCCAATGCCGAAGGCGCGGAATTCGTGATCGCCGCCCATGACCGCCTGTTCTATCGTGAGAAGCTGCGCAAGGCTGAGATCGGATTTTCCAGCCGCGACATCGAGCCGTACCTGACCCTTGATAATGTGCGCGCAGCCATGTTCGACGCGGCCGGGCGAGCCTACGGCTTTACCTTCAAGCGTCTCGACGACATCGAGACGGTCGCGCCGGAGATCGAAGTCTATGAGGTACGCCAGGACGGCGAGATTGCGGGCGTCCTCTGGATGGACCTCTTCCAGCGCGAGGGCAAAGGCCCGGCCAGCTGGGCTTCGCAATACCGCGCTGCTTCGAGCTTCGACGGCGAAGTTCTGCCGCTCGTCGCGCTGCACTCCAGCGCAACACCGCCGCAGGAGGGAAAACCTGCGACCATGTCATTCGAGCGCGCGAACGTTATTTTTCACGAATTCGGCCATACGCTCCACACACTTTCGAATACGGCGCCTTACCCTTCGCTCGGGACTTACACCTTGCCATGGGACTTCATCGAAGCGCCTTCTCTGTTCCACGAGCGCTGGTTCATGGACGAGGCGCTCATGCGACGGCATTTGCGCCATGTCGAAACGGGCGCGCCCATCAGCGACGCCCTCATCGGAAAACTCAAAGCGTCAGTGCAGTTCGACCGGGTCTTCTCGGTCACCCTCGACTATTTGCTGACGGCGATCACGGACATGCGCCTGCATCTGCTGGCCGACGGGCGCAAGATCGACGCGCAGGCTGTGGAAGCGCAACTTATCACGGATCTGGACGCGCCGGCGTCCGTCTCGCCGCTGCTTGCTGTCCAACACGCCTTTCACACGTTCAATCGGGAATACGCAGCAGGTGTCTACACTTACTACTGGTCTGACATGATCGCCGCCGACATTGCCGAGCAGTTCCTCGCGGCGAAAGACGGACTGTACGATAAAGATCTCAACGCACGATATCGCAGGCTTATTCTTGAGCCGGCAAATACAGTGCCTGCCAGCGAGGCCGTGCGCGAATTCCTCGGCCGCGATCCCAGCCCTGAAGCCCTGCTGAGGCGCTTCGACCTTCAGCCTGCCTCCGATGACTGAGCCGACTTCACTTGACGCGATCCGTTAGCACCGGGACGGGTGATTATCTGTTGGCTGATGGGTTGGCCGAGGCGCGCAGGCCGCTGGTCAGGACAGCTGTTTTGCGTCGGTGATTGTGCCGGAGATCGTCTTTTCTGCGAACCACAGAATAGCGCAGCTCAACAGCAGGAGCGGCGCTCCAACAATCACCATAGCCTCGAGCAGACCCGCGCCTTTGCCGGGCAGAAGGTCAGATACGTAGCCGACCGCAACGGGCGTTAGCGCGCCGAAACCGATAGACACCATGCCGCCGGCCGCCACCAACCGCCCGCGCGCCCGGGCAGGGGATATGTCCTGAAGCATGGTCGGCGATAGGCTCATCGCCGCGACCGAGGCCGCAGAGAACACGAACAGGACCGCATAGGCCTGAAACAGGCTCTGACTGATCAGAAGCCCGGGAAGCACCAAAGCCGCAACCGCGAGACTGATCTGGGCCACGCGCAAAGCGGTCACAGCGCCGAGCTTCGGGCTGAATGCTCGATAGGCGAGGCCGGAGCCCAGCACGCCGATCACGGTCGACACCGCAGTGACGAGGCCGAGCTTGACGCCGACGGCAGCTTCTCCTTCCTCAAACACGCGGATGAGCATCGACGGAGCCCAGATGAACATCGTGCTTTTGGCCGAATAGGACAGGCCAAAGCCGAAAAACACGCCGATGAGGGTGCGTGCATGGCGCCGAACAAAGGCGATGATCATGCCCCATTCGCCTCCGGCGGCAGCAGCCCGCCCTTTTCGCTCAAGGCGCATCAGGAGAATGGCCGGCGCAATCAGGACGCCCGGGACCGCCGAGGCGATCATGGCGATCCGCCAGGTTTCAAGACCGGCGGGAAGGCCCCCGCCGGCTTCCCTCCAGGCTTCAATCGCTGCGATGAGTGCACCGCTGATTGTCAGACCGATCGCGGCGCCCAGCACCGAAGCCAGGAAGAAGATGTAGTTGGCGAGGACGCGCCGCTTTTCCGGAAAAAGATCGGGAATGATCGAATACACGATCGGCCCGAGAACAGCCTCGCCGACACCCAGGCCCATGACCGCGATAAAAAGCTGGGTGTAGTTCTGCGACAGGCCGGCCCCGGCGGTCCCAACCGACCAGAGCACGACGCAGAATGCCAGCAGCATCTTGCGGTTCGTCCGGTCTGTCAGCCAACCCATCGGAAACGTCATCACTGACAGCGTCAGGCCCAGGGCCAGGCCCGTCAAAAGCCCCACCTCGCCATCACTGAGTTCGAGATCACGTTTGAAAGGTTCGGCCAGCAGGTAAATCATCTGCAGGTTCACCAGCGAGAAGACCATCGCGGTGGCCAGCACGGCGAGCCCGTACCAGGCCCAGCGCATCGTACCGAGTGAGACGGCGGTTTCGTTATCGCGATCTTGCGGCCCGGCACTGTTGTCCATTGTTCCTCCCCTTCGACCCGCCGCAGGATTGTGCAGACTTCGTCAACCTGTGGCGCTTGTGCAACTGACAGCGCCTGTTTGACGGCAAACGAGGCGAGCCCTCGTTCTTGAATTGACAGTTTGAGTACAGTACAGCACTGTATGTTATTGTCGATAAGGTTTATCTCAACTGACCCGGGGAGTTTACAATGGCCATCCGCCGCAACCTGACCGTCGCTCTGTCGACGATGCTCGTGACCACCGCACTTTCTCCCGTCTCATTTGCCCAGGAGTCTGAAGAGGACCCCACCGCCACGCTTGACGTTATTACCGTGACAGCGCAGCGCCGCGAACAGTCCATCGTCGACGTGCCGATTTCGATCACAGCGGTGACCGGGGCTGACCTCGACGCACGAGGCGTGGAACAGCTGAGGGATCTGCAATACTCGATTCCGGGCCTGTCGATCGCCGATCGCGGACCTGGAACCGGTCAGATCCAGCTCCGCGGTGTTTCGCAGTTCGTCGGTTCGCCGACGGTCGGCACCTATATCGACGAACTTTCCATCGCGCCCGGCTCGGCCGGCTCAGCCCTCAGTCCGCAGCTTCTCGACCTCGAGCGTGTCGAGGTCCTTCGCGGTCCTCAACCCGCCCTGTATGGCGAAAGCTCGATGGGCGGCACGATCCGTTACATCACGGCAGATCCGGTGCTCGATAAAGTCTCAGGCCGCCTCGGCGCCGAAACCGCAACGACCGATGGCGGCGAGGCAAGCTACCGGCTGGAAGGCGTCCTGAACCTGCCCATTGCTACCGACAAGCTCGGTGTGCGCCTCGCCGGATCATATGAGGACGCCGGCGGATGGATCGATACGCCGGACGGCGACAATGCCAACGGATCGACCATCTCTAACCTTCGCGCCAAGGTCAGGTTCGAGCCGACCGATCGGTTGAGCTTCAGCCTCCTTGCGATGACGCAGTCCATGGAAGAGGACGACAGCACGCTGGCGGACATAAACATGTTCAATGCCGCTCCCGGCCGTGCGCCGTCGAAAGATCAGTTTGATTTGTACAACCTGATTTCCGAATTTGATCTCGGGTTCGCCACGTTCCTCAGTTCGACAGGCCGTATCGACCGCGAGACGTCAGTCGCAATCGATCAGTCGGACTTTACAATCGGCTTCTCGCTGGTGCCGCTCGCGTTTGGCGGACTGGGACTGTCGCCCGGCGATATTACCGAGGCCGTCGTTTATGCCGACGGCCAGTTCGAGCGTACGAGCCAGGAACTGCGCCTGACCTCAAACGGCGATAACCGCTTCAACTGGTTGATCGGGGGAACTTATATCGACGACGAGCGTGTCGGCGACTCCTTCTCGGTAACCGCTCCGACGCCGACAAGCGCCCTGGTTTTCGATCTGTTCGGCGCCCCGGCGACCACCAATACCTCCGAGTTCTGGACCCTCTACGCTCAGGGTGACTACGCATTGACCGAGGCGCTGACCGTGTCGCTCGGCGGGCGCTATTTCGAGGACGAGCGTTCGCGCCAGATCGCGCCGGGCGCTCCATTCCAGACCGCAACGTTTGACAGCTTTAATCCACGCGTGAACCTGACTTACGATTTCGACAGCGGAATCGTCTTCTTCACCGCGGCCAAAGGGTTCCGCTCAGGCGGGTTCAACAATACGCGCGTGCCGCCGGTCTTTTCGCCGCCTCCGGCGAGCTTCGGACCGGAAGAACTGTGGACCTATGAAGTCGGCACGAAGAAGTACTTCTTAGGCAGCAAGCTTCTGATTGACGCTGCTGTCTACTACAACGACTGGACTGATGTGCAGCAGACGCTGACGATTGCTCCCGGCGTGCCAATTCCGTTCACCGCAAACGGCGGGGCCGCGTCGGGCTTCGGGGTCGACTTCGCAGCCCAGCTTGTGGTCTCCGATGAGCTTAAGCTCGGCGCGACCGTCGGCTGGACCGATATGGCCTACGACACCGCCAGCGCAACACATGTCGCCGGCGACCCGCTCGATCTTGTCCCTGAATGGACCGCCTCGGTGTCTGCCGACTATCGTAAGCCCCTGGCGAACGGTGTGATTGGATTTGCACGCGGCGACCTCGGCTACACAGACGGTTCGCAGAACACGCTGCGCAACCTGCCGAGCCCGCCTTTCGACACGTTCACTTTCGTTGATGCGCGCACGATCATCAATCTGAAAGCGGGCGCCGAGTTCGAGCGCTTCCAGGTTTTTGGTTTCGTGGAAAACGCACTGGACGATGATGGCACGACCTATCCTGCAATCGGGACCGTAACGATTCCCGCCCGTGGACGCCCGGTCACCTTCGGGCTCGGACTTGATATATCGTTCTAGACCTGGGAAATCCGTATAAAGACGAAGGGCGCTGGAGGAATCCGGCGTCCTTTTTTTTAGCGCCTAGCGCCAGACCGTCTCGGCGAGACGCCGCCAGTTCCCGCCGAGTACTTTTTCGAGCGCTGTCGGCGAATGGCCGCGCTCCAGAAGGCCAGCAGTGAACTCTGTGAGTACGCCGGCCGGAGCGAGCTTCGGCGCTTCGCGCCATTGCGGCTCGTTCGGGAAGGTTTCTCGCATTGTTGCGAGGTACTCCATCAGTTCAGCCCGATCGAACACATAATCGATGCCGATGCCGACATGGGCAGCTCCGACAAGCCGGAGCATATGATCAGCATGATGCGCCATCGCGCCGGCGAGACGATCCTCCTTCAGGCCGTCTCCGAGAAACGCGCCTATGCCGTTGATGCCGACAACCCCGCCCGTGTCCGCGCAGGCCTTGATCAGTGTGTCCGGAATGTTACGCGGATGATCAAACACGGCGCTCGCGTTCGAGTGGGAAAAGATTACCGGTCCACCTGCAACTTTCATGACCTCCAGGGCGGTTCTGTGTCCGGTGTGGGAGCAGCACACGGCCATTCCAACCCGGCCCATCTCGGAAATGACCGCGCGGCCGTGCTCAGTCAGCCCGCCATCTTCATCCATGCAGCCGCCACCTGCGGCGTTGTTGCGATTATATGCGACGAGCGCCCACTTTACGCCGAGGCCTGCAAGCATTTCGACAAGGCCGTGATCGCCTGCGTCGAATGGCGCGAGCCCTTCAATGTCAAAGATCACCGCGAGCTTGCCTGCCGCTCTGGCGGCGTCGATGTCCGCGAGCGTTTGCACCAGGGCGTAGCGATCCGGCCGCTCACCGATCCATTTTCGGAAGGCGGCGAGATTGCGCAGATGGCTCTCGAGATCCTGCGGGCCAAAGCCGATATTCAGGCTCACCACGTCGACGCCGGCCGCCGCGACACTCTCGAGCTGAGGCAGGAAGGACGGATCCTCCGGCCGCAGCGGCATGCAGGCATGATTGTCCCATACCAGCGAGCGCGCAATCAGTTCGCGCGCCTCTTGCAGCCTCGCCGGTGCTATCTCGCTCGTCATCCAAGTGTCCTCGTTAGCATATCAAGAAACGGATCGACCCTGTCGATCACGGCATCCGCGCTCATCACAGCACCGGCATGGTCAAGGTCTGGCAGGATCTCGACCCGCCAGCCAGCCGCCTCAAGCTCTGACTGATGGGCCTGAACAGCGCTTGCGATCGGCAAGTCGATACCGCCCGCGTCGCTGTCACCGCGCTCGCCGACATACACGAGGCGCGGGCAGGAGACGGCCCGCAGCGCGGCCGCGTCGTCAAACCCTTCCAGGCTTTGGTAAAGCGTTACCCACTGCAGGTACTGCGCTTTGGATCGCAGAACGCGCAGCGAGCCCGGGCCGGGGTCCGGCAGGCTGAGCCGAGCGCCCTTCAGCAGTCTTTCATACGGTCCGCCGAGAGGCGTCCAGGCGCCCATCACGAGCGCGTCGAGGCGATCGCTCCGCAACGCGAGCTGAAGTCCCATCGCCGCGCCCCAGCTCGTGCCCCAATAGATAAAGCGGTCCATCCCGGCAGCGTCGGCTACGCTAAGGAGGTCGGTGCATACGCGCTCGACTGTGAAGGCCGCCGGATCAATGTCAGCGCTTTTTCCGATGCCTGGATAGTCAACAGTCACCACTTTGAACCGACCGGTCAGGCGGGCGAGGTAACGCTCAAGGACGGTGTCCATGGGCGGACCAATGATCTCGCCCTGACTCTCGAGTATCGCAGGCCCGAGCATGAGCGCCGGCCCGTTGCCTCGCAACTCCCACCAGACGCCGCTCTTCGCATCAAGCGGCACGGGCGCTGCTCATAAGGCTGCCGGTGACGAGGGCTTCCAGGACCGGCAGCGTAACCGCGCCGGCGCCCGTCACAGTGTCGTGAAAGCGGCGCAGGGAAAACTCAGGTCCCAGTTCGCTCTCCATGCGCGCGCGCAGACCGCGTACGATCAGTCCGCCGATCTGATAGCCAAGCGCCTGGCCGGGCAGCGCAACATAACGGTCGACCTCCGCTTCCACGGTTTCGCGCGACAGCGAGAGACGGTCGAGCATGTACGCAATGGTCTCGTCACGGCTCCAGCGCTTCAGATGCAGACCGGTATCGGCGACAAGCCGGACGGCGCGCCACATCTCCATATCCAGGCGGCCGAAGTCATCTGCCGCTGCACCGTAAAACCCCATGTCCTCGCCCAGGGTCTCGCAATACAAAGCCCAGCCCTCGATGCAGGGCGTATACTTCACGGCTCCGAACCGTCGGAACGCTGGCAGATGGTCCATTTCCTGAATGAGCGCGATGTGCATCAGGTGTCCGGGCCAGGCTTCATGGAGGGTCAGTGGCACGTGCATATAGGCCGGGCATTTTTCCGGCATGGCGCTGACCCAGAATATCCCCGCCTGACCGCCGCCCGCCGGCGCAGGCTGTGCATAGGCTGGTGGCATGCGCGCAGACTGAGCGAGGCTCATCGAGTCGATCCCGTAAGTGATACGCGGGATCCGGCCGAAATAAGCGGGAATTTTTGCATCGATCCGCTTTGCGAGCACTTCAATATTGCGGCGTACCGCATCGCCGTCCGCGAGCGTTGCTGCGGGAGACGCCGTCACGTGCGCGCGCAGGGCAGCCGCATCGCAGAAGCCATGCTTGCGCGCCGTCGCCTCCATCTCGCCATTCAACCTGACCACCTCCGCAAGGCCCAGCGCGTGAATCTCCTCGGGGCGCATTGCTGTGGTGGTGAACCGCGCTGCCAGAACAGCATAGAACGCTTCGCCTTCAGGATCGTCGTACACCGAAAGCGTCTCGCGCGCTTCGGGCAGGAGTGTGTCGGCAAGATAGTCGCGATATCGCGCGAAGGCCGGCAGAAGGGTCGTTTCGATAAGTTCAGCCGCAGCTTGCGCGACGGGCTCAAGGTTCGCGGCAATCGCTGATCGCTTGAACGGTCCATACCAGCCGGAGAGTTCCGGAGGCGCAGTGAGATATCCGTCCACAACCTCGATCGCACGGCCCAGCACCACCCGCGGGTATCGGTAACCCCTCGCGCGGCCGGCCTCGAAATTCGCGATTAGATCGTCGATGAATGCGGGGAGGGTTTTCAAGCGGGCGAGCCATTGGTCTGCATCGGCGCGGGAGTTCAACGCTGTCGAATTGGCGAGGAAGATCGTGTTGAAGTCGGGTCCTACGGGAAACAGCGAAGGGCGCAGGTGCGCACCGGTCCGGTAGAGATCGCGAATCAGCTTCAATTCATGGCGAAGCAGCGCATGGGAGGCGGCGTCCTGACCTGAAAGACCTTCCTGCGCGATGGTGTCGAGCTCGAAGAGGAAGGCCGCGGCGGCGGCGTCCTTGCGGGCATGGTCCTCTTCGCTTTCGCGAAAGATCACATCATCCTCGGTCGGCTGACCGGCAATCAGCGCGTTCAACGGATATTCCCGTCGCTCGAATGCCCAATAGCGGTCGGCAAGCCCGGCGAGTTTTGCAGAAGCGTTGGTCATCGTGGTTAAATCCCAGTTGCAGTTAACTCGCTTGGCTTCTTGATCGCTGCAGGAGCCAGCGTGGCCGCGCCGCTAGCCTCACCGCACTTACGAGCTGGGCGTAACCCAGAACAAGAGAGGATACCGAAACGTCCCAGGATGTTTCACGAGCGTAGCCCACTGCGATGCTCTCTGTCGTCTGGCATGTCCTGAAGTCCGGTTGCCGTCGCGCACCGAGGGAGAGATCTTGCACCGCGTGACGCTGTCCCGTCGGGTTAGAGCACGCCTGCGACTTGTCGATCTTCTCCAATTCGGGGTACTCACCGAAATCGTTCCGGGGAAAGTTGGCATAATCTATCACGGACGAGACCTCTCCATCGGCGGCTCTCGAGCGTGACATACAGAGCTGTCTGTTGCAAGCTGATCGCATGACCCACGGAGCGCCCATGACCGAGACCCGTAAACGCTATACTCGCGCCGACTGGGTCGAGGCGGCCAAGAGAATCTTCATCGACACCGGCGTGGAGGACGTGAAGGTGGATGTGATCGCCAAACGGATGAACATTACCCGCGGCAGCTTCTATTGGCACTTCAAAAGTCGGGAAGACTTACTGGACGCACTTCTGGAGGATTGGATCGAACGCAACAAAGGTGAAGTCGAGGCGCTTCGCTCCAAGCGAAATGGTGCGCCGACACTCGCTGACTGCATTCGGGTCTGGGTCTCGATGGAAGACGACGTGCTCACCTTTGACTTAGCAATGCGACTTTGGGGGCGAAAAATCGACAAGGTCGCCAAAGCCACTTTGCGGGTCGACGAAGCCTGGGTGGCCTTGCTGACAGACGTTTTCCGCCGACGGGGCGATCCCGCAAAGATGGCGCATGGCCGCGCCCGCGTCATGTATTTTCATCAGATAGGCTACTACACTCTCGATTTGCGCGAGAGTCTGGAAAGCCGCATCCGCAACTTTCCGATCTATCATGAGATTCTCACCGGCGATCGGATCGACCCGGAAGTAGAAGAATTGATCGCGGAACTGAAGTCTAAGTATCGCACATGAGTAACTTTGTTCTCGGCCGTTCGGTTACAGTTTCCTGTATCACCCGGGGATTCTTAAACTCAAAATCGAGGCAGTCATCCGTTTGCTGATCAACGTGGGTGGCAACTTGGGTAGCAAGTTCGCGATTTGGACCCCGCTCGCTGGGATAGTCGATCGCTTTGAACCTGCATCCGATGTGATCTAGAGCCGGTGCGTTCATTGAAACGTCCGTTGCCGGCGAAGTCCGGCCTAGTTTCGGTGGGGCCGCTGGACGACAGGATTGGATCGATCCTGCCATCTGCCAGTAGCAGCCTACCTGGCTCATCGGAGACAGCCGATCTCAGTCGGACTGAATGAACTCTGAGCGGCCATTTGCCAGTTGGTAGAACCCGTCCTGCGGCACCGGGAGCATTAGCATGGCTTGCTTTGATAGTTGCTCGTACGAGCCGCGAATTAGCCTGCCTGTTAGTCCATGTGTCACCACGATAGCCGGAACGCGGGCTTCCCGCAGCCAGGCCGTCACGCGGGCGTACGCACCTTCGAACGTTTCTCCGTCGGGAGAGCGAAAATACCAATCGTGAGGTCCGCTCCCCTTCAGTGCATCTGGGAACTCCGAGTCGATTTCATACATCGACATTCCATCCCAACACCCCAGCGAAACTTCGGCAATGCGCTTTTCAATCTGGATGTCCAGTTTCACATACTCGGAAATGAGTGAGGCAGTCTCCCGTGCTCGCCCAAGCGGACTTACGTACGCGCGAACTGGCGCCGCCGAGTTAAGCATCGCGGCAAGCCTTCTCCCCGCCGATTGCGCTTGCTCGCGACCACGAGATGTCAATGGCGAGTCTTTGGCCCCCTGGAAGCGACCTGCACTGTTCCATTCGGTTTCTCCGTGACGAACCAAAAGCAAGGTGGGCCCACTTCCTGAAAGGATCATGCGCTCAATCTCCAATCATCTCTTAAGCCGCCGTCAAGCGCTGCGTGTTTCGGGCTCGCCGCTGTTCAAGTTTGATGTCGCCTTTCGGCGAAATCCTGCCTGGCACCGGTCAGGTGGCCGAGTGACACGAATGGATTGGCCCTGCCGGTTGGCTGCAAACGCGATCAGAGCCGACTTAGCCCTTTCCGGTCATGCAGCGCGCTTAGACCCATCGCCTGAAACGCCGCAGTCTGTTCGCACTGCCGCGTCTCTTTACGCATTACCTTTGGTCTCGCCGCGGCAAAGCTGACGAGGTTCATGCTCCCGGCAGCTCAATGTCAAAGGAGCGGGTCTTCGCGAACAACAAGTTGATTGCGCCGGCCGACTGAGAGAGGCGGGACGCAATCACTAAATCTGATCTTGGTTTTTCCACTCCAGCCAATCGTGCTCAAGGAGACGCAACCGCGAATTGACGCCGAGAAGAAAGGTAGTCGACCAGGCAAACAAGATGACGCCATTGGCAGCCTCTATCGCGCTCAACAATCGCCAGCGCGGGGAGAGGACGATGTCGCCGAAGCCGAGAGAGGCAAATGTTACAGTCGAAAAATAGAGCGCTTCCTCGAGGAGATGCGCTTCTCCCAGCACCAGATATAGAGAGGCATAAAGCCATATCTCGACCGTGTGCAGGCCAAAGATGCCAAACACCACCAGAAGGATCAGCATTGCCTGTCCCATCCGTGTTTCATGTGGCCGAAGCCGCTTTCCGCTCCGCTGCATAAGAAAGGTCAGAAAGATGAAGCCCCAGAAATGAACAAGTACTTTTACAGCGACCATGCCGCTGGCAACGACAAGGTTCTGGATAAGGTGGACCGCTTGTGGAGACATGTTCGCAGAGCCTGCACCAAATCCAAGGCCTTCGAGAGAACAGGCAATCGGGTGCTTTGATTGTGATGGATTAACAGACGTGAGGCACAATTTTTCAGTTCATCGGAGCTTCGCGATTTCTGCCAGCCGACCTCTTCTCGAATCTGAGTGATGCGCGCACGGCGTCTGCGCATAGAAGGGCCGAATGAGGCTGCTGATTCCGTAAAGGATAACGGACGTGCACCGGTTGCGGGCAGGAAAACAGACTAATCCGGGCAAGCGCGCTTCGATCGCTGGTGTGCTTATTTGAAAGCGTTGCCGGACTTTACGCCTAGCCCTTTGAACGCAATTGCGGCCGGACAAAAGCCGGTAAACGATGCCTGTAGAAGATTCAGCCCGGCAAAGGCCGTTAGCAGAAACCAGTATGGTGAAACGAAGTAGCCAAGGGCCAGGCTGGTCAGGACGACAAGTCCTGCAAAGGCGAGGACGGCGCGGTCGAGATTCATGATCATGCTCCTTATGAGATCAGTTGGCTGATGAGTTGAGGCGAAAGACATTCCGGATCCAGGCTTCCAAAGCGGGTCCGGTCTGGGCGCCAGGCTGGCTGACAACCTGCCGGCCCTCGTCCCACCCAATCAAGGTCGGCACGCCGCGAATGTTGAACTGCGCGGCTGCGGATTGTTCCTGATCAGAATTGAGTTTGAAGAACCGCACTTGGCCCTGAAGGGAAGACGCCGCAGCCTCATAGTGGGGCGCCATCATCCGGCAGGGGCCGCACCAGGGCGCCCAGATATCGAGGAGCCTTGCCCCGGTATCCTTTGACAGGAGGGCTGCCAGCTGGCTTCCGGTCACGTCAACGGGCTCAGGCGTTGCAAGCCGTGCCGAGCACCGGCCGCATTTCGCGTGCTCAAGGCTCTTGTCGGCCGGCACACGGTTCAAGGCACCGCAGCCGAGGCAAAGGATCTTCCTGCCTTCATTTGGCATGATCTTTGTGCCCCCTCAGTCTGCTTTGATCTTGTGGGTCTTGATCAGTCCGAGCACCGCATTCTCATAGAAGGTTTCGGACTTGCCGGCCTTTACCTTCCCGATGAAATACTTTTCGAAGCCCACTTTTGCGGTATGCACCCATCCACCCGAACCGGACCAGTTCACATTGCGCGGCGGGATCTGCGGCTGTGCTACGAATGCCACGCCCTTGTCTCCGAAGTCTGCAAGACAGATCGCGTTCCAGGTTGCCTCGTGAGACGGCGTCGCGCCCCGGACAATCTGGCCGAGATTTTCGGCCGCCGCGGTGACCATCGATTCAATCATGAACCCGGTCTTGGGCACACCGACCGGAACCGGCGTCTTTCCAATGGGCGGAATGGCGATGCAGACGCCGACACCAAATATCTCAGGGTATTTGGGATTGCGCTGATGTTTGTCCGTCAGGATGAACCCTCGCGGGTTTGTAAGGCCATCGTTGCCGCGAACAGCGTCAACGCCCCGGAATGCCGGGAGCATCATCGAGAACTTCATCGGCAATTCGTGAAGCTGCTTTACATTGCCGTCGTCGCCAAGTTCTTCGACCGTCATCTTGCCCGGCTCGGCTTTGACCACGCGTGCATTGGTGATCCACTTGATGTGGCGCTCGCGCAACTCGCTTTCGAGCAGGCTTTTCGTGTCGCCTACACCGTCAAGGCCGAGGTGGCCAATATACGGCTCTGACGTAACATAGGTCATCGGTACGCGGTCGCGGATCTTGCGGCGCCGCAGCTCGGTCTCAATGATCATCAGCGTTTCGTAGGCGGGGCCGAAGCAGGACGCGCCTTGAACCGCGCCGACGATCACCGGGCCGGGATCTTTGCAAAAGGCTTCGAAAGCTGCGTTCGCCTGAACCGCGTGGTCGATGTGACAAACCGATTGAGTATGCCCCGATGGCCCGAGGCCTTCGATCTCATCGAAGGCGAGTTCGGGGCCGGTCGCTATCACGAGATAATCATAAGGCACTTCTCGACCGCCTGCGAGGCGGACGCGCTTCTGATCCGGTTCGACGCGTTCTGCTTTTCCAACGACCAGTTCGATATGACGCTTCTTCATCGGCTTCACGAGATCGACCACGATGTCCTCCCGCTCGCGCCAACCGACCAGAACCCAGGGATTCGACGGCACGAACTGATAGAATGCGTTTTCATTGATGACCGTGACGTCGTCCTCCGGCCTCAAGGCCTTGCGAATTTCAAATGCGGCGATCACGCCGCCGAGGCCTGCGCCGAGAACAACTATCTTGGCCATGTCAGGATCTCCCGTTCCATGTTGCCGAACAAACATACTTTAGCATTTTATAATATACGTATATCTACGCATTGCTCGCAGACGCGAACCAAGTCGAATGGTGCAAGCTGCGGGCAAGGCCCTTTGGACTGGAGTGAGCGATGGAAAATCAGGACAGGTCTTCTCGGGGCCGCAGGAATTCAGCGCCTTCATCATTCAAAAGCGTCGGCATCGGGTGTTTGGCGGCTGGGCTGTTTCTTGGCTTTCCTGCCGGCGCCCAGGCCCAGCCAATCACTGTGGAAGAGTCGGTCGTCATCGACTACCGACCAGTGATCGCGCGGATCGAGGCGGGCGACACGGCGACGGCGCGGTCGCGCCTGCAAGGCGTGGTGACCCGGCTCAATGTGGTGGAAGGACAGATCGTCAAGGCGGGCGATCTCGTCGCCGTGGTGACGGACAGTACGCTGCCGCCGCAGCTTTCGGCCCTCTCTTCCAACATCGAGGGGCTCAAGTCGCAAGTGAAACAGGCGGAAAGTGACATTGCCCGCAATGAAGGCCTGCTTGCCCAGGGCTTCTATCCGCGCGTGCGGCTGGACGAAGAAAGGACGGCGTTCGAAGTGCTGAAGCGCAGTCTTGCCTCGGCAGAGGCGGAACGCCGCGCGCTTTCGGCCCGCGAAGCGGAGGGGCGTATCCTGGCGCCGGCTGAAGCGCATGTGACCGATGTCAATGTTGTGCGCGGCTCCGTTGTCTCGCCAGGCGATGTCCTGGCGAGCTTCGCAACGGTCAACGGCGTCGTCCGTCTCGCGCTGCCCGAACGTCATGCCGCGACCATCACCGAAGGCGAGTCCATCTCCCTGAGGCTACCTTCTCGTTCCGACGACATCCGCACGGCAACCATCATCAAGATCTATCCCGAGCTAAAGCAAGGCTCGGTGATTGCGGACGCAAAAGTGGAAGGCGGGCTCACCGCCTTGTTTGGAGAACGCGTCGACGTGCTGGCGCCCGTCGGTGAACGACGCGCGATCCGGATACCCAAGGACTACGTGTCGACCCGCTTTGGCGTCGACTTCGTCCGCGTACAGGTGGGCGATCGGTTCATCGACGCACCGGTGGCACTCGCAGCTCCGCTGGTGGACGCGGCCGGGCAGTTCGAGATCCTGTCCGGGCTCAAGCCCGGCGACCGCATCGAAAAGCCGGAACAACCATCATGAAGACCGATCTTTCCGGCGGGATCACGCGGGCGACCATCCGCTCACCCCTGACGCCCCTTTTCCTGCTCTCAGCGCTTGCCGTCGGGCTGATCGCCTTGCTGTCGATCCCGCGCGAGGAAGAGCCCCAGATCTCGGTGCCAATGGTCGACATCATGGTGTCCGCGCCGGGCCTCAGGGCAGCAGACGCCGTCGAGCAGGTGACCAAGCCGCTCGAAAGCATCCTGATGGCGATCCCGGATGTCGAGCACGTCTACTCCCAGACCCGCGATGACGGCGCGCTGGTCACGGCGCGGTTTGACGTGGGGACCGATGCCGACAATGCGATCCTCCGGGTGCACGAGAAGATCCGCGCTAACCTCGACAGCATTCCCTACGATGTACCGATGCCGCTCGTGGTGGGGCGCGGGATCAACGATGTGCCGATCGTGACCCTGACGCTATCGCCGGAGGCTTCCACCGGCAATGTCTGGAATGATACGGCCCTGCGGATGCTCGCCGATGAGCTGCGCAACGAACTCACCAAGGTCGAGGATGTCGGTCTCACCGATGTGATCGGCGGGCGTCCTCTCGAACTGAGGGTGGAGCCAGATGTCCAGGCCCTGTCGGCGCAAGGGGTGTCGTTGCAGACCCTCGTGCAGAGCGTGACCGCCGCCGCGTCTGCGCTGCCCTCAGGCCGCGCTCATCAGGAAGGCCAGTCACTGATCGTGCAGGCCGGCGACCGCGTGAACGCCGTGCATGAGTTGGAGCGTCTGCAGATCCGCGGCGCGGGCGGACGAGTGGTCTACCTCAGCGATGTGGCCAATGTCCGCGTGACTGGCGCCGAAACCGATTCCCGTGTCTGGACGATCCAGCCAGGCGAAGCCGGCACTTTCAGCGCAAGGCCCGCCGTCACCGTCACGATCGCAAAACGCCCCGGCGCAAACGCCGTGGTAGTCGCAAGTGCGGTACTCGAGCGTCTCGAGTCCCTCAAAGGCCCCCTGATCCCCGAAGGCGTGGAAGTGGAAGTGACGCGTGACTATGGCGCGACCGCAGACCACAAAGCCAGCGAACTGCTGTTCCACCTTGGCCTAGCGACTGTCTCGATTGTTGTCCTGATTGCCTTCAGCATTGGATGGCGAGAGGCGCTCGTTACCCTGATCGTGATCCCGACAACGATCCTGCTGACGCTGTTTGCGTCGATGATGATGGGTTACACGATCAACCGCGTGAGCCTCTTCGCCCTGATCTTCGCGATCGGCATTCTCGTCGATGATGCCATCGTGATCATAGAGAATATTGCACGACACTGGGCGATGAATGACGGGCGAAGCCGAGCCGAAGCGGCCATCGACGCGGTATCGGAAGTCGGCAATCCCACGATCATTGCAACGCTGACCGTGATCGCGGCGCTCCTTCCGATGATGTTCGTATCCGGACTGATGGGGCCGTACATGGCCCCAATCCCGGCCAACGCCTCTGCTGCCATGGTGTTCTCGTTCTTTGTCGCCGTCGGCATTGCGCCGTGGCTGATGATGAAAATCGTCAGCAGCGCCCCGGCGGCTACAGTCGGACATGCGCACGGGGGCGAAACACGCCTGAGCGGTTTCTACCGGCGCGTCGCCGCGCCGGTCGTCGCGTCGAAGAAGAATGCATGGGTGTTCCTGATCGTCGTCGGCGCTGCAACGCTGCTCTCGCTCTTGTTCTTTGTCACCCGCGCCGTACCGGTCAAACTCTTGCCCTTCGACAACAAGTCCGAAGTGCAGGTCATCGTCGACTTGCCCGAAGGCGCCGCGCTTGAAGATACTGAACGCGCCCTGCTTGCGCTTGCGGATGCCATTGTGCCCGTCGAGGAAGTCAAAACGATACAGGCCTATGCCGGCACAGCCGCCCCGTTCAACTTCAACGGCCTGGTGCGTCACTATTTCCTGAGGGCAAGTCCCGAGCTGGGCGACCTCCAGGTCAACCTGACCAAAAAAGAAGAGCGCAGCCGCGCGAGCCACGAGATTGCGCTGGAGCTGCGCGAGCGCGTTTCGGCCGTGCCGATGCCGGAGGGCACCCGCGTCAAGGTGGTCGAAGTCCCGCCCGGTCCGCCTGTGATCTCGACACTGATGGCTGAGATCTATGGCCCGACACCTGAAGCGCGCCGCAAGACAGCCGCGATCATCGAGAGCTTCTTCGTTGAGACCGATTTCATCGTCGACGTGGATAATTCGATCGGGGAGACCGCCCCGCGCCTGACCTTCGGCATCGATGAGCCGAGCGCTGCTGATGCGGGCGTTTTACAATCAGACATTCTCGATACGATCAGGCTGACCTTTCATGGCCAGACTGTTGGTGTATCGCCGCGCGGCGAAGGCCGAGATCCGCTCAATATCCGCGTCTACCTTCCGCGCTCTGAGCGCAGCTGGTCGCAGCAGACGGCAGCAACGCCCGTGCCGCGCCGCCTTGCCGGAACCGATGCGCCTCCAGCCGAACTTGGCGAACTTGTCGATCTGCACGAAGAAGCAGGCTCATTGACGATCTTCCGGCGTGACGGCCACTTCGCTGACATGGTTCTCGGCGAACTGGCCGGCCGTTTTGAAGCGCCCATCTATGGCATGTTCGAAATCGAGGACCGCATCAAAGCCTTTGACTGGGCCAGCGAAGGGCTGGAGATGCCATCTGTCAGCCTTTACGGTCAGCCTGCCGACGAAACCCGCACCAGTCTTCTCTGGGACGGCGAATGGGAGGTGACATATGTGACATTCCGCGACATGGGGCTTGCGTTCGGCGTCGCCCTGATCGGCATTTATATCCTGGTGGTCGCCCAGTTCGGCACGTTCCGTGTACCGCTCATCATCCTGACCCCGGTCCCGCTGACGCTAATCGGCATCATGATTGGGCACTGGCTGTTCGGCGCTGCATTCACGGCAACGTCCATGATCGGCTTCATCGCGCTCGCAGGCATCATTGTCCGAAACTCAATCCTTCTGGTGGACTTCATTCGCCATCGTACAGATGCGAACACGCCCTTGCGCGAGGTGCTGCTGGACGCCGGCGCGATCCGGTTCAAGCCGATCGTTCTCACCGCTCTTGCGGCGATGATCGGCGCGGCTGTCATTCTGACAGACCCAATCTTCCAGGGGCTCGCCATCTCTCTCCTGTTCGGTCTCGCCTCCTCGACAGCGCTGACTGTTCTGGTAATTCCCGCGATCTACATTGCGCTGCGTGGGCCAGACTGGCTGCCCGCCCAACCCGCCCCAGAAAAAGCCGAACCAGACATCGGAGAAACGCCACCAAATGCCACGCAAGTCTGAACCAAGCGGCGCCCTCGAGATCGTCTCTGGTCGTGCGACCGAAGCGGCGCATACGCTGAAGGCAATGGCGAGTGAGACTCGGCTGATAATGCTGTGTGCGCTCAGCGCCGGAGAGTTACCTGTGAACACCTTGGCTGAAATGACGGGTCAGTCGCAGTCTGCAATTTCCCAGCACCTCGCAAAACTGCGGGCTGCTGGCCTGGTCGACAGCCGGCGAGACGGTCAGACCATCTGGTACAGATGCCGGAATGGGATCGGCCGCGACCTGATCAATACGCTCTGCCAGCATTATACAAACACAGATGCCTGACAACGATTGATGAAACTGCGAATTGGGACCGGGAGATCTGACCAAGGCATGAGCAGGGATGAGAGGTTCGGATCGTTGCGTTCATAACCGATGCGAAAGCGGCATGGAATGAGGCGCCGCGTGCATGCAGGTTCAGGGCCCGGCGAAAGAATCGCACCAGAAAGCTCTGTTCTTCAGGTGTTAAGTGAACGGCATTCGGAGGATGCGTGTCGGTCAGCTTCTCTGGTACTTTCTCACTGCGGTTTCTAAACGAGCCAGCAAAAACCTTTAGTGTTCTGAGAATCGCTCCTTACGTGGAGGAGATCAGGACCGGCAATTCAAATCAATGCTGGCCGGTGACACGTTGCGCCTCACCGGCCAGTTGTCTTTGCTTACTTCGCAGCGATCTCCGTCAGCCGCAGATAGGGGCGCAGTTCCTGCCAGCCCTGCGGGAAGAGGGTTTTTGCCTCATCATTGCCGATCGATGGCGGAATGATCACCTTGTTGCCCGGCACCCAGTCAGCCGGAGTTGCGATACGGTTGGCATCGCTTGCCTGGAGGGCGTCGATCACACGCAGGATCTCGTCGAAGTTACGCCCGACACTCATTGGATAAGTCATGGTAAGGCGGATTTTCTTCTTGGGGTCGATGATGAATACAGAGCGAACCGCAGCAGTCTGGCTCTGTTCCGGATGGATCATGTCGTAAGTGCGCGAAAGAACGAGATCTTCGTCGGCAACAATCGGAAACTGAAGGTCCGTCTTCTGAGTGTCATTGACGTCGTCGATCCACTTCAGGTGCTCTTCAACTGAGTCCGTCGACAGACCGAGAGGTTTCACATTGCGGTCCGCGAACTGCTTGGCGAGCTGAGCCGTGCGGCCCATTTCGGTGGTGCAGACCGGCGTGAAATCGGCCGGGTGAGAGAAGAAAAAGACCCAGCTATCGCCGGCCCATTTGTGGAAGCTTATCGGGCCTTTGGTCGATGCAATCGAGAAGTCAGGGGCGGTATCGCCGATATGAAGTGACATTCGAATTTCCTTTGCGTGGACATGGTTGGCGCAGGTTTTCAGGCGCCCGTTATAAGTGGTAAAAAACATAGTACATTACAAATCGATTTCGCCAGAATGTGCTATTCAAATCATTGATGAGTACAGAGGTGATCAGTCTGCAGATTGAGTGGAAACGGTGTAAGAGCCGTGGCAGGCAACGCACTTGGCCGTCACGAGTGACAGTCTCTGCTGAAGTTCTTCGATGGATTCGGAATCTGCTGCTTCAGCGAGAGCGGAGAACTCGCTGCGGAGGGACTGGCTGATCTGGGTAAACCCTTCGGGCGCCTTCTTGCGCAGCTGTTGTCCGATTCCGTTAGGGTCGCGCCGTGTCGCCTGCGCCGCAGCGATTTCGCGTATCCATTCCCTGTCAGAATCCGCGAGGGCCGTGTTCAACTTCTGAAGATCCGTCAGAAATTCGAGCATCTGGCCCTGTATGTGTGCTTGCTCTTCATTCGTTACTGCAAAAACAATCCTGGTTTCCCTATTGGTAGGAAACGGTTGTGGGGCAGCCGCTTCGACGACAGGTGTTGGCGGTGCCTCACTGGCTGGCTCGTTTGCTCCATGGCTCAAGAACGCGACTGCCAGGCCCGCGCCGCAAGCGCCGCCGCCGAGAAAGGTCAACGCTGTACGCAGAAGGGGCATGGCTGAATTTACCTCAATACCCTTCCGCTCAGAAGCTCAGGATTGAACCGCGCCGGGTTTGCCGGAGGCCATTTTCTTTGAGAGAGTGGACCTATGACAGAGAAGAAGCAGAGACCTCCTTACTCGCCTGAGGTGCGTGAGCGAGCCGTTCGGATGGTGATGGAAC